>Ga0123338_10005468_pt1 | contig 10863 bp, 12 predicted proteins | sample grotaG_FD_89793 | JGI IMG/M metagenome (GOLD analysis project Ga0123338, IMG submission 89793) | Glacier valley bacterial and archeal communities from Borup Fiord, Nunavut, Canada, to study Microbial Dark Matter (Phase II) -... | ecosystem: Environmental > Aquatic > Freshwater > Ice > Glacier ...
CCGGTCCCGGTCGTGATCCGGGTCCGCCTCGGCGAGCGCTTTGCAGCCGACGCCGATCACCGCGCGTCGCTGGCGCGCCTCGAGCGCTACTTCGCGCAGGAGCTCGGTCGATGAGCGCGCTGCCTTCGGACATCGCGCAGTTGCCTTCGCGGGCGGCCTCGTCTCGCAGCCACGTCGTCGTCATCCCGAGCTACAACGCCGGGCCGGCGGTGTACGAGACGGTGCGGGCGGCGCGGGGCGCGTGGTCGCCGGTCTGGGTCGTCGTCGACGGCAGCGACGACGGCACGGCGGCCGACCTGCAGGCGCTCGCTGCCGGCGACGCGGGCCTGCGCGTCGACGTGTTGCCGCGCAACGTCGGCAAGGGCGCCGCCGTGCTGCACGGCCTCGAGGCGGCACTCGCGACCGGCTTCACGCACGCCCTGACGATGGACTCCGACGGCCAGCATCCGGCCGCCCTCATCGCCGAGTTCATGCAGGCTTCGATGGCGCGGCCCGACGCCATGATCCTCGGCCGGCCGGTCTTCGATGCCTCGGCGCCCCTGCTGCGCGTGCGCGGCCGCCGCGTCTCCAACTGGTGGACCGATCTCGAGACGCTCGGCGCCGGCATCGACGATTCGCTCTACGGCTTTCGCGTCTATCCGATCGCGCCGCTGGTCGCGGTGATGCACGGCCAGCGCCGCATGCGCCGCTTCGACTTCGACACCGAGGCGGTCGTGCGCCTGGCGTGGCGCGGCGTCTCGCCGCTCAACGTCGCGGCGCCGGTCAGGTACCTCACCGCCGCCGAGGGCGGCGTCTCGCACTTCCGCTACGGCCGCGACAACGTGCTGCTGACCTGGATGCACTTGCGCCTGATGGCCGGCTTCATCGTGCGCCTGCCGCTGCTGATCGCCCGGCGCATTGCCGGCCGGCCGCCGTTCGCGTCTCGACGCCGCTGAATCGCCGAGCCGCGACCCGCGGCTCAGATCATCGCGCCGTTGATCGAGACGACCTGGCCGCTGATGTAGCCGGCCTCGTCGGAAACCAGGAACGCGACCAGCGCCGCGACTTCGGCGGCGCTGCCGGCGCGCTTCATCGGCACCATCTTCTCGATGGCGGCGCGGTCGAAGGTGGCGCTGGCCATGCCGGTGTCGATGATGCCCGGCGCGACCGCGTTGACCGTGATGCCGCGGCTCGCAAGCTCGAGCGCGAGCGACTTGGTCGCGCTGTTGAGCGCGCCCTTGGCGGCGGCATAGTTGACCTGGCCGCGGTTGCCGGTGAGCGACGCGATCGACGACAGGTTGACGATGCGGCCCCAGCGCGTGCGGATCATCGGCATCACCAGCGGCTGGGTGACGTTGAAGAAGCCGTTGACCGAAACGTCGATGACGCGGCTCCACTGCGCTTCCCGAAGCGCCGGGAAGGCAGCGTCGTCGTGGACGCCGGCGTTGTTGACGACGATCTGGATCGTGCCGGCCGCGAGCAGCTTCTCGCACGCCGCCTGCGTTGCCTTGCGGTCGGTCACGTCGAAGGCGATCGCCTCGGCGCTGCCGCCGGCGGCAGCGATGCGCTCGACCACCGCCTGAGCCGCGTCGAGGCGGCCGTTGGCGTGCGCGATCACGTGGGCACCGTCGGCGGCGAGGCGCTCGGCGATCGCCTGGCCGATGCCGCCGCTGGCCCCGGTGACGAGAGCGCGGCGTTGTGGCGGTGGCGTCGGGGTCGGGGTCGTCATGTTCTTACGGTGCGATGGCCGCGGCGTCGAGGACGACGGCGACGCGGCCCGATGCGATCTCGCGGCCGTCGTGGTGGATCGTGAAGGCGTAGAGGATGCGGCTGCCGTCGGCCGCCTGGCGCTCGGCGGCGACGACGAGGTCACCGGCGAGATCGTCGAGCCGCCATGCTTGCAGCCGCACGTCGCGGGCGCTGGCGAGAAAGCCGGCCGATGGTTCGTGGCCCGCGGCGCTGGCCGAGAGCGCGCCGTGCAGCGCCATCGCCTGCGCCGCGTATTCGATCGAGGCGCTGGCCAGCAGGCCGCTCCGCGTGCGGAGTGGATGGGCCGCGTCGCGATGGTTGACGGCCACGCATTCGATGCGCTCGGCCGACCACGAGGTCATGCGGTCGAGCAGGCACATGGCGCCGCGGTGCGGGATGCGCGTCTCGATGCCGGCGCGATCGAGCGTGTCGATGCGCTGCTGCAGAGCGGTCATGCCAGGGTGCCGACGAGGAGGATGTTCGCGAACGGCGTGCCGGCGTGCATCGGCCGGCTCGCGACCGTGAAGCCGAGCTCGCCGAGCCGGGCCTGCCACTCGACGAGGGTGCGGCCGTGGCGCGGCCGTTCACTGTGGCCGCGCACGTGGGTGACGAGGCGGTCGACCCATTGGCTCGACGTGAAGCGCCGCCGCGACGCCGCGTCGCCGACGCGCAGGACGAGCCGGCCGCCGCTGCCGAGCGCCGCGCGCACGCGCGCCAGGATCGCGTCCTGCGCGTCGATCGGCACGTAGTGCAGGACGTCGAGAATGACGACGGCGTCGGCAGCGGGAAAGGCGGCGCTGCGCATGTCGGCGCAGACGAACTCGGCGTCGTCGCCGAGAGCGTCGCGGGCACGCGCCACGTCGCGCGCCATCAGTTCGATGCCGATCACGCGGGCACCCGTCGGCGCCGCCGCCCACTCGCTCGGCCAGGGCCCGGCCCGGCCGGCGTGGCCGGCGGCGCGAACGAGGCTGGCCAGCAGGCCCTGGCCACAGCCGATGTCGAGCACGCGCGCGCCGGGCGCGATCAAACCCGCGGCGACGAGGTGGCCAAAGACCGGATCCAGCGCAGTTTGCCGCGCGCGAAATGCCAGGCGAAGCGGCCCGACTGCTTGTAGGGCGCACTCGCCGAAACGCACAGCGAGCGCCAGGCGTGGCGGGTCTCCGTCGTCATGGCCGCGGTGCGACCGACGCGGCAGAGGCGGCAGAAGCGGCAGAAGCGGCAGAAGCGGCAGAAGCGGCAGCCAGCGTCACCGGCCGCAGTCCGGCAGCGGCTGCGAGCGACAACAGATCCGGCAGTACCGAGAGCACCAGCGGCCGGCCATCGACGCGGGCAGCGTTGCCGTCGTGCAGGAGCAGGATATCGCCGCCGGCCAGGCCTTTGCTCAGGCGCGCGAGCACGTCGGCGGGGCTGCGGCGCAAGGTGTCGAAGCCGCGCCGCGTCCAGCTCACGAGTTGGAGGTCGAGGCGCTGCAGCACCGGCGCCAGGAACGGATTGCGCAGGCCCGCCGGGGCGCGGAAAAAGCGCGGTGCGCTGCCGGTGATGTCGCCCAGGCGCTGCTGCGCTGCCGCGACCTCGCGCTGCATCGCCTGCGGACCGAGCAGCGAGAAGGCGTTCGAGTGACGATCGCTGTGGTTCTCGACGCGGTGACCACGGCGCGCGATCTCGCGGCAGAGGCCAGGCTCGCGCGCTGCCGCCGCGGCGATGCAGAAGAAGGTGGCGCTGACGCCATGACCATCGAGGATGTCGAGCACCGCCGGCGTGACCTCGGCATCGGGGCCGTCGTCGATCGTGATCGCGATCTCGCCGCGGGCCGTGGCCGCGGCCGGAAGGTGCGTCCAGTTGGAGCCGAGCCAGGTCGAGCGGGGCCAGAGGCCAGCACCGGTGAGCAGCGCATGGTTGGCGGCGACGGCACCGAGCGCCCACGGCCACTGCGACGGCATCGCCAGCACCGCAGCAGCGGCACCGGCGTGACACGCGAGCGTCGCCTTCGCGTAGGTCGGCCACGGCCAGGTCGCGGAGGGAGTTTCGGTGATCAAGTCGGGTCTCGGGGCGGCGCGATTTTCCCATAGGGCATCGGCCGCAAACGCGACGGGATGAGCGCTGCCGAGAGCAGCAGGCAGAGCAGGGCGCCGGGCGCCACGACCTCGCCGATGGCGTGCAGCACCGGGATGCTCGACACCGCCAGCAGCGCGAACGACACCACCGTCGTGGTGTTGGCGAGCAGCAGCGAGGCGAGGGTGTCGCTGTCGTCGGCCGCGCGCTCGCCGTCGTCATGCACGCGCAGGTGGTCGAAGAAGAGCGCGTAGTTGGAGCCGATGGCCACGGTGAGCAGGAGGCCGACGAGATGGAGGATGCCGAGTGCCGTGCCGGAGATCGCGAGAGCTGCGAGCACGATCAGCGTCGCCGCCGCGACCGGCAGCGCCACCGCGACGAGACGACGACCGCTGCGCAGATGCCACGCCAGCAAGGCGAGGATGGCGAGCGCGCCGAGCCCGGCCTGCCAGCCGGCCTGGCGCAGGAAGCGCGCGTAGATGGCGTCGAGCTCGGGCCTGATGGCGACGATCCGCGCATCCGCAACACCGGCGACGGCGGCGCGCACCTGGCCCGCATCGATGCCGCTCGCGCCGCCCTGCAGGTTGACGAGGGCGCGCCACGGCCGCTGGCCATCGCCGGGCAGCAGCAACGCGTCGACGGCGGCGGCGAGCGGCGTGCCGGCGAGTGCGGCTCGCGTGACCGGTGGCAGCACGCGCGCTGCATCGACATCGATGATGAACTCCTTCATGCGATCGGCGGCGATCGGGCCGCCTTCGGCCGCCGCGGCCAGCCGGCTCGACAGCGTGGCTGCGTCGGGCAACGCAACACGGCGTGCCGCCTGCGTCGCCGGGCTCGGCAGGAAGCGCGCCGGCGAGTCGTAGCCGAGCAGCGTGCCGTCGCGCACCAAGGCATCGAGACGAGCGCCGACGGCTTCGGCGCCGGCCAGTGCGCCGGCTTCGTCGGCGGCTGAGACAGCGACCATCGTGCCGGCGTCGGCGGCGCCGACATCGGCCCGCAACGACGCGTCGAGGGCGAGGCTGGCGGCGTCGATCGGGCTGAGCGACGACAGCTCGCCGCGCCAGGGCGATGGCAGCAGCACGAGTGCCGCGACCGCCGCCGCCGTCACCGCGAAGATGCCGACGCGAAGCCGCGGCAGCCATGCCGCCGCTGCGCCCATGGCGCGGCCGAGCTGGCGCCGCAGGCCGACGCCGGGGGCGCCGTCGGGGGCAAGAAGCGGGAACACGTTGCGTGTCGTCGCCGCTGCCGCAGCGAGGCCGGCGATCGAAAAGACGCCGAGCTGCGCGAGGCCGGGAAAGCCGGCGAAGACGAGCGCTGCGAAGCCGATCAGCGAGGTGAAGAGACCGAGCCGCACCGTCGGCCAGCTGCCGCGGATCCAGCGCTCTGCAGCACCGTGGCCGCCGCGCGCCTGGATCAGGTAGTAGATCGCGTAGTCGACGGCCTCGCCGATGAGCGTGGTGCCGAAGCCGAGCGTCATGCCGTGGACCTGGCCGAAGGCGAGGCTCACGGCGGCGATGCCGACGAGCACGCCGGTGGCCACCGGCAGCAGCGCGATGGCGAGCGACCGGAGCGACGCGAAGGCAAGCAGCAGCAACACGACGATAAGCGCAGAGCCGAACATCGCCAGCCGCTCGACTTCGGCCTTGATGAGTTCGCGCGAAGCCACGCCGAAGCTGCCGGCGCCAGAAAGCTCGAGCTTGAGAGACGGCGGCGCCACGGCAGCGAAGGCCGTACGAATCGCGGCGAGCGCGGCCTGCTGGCCGTCGAGGTCGCCGCCGTCGGCCGCCGTGGTCGCCACCAGCACGGCGCGCGGCTGCGAGCGCGAGACCCAGACGCCGCCTTCGCTGCGCGGCGCATTGGCCGGCGTCAGCAGCTCGGCGATGCGGGCGGTCTCGCCGGTCGGGTCGCGATAGAGGATGGGCTTCAGCAGCGAGCCGGCCGGCGTGCCGAGCAAGGACACGGTCTCGTCGATGGCGGTTCGCAATCCCTCGACGCTGAAGCGCGCCGCATCCACCGCGGGGCTGAGCGCATAGCGATGGGTGAAGACGTAGCGGCCGGCGTCGCCATAGGCCGAGGTGTCGCCGTTGTTCACCGACGTGAAGCGGCGATCGCTTCGCAGCGCCTGCGCGAGTCGCTGCGAGGCCTCGGCGCGGGCAGCGGCTGCAGCTGCGCCGTCGCCTCCTCCGCCGATGCCGATCAGCACCAGCTTCGATGCCGCACCGTTCTTCAACTGGTCGAGGAGCACGGCCTGCTCGGCGGTCGGCGCCGCGGGCAGGAAGGCCGACAGGTCGGCGACGTAGTTGGTGCGGATCGCGACGACGGCGGCGATCGCGCAGCCGGCGAGCCAGACCGCGACCGCCAGCCCGCGTCGCCGGCGCGGCATCGTCACTTCGGAGCGGCGAGCGGCGAGATCGTCATCACCGACTTGTCGCCGTCGGCGAGCAGCACCGCGACCTCGCGCACCACCGCGTCGCGACCCGAGACGCGCACCGACGCGACCTGGCCGCGCAGGCGGAGGTCGCGCGGCACGAGGTCGAGCGACCACTGCTCGGGGCTGCCGCCGACGGTGGCTTCGAACAGCCGCTCGAGCGATTCGCGGTTGCCGGTGAGCGTGCCGCGGATCGCCTCGACGATGACCGCCGCTTCGGGCGAAGCATCGAGCTGCATCGTGCGGCTGCGCTCGCCGAGGCTCATCGTCAGCGTATTGCCGCTGACGGCGAGTTTTTCGCGCCGCGGCGACAGCGTCTCGCGGACGAAGACATCGGGCGACCGGAATGACAGGCGCCCCGACGACGCCAGCGTGCGGTCCAGCATCTCGATGCGGCGGCTTTCGGTGAAGGTGGCGTCGCCGGCCTGGACGCGACCGAGCAGCGCGGTGAGCGCGGCGAGGTCGAAGGCGGGCGCGGCTCGCGTCGGCAGCGCCATGGCAAGCGCGGCCGCCAGCATCAGCACCGCGGCGAAGCGGCGGCGTTCAGGGCGGTGCGGTGCCATGGGAACCGGCGTCGACAGGAGCATGCACATCGGCCCAGAAATCGAAGAAGTTGAACCAGTTGTAGGGCGCTTCGCGACACAGCGATTCGAGCGTGGCCACGTAGCGCTCGAGGGTGGCCCGAATGGCCGTGTCGCGTTCGGCGCCGCTCATCGGCGGCCCGGCGCTGAAATCGGCCAGCTCGGTGAAGCGCAGGTCGTAGTCGCGGCCGCCACGATAGAGGCCGGCCATGAACACGACCTTGCGGCGCAGCATCGCCGCCAGCCTGAACGGGCCATCGGGAAACAGCGCCGGCGCGCCGAGGAAATCGACGGCGACGCCCTTCGTGCGCTGGCCCGGCAGCGTGCGGTCGGCGAGCAGGCCGGCGAGGCCGCCGTCATCGAGCCACTGGCGAAGCTGCAGCATCGCCGAAGCGCGGCCGAGGCCGATCGTATGCAGCTTGGCATTCGGAGCGATGGCTGCCAGCGTGTCGTTGATCAGTCGCGCGTTGTCCTCGTACATGACGATCGCGACGCGCAGGCCCTTGTCGTGGCCGATCATGCGCAGCGCCTCGAAGCTGCCGAGGTGAGCGCCGAACGCGAGCACGCCCTCGCCGCGCGCGAAAGGTTCCATCACGGTCTCGGGCGTGCGTGCCTCGAAACGGAATTCTTCGAAGTGCTCCTGCAGCAGGTAGACGCGGTCGAGCACCGTCGAGGCGAAGGTGTGGACGTGGGCATAGCCGTCCCGCCAGGTCGCGGGCCGGCCGAGCGCGCGCGCCAGGTAGGCCCGCGAAGCCCGCCGCGCGGCGCCGCCGAAGACCACGAAGTACAGCGAGATCGGCGGCAGCAGCAGGCGTGACGCGCGCCGGCCTGCTGCCATCGCGATCCAGCGCATCAGACGCAACAGCGGCAGATTGCTGCGCTCCCTCTCGCGTGCCCAGTCGGTGGGCGGCGCTGCGCGGCCGTCGACCTTCATGGCGCGGGTCGGAGATCGGCGCGCGCGATCTGGCCGCTGGCGACGACGCGCTCGCCCTCGACGGCGCGCCAATCGAGCGACTTTGCGCCGAGCCGGAATTCGATCGTGAGATGCGCACCGGGCAGCACCGGCGCGAGGAACTTGGCGACCGGCAGTCGCGGTCGCTCGCCGATGGCGGCCGCCAGCTGCGGCTCGTCGCGCACCGCCTCGAGAACCTCGGCGAGCAGGGCGACGCCGGGCAGGATCGGGTGGCCGGGGAAGTGGCCATCGAACGCCGGATGGTCGGCTGCGATCTGCAAGGCTCGCGTGCGGACGTCGCTCATCGCGTCGTAGTCTTCTAGTTGAGTGTCCACCACAAAACACTCCCGGTCATCATGGGCAAGACTATCTGCAATGCATAGAACGAAGCAGAGCCCCAAACGACAAATGAAAACAGTCGCACGCTCCGGACTGGAGCAAACGAGAGGCCGAATCCCAGGGCGGAACCCAGGAAGCAAAAAGCGTTCAACGGCAACAGAGACAGATTGACGAATCTGCGGAAGCCGTCAGATGCCATAGACGAGCTTTCCAGCAAGCCGAGCCAGCTCAGTGCAGCTGGCGTGATGCAAACGGCGAGGACCACGGCAGCAGCCAGCGCGGAAAGACACCAATAGAGCGAGTCGTACGTGTTCTTGCTGGAAGACACCAAGGCGGCTGAAATGACCATGCCACTCACGGTCAGGTGGACCCCCAAAGCAAACAAGCCAACGAGTGCCTCCATCAGGGTCGACGACCGCCAAGCCGAATCGCGATCGGCGATAGCAAGGTCTTCGCGGCCAACCCTGCGAGCGCCGCGACGGTGATCTTGCCGGTCGCTTCGCGCGGCAGCGCGTCGACGTGAACGACTCGCCTCGGCACGAACGTGGCGTCGACGCGCTCGCGCAGAGCCGCGACGATGCGCTCTCGCGAGACGCCCGGCGCGACGACGAACGCGACCAGGCGAACGATGCCGGCGTCGTCGCTCTCGGGCGGCATCCAGAAGCTGCCATCGACGACGCCGTCGATCGAATTGAGGTGGAAGTTGAGGTGGCCGATCGAGCTTCGCTTGCCGCCGATGTTGACGAGGTCGTTGGCACGGCCGAGGAGGCGGAAGGTCTGCTCGCCGGTGACTTCGAGGACATCGGCGAGCGGCGTCGGCTCGGCGACGTGGCCGCCGCTGACGATCACCGAGTCGTCGTCGCCGTCGACACGGAGGCCGTCGAAGGTGCGCCACTCGGGGCCGGCGATGGTGCGCCGCGTCGCCACCTGGCCGGCCTCGGTGCAGCCGTAGATCTCGACCAGTGGCGCGCCGAGCTGGCTTTCGGCGCGGGCCGCCTGCTGCGGCGACAGCGGCGCCGTGGCGCAGACCACGAGAGCGAGCGGCGGCAGCGGCAGCGCGGCGTCGAGCAGCGTCTTCAGGTGGAACGGCGTCGTCACCAGCAGGCGCGGCGCCGGAAGGCGGGAGAGCGCGGAGGCGATGTCGGCCGGAAAGAACGGCCGGCCGGCGTCGAATGCGGCGCCGCCGAGCATCGCCAGCAGCACGCTCGACTCGAAGCCGTACATGTGCTGCGGCGGCACGGTGGCGACGAGCGCAATGCCAGAAAGGTCGCTGCGGCCGAGGAAGCTCGCCAGCCGCGTCGCCTCGGCGCGGGCGTTGAGGACGAGCAGGCCCCACGGCTTGCCGTGCGGCACCGGATCGCCTGTCGAACCCGAGGTCAGCACATAGGCGGCGACGAGGTCGGCGTCGATCGTTGGAATGTGGTCGAGGCCGGCGCTGCTCGCAGCGACTTCGGCGTGCGCGATCGCCGGCAGGCCGTGGTCGTCGCCGCCGGCCTCGACCAGCACGAACGCATCGGCGAAGCGGGCGCGCAGGCGGGCGACGGTGTCGGCGAGATGGTTCGGCGGCAGCAGGCTGCTCTGGCCCCGCAGCAGGGCTGCCGCCAGGCCGACGGCGAAGCGGTAGCGATCGGTCGAAAGGTTGAGCATCGTGCCGTTGGCGGGCAGCCGTTCGGCCAGCGCGGTCGCGTCGGCGATGAACTGCAGGCGCGAGATCGAGGTGCCGCCGCGCCATGCGATCGGCGCGGCGAGGTCGCTGCCGATGACGAGCGGCGCGTCAGTCATGGGGTCGCCGATTCGGGTCACTCATGCGGCGGCGCCGGCACCGCGACCGGCTGCGAGCGCTGCGCGTAGGCATTCATCGCCTGCGCCAGCGTCGCCCGCTCGAACTCCGGATGCAGGCGATAGCGCAGCAGATATTCACCGACGAAGAGCGCCACCATCGCAAGCGGCGTCACGAGGTTCGCGAATATCGCCCAGACCGTGAATGGCGCCAACGCGAAAAGCACCAGCGAGAGGGCTGCCATGGCGAGGAAGTAGAGCGTCCACGTGAGCGTGACCTTGCGGCAGTAAGCCGCCATGTCGGCGGTGAGGCGCACGTGGACACGGCGCGCCAGGCCCGTGATGAGCGGCTCGCGGCCGGCCAGCAGCGTCGCCGCGAACACGAGCGCGAGCAACAGGTGGACGGCGACGTGCTGGGCGACGTAGAGCGTCTGCGGTGCCAGGCCGCCGCCGTGCCAGGCCTGGAACACGAGGCCGGAGAATGCGGCGAAGGCTGCGGCCGCCAGCGTTCGCATCCGCCTTTGCCAGGCGACCGCGGCAGCCGTCGCGATCATCGGCCCGACCACCCACACGGCGTTCCAGTCGGAGGCCGGTGCTTCGGTCATCAACCAGTGCGTGGCGACGACGTAGGCCACGCCGGCCAGTCCAATCATGACGGCGCGCGCGCCCATTCCGCTTCGGCCGATCCGCTCAGGTCGTGCGGTTCGCGGCGATGTGCTCGGCCAGGCTCGCCAGCGATTTGAAGATGCGAACGTTGTCTTCGTCGTCGGACTTGAGCTGGAAGCCGTAGCGCTGCGAGACGACGAGGGCGACCTCGAGGATGTCGATCGAGTCGAGGCCGAGACCTTCGCCGTACAGCGGCGCCTGCGGGTCGATGCCGTCGGCGGCGGTGTCGAGGTTGAGCGCCTCGACGAGGAGCGATGCGACCTCGCGCTGCAGATCGGTTTGTGCGAGGGCCATGCGTGCTGGAATAGACAGGAGGAAGAGGCAGGAAAAGAAGGCAG
>Ga0123338_10005470_pt1 | contig 10860 bp, 7 predicted proteins | sample grotaG_FD_89793 | JGI IMG/M metagenome (GOLD analysis project Ga0123338, IMG submission 89793) | Glacier valley bacterial and archeal communities from Borup Fiord, Nunavut, Canada, to study Microbial Dark Matter (Phase II) -... | ecosystem: Environmental > Aquatic > Freshwater > Ice > Glacier ...
CCGGCCAGTCGATGCCCTTGTCCGCGCAGATGTCGCGCAGCGCGTCGAGCACGCCGGCTTCCATGCCCTTGAGGCCGCAGACGTAGACGTAGGTGTTGTCGTCCTCGAGCAGCGACGACACGTCGTCGGCCCGCTCGCGCATCAGGTGCTGCACGTAGCGCTTCTGCGAGCCTTCGGAGCCGCTCTCGCGCGAGAACGCGAAGTTGATGTCGATGAACTCCTTGGGCAGGTTCATCAGCGGGCCGAAGTACGGCAGTTCCTTCTGCGTGCGCGCGCCGAAGAACAGCATCAGCTTGCCGCCCTCGTTCAGCTCGACGCGACGGCGGCGGCGTTCGGTCATCGCCCGCATCGGCGCGCTCCCGGTGCCGGTGCAGATCATGATCAGGTTCGACTTCGCATGGTTCGGCATCAGGAAGCTGGTGCCGAACGGACCGATGACCTGGACCTGGTCGCCCTTCTTGAGGTCGCACACGTAGTTCGACGCGATGCCGCGCAGCGGCTGCCCGTCGTAGTCGCTGGTCACGCGCTTGACGGTCAGCGAGACGTTGTTGTACCCGGGCCGCTCGCCGTCGCGCGGACTCGCGATCGAGTACTGCCGCGCGTGGTGCGCCTTGCCACGCGCGTCGCTGCCCGGCGGCAGGATGCCGATCGACTGGCCTTCGAGGACCGGGAACGGGACGCTGCCGAAGTCGAGCACGATGTGGTGCGTGTCGCTGTCGGTGCCGAGCGCGGTCACGCGGAAGTTGCCGGCCACGGTCGCGGTCACCGGCGCCTTGTGGCCGTAGAGATTGACGTAGGGATGCGAGGCCGACCACGGCGGCACCTGCGAGCCGGACAGCGGATCGGCGAGCTGCTTGGCGTCGCGCTCCAGCGCCTTCTCGTCGTCGGCGGCCTCGGCCGCATCGATCGGCTGCAGGGCACCGGCTTCCTGGACCTCCACCCCGAGTTCCTTCTCGGCCGGCAGCTCGTCCCACGTGAACTGCTCGTCGACGCTGTAGGCGGCCGGCTTGAGCACCGTGCGCCAGTTATCGATGGAGCCGGTCGGGCACGGCGAGATGCAGGCCATGCAGAAGTTGCACTTCTCGGCATCGACGACGTAGTTGTCGTCGTTGTGCGTGATCGCATCGACCGGACAGGTCTCTTCACAGGTGTTGCAGCGAATGCAGATCTCGGGGTCGATCAGGTGCTGCTTCAATACTTCGGCGCTCGCGCTCATCGCATGTCATCCCGGCGCAGGCCGGGACCCAATGTTCTTGTGGAAACGCAATGAGGCCCCGGCCCTCGCCGGGGTGACAAGGGCGGCGTCAGTTGAACCGCACGTATTCGAAGTCGACCGGCTGCTTGTTGATGCCCAGCGGCGGCGGCGCGATCCAGCCGGCGAACCGGCCCGGCTCGGTCACGCGCCCCATCAGCGACGCGACGAACGCACGGTCCTCGGCGCTCGGCAGCCACTCGCGTTCGCGCGAAGCGAACTCGGCTTCGCCGACGACCTGGCCGTCCGGGCTCACCTTCGCATTCGACAGCGAACCGATCTTCCGGTTGAACGCCTTGTGCGGCACGACCAGCCGATGCGGCAGGCCGGCCTTCTCGATCACCTTGTTCCAGCGGTTGACGCCGCCGATCGAGTCCTTAATGTAGTCGTCGCGCAGCACTTCGTTGAGCGCGTTGAGCATTGGCACCTCGCGTTCGATCAGCCGGCCGTTGTCCACCGCGAGGACCTTGTAGGTCTGCCCCTGCAGCCGATGGTCGTCGTCGCGCTTGGTCTCCTCGTAGCGGCCCTTGAGGCCCGAGTTGTAGAAGATCGCGGCGTTGCTCGACTCGTCGGCGCCGAACAGGTCGATCGTCACCGAGTAGTGGAAGTTCAGGTAGCGCTGGATCGTCCCGAGGTCGACCACGCCGGCGGCGCGGATCTTCTGCGGATCGTCGGTCTTCAGTTCATTCATGACCTGACTGGTGCGGTTGATGACGCGCGAGATGCCCGACTCGCCGACGAACATGTGATGCGCTTCCTCCGTCAGCATGAACTTGGTGGTGCGGGCCAGCGGATCGAACGCGCTCTCGGTCAGCGCCGACAGCTGGAACTTGCCGTCGCGATCGGTGAAGTACGTGAACATGTAGAAGGCCAGCCAGTCGGGCGTCTTCTCGTTGAACGCGCCGAGGATGCGCGGGTTGTCCTGGTCGCCGGAATTGCGGTGGAGCAGCGCCTCGGCTTCCTCGCGGCCGTCGCGACCGAAGTAGCGATGCAGCAGGTAGACCATCGCCCACAGGTGCCGGCCTTCCTCGACGTTGATCTGGAACAGGTTGCGCAGGTCGTACTGCGACGGCGCGGTGAGGCCCAGATGACGCTGCTGCTCGACCGACGCCGGCTCGGTGTCGCCCTGCGTGACGATGATGCGGCGCAGGTTGGCGCGATGCTCGCCCGGCACTTCCTGCCACGCGTCGGCGCCGATGTTCTCGCCGAAGCCGACCTTCTTGTCGGCGATGGCCGGGTTGAGGAAGATGCCCCAGCGGTACTCGGGCATCTTGACGTGGCCGAACTGCGCCCAGCCGGCCGAGTCCACCGACGTCGCCGTGCGCAGGTACACGTCGTGGTCATGCGAGCCGTCCGGGCCCATGTCCTGCCACCAGTTGAGGAACTCGGGCTGCCAGTGCTCGAGCGCACGCTGCAGCGTCTTGTCCTCGTTCAGGTTGACGTTGTTGGGGATCTTGGTCGCGTAGTCGATGGTACTGGAGCTCATGAGGTGTCCTCTAGCTATGTCACCCCGGCGAAGGCCGGGGCCGAATTTGAATGGCGTGACGTACTGTGAAATTGGATCCCGGCCTTCGCCGGGATGACATCAGTCAGACCCGATTCCAGTCGAACTGCGCCTTCTCGCCCTTACCGTACAGCTTGAGCGCGCCCTTCTCGCCGACGGCGTTGGGGCGGATGAAGATCCAGTTCTGCCAGGCGGTCAGCCGGCCGAAGACGCGCGTCGCCATCGTCTCGACCCCGTTGAAGCGCAGGTTGGCTTCCATGCCGGTCAGCGCATCGGGCGACATCGACGCACGCTCCTCGCACGCCATGCGGACCTCGTCGGCCCAGTCGATGTCGTCGGGCGCCATCGTCACGAGGCCGACCTTCTCGGCCGCGTCACCGTCGAGCGGCTGGTCGATCACCGCACGGACCGCATCGAGCGCGGGCACTTCATCGTAGAAACGGCGGCCGAGGCGCGACTGCTCGGTGGCCATCGGGTACACGCCGAAGTTCATCGCGTCGACGGTGATCGTCGGGGCGCGGTCCGGCGCGTCGGGCAACGCGAGCATGTAGATGCGGTCGCAGGCCAGCGCCAGTTCGAGCAGCGTGCCGCTGAAGCAGGAGCCTTCCTCGATTAGCGCGAAGAGCGTACGCGACGACACGTCCAGGCGGGAGAAGGTGCGGCGGATGAAGCCGATCGTCTCGCGCACGAACCAGTGGCCCTGGTGCTCGGCGAGGATGGCGTCGCCCACGCGTACCGCGGCCGCATCGCCGGAGGTCTTGATCAGCCAGGTGCCGATGTCGAGTTCGTTGGTGCGCATCGACAGGATCGCGTCGTCGAGTTCGCGCGCCATCGCGAGCGGCCACCAAGCCGCGCCGGCGGCGACGATCGCATCGACCGTTTCAGGCTGCGTGCCCTGCGGCGCCTTGACCGTGAAGATCGCATGACGCTTGCTGCGATCGATCGCGACGTCGACGTGCGCGTAGTGGATGCCCGCGTCGTCGACCGTCCGCTCGATCGGCGTGAACGCGACGCCTTGCGCATCGGCGGGGCGATCGCTCTTCGCGGCCAGCGCCGCGGCACGTTCGGCGACCTTCTGCGCGAAGACCGCGGGCTTGGCGATGTCGTCGACGAGACGCCACTCCTTGGCCCGCGCGCCGCGCACGCCTTCGGTGGTGGTACAGAACACGTCGGCCAAGTCGTGACGCACGTGGCGCTTGTCGGTCACGCGGGTCAGGCCGCCGGTGCCGGGCAGCACGCCGAGCAGCGGCACCTCTGGAAGGCTCACGGCCGAAGAGCGATCGTCGACCAGCAGGATCTCGTCGCACGCCAGTGCCAGTTCGTAGCCGCCGCCCGCGCAGGCGCCGTTGACCGCCGCCAGGAACTTCAGGCCCGAGTGCCGGCTGGAGTCCTCGAGGCCGTTGCGCGTCTCGTTGGTGAATTTGCAGAAGTTGACCTTCCACGCGTGCGACGACACGCCGAGCATGAAGATGTTGGCACCCGAGCAGAAGATACGGTCCTTCAGGCTCGTCATCACGACCGTGCGGACCTCGGGGTGCTCGAAGCGGATGCGGTTGACGGCGTCGTTGAGCTCGATGTCGACGCCGAGGTCGTAGCTGTTCAGCTTGAGCTTGTAGCCGGGACGGATGCCCCCGTCCTCGTCGATGTTCAGGCTGAGCGTCGCGACGGGGCCGTCGAACTTCATCGACCAGTGGCGATAGCGTGAGGGCTCGATGCGGTAATCGACAGGCCCGGTCGAGGCGGCGGCCGCGGGCTGGGCGGCCAGGGCAACGCTGCCCCGCTGCCCGTGGGGGACGTCGGCGTCGGGGTGGGCGGCGGCGGGGTCGATTGCGACTGCTTGCATGCGAGTCTCCTGGTGACCATCTCGTGAGCCCGAATGCAAGATATTGCAGCAGGCGCGGCGACAGGCAGCATACTGCCGGTAGAGCCGAGGCCCTGTCAAGCCCCGATTTGCACTTTACTGCATGTCGCTGGCACCCAGTCCGATCGGTCGGCCGAGCGCCGTCGACAGTTGCGTGCTCAGCGCTCCGTACGCCTCGTCGAGCGATTTGCCCGACGTGCCGAACGTCAGGTCAGCCTTGCGATAGAACGCGGCGCGGCCGGCGAGGATGCGCCGCAGGTCCTCCATCGCTTCGCTGTTGCCGGCCATCGGCCGCGTGTCGCCCTGCGCAACGACGCGCTGCATGTGATCCGTGGGGGCGGCCGTCAGCCACACGGTGAAGCAATGCGCCAGCAGCAGGTTGAAGGTGGCCGGATCTGACACGATACCGCCCGGCGTGGCGATCACCGCTTCCGGGTAGCGCTGGACCGTCTCCTCGAGCGCGCGCCGTTCGTAGCGGCGGTAGGCCGCCGGCCCGAGCAGGTTGTGGATCTCGGTCAGGCCGTAGCCCGCGACCCGTTCGATCTCGCGGTTCAGTTCCACGAACGGCACGCCCATGCCGTCGGCGAGGAGCCGGCCGAGCGTCGATTTGCCGGCGCCGCGCAGGCCGACCAGCGCGATCCGCTGGCGCCGCGCCTCGGGCCGGGCCGACGTGCCGAACAGTTCGCCGAGCGCGGTGCGGGCGCGCCGCAGGTCCTGGTCGTCGCGCCCGCGCAGCAGGTCGCGGATCAGCAACCACTCGGGCGAGTCGATGTCGTCGCCGAGGAGGTCGGCGGGCTGGCATTCGAGCGCCCCCGCCACCTGGCGCAGGACCAGGATCGACGCGTTGCCCAACCCCAGCTCCAGGTTGGCGAGATGGCGTTCGGACACCGCCGACGCGACGGCCAGCGAGCGCCGCGTCATGCCCTTGCGGGCGCGCAGCGAGCGGACTCGCTCGCCCATCGCCACGAGGAAAGGCTCGCGCGGCGTCGCATCCGCGATCTCCTCGCCGATCGGGACCGGGGTCGCTTCCACGTCCAGCTCGCCCGCGCTTTCCCTACTGTTCATGAGTCCTCGAAGATTTCAGAATCGGTGCTGGCGCACTGCGTCCAGGTCAGGATAAACCCGCAACGTGCAATATAGTGCTTGACGCGGTCTGGCGGAGGCCCGTAAGTTTCCCGCAAGAACCTGAATTATTCAACATGCACGCGGGCGGAACCGAGACCCCAACGTGCAGCGCGCTGCATCTTTCCATGGGGAAGACATCGGCCGCGCAAAAGGAGATGCATGTTGCACCCCCCGGTGATGCCGCCCAGCGAGCGCTTCAATTTCGCGCGGCATCTTTTCGCCCTCAATGCGGGCCGCGCGGCGAAGGTCGCCTATATCGACGACGTCGACTCGATGACCTACGGTGCGCTCGAGCAGCGCGCGCGCCAGGTGGCGACCGCCCTGCGCGCGTCCGGCGTGCGACGCGAGGAACGCGTGCTGCTGCTGATGCAGGACTGCAACGACTGGCCGGTCGCCTTCCTCGGCGCGGTCTTCGCCGGGGTCGTCCCGGTGGCGATCAACACGCTGCTGACGGCGCCCGACTACGCCTACATCCTGGAGCACAGTCGTTCGCAGGCGGTGCTGGTCTCCGCGAACCTGCTGCCGGTGCTGCGGGCGGCGATGGCCGAGTCGGCGCACGAGGTCGAGACGGTGATCGTGTCGCGTCCGACGGACGCGAGCACCAGCTTCGACGCCTGGATCGCGCCGCACGCACCGAAGGAAACGGCTGCGGACACGACCGCCGACGACGTCGCGCTGTGGCTCTACTCGTCGGGTTCCACCGGCCGGCCGAAGGGCACCGTGCATGCCCACGGCAGCCTGTACTGGACCGCCGAGCTGTACGCCAAGCCGATCCTCGGACTGACCGAACACGACGTGACCTTCTCCGCGGCCAAGCTGTTCTTCGCGTACGGCCTCGGCAACGCGCTCACCTTCCCGCTGTCGGTCGGCGCGACGGTGATCCTGATGGCCGAGCGGCCCACGCCCGACGCGTGCTTCAAGCGCATGGTCGCCCATCACCCGACGGTGTTCTACGGCGCGCCGACAGGATTCGCCGGCATGCTCGCATCGCCGGCGCTGCCGCCCCGCGAACAGGTCGCGCTGCGCATGTGCTCGTCGGCCGGCGAGGCCTTGCCGCGCGACATCGGCGAGCGCTTCACCACGCACTTCGGCTGCCACATCATCGACGGCATCGGCTCGACGGAGATGCTGCACATCTTCCTGTCGAACCGGCCGGGCGACGTGCGCTACGGCACCACCGGCAAGCCCGTCGAGGGCTACGAGATCGAACTGCGCGACGAGGTCGGGCACGTGATCGACGGTCCCGACCGGATCGGCGACCTCTACATCAACGGGCCGAGCGCCGCACTGATGTACTGGTCGAACCGCACCAAGAGTTGCGAGACCTTCCAGGGCCACTGGACCAAGAGCGGCGACAAGTACTTCCGCGACGCCGACGGCTACTACGTGTATGCCGGGCGCAGCGACGACATGCTCAAGGTCAGCGGCCAGTACGTGTCGCCGTTCGAGGTCGAGTCGACGCTGATGGAGCATCCCGCGGTGCTCGAAGCCGCGGTGATCGGCGTGCCCGACGAGAATGGGCTCACGCGCACCAAGGCGTACGTCGTCCCGAAGACCGGCATCGGATCGAGCGCGCTGGCCGACGAGCTCAAGGCCTTCGTCAAGGCGCGGCTGGCGCCGGTCAAGTACCCGCGCGAGATCGAGTTCGTGCTCGAGCTGCCGAAGACCGCGACGGGAAAGATCCAGCGCTTCAAGCTGCGCGAACGCTCGGCCCCGCCCCCCGGATGAGAGGCAACGTCGATCGCGTCGAGAACCCGCGCGTGTCGATCGCCGTCGACGGCGCATCGGTCGACATCGAGCACCGCGTCATCGAAGGACCCGCGTGTGCACCGCGCGTGGTCTTCCTGCACGAGGGCCTCGGGTCGGTCGCGATGTGGACGGACTTCCCCGACCGGCTGTGCGCGGCAGGCGGCTACCGGGGCCTCGTCTATTCGCGGCCGGGTTACGGGACGTCGACGCCCCGTCGGGCCGACGAGCGCTGGGCACCGGACTTCATGCATCGGGAAGCGCGACGGGTCCTGCCGGCGCTGCTCGATGCGCTGGACATCGATGTCGACGGCGACCCGCCGTGGCTGTTCGGGCACAGCGACGGCGCCTCGATCGCGCTGATCCACGCGGCCGGCTTCCCGTCGCGCGTGGCCGGTCTCGTGCTGCTGGCGCCGCACCTGGACGTCGAGCCGAAGGGCATCGCCGGGATATCGCTGGCCCGCGACGCCTATCGCGACGGCGACCTGCGCGACCGGCTGGCGCGCCATCACGCCGACGTCGACTCGGCCTTCCGGGGCTGGAACGACATCTGGCTGTCGCCCGACTTCCGCACGTTCGACATCCGGGCGCTGCTGCCGGACATCGCATGCCCGGTGCTCGCGATCCAGGGACACCAGGACCAGTACGGGACGATGGCGCAGATCGATCGCATCGCCGACGCGCTGCCGGCCACCGAGCTGCTCAAGCTCGACGACTGCGGCCATTCGCCGCATCGCGATCGGACCGCCGCGGTCGTCGAGGCGACCGTACACTTCGTCGCCGGCCATCGGGCGACGGCGTTGTCCCACCATCGCGCATTGCGCACGACCCACAAGACCATCGAAAGGGAGACCCCATGAATCGACGCAACCTGCTGCTGGGTACGGCACTGTGTGCCGGCACCGCGGCACTGATCGGCTTCGCCGCCCCGGCCCCGGCCCAGTCGCCGAAGATCAAGGTCGGCTTCATGCTGCCGTACACCGGCACCTACGCGGCGCTCGGCAACGCGATCGAGAACGGCTTCCGGCTGTACGTCGACGAACAGGGTGGCAAGCTCGGCGGCCGCGAGATCGAATACGTCAAGGTCGACGACGAGTCCGAGCCGTCGAAGGCGACCGACAACGTCAACAAGCTGATCAAGCGCGACAACGTCGACGTGCTGGTCGGCACCGTGCACTCGGGCGTTGCGCTGGCGATGGCCAAGGCCGCGAAGGACAGCAACACGATCCTGATCGTGCCCAACGGCGGCGCCGACGCGATCACCGGCCCGATGTGCGGCGTCAACATCTTCCGCAGTTCGTTCTCGAACTGGCAGCCGGCCTACGCGATGGGCGAGGTCGCGGCCAAGAAGGGCGCGAAGAAGGCGGTGACGATCACGTGGAATTACGCGGCCGGCACCGAATCGACCAACGGCTTCAAGGAAGCGTTCGAGAAGGGCGGCGGCAGCGTCGTCAAGGCGCTCAACCTGCCGTTCCCGGGCGTCGAGTTCCAGGCACTGCTCACCGAGATCGCCGCGACCAAGCCCGATGTCGTCTACGCGTTCTTCGCCGGCGGCGGTGCGGTCAAGTTCGTCAAGGACTACGCGGGCGCGGGCCTGAATCGCAGCATCCCGCTGTACGGCCCGGGCTTCCTCACCGACGGCACGCTCGACGCGCAGGGCGACGCAGCGCAGGGCATGTTCACGACGCTGCACTACGCCGACGGCCTGAACACGCCGCGCGACAACGCGTTTCGCCTCGCGTACGCCAAGACCTACAAGCTGCAGCCCGACGTGTATGCGGTGCAGGGCTACGACGCGGCGCAGATGCTCGGCATCGGCCTCAAGGCGGTCAACGGCGACGTGACGAAGAAGCCCGAGTTCGCGGCCGCGATCGAGAAGGCAAAGATCGACAGCCCGCGCGGCCGTTCACGATCAGCAAGGCGCACAACCCGGTGCAGGACATCTATCTGCGCAAGGTGGTGGGGAAAGAGAACAAGCTGGACGGGATCGCGATCAAGGCGCTCTCCGATCCGGCCCGGGGCTGCAAGAGCTGATCTTCCGCACCGCTCCTTCCCCCTCTGGGGGAAGGAGCGGTAGGGGGCGCGCGCAGCGCGCTTCGTCGCTCGCACCACCACCGCCGCTCGCTCCGCTCGCCCCCTCCCCAACCCTCCCCCAGAGGGGGAGGGAGTTTCAAATTCCGGGGAGGGTTGCCCGACTGCCGATGGACTTCCCCACCTTCCTCATCCAGTGCCTCAACGCCGTCCAGTACGGCCTGCTGCTCTTCCTCGTCGCCTCGGGCCTCACGCTGATCTTCGGGATCATGGGCGTGATCAACCTCGCGCACGGCAGCTTCTACATGCTGGGTGCCTACCTCGCCTACGGTCTCGCGCCGCTGGTCGAGCGCTACCTGGGCGGTGGCTTCTTCACGACGCTCGCACTCGGCATCGTCCTTGCCATCGCCTTCGGCTACCTGCTCGAATGGGTCTTCTTCAGCTACCTCTACGAACGCGAGCACCTGCAGCAGGTGCTGATGACCTACGGACTCATCCTCGTGTTCGAGGAACTGCGCAGCATCCTGGTCGGCGACGAGGTCCACGGCGTCGCGACGCCCGACTGGCTGTCGGGCAGCTTCCCGCTGTCGGAGGTGATGACCTACCCGGTCTACCGCCTCTTCATCTCGGTGGTGTGCGCGATCGTGGCCATCGCGCTGTGGGCCGTGATGACGAAGACGCGGCTGGGCATGCGCATCCGCGCCGGCGCCACCAATCGCGAGATGGTGCAGGCGCTCGGCATCCCGATCCGCTTCCTGTATCGCGTGGTGTTCGCGATCGGCGTCGGCCTCGCCGCGCTCGCGGGCCTCGTCGCCGCGCCGGTCTCGTCGGTCTATCCGGGGATGGGCAGCCAGGTGCTGATCATCTGCTTCGTCGTCGTCGTGATCGGCGGCATCGGCTCGATCCGCGGCGCATTCGTCGCGGCGCTGCTGGTCGGCCTCGTCGACACCTTCGGCAAGGTGCTGTTCCCGTCGCTGGCCGGCATGCTGATCTACCTGCTGATGGCCGCGATGCTGCTGTGGAAGCCCGAAGGGCTGTTCAAGGCGGGATGACATGACGACGATGGCTGCCGACGACGCGATGAGGACCCGCCTGCCGAAGCTGCTGCCGGTGCTGATCGCGTTCGCGCTGCTCGCCGCCTTCCCCGCATTCGGCTCGACCTTCTACGTCGACCTGGTCGGCAAGATCATGATCTACGCGATCTTCGCGATGAGCCTCGAGCTGCTGGTCGGGCAGACCGGTCTCGTGTCGTTCGGGCACGCGGCGTTCTTCGGCATCGGGGCGTACGCGGTGGCGATGGTGACCGCGAAGGTCGACGCCGCGAGCCTGTGGCTGGTCGTC
>Ga0123338_10005478_pt1 | contig 10850 bp, 5 predicted proteins | sample grotaG_FD_89793 | JGI IMG/M metagenome (GOLD analysis project Ga0123338, IMG submission 89793) | Glacier valley bacterial and archeal communities from Borup Fiord, Nunavut, Canada, to study Microbial Dark Matter (Phase II) -... | ecosystem: Environmental > Aquatic > Freshwater > Ice > Glacier ...
CACAGCTTCCGCCACTGTTCCTATCTATAAGGTCCCGGCCTGAAGGCCGGACCTTCAACCGTCAGCAAATAGGGTGGGCCAAAATAAACTGCCGAAGTGGACCAAGTTCAGTTGCCAAACGCATTGCCGAGGCCATGAATCAGTTTCTCACCGCCGGAAACAAACCAGCAAGGAAGGCGGCATGAAGCCAGAGCAGTAAGACTAGGTAATTCTAGGCAGCGGTGAGGGCTCCAAGTATCTCGCCTGGACCTTGGCCAAAGAGGGGAGAACGGTAGCCGTCATCGATCGCAAATACATTGGCGGGGTCCTGTCCGAACATCGCCTGAACCAGCCGGTCGAGAATGCCGTCGGCCAACGTGGGATCGCCGATCTGCTCGTGCCACCGGCTGATCGGCAGTTGAGAAGTCAGGATCGTGGAGCGGTCTGATACCGCTCTTCGCAGATCTCCCAGAAGTCGCGGCGTTCGGCTTCCGCCAATCTAATGATTGGCGCGAGTCGCCAAAGAGAAGCGGCGGAGAATGAGGCCCTCTGTCGTTGTCGCGGGGTCATCGCGCAAATTCATGAAAGGACGTTCCACGAGCAGGTACAGCGCGGTGGCAGCCGCAAAGCTGAGTAGGGGCCCGGCAATGTAATAAACAACCATAGGGTAGCTCCGCAGATTAGACGCAATCGAAGAGTACAGCATGGTCAGTACGATCGGGTGTAGCAAGTACGCCGAGTACGCGAGCTGCGCCAGAGAGCGAAGAGGCGCCCAGGACAGAAACGCCTCGAGCAGGCGGCCGGGCCCACTCACGGGGTACAGGCAGTACAGCATCAAGAAAGCCGTTGCGGCGCCGAACAGAGTGCAATGGCTGCTTAGTACTAACAAGCTTGCGACGTCGTTCCATCGGGGCCCCGCAATTTGAATGGGAGCGATAACGATCGAAACGATCGTGAGCATTGAACAGCCAAGTCCCGCCATGGCCCATCTCGGACGGGACTGAAAGAAGTTTCTCGCGGACCCGTTCAGGACGAAATGCGCGGCAAGCACACCAAGCGCAAGGCTTCCAAAACGCGAATACGGCTTGATGTAGAGTGCCTCGGCCCAATCGAGAAAATTGGCATCACTCACGCCGGCAGACCACGGCACGGGCAGGTGAAGGCCATGACGCAGGATCACGAAAGCGCGGATGAGAAGCGAAATACTGACGACAACCCAGAGCAGCATTGTTCTACGCGTCCGCGGGACAACGTAGAAAACAAAGATGAGGAAAAAGGGGAAAGTAAAATAAAATTGTTCTTCGATGGCCAGTGACCAGGTCCACGGCATCGCTTGCTTCACGCCGTCAACGAAATTGTTGATGTAGATCAGGTTGGTCCAGAGCATGTCCCGGTTCTGGCGCAAGGTCACGGCATAGATGCCCATGGCGACGATGTAGGCGGGCATCAGCCGGATGAAACGCCGGCTGTAAAAACGCCGCAGACTTATCTTGCCGCGCCGCTCGAACTCTTCCATCAAGATGTGGCCGATCAGGAACCCGCTGATCACGAAGAACACGTCAACGCCATACGGACCGCCGATGATCCAGAGCGGCTGCCTCTCGAAGAAGGCGGCAAAATCGCCCGGTTTCGCGAACGGGAATTGGAACCACAGGCAATGCATCAGGATGACCCAAAGCACGGCGAGAGCGCGGAATCCGTCCACCGAACGGAAGCGCGCCTCTGGAGGGTGCACCAGCCGGCCAAGATTTCGTTCGAAGGAAAAAGCGCGAGCGAATCGATTCATTGGAAAACAACCTCCTGAACAGGCTGGGCGGTAGGCCGGCGACTACGAGGCGAAAACGTCACAGGCAATGCGCGGGGGCCGCGAAAACCGAAGTTTTGGTTCCATTCAATTTCCGGAGAGGCAAGTTCGAGAGTCGGAAAGTACTCGAAGATCGATCGAAGGGCAACCTCGCACTCAACCCGAGCGAGGGATGCCCCGGCGCACATATGGATGCCCGAGCCGAACGAGACATGGCGGTTCGGAGAACGGGATAAGTTCAGCCGGTCGGGCTGCTCAAATTCTTCCGGATCGTGATTGGCCGAGCCGAACAGAAACAGCAGCAGCGCACCCTCGGGCAAAGAGCACCCGTGGATTTGCGCAGGCTCTCGAAGCACCCGGGTTCCTATCTGCACGGGGCTGTCGAAGCGAGCCAGTTCGTCGATCGCAGAAGCATACAGGGTTGGATTCGACTGAAGATCCCGCACGCACTCGGGATGACGCAGAAGAGCGATAAGGCCGTTGGCGATCAGGTTCCGCGTGGTTTCATGGCCCGCAAAAAATAACATGGCGCACTGAGCAACTAGTAGGTCCTCGTCGAGCGTTCCATTGTCTTCGAGGCGGAGCAAGTGACTGATGAGGTCGTTACCGCGCGCGACTCGACGGCGCCGGACCAGATCGCAGAGATACTCAGTTAGTTCCCGCAGGCCGGTCTGAGCACGCAGGCCATCTTCAAAGGTTGAAGCCGCGTTACCGAAGAATATTGCGATGTCGTTGCTCCATTGGACGATTTCGAAATGATCGCTCCGGGGGACGCCCATAAGCTCCGCGATCACGAGAGCGGGGAAAGGCAGCGCGAAATCACGCACGAGGTCGGCCTCGCCCGTTTCACACATCGTGTCCAGCAACTCTTTGACAATGCTTTCCATGGCGGGACGCCACGCCGCAGCAGCACGTGGGCAGAGGCCTTCGAGCAAGAGTCTGCGGGGGGCGGTGTGTTCAGGCGGATCGAAGAAGAGCATCCATCGGGAAAACAGCGTTTCGAAGTCGCGCAGACGTTCACGCTGCGATCTATCGAATTGTGCCGTAAGAAAGGCGGCCCGTTTGCAAGAGCAGCGGGGATCTCTCAGCAACGGCCAAACGTCGGAGTGCCGGGGAAACGCCCAGGCGGCTCCGAGATAGGGCACGGGAATCACTCGGTCGGGTGATGCCAGCACTTCGCGATAGGCGGCATAAGGGTCTTTGTGAAATTCCGGCGAAAAGAAATTCAGGCTCACTGCACGCACTCCGGGGCGTTAAGGATAATAGTAAAAAGTATGCAGTCTAGTGCTTCTGCAGCCTTTCTCCTTTCTTGCGGGAAAGCGGAAGCGCTGAGTAAAAAAGCAACTTAGACACCCGATTCGGTTGACAGGATTTTATTTTTCTGGCAGACTCTTCAATTAGCGTGCTGCCGGGCGTCAGGCCGCGACAAAAAACAGCTGGTTTAGTGCTGTTTTCAGGGCGGCAGCTTGTTATTTCCCTACCCAAGAGCCCGGTCGATCAAATTTCAAAAAGGTATAGTACTTAGATTTTAGAAATCTCGTTTCGCCTGGATCATGCGTCACGTTATGACGAAAATTTCATGCCCGATTTCTAAGAAGAGTTTTTCTCATTTCATACAGGAAGAGGTACTAACTCATGTCAAAACCCGTAGTTCATTTTGAAATCGGCGGTCGGGACTTGACCGTTCTAGTTCCTTTCTACTCCAAGCTGTTCGGATGGGACATGATCAATCACGGGCCTGCCGCGATGATCACTTCCCACACCGGGATCACCGGGCACATGGCGGCATTGGGCCATGAGCCGCACAATTACGTGACCGTTTATGTAGAAGTAGACGATCTGGACGGATACCTGAAAACGGTGGGCGAACTGGGAGGCAAGACAGTCGTCGCTCCGACCAAAATTCCGGGCAGTACGTTCGCTTGGTTCAGCGATCCCGAGGGTACAATCATCGGCCTATTGAAACGCGACTAGAAGCAGCCGCAGCTTTCGTCTTCCCCTCCTTCCGGTAAGAGTTCGGGCTCACTCTGGCCCGTAGCGAGGTCCACCGGAGCGTTACGCGCCTTGACGTAAATGCGAGCTGTGGCCCAGAGACCCACCGGCCGGTATGAAGCTCTGGACAGGTATTACGTGAAGCAGGCTGGCCAGTAAACAACATCAGCAGCGTGGGCACAATGAACAACCTGATCGGAATAGTAGGCGTCTCGTGTCGTTTCCCCGGTGTGCGGGGGCTATCGGGGTTGCTCGAGTTACTGCGCCGTGAGGAGACGACGATAGCAGCAATGCCGGTCTTGCGGAGGCGCCTGATGCCCGAAGGGGACTACCCGCACGGTGGCTATTTCGAAGATCCTTCGTTGTTCGACGCCGCCGCGTTCGGCATCTCTTCGTCCGAGGCGCGGCAAATGGACCCACAACAAAGAATGGCGCTCGAACTTAGCGAGGAATGCATCGAAGATGCAGGATACTCGCGTAACCGAGTATTCGGCGCGAACTCGGGAGTTTTTGCCGGAGCGACGTGGCGCGAGTATGGCTACGACGTCCGAGCAGCCGGGAAAGCTGCCACGGCGCTGGCGGGAACGGCTCTTGGATCCATCGCGGGACGCATTTCACAGAGCTTTGGTTTTACCGGACCGAGCCTGGTGGTGGATTCAATAACCTCCTCTTCACTGAGCGCAGTTCATCTTGCGTGTCAAAGTTTGGCAAGTGGCGAGTGCGACATGGCTTTGGCTCTGGGTGTCACCCTCATTCTGGGACCAGACAGCGGGGAGGCTCTCAAGGCTATGGGCGCGCTTTCACGCGAGGGTACGATCCGTCCTTTCGACCATCTATCGGACGGGTACCAGCGTGGCGAAGGCGTGGCCGCGGTTCTTCTGAAGCGATTGCCCGATGCCCTGAAAAACGGGGATTCTATCCACGCCACGATCAGAGCTTCGGCCATTGGCCATAACGGCGGCGGATCATTGGCTCTGTCAACGCCAAGTTCAGAGGCGCAGCGCCGCCTTCTCTCGGAATGTCTCCGGAGGGCCGAGTTGACTCCCGACGACTTAGCATACTGGGAGGCGCACGGCACAGGTACTCCCGCCGGAGACGCGGCGGAAGCGCGAGCGCTTCGGCAGACGATGATTTCCCGGCGCGAACCGCTCGCGATTGGTTCGGTGAAGGGCAATCTGGGTCATGTGGAAGCCGCGGCTGGGATAGCAGGTCTGTTAAGCGCAATCCTGGTTAGTCGAACCCGTGAACTCCCGGCAACTCGGGGACACCAGCAGCCGCGTTTCTCGGGCGATGAACTCTGGGTGCCGACAAGGCGCTCGCCGCTTCCAGCGAGCTCAGGCACAGCCGTGGGTGTCACGAGCCTGGGTTTAGCGGGATCGAATGCCTGCGTGATCATCGAACCGGGTACCCGGCATGCGCTTCATGCCGATTTGGCCCCTCGTGAATGGGCGCACCGGTCGTATTGGCTGACCGATAGCGGAGAGGAAGCGTTGGGCCTGCGGGAGATCTTGTCGTCCGTGCTGGGATGGTCTTTCTCAGTAGAAGATGAAGCCGCCGCCCTGCTCAATTTCGGAATGGATTCCCTGACAGCGATGGAGTTAGAGACACAATTGCGTTCGGCGGGATTTCGAATCAGCGCCCGCGAGTTACTGGGCGGGGCAACACTGGCTGAAGTCGAAAGCCGGGCCGCAGCATCAAATTTCAGCGAAGTCCGAATCTGATTAGCAGGTAAGTGACAGAGGCATAGAGGGCCCTTGACCTACTCAGAACTACGAAGCGTTCTCGAACAGAAACAGCTGGACGTCGCGGTAGATGGGACGCAACTGGTGCTCCACGGGTCGTCGTCCGCGCTGACCGCCGAGTTGAAGGAAGCCGTTCGCTCGCATCGGCAAGCCCTGGTCGACGAACTTTCGGGTGGCGCCACGCTGCAGCCCGATGAGGCGAGTCGTTATGAGCCATTCCCGCTTACCGAGATTCAGCAGGCATACTGGCTTGGCCGGAACTCGTTGTTCGAGCTGGGAGGCGTCGGCATCCATGTCTACGAAGAGCTCAACTGTCAGGAACTCGACGTCGACCGCCTGGAGCAAGCCTGGCAGCGCATCATCGACCGGCATGACATGCTTCGGTCGGTGGTGTGTGCTGAAGGCAGCCAACGCGTGCTGCCGCAAGCGCGGTACCGGTTCGATCGCGTGGATCTCTCGTCCATGCCGGCAAGCGAGCAAACGGAATGTCTGGCGGCTTGGCGTGAACGGCTGTCGCACAAAGTGTATGCGCCCGAGCAGTGGCCGTTGTTCGACTTCGTGGTGTGCCACGTTTCCGCGGGGCTGAGCCGGCTTCTGATCAGTATGGATGCCATTCATATTGATATGAGGAGCTTCCAGCTCTTGTTCCGGGAGTGGGTGAGCCTCTATCAGAATACGGACGGCGCACTGCCGGAGATCTCAATCAGTTATCGGGATTATGCGCTGGCTCTTAACCGGCTGCGCGGCTCGGCGGCATGGCAGCGGGACTGGAACTACTGGAAGAAGATCGCCGCGCAATTGCCTCAGGCCCCGGAACTTCCGCTTGAACAGCCGCTGCGATCCATCCGGGATCACCGTTTTGAGCGGAGACGTGGAACGCTGAACGCAAGCGACTGGAAGAGGCTCAAGAGTCTGGCGGCTTCGACCGGACTTACGCCTTCGGGAGTCACTTTGGCAGCTTATGCGGAAGTGCTGGCGCGCTGGAGCGCAAATCCGGCTTTCACCGTTAATGTGACCCTGTTCAACGCGCTCCCGCTCCATCCCGACGTGGGGAAACTTGCTGGGGATTTTACATCCATGCTACTGCTGAGCGTGGACGGGGACACTGGGACGTTTTCCGATCGTGCCCGTGCCCTGCAGAACCAGCTGCATACTGGGCTCGAGCACCGCCTGGTAAGCGGTATTCGAGTACTGCGAGAGTATGCGAGCAATCACCGGCTGGAATCGCAACAGGCAGTGTTCCCCGTGGTGTTCACCAGCACGCTCAATGAGGCGACGCGAGGCCTGGAGCCGCTGGAGCGGCTGGGCGAGCGATGTTTTGGCAGCATTCAAACTCCTCAGGTGCTTCTCGATCTGCAGGTCTCGGAGCGAGCCGGCGAGCTGGTGTTCCAGCTCGACGCGGTACAAGATGTTTTTCCGGAAGGCTGCCTTAATGCGATGCATGCGGCATGGCGAGACCTTTTAATTGCTTTGGCGCGAGGCGAGCGCTGGAGCGATTCCGATGCATTCCCCATCGAGTACCCCAAGCGAATTGCGCCGGACTCTTATGAGCAAGCACCCGGCGGTACGCTGTTCGATTTCTGCCGGAGCGGAACTCGCGATTATCATGCGACAGCGCTGATCGATGCCGACGGCCGGCGATGGACGAGGGGTGAGTTTTTCAAAAGAGTCTCGAGTCTGGCGGGGCTTCTGACGCGTCATTGCGTTGCCGCAGAAGAACCTGTCGCAATCTTGATGCCCAAAGGTCCGCTGCAGTTCATCGCGGTGCATGGAGTCATTGCCGCCGGCGCCGCTTACCTGCCTATCGATCCGGATTGGCCGCCGCGGAGGATCGAGTTCTTGCTGAAGGACGCCGGGTGCCGCCTGGTAATTTCCGACGAACCGCGGTGCGGATCGATTGGCTTTGAGGGCGTGGAATTGCAGCCGCCTATATCCGACGATGGCGCGTTCGATCCGCCCGCCGATTCAAGACGACTCGCGTATGTTCTGTATACGTCAGGATCGACGGGCGCGCCGAAGGGAGTAATGATCGAGCACCGGAGTGTGGTCAATCGCTGTTCCGATGTGCTGAACCGATTCGCTATCGGTGAGGCCGACCGGATCTTTGCGTTGACGGCGCTCCACCACGATCTTTCAGTCTTCGATCTGTTCGGTCCACTTGCGGCGGGCGCTTCGGTACTTATTCCCGACGCAGTTCATTCACGGAACCCGGAGCACTGGGCGACGCTGATGGAACGTGAGGGCGCAACCGTTTGGAACTCTGTTCCCGCACTCCTTGAAATGTTCGTGGAGTTCCTCGAAGGCTGCGGTTCACTGCCCTGTTATTCCATCCGCCTCTTCCTCATTGCGGGTGATTGGATCCCCGTCGAGTTGCCGGATCGCGTTCGGCGTTTATGGCCCGAAGCGCAGTTTATCAGTATGGGCGGCCCTACGGAAACAACTGTATGGGACATCTGCCACCCGGTCGAAAAATCGTACAAAGGCTGCCAGAGCATCCCGTATGGGAAACCTATGCGAGGGTCGCGTTACTACGCGATGGACGCCAAGGGCGCGGAGCGGCCGGACTGGGTTTCCGGCGAGCTATGGATTGGGGGCGAAGGTCTTGCGCGCGGTTATTGGCGGGATGAGGAGAAAACGAAAGCTCGGTTTGTCGCGCATCCCCGCACCGGCGAGCGTTTGTTCCGCTCGGGCGATCTGGGCAGGTTTCGCCCGGACGGCACGATCGAGTTCCTGGGCCGTATCGACCACCAGCTTAAGATTCGCGGAGTCCGGATCGAAGCGGGGGAAGTGGAACGAGCTCTCGCCGCACATCCGACAGTTGAGCAGGCGATCGTACAGGCGGTGGGAAAGCAAACGGAGTCCAAGCGTCACGTGGCGTTTGTCATTCGCTCTACCGAACCAGCGCGAGCACCAGGGCAAGAAGAAGACCTGGCTCAACACTGGCTTCTCCGCTGTGCAAACCGAAACCGCTGGGATGAATTGCAGGGAGAGGCGTACGTCGACCTACAAAACATATCGCGAGCGTCCGATCTTGCCTTGCAGCGGCGTTCCCAACGTTATTTCGCGGGGAACGTAGAAGTTGGCGCTCTGGCTTCCTGTCTCCAAATGCTTTGCGGGACGACAGAGGCAGTTGGCGAACCGGGCCGCTTTCGATATCCTTCCGCCGGCAGTTTGTATCCCGTTCATGTCTACGTGGCAGTTGCGCCGCATCGCGTCAACGGATTGGATGGCGGCATTTATCTTTACAATCCCTGGTTGCATCGGCTGGTGCTGGTTTCAAGCGATTCAATCCCGGCCCGTGTTCACTTGGAACATAACCGCTGCATGGCGGATTCTGCGGCGTTCCTCATCCTGTTCGTCGGGCATTTGCCGGCCATCGAGCCTCGCTACGGAGCGAAATCTCGCGATTACTGCTTACTCGAGGCCGGTCATATGTCGCAGCTGATTATGCTCGAGGCAGCCACGCATGGTCTCGGCATGTGTCCGATCGGGGAGTTCGACGAAACAGCTGTAAAAGCAGCGCTCCGGCTCCAAAACGGCGATTGTTTTCTGCAGGCCATGGCAGGAGGAAAGCCGGCGAACGCCTGTTCGAGTTCAACCGATTTCCTGCCTCGACGCACCAACTGGCGTGAAGAACTGATTGGCCACCTGCGAACGATGCTGCCGGATTCAATGATCCCCGAACAATGGATCGCACTTGATCGATTCCCCTTGACTCCCAACGGAAAGTTGGATCGCGCGGCGCTCGGAGCGCTGGCCCTCGATGCCGGCCAGCATCAGGATCTCGCAATCGATGAGACTCCGTCGAGCGGTCTGGAGGAAACCTTAGCGCACATCGTGGGCGACACGCTGGGTCTTGATCGCGTGCCCGTAAATGCGCGTTTTTTTGAGCTCGGGTGCGATTCCATTGGTCTTGTGCGCATCTTCGTTTGCATTCGGAACCAGGAATCCTCGCTCAAAATCACGGAGCCGATTCGCATGACGGACATGTTTGAATTCCCGACGGTCAGGCTGCTGGCAAAAAAATTAGGGTCCAAGGTTCTATCGGACGAGTCGGTGGAAAGCGCCGCGGCGAGAGGTCGAGCCCGGGCTCGAGCGGCCCGCGGCAGAGCTTAGCAAAATGCATCAATCGAACCCTAGCGTCGCGATTACCGGGATCGGCCTGCGCGTTCCCCATGCGGACAGCCGGGAGGAGTTCTGGCGGTTGCTCTGCAGCGGTACGACGGCGATCGAGAGAGCTCTGGGTGGTCCGGATCAATCGATGGTCAATGCCGGTGGGTGGCTCACGGACATAGACCGTTTCGACGCAGGCCGCTTTGGTCTGAGCCGGGCTGAAGCCGAGATGATGGACCCGCAACACCGGGTCTTCCTGGAATGCTGCGTTGAAGCACTCGACGACGCGGGGCTCGACCCGTTCCGAACCGCTTCCAACATTGCGGTCTTTGCCGGATGTAGTTCGAGCAGCTACCTGCTGAATCAGCTGGCTCGCCCGCTAGCCTACCGGTCGCGCCCCGATGAGTTGCAGCCGCTGCTGGGGAACGACAAAGACTATCTCTGCACGCGCGTATCATACCTGCTGAATCTGCGTGGTCCCAGCATGAATGTGCAGACCGCATGCTCCACTTCTCTGGTGGCGGTGCATTTGGCCTGTCAGAGTCTCTTGCTGCATGAATGCGATGCGGCGCTGGTGGGCGGCGTGACAATACGTGTGCCTCAGGACATGGGATATCGCGCGCAGGAGGGTGGCTACCTTTCGCCTTCGGGAGAGTGCCGGCCATTTGATTCGCAGGCGAGCGGCGCGGTTTTCGGAAACGGGGCTGGGTGTGTGCTTTTGAAGCGGAATGCAGATGCTGTTCGCGATGGTTGCCGGATTTACGCGCGTATCAACGGCTCCGCGGTAAACAACGACGGCGGTGTCAAAGCAGGGTTTACGGCACCGAGCCTTGAAGGACAGGCGCGCTCGCTGGCGGAGGCCTATGCCGTGGCGAACGTGGATCCCGCCCGCATATCTCTCATCGAAGCGCACGGAACGGGTACGGCACTGGGTGATCCGATCGAGATGGCAGCCCTTCGACGGGTAATCGACCCGCCTGGCAGGAGGACTAGTCCCTGCCTTGTGTCGTCGGTGAAGGGGACAACGGGGCACCTGGAATCCGCCGCGGGGATTACCGGTCTGATCAAAGCGGCTCTGTGCCTCTGGCGTGAACTGATCCCCCCACAGGCTGGCTTTTCGGAGTCCGGGCCGCTGTTGGACACTGGCCGGTGGATCTCCATTCCGACGAGCGCACAACCCTGGGGAGGCGCGGAGAGGTACGCGGGGGTGAGCAGTTTCG
>Ga0123338_10005479_pt1 | contig 10845 bp, 9 predicted proteins | sample grotaG_FD_89793 | JGI IMG/M metagenome (GOLD analysis project Ga0123338, IMG submission 89793) | Glacier valley bacterial and archeal communities from Borup Fiord, Nunavut, Canada, to study Microbial Dark Matter (Phase II) -... | ecosystem: Environmental > Aquatic > Freshwater > Ice > Glacier ...
ATATTGGCCCCATCCCAATGGAATCAGATAATTTTTCCCCATTCCGCCATTTGCTCCTGCTCCGCCATCACCGCCTTTACCAAAAGTGCCGGGATACAGGGAGTATCCATCTCCTATATATGGAGAGGCATAATTTCCAATGTTTAATTGTGTTATGTTTTTAAGGAGGTTATCCGGAGCATCTGGATAGTATCCGTTCCTGACCCGGATGGAAACATTCTTTCCAATCTGTAATGTATTTTCCACTTTTATAACCAGTTGCGATATACCATAGCTAAGCAGTGTAGCGCCTTCATCTATTATAAGGTTATCATATTCATAAATACCGGCAAATGGATAATTCCCTTTTGTAGGCAAAGTTACTTTTCCAAAAAGTATAGCATACTTCTGAGAATTTACTACTTCGAATCCCTTTTCTATAGTGATAGTGGTATCGCCATAATTTATATGAATATCGTATTGACCCACAGGAGTATTCTTGAAGGTAAAACCAGCCTTAATGACAGTGAGATCGTTACAAATAATTGTTTCACCAGTTACCAAATTACCACCGGAAGTTAATGTCAATTTTGTATTCTTGGTAAATCCATTTCCTTTAAAAACAATGGTATCAGTTCCATTATCTCCTACAATCTTCCGATTGTAACTCAAAACACAATATTTGGAGAAGTGCAAATAATTTAAAGTGTAGGAATTCGTAGTCCCGTTAATAAACCCATTTACCAACGCGTAATATTCTCCATCTAATTTAGTATGGAAGGCCTGATCTGTTGTACTTTCTTGCTTACTTATTGTTTTTATTTTATTGCCTGCCGGATCGAAAAGGTCAATTACAACAGCTGTATTTGATTTAAAAACAAGACTATCACCCGCTTTCGCTTTATCCAGATAAAAATGGATAATATCACTTTTTGGATAATTTTTAGTTAGAGGGACTCCATTTGATAAGGCCTCACACTGAACATTCACAGAATAGGGATGAAGTACTGAATCTTTAGATACGACACTCCATTGATTTATTTTATCTTGAAATTGGATATTGAAAATGAATTGACTGTGATAGGTTATTTTATTCCCATTTATGGGATCGGGGTAAAACTCGTAATGATCAGGAGTGGCTTTAGCCGGTGCCGGGATATTTACACTGTTAAGAATAAGCGGATTAATTGGATCAACCGTCACCGTTTTTTGTTTGGCGAAATCTTTATTCAACCAATACCGATAGGCAACCATTTTATTATCACCAATGGGTAATTTAATGGGTTGTTTAATAAAAAATTTAATGGACGGGACACTCCACGTGCCTGATTTATCCTGAAAACAGACTTGAAAAGAATGTAAGCCTTCAATCATATTACCAGTTGGGATAGAACTGATCAATGAAAATGAGTTGTTTTCTGTTAAAATCTCACTATGTTTACCGGCATAATTGTTATCGAACCAATATTCGTATTTCACAATCCCATTGTTCGAAATGGAGGTTGTTTTATTAAAAAATTGATTGGAAGTTGTACTCCAAACTCCTGAAACATCCTGGAAACGAATTCGAAAAGTGTGCAAGCCTTCCGGCAACCCGGAAGTTGGTACTGAGGTATTTAAATTAAACGAGGTGGAGGGAGTAATACCAACAGTTGTTTTGGTTTGATAATTGTTGTCGAACCAATATTCATATTGCTTTATTTGCTTTTGGGCAAAACTACCAACAGACAAACCTATAAGCAACCCAATGAAAAATAGTTTTTGCATGGCAGTTTAGTTATCTTGTGCTTTCACTGAAATATTGATTTGCAGATTTCCGTTGGGTTCTGTTTTTGTTGCAACGGATTTACTTACAACTGAAGGGTTTGAAGGCACCCCACTTTCTTTAAACGAAAGGCCCCCATAAAGACCCACTTGAGTACCATCAGTACTATTATATGTTCCTGGTTTTTTAAGGTGGTAATCTTGGAAATAGCTTATTAAATTGCCTGTTTGATTGATAAAAATATCGGATTGAGCAATGTTGGTATAATTAGTCGCTTTATTAACTTCTTCCGGATCTGAAGAAACGAACAAGTTTTTATTTATAGTATTTGTCCCCGTGACTCCATATCCATAATAAAAGAGATATAATTTGCCGATAAAAACATTATTTTGTATGATAGAATGACTGACATTAGAAAAAGTACTGCTATATGAGCTAGTCGCATTGAATAAAAAAATATTTCCATCAATTAATGCATTGCCAGGAATATAATTAACAGCGCCATGAACAATTGAGTTTCTTAATAAAAAGTTATTTCCACCATCATTATATCCAGCTCCAAAATAGATTGCTCCTGAAATAAAACATTCTTCAAACGAGCAATAGTTTTTGCTTGCTAAGGCAGTGGAATTAAAATTGGCTTGTGTAAAACTGCAACGAATTACTTTTACATAGTTGATTGAGTTTAAGTAATCATATGTTAATGCGCTATTTAAAAATAATCCTTCCAGCCTTAAGCTGTCCGCACCTTTGTTAATTTTTAATTCCTTGGTAATAACTGTTTGTTTCCCTTCAATCGGAAAATGTCCGGCACCAGTTATCTTTATACCTTTTGCAACAGAAGCTGGTGGATCGAAATAGCCTGCAGAAAGATAAATCTGGTCGCCATTTACCGAAGCATTGTAGGCATCCGCAAATGCGCTCAGACCATAAAAGACTTTGGAAGTTCCGCCATGTTCAATTGTGGCAACTGGTTCCTGAGCCATGGTATTTTGAAAGGCTAACAAGCTACAAACGAGGGTAGCGAAGAAGATGAAGTTTTTCATTGGGATTGTTTTTATTAGTGGGTAATTGATGAATAATATTTAGGGTTTTTAATTGTACTCCCTTAAAATTACTTCTAAAAAAAGGACTAAAAAAAAGCCCAAAAGGGCTTTTAAGGAAATTAGGTTGTATAGACAGAAATTAGGTAATATATAGTAGAAATCAGGTAAATTTAAATTTTTAGAAAGATTACGGATAGGAGAGACTTGAAGGATGTGTTTTCAAATTAGGGACTCCACGCAACAATCTCCGGATGCACGGCTACTAAGTTTCCGATATGAACGTCCACTCCGCCACTCCGCCACTCCGCCATTTGGTAAATTTCACAAATTATTAGTTTTAACCATTAAAGGATTGATATTGAGTAGAATGTAACGATAAACGAGTCTTTCATTAAACGTCATTTACTTTTTTTTGAATAGTGATTCGTTTCTCATCCTTCATTCGGGAATTGTTTGATTTATTTTGTCATATATCTATAAAACAAGCAGTTAAACTCTAATGATTACAATAAAATCAATTAAATACATTGTAAAAACCAGCCAATGAACTGTATTTTGTAAAAAGTAGAATAGCGGAGTGGCGGAGTGGCGGAGTGGCGCTCTTATCGGCAATCAATTGCTCTCTCGCCAATCATCCTGCTCCGTAATTATTCCTTTACTTAGTTAAGCATCAAATTGGTATAGGTACCCAAATGATCCCTACAGATAAATCCATTATCACAAAAGAGGGAAATATATCTTTCTGCCGTCCGTTTTGTTAGTGACAAGCTTTTTGCCAGTTCACTAAACTCCCGGCAGGTGAATCTCTCGGGTAATTGATTCAGAAATTGATCCTTCTTGTCTTTAGGTTTTGTGGAATTAAGATGCTGCAATTCCGAAAACACCTGACTGGAATGTCTGACCAGTATGTTGATCATTGAAAGTGCCGACTGGAAATCGACCTCGGAACAAACCTGCTGAGTGGAAAAATCACCCGTTTCAAGAACACGCAGGGCTGTAAAAATCATGGCAATACGAAAAGCAATCAGGCCCAAACGACGGATGGTGGCTATGTAATCTATCCCTTGCAGGGTCAAGTATTTTCCCTGTATCTGGGCAAAGTACGCATTGAATTCATACTTCTGGGCTTCGGAGAAGGAAAATTCGATCTCGGGGTGTGCATTCAGGGCCGTGTAAAGGGGAAGAAACTCTTGTCCCAATTGGTCAAAATATTCCTCCAGGTTTTTGTGCCCATTGGCGGCAAATACATCTTTCCATATCGGCCGGATGTTCATCTTGTAGAAAATAAACCGGCTTAGCAGTCCGTTCTCTGCGCTGGGGATCAAGAGGGCCACCTGATTGTTGGTTCCCGAAAGCACTGCTGCGATATAAGAGGTCAGGATCTCCACTAATTCATGATCGGTCCGCCGGTAATAAGAGATCGCCTCATGTTGGGAGCCTTTGCGCAAACCATCTGAGTAATTGCCATGGTCGGCTTTAAAGGCCTGAGCAAGAGTATCTCCTTCGGTTTCAAAGAGCAGACCCTTGCCTCCATTTTCGTGGAGTAGCTGGAATACGCCCGTTGCTGAGTTGTTGGCCGGGATAATGAGCATCAGCTCTGGAGGCTTGGCAGGTTTTTTGATACCCGACTTTTTGCCCCTCATTTTGTAATATTTCTCCAGGTCAAGTTCATATTGCTCCTTCATTTGTTCGCTCTCTTGACGCATCAACAGATGAATTGGCATGACCAGTTGCTTACAAAGGGCCAGGCGACCTTTACCAGCTGATGCTGGGGCTGTTATGAAAAGGTAGAGATAGGGAAACATCTTCTTGCCATCATAATAGCCATGAAACTTGGGAAGGCAGGCGCCAAAAGATACCATGGAACCTATGAGCATAATATCTCTTTCCTCTTTAGATTCGGCCATGGCCACTACCTTTTGTAGGATGGCTGGAAGGGTAGGGAAGATCGAATCGGGAAGTGTTGGCAGATTAAGTGCAAAAGAATCAGTTTCGGGATGACAACCCTCTGTGTGGGGAGAAGGAAACGAATTACTAACCTCAATTCCTGCATGCCGAACGATTTTAAAAAGATTTTTAGGAAACTTGGTGGGTTTATTCGAAAGGCCTGTTCCCAGGTTCTGGGATTGATCCGAAGGTTCGAAGTTCTGGAGATAATTCGAAGATTGTGGTTGGCTGATTGCATCCTTCGACTTCAACCCCTTGAGGGGATTAATTTTTTTCTTCATCTTGAAATGAATTATGCGGATTATGCGGTTTTAGCCGGATTAATCCGTAGGTTAGTTAAAATAATATGTTTAAATATTTTTATAAAAACCTTATATTCTGTTATTTAATCATAGTTACCCGAGTGCAATATATAATAATGAGAAAATATTTGAAAACATATACGGTTTGAGTATATTTAAATATTTTATTGATATAGATTTACAAACAACTAAATTATATTTCAATAACAAGTAAATATACAAAAAAAATCTTTTGTACAGCAAATTTTTTAAAGAAAATTACAGATAAATTTGTGGTGACTAATTTACTGATAATCAGTTGTAAATATAGGATGTAAACCATTGGAATTTTTATTTACTAAGTCTTGGCATTCTTATGGGACACTTTATAGCATACAAATTAATCTGGAATTTTAGTCAGCATTTCTAAAACACCTCAAAGTCTTCCCGTAATTTTGAAAGATGCGTTCTTGAAACTGTCAATTCCAGATTATTAAAAGGAGGGATCAACAAACAACTGCGCGTTTTATATTCAACCATGTTAAGGTAATTTAGATTGATGATGCAGGATTGGTTGATTTGCAGAAAACGATCTTTGTTCATTAATTGTACAATTCTGTCGGCTGTGGTGTTGGCTCCCAATTTAAGGGTTGTATAATCCGTCAGCAGCACTTCCCATGATGATTTCTCCAGCAGACCTCCGTTGATACACCTAAAGAGTAATATTCGATTTTTGTCAATAAACTTTAATCCCAGGTTGGAGGGAAGAGCAATGATCTCGGGCATTCCCTGAATTCCCTGGTAAAGTGGGAGCTGAGTGAGGGAAGTTGACTCATTCCTTTGGGCCTTGAACCGCTCAATGGCATTCTTCAACTCTTCCATGTTTATAGGTTTCAATATATAATCGAATGCGGATTCGCGCAATGCCTGAATCATGTATTTATCGTAGGCGGTATAAAATATTACACTGAAAGTACTTCCCTTTTTACGAACCTCGTCTAGTAACTCAAAGCCATTTTTACATGGCATCTCAATATCCAGAAAGACCAGATCCAGGTTTTTATTCAGTAACAAATCTTTGGCTTGCTTGTATTGGGAAGCCGTTCCGCAGATTTCAACCTTTGGGAAAAATAAAAGATGTTTTTTTAAGGATTCGAGAAATTCCTTATTATCATCAATTATTGCGACTCTGATTTTTTCGGATGGGTTCATGGATGTTTATTTAAAGCGTATAATTGAAATCAAATGGTATTTTTATCTCGACCGAAGTTCCCGAAGAAATGACATTGGTAGGATCTCTTTCGGTAACCGAAAACTTGATTTTCTGTTGATTGTTGATATTTAGCAGATGAATAGTTTGCAGCAGTACTTTCAGGCCGGTTCCTGTTCCGGTTGACCGGCCTGAAGCTGCTTTAATTCCAATACCATTATCGGTTACAGTTATTTGCTGGTATCCGTCAAAGTCTGTCACATTAATGGTTAGCTTTTTTTCTCCTTCGAGAGGCATCAAGCCATGCTTGATGGCATTATCGACAGGGATCTGGATCATCATGGCAGGTATAAGGCGTTGTAATTTAATTCCTTCCTCAATTAAGTATTCTACTGTAAAAGGTTTTGGAATTTTGTCGCTGCATAAATCGACAAATGCTTTTACAGCTGAGAGTTCTTCTTCGAGGGTCACGGCTGTCCGGTCAATATTTTCAATCACTTTTCGGAGCAATAAGGACAGGCTTTTCAATTTTACTTCTAATACCTCAGGTTGGGCAGATAAACCCGACAGAGACGCCAATATATTGAAGAAGAAGTGCGGCGACATGGTATTCCGTGCATTCTGCATTCGTAAGGCAGTCATTTTTGCCAACTGCTTTTGATAAATGGCATCCCTTATTTTGCGGAAGTACAGTGTAGCTATGCCTACCGAAATTAATGTTACAATTAACAATGCCACAATAAACCAAATAATTAACTTTTGTTGCTCCGATTCAATTTCTTTCTGTTGAATGATTTCATGATTTAACTTTTTTGTATCTTCCAGATTGTCTATTTCCTGTTGTTTCTTTTCAACATTCCACCGGGCTTCGGCAAAAGTCAAAGCCTCAACTTTGGCTTTATTGAGTATGCTATCTGAGAGAGAGCTTGAAATTTCAGCAAATTCCAATGCTTCCCGATACCTGCCTTGTTTTTGATAGATTTCCTTTAATGTAGTGCTCGCATCTTTCATGGCTGGAAGAGCACCTAATCGCTTTGAAGTTTTGAATGATTCGAGTCCTGTTTTCACTGCTTTTTCAAGAAAAATTAAAACTTGACTTTCTCCTGGCCTATTGGCCATAGTAAAATATAAACTGGATAGCATATTGTTTACAATTGCAGCACCTTCTTCTTCTTCTATCTCTGTTTTCGATTGTAAGGCCTTCATTAATAGCTTTTCTGCCTGAGGGAAATCCTGTTTATATCGGTATACATCACCCAAATTCATATAAATGTTCGATATTCCAGACGCGTAGTCAATTTGTTGATACAATTTAAGAGCTTTGTTGTATAAAATAATAGCGCTGTCGGTCTTATTGATGGAGCAATATGCACTGGCAATATTGGTAAAATTGCCTCCAATTTCAGCTATACTATTTAATTTCAAACAAATCGGAAGTGCTTTTTTGGAATACGATAAAGCTTTTGGATAATCCTTTTGTGCATAATACAATCTGAATAAACCCATATATCCTTTTGCCAATGACAATTTATCATTGAGTTGTTCCTTTATTTTGATTGATTTAAATAAAAGATCGGTTGCTGTTGAATTGTCGCCCAGATGAATGTAAATTTCAGAAAGATTGTGATAAGTCTTGGCCGCATTGAGCTGATCATTCATTTTCAAGGCAAGTTGAAGCGATAACTGATAATATTCTATCGCCTTCACAAAATCGGAAAGCCCGTAATAAATATTTCCAAAGTTCAAGTAGCTCTTTATCTGTCCTTCTTTATCGTTTATTTTTTTGAATAGTTCCAATGCCAGATTGGAATAGTTGAGTGCGCTGTCGTTTTTACTTAGGTTCATATAAACCACCGCCAAATTCATAGAATTGTTGGCAATCAGAGGTCTATTCTTAAGTTGTTTTCCAATATTGAGCGCCCGGGTAAATCCTTCAATTGTTTTGTGATTTTCGCCCTGACGAGAGTATATCATTGCACAGTTGGCTGCAACTTTAGCCTCAATTTCTAAATTCTTCGTTTCCAGAGCCAGAGCCAAGGCTTTCTGGTAACAATCCATGGCTTTTTTGTATTCACCTTGTCGATATAAAATAGTCCCCTTATTAATATATGCATTTGCAATTATTGGCTTGTCGTTATTTGCAGTTGCAATTTTCAAGGCAATTGAATCATTTTTCAATGCAAGCTTAGATTCGCCCTTTTCAGCATAAATAAAAGAAAGACCATTAAAAGACATGGCAAGGACATGCTCTCTTTTGGTATCACTTTTTGATTGTTCAAGTAATTGTTTTGCTTTCTTGTAATAGAAAATAGCAGTATCTGAATCAGAGTTGCGAATGCTGTCAGCGAATTCAATTAACGCAGATGCTTCATCTAATTGAGTTTTACCTCCGGAGAATTGAATTGACTTTCGATTTGTTAAAATCAGTAGTGATATAACAATTGCTACCAAAAGGCAAATTCCCAATGCCACTTTGAATCTGTTTTGTCTTACCATTGGTTCCAGAGATAGGTTCTGATTTGAAGGAAGGTATTTAACTTGGCAATCAATTCAAGTTTTGGGAAACGAATAAGTATATTTATTAATGCTTTGACGATTTGCTGATCTATGTTGAGCAATGATCTTTGGTTAAATTGAGGCATATGTCTTAGCGATTAATATGATCCCCAAAGCTAACTTATTGTTATGAATTATGTGGCAATATTATACAATTAATTTAAGTGAAATATTAATTTAATTTGTTACTTGCTTATTCTGTAAAACAAACCGTTGAATCTGATATATGGGCTGAATTTGATGTTTATTGATTTTGCTAATTTTTCAATAAGAATAATCATTATTAATTTTTTATTACGAAGTAGTATCATTTTTACTTATATTTAATTTCTCATCTGGCATGACAAGGATTAATCCAAAATAGATTAAGATAAGTGGTGGATTGAAAAAGGTGATCATTACAAATGCCACTCTTAAAAATACAGGGTCTAATCTTGGGCTAATGAAGTTTGAAATTCCACTTATTACACCAGTAACTAATTTTTCGTTTGATCGTGTTAACCGTTTCATGTCTTTAATTATTAATTGTTTATGAATCGTTTTACTTGTTTGATATGCAGTTTTTATCTTTTCTGTGAAAGGCCTTCGGTAAATCCTGAACTGAAAGAATGTATGGAATTACTGGCTGCTTTTTTCCCTTTTCTAAATGATTTAGATTGATTGATCTTTGCGATGCTGTGTTTTACTTCCTTTACTTCTTCCTGAATTGTTTTCTGAATATTGTAGATGGTAGGTTCTTCACCTCTCATTTCCAGGCGTTGAGCAGTAGTGGTGGCTTTTGGTAACACGATCCATAAAACCAGGTAAATGATGATTGAAATTCCGGCTCCCAGGAAAACCAATACTACAAACAATATGCGGAGGATAACGGGGTCGATGTTAAAATAGTTACTCATTCCCGAACAAACTCCTCCAAGTACGCGGGTTTCCGTGTCACGGTACATCCGCTTTCTGATTTTTTCTCCTTTCAATTTTTCAGTGGCATCTTCATCATTTTGAGATTGTTCTGAATCCATAAAATCTTCAGGTTTTCCCATTCTTGCCATCACCTCATCAACCCATTCATTGATTACTACTTCCTGTTTTTCAGATATTTTATCCTGAAACAACTCAGCAATTCGTGATTCGATGTCTTGTAAAATTTCCATGCCCCCAGATTGGCTTACAAAATAATGGTTGAGGCGTCGTAAGTATTCCTGTAGCTTGTCGAAAGCATCTTCTTCAATATGAAATAACTTGCCACTTATATTTATTGTGAATGTCTTTTTCATTGTTTCCATTTTTATTATTTATGATTGTCAGTTAATTACGTACGTTGATATGGAATACAGCCTCTACTATTTCGTTCCATGACTTTTCGAGTTCGCTCAGGAAAAGTTGGCCTGTTTGAGTCAATTCGTAATACTTGCGAGGGGCCCCTTGGAGAGATTCCTCATACCAGTAACCTAAGTATCCCTTGTTTTTCAGTTGTATAAGCATCGGGTAAAGAGTTCCTTCTATAGCTATCATTTTTGATTTTTCGAGGTTTTCAATGATGTCACTTATATACTGATCTTTGTGCTTCATTAACAGGAGGATGCAATATTCAAGTACACCTTTCCTCATTTGTGCTTTCGTGTTTTCTGTTTTCATGGCTCAGCCTCCTTGGATTGTTTTAGTTGTTTGGTATACTGATTGATCGATCACTTGAATATTGTTATTATTATTGATTTATTTGTCATCCAGTTTTCGATTTCGAGTGCAATTTCATCGTCCACAAATTCATTGGCATTGTATCCTTGAATTTGAAATTCAGATTCGGCGTCGACAACTTCCATCGTAGTTTCGATTGTGCTATTCATCCAGTTTTCAATTTCATCATCCAATTCAAGGTCAACAAATTCCCTGGCATTGTATTCCTCAATCTGCAGCGTTAATGCGGCGTCGACAACTTCCATCGTAGTTTCGATTGTGCGATTCATCCAGTTTTCAATTTCATCATCCAATTCAAGGTCAACAAATTCCCTGGCATTGTATTCCTTAATCTGCAGCGTTGATGCGGCGTCGACAACTTCCATCGTA
>Ga0123338_10005482_pt1 | contig 10841 bp, 9 predicted proteins | sample grotaG_FD_89793 | JGI IMG/M metagenome (GOLD analysis project Ga0123338, IMG submission 89793) | Glacier valley bacterial and archeal communities from Borup Fiord, Nunavut, Canada, to study Microbial Dark Matter (Phase II) -... | ecosystem: Environmental > Aquatic > Freshwater > Ice > Glacier ...
AGCCGCCAGCGCGCGTGGGGGGTACCGATCACCCTGTTCGTCGAGCGGGCGACCGGCGACTATCTCCGCGACGACGCGGTCAACGCGCGGATCGTCGCCGCCGTCGCGGACGGTGGGGCGGACGCGTGGTGGGCGACCGATCCGGCGGCGTTCCTCGGCCCCGACCGCGCGCCCGAGGATTATGAGCGGATCGACGACATCCTCGACGTCTGGTTCGACAGCGGCTCGACCCACGCCTTCGTCGTCGAGGCGCGCTACGGGATCGGCACACGGGCCGACCTCTACGTCGAAGGCTCGGACCAGCATCGCGGCTGGTTCCAGTCGTCGCTGCTCGAAAGCGCCGGGACCCGCGGCGTCGCGCCGTACAAGGTGGTGCTGACCTACGGCATGGCGCTCGACGCAGGCGGCAAGAAGATGTCGAAGTCCGTCGGCAACGTCGTCGATCCGATCGTCATCGCCGACACGCAAGGTGCCGATATCCTCCGCCTGTGGGTCGCGTCGATCGACTATTTCGACGACGTCAAGTTCGGCAAGGAGGCGCTCGCCGGGGTCGCCGACGCGTACCGCAAGCTGCGCAATACCTTCCGCTACCTGCTCGGCAGCCTCGACGGCTGGGACGACGCCGAACGCATCGCTGCCGCCGACATGCCCGAACTCGAACGCTGGGTGCTCCACCGCCTCGCCGAACTCGACGCGGAACTGCGCGGGCATGTCGCGAACTTCGACTTTGCGGGCGTGATGACCGCGCTCAACGCCTTCGCCAACCAGGACCTGTCGGCGTTCTACTTCGATATCCGCAAGGACAGCCTGTATTGCGACGCGCCGTCGTCGCCGAAGCGCCGGGCGTGCCGGACGGTCCTCGACACGCTGTTCCACGCGCTCGTGCGCTGGCTCGCCCCGGTGCTGGTGTTCACCTGCGAGGAGGTCTGGCGCACGCGCTTCCCCGATGCCGGGTCGGTGCATCTGGGCGAATGGGCCGACTATTCGGCAGGGCGCGACGATGCGCTGGCGGCGAAGTGGGGGCGGTTGCGTGCGCTGCGTGGTCTGGCGACGCTGGCGATCGAGCCCGAGCGGAAGGCCAAGACCATCGGCACCAGCCTGGAGGCGGAACTTGCCGTCCGCGCCGCGCCTGAGGAAGCCGCGCTGATCGCTTGGGTCGACTTCACCGAATTGTGCATCGTCGCGGGGGTCGTGGTCGAGGTCGATCCGGCGCTGACGGTCGGCGCGGCGGTGACGACGCGACGAACCGAACAGCCGAAATGCGACCGCTGCCGCCGCTACCTCCCGGTCGATCCCGCCACCGCGCTGTGCGACCGCTGCACCGAGGTGGTCGATGCGCACTGATGTTTCCTCTCCCCTTGGGGGAGAGGCGACTCGCGCGAAGCGCGGCGGGCGGGGGTGGTTCGGGGCGTGCGACGGTGATCTTGCCGACCGCCCTCACCCTCCCATCGCCAAGGGGCGGCGGACCCCTGCCTCTCCCCGGAAGGGAGCGGGGAAGTGAAGCATCTCGGCTACACCATCGCGGTCGCGGTGTTCGTCCTCGACCAGTTCGCCAAATACTGGGTGACGGCGGTACTCGACCTGCGGACGCGCGGCGTCATCGGCCTGTTCCCCGGGTTCGACCTGACGTGGGTCGAGAACACCGGCGTGTCGATGAACCTGTTCCGCGCCGACGGCGATGCCGGGCGGTGGCTGCTCGTCGGCGTGACGCTCGCGATCGCCGCCGGGGTCGCGGTCTGGATCGCGCGCGAGACCAACCGCCTCGACACGATCGCGCTCGGGCTCGTCCTCGGCGGCGCGCTCGGGAACATCATCGACCGGGTCCGGTTGGGCTATGTCGTCGATTTCCTCCACGTCTATTGGCGCGATCATCATTTTTACGTCTTCAATGTCGCCGATGCGGCTATAACCGTCGGTGTCATCCTGTTGCTGGTCCGCGCCGCGATCGCGCCGCAACCGGCGAAACCGGTCTAGGAGTACGCTCACGTGAAGTCTCGGCCCCTCATCGCTGGCATCGCCGTCGTGCTTGCCGTCGCCCTCGCCGGCTGCGGGGGAGGCAAGACCCGCCTGTCGAACCGCAACGCGCCTGACGAGTTCGCGATCAGCCGTGCCGCGCCGCTGATCGTGCCGCCCGATTTCAGCCTCGCGCCGCCGAAGCCCGGCGCGCCGCGCGCGCTCGCCGACGATGCGCAAGTCAATGCGGCGGAGGCGCTGTTCGGCCCCGGCGTCAAGATCACGCCGAAGTCGCCAGCCGAGGCGAACCTGCTCGACAAGGCGGGGGCGGCAAAGGTCGATCCGAACGTCCGGTCGAACGCCGGCGACCCGAAGACTCCGACGGTCAACAAGGGTGCGTTCCTGCGCGAGCTGATGGCGGCCCCGGCGGGAACGGCGAACGCCAAGGTCGCCGAAGTCCGCGTCGGCGCGTAGCGCGTCGGCGACCAAGCGTCGCTTGGGCGGAGCCTGAACACGCGACCGCCCGTTACCGCGTGATGTCCGACGACCCCTCGACCGATGATCGTCCGGCCCGGCTATGGCGGCCACGGCGCGTCCTGATCACGCGATCCGCCCGCGAATGGGCGCACGGAGGCGCGATCGCCGAGCGGGTCGCCGCCCTCGGCCTGCCGCTGACCGAGCTTCCCGGCGACCGCCTCGACCTCGGCGACGCGAGCTACGCCGACGCCAAGGCGACGCTCGCGATCGTCGTTGCGCCACCGGGCAAGCTCCGCTTCCAGCCGATCGCGCCGTCGGCCGACTGGCGTGTCGACCTCGCCGAGGGCTGTCCCGGTCACTGCAGCTATTGCTACCTCGCGGGTTCGCTCAAAGGCCCGCCGGTGACGCGCGCCTACGCCAACCTGCCCGAGATCACCGCGGCGCTCGCCGGCTTCGTCGGGCGGGGAACGGTGACGTCGCGGTCGGCGACGCGGGCGGCCGAGGGGACGACGTTCGAGGCGTCGTGCTATACCGACCCGCTCGGCATCGAGCACCTGACCGGCTCGCTATCGGCGCTGATCGCGCACTTCGGGGCGTGGGATGCCGACGTCCAGCTGCGCTTCACGACCAAATTCGCTGCCGTCGCGCCGCTCGTCGGCCTCGACCACAATGGGCGGACGCGGATGCGGGTGTCGCTCAACCCGGCGGAGTTCGCGCGGTTCGAAGGCGGGACGGCGCCGGTGGCGGCACGGCTGCTGGCGCTGCGCCGGATGGCGGCGGCCGGATACCGGATGGGGCTGACGATCGCGCCGATCATCGCCGCTGAGGGATGGCGGGAGGCCTATGGCGGGCTGATCGCCGATGTCGCCGCGGCGCTCGCGCCGTCGGCAGACAATCCTGACGGCGTGCCCGATCCCGACTTGACGATCGAACTGATCACCCACCGCTTCAGTGCCGGATCGAAGGCGATGCTCGAGACGTGGTACCCGGGGTCGGCGCTCGACATGGGGTCGACCACCCGGACCGAGAAGCGGACCAAGTTCGGCGCAGTCAAGCACGTCTACGACCGGCCGACCATGACCGCATTGCGCGGCTGGTTCGAGGCCGAGATCGCGGCGCGGCTGCCGCGCGCGCGGCTGCTCTACTGGACCTGACCTATTTGAACAGGCTGCCGAGGATGCCGCGCAGCAGCGTGCTGCCGACGTTGCCCAGCACCTGACCGCCCGCCTTGCCGCCGATCGAGCGGCCGATGCTGCCGGCGGCCTGGCGCCCGACCGACGACGCCATCGACTGCGCCGCGCTCAGTGCGATCTTCTCGGCCATCGACTTCGGCTGCGGGCGGGCGGCGACGCGCGCGGCGACCGCATTGGCCTTGGCGAGATCGGCGTCGGCCTTCGCCTGCGCCTTGGCGGCGATCGCGGCGGCCTTCTCCTGCGCAGTCTGCGCCGCCTCCGCGTCGGCCGCCGCCTGCGCCGCCGCCGATTTGGCGTTCAGGATCTCGTACGCGCTCTCGCGGTCGATCACCGTCTCGTACTTGCCCGCGACGACCGAGGTGTCGACCATGACCTTCCGTTCGGCGGGCGTGATCGGGCCGACGCGCGAGCGGGGCGGGGCGATCATCGTCCGTTCGACCGGGGACGGCGCGCCGTCGTCGCCCAGCGTCGAGACGAGCGCCTCGCCGACCTTCAACTGGGTGATGACGGTGGCGACATCGACGTTGGGGTTCGACCGGAAAGTCGTCGCCGCCGCCTTGACCGCCGCCTGGTCGCGCGGGGTGAAGGCACGCAGCGCGTGCTGGACACGGTTGCCGAGCTGGCCCGCGACGGTATCGGGGACGTCGATCGGGTTCTGCGTGATGAAATAGACGCCGCAGCCCTTCGACCGGATCAGCCGGACCACCTGCTCGATCTTGTCGAGCAGCGCCTTGGGGGCGTCGTCGAACAGCAGGTGCGCCTCGTCGAAAAAGAAGACGAGGGTCGGCTTCTTCGGATCGCCGACCTCGGGCAGGGTGGTGAACAATTCGCTGAGTAGCCACAGCAGGAAGGTCGCATACAGCTGCGGCGACTGCATCAGCCGGTCGGCGGCGAGGATGTTGACCTGGCCGCGCCCGTTGTCGTCGACCGCGATCATGTCGTGGATGTCGAGCGCGGGTTCGCCGAAGAAATGGCCGCCGCCCTGGCTGTCGAGCTGGAGCAGCTGGCGCTGGATCGCCCCGACCGAGGCGCGGGTGACGTTGCCGTATTTCGCCGCCAGTTCCTGCGCATTGTCGGCGCAGTGGAGCAGCATCGCCTGCAGGTCCTTGAGGTCGAGCAGCGCCAGCCCGTTGTCGTCGGCGTATTTGAACGCGACCGCGAGCACGCCTTCCTGCGTATCGTTCAACCCCATCAGCCGCGCGAGCAGCAGCGGCCCCATCTCGGTGATCGTCGTCCGGATCGGGTGGCCCTGCGTCCCGAACAGGTCCCAGAACACGACCGGGTTCGCCTCGAACTTGTAGTCGTCGAGCCCGACCTCCTTCGCGCGGGCGACGGTCCACGCCGCGTCGGCCGACCCCGTCATCGCCATGCCGGCGATATCGCCCTTCACGTCGGCGAGGAACACCGGCACGCCTTCGCGGCTGAACCCCTCGGCAAGACCCTGCAGCGTCACGGTCTTGCCGGTGCCCGTCGCGCCGGCGATCAGCCCGTGGCGGTTGGCCCGGCGCAGCACGAGCGTCTGCGGGTGGTCCTCGCTCCCACCCAGCGCAAGTCCGATGAAGATGCTGTCGGCCACGCTCGCTCCTGTGTTCCCGGGCCGACCCTAGCGGCGCTTGTCGCGGCGCGAAAGCCGGGTAGACTGCCGACGTAACAACCGGGGGTGACGACGATGAAACTGTTTCTGACCGCGATATTCTTGGCACTCGGCGCGACGAGCGCGAATGCCGCCGGACCGTGCGGGGCCGATCAGATGGTGACGATGCGCGTGTCGAAGCTCAATGCGGCGGGGACACCGGCAGGCTTCCTCGACGCAGTCAAGGACCACAAGGCGTGGTATGCGTCGCATGGGTACAAGGACGACAGCTTCGTCACCGCGCCGACGCTCGTCCCCGAAAAAGGCGGCATGAAGCCGTCGGCGAGCGCGTACGTCACGATTCACGTCGTGGGCGCCGGGAAGGCACCGACGCACGACGCGGCGTGGGACGCCTATGTCGCCAAGTACAAGGCGAACTCGACGATCGACGGCGAGACGCGCTTCTGCCTGCCGAAGGGGACGAGCATCGCGGCGAAATGACCTAAATCCTCCCCGCGGAGCGGGGAGGATCTCGCCTACTTCGCCTTCGGCTCCACCAGCTTGATACCGGTGAAGCGCGGCGGGTTGGCGCCGCGCTGGACGAACATCAGCACGGTGTCGCGGCCTGCCTTGCGCGCTTCGGTAACGACGGCGGCGGCGGCGGCCGGCGTCGGCGTCGGGACCTGGTTGATCGACAGGATGACGTCGCCGCGTTGCAGGCCGTTCGACGCTGCATCGCTGTTCGGGCTGACGGCAGCGATGACGACGCCCGAAACGGTCGGGGCCAGCTTCAGCTCGGTCCGCACCTGCGGCGTCAGCGGGGTCAGCGTGATGCCGAGGCTCTGCTTCGCCGCTTCCGCTCCGGGGGCCGACTTCGGCGTATCGGGAGTGCCGCTGTCGTCGGGCGTCGCGGTCGTGCCGCGCAGCGCGAGTTCGGTCGGGCGCTGGATCACGGTCGCCTCAAGCGTCACCGGCTTGCCGCCGCGGATGACGTTGATCGGCACCTTGGTGCCGGGGACGACGTTGGCGACGATGTAGCTCAGGGTGTTGTCATACGTCACGTCCTGGCCGGCGACCTTGACGACGACGTCGCCCTGCTTGACCCCGGCCTTGGCGGCGGGACCGCTCGGCTCGACCGACGCGACGATCTCGCCGTGGTCCTTCGGCAGCCCGAGCCCGGCGGCGATGCCGGCGTCGACCGGCTGGATCTGGACGCCGAGATAGCCGCGCTTGACGCCGGCGCCCGCCTTCAGCTGCTCGATCACCGGGCGCGCCTGCTCGGCCGGAATCGCGAAACCGAGCCCGACGTTGCCGCCGCTGGTCGAGAAGATCGCGGTGTTGATGCCGATAACGTTGCCGTCGATGTCGAACAAAGGACCGCCCGAATTGCCCTGGTTGATCGCCGCGTCGGTCTGGATGTAGCGGTCGTACTGGCCCGACTGGATGTTGCGGTGGAGCGCCGAGATGATCCCGGCGGTGACGGTGCCGCCGAGGCCGAACGGGTTGCCGATCGCGATCGCCCAGTCGCCGACGCGGACCGCCTGACTGTTGCCGAACTTGACGTACGGCAGGTTGTTGCCGTCGATCTTGAGGAGCGCGAGGTCGGACAGCGGATCGCGCCCGATCACCCGCGCCTTGTATTCGGTGCGGTCGGCGAGCGTCACGGTGATCGTCTCGACCGGCAACTTCGATGCCCCGGGCGTACCGGGCTCGCCGCCCGAGATGACATGGTTGTTGGTGACGACATAGCCCGACGGATCGACGATGAAACCCGAACCGAGCGAGGTCGCTTCGCGCGTCACCGGCTCGCCGTCGTTGCCCTGCTGCTCCTGGAAACGCTTGAACAATTCTTCGAGGCTGTTCGGGGCGCCGCCGCTGCCACCCGGTCCGCCGCGGGTGAACTTGCCGACTTCGACCTTCTGCGTGGTCGACACGTTGACGACGGCGGGCGACAGGTTGGCGGTGAGGTCGGCGAAGCTGCGTGGCGAATTGCCCGGGCCGGCGGTGACGCGCGCCGGCACGGCATTCTGTGCCGGGGGGGCGCTGCCGGCCGGGGTGGCGATCTGCGCGCCGGCAGGCATCAGCACCGCGACGGCGCCACCGACGAGGACGAGAGCGGGAATGACACTGCGAACGATACGCACGGGGCGGTTTCTCCTATTGCCCGTCAACACGGGCGAGGCGCGGGATAGCGATGCAATTCGGCAACACGCAAGCGAAAAACAAGGGTTTCGCCAATTGTTATCTGAGGTTCATCCTGGTCGATCGGGTCACTTCTTCTGCCGGCCTTCGAACTCGCGGAGGAATTCGTTGTTGGGCGACAGGATGACGTTCGACGAGCCGTCCTTGAAGGTTTCACGATACGCCTGCATCGCCCGGTAGAAGGCGTAAAAATCGGCGTCCTTGCCGAAGCTTTCGGCGTAGATGCGCGCGGCATTGGCATCGGCCTGGGCGCGGACGAGCTGCGCCTGCTTGTTGCCCTGCGCGCGGATCGTCAGTGCTTCCTGTGCGCGTGCCGACCGCATCCGGGTAAACGCCGATTCGAGCGGGGCACCGGTGGGCAGGTCGGCGCGCTTGATCCGCACGTCGAGGATCTCGGCCCCATACTGCGCCGCCTGGCGGTTCACGCTGCTCTGGATATCTTCCATCAGCGTCGTCCGCTCGGGCGAGAGCAGCGCCGCGAAGGGCTGCCGCCCGAGTTCGTTGCGCAGCCGCGAGGCAAGGATGCGCGCCAGCGCCTGCGCGGCGTTATCCTCGGTCCCGACGGTCTGATACATCCGCTGCGGGTCGATGATGCGGAAACGGGCGAACGCATCGACCACAAGCCGCAACTGGTCGGTCGACAGCACCGTCTGCTGCGGCATGTCGAGGTCGAGGACACGCTTGTCGATATAGATGACGTTCTCGACGAACGGCACCTTGGCGACGAGCCCGGCGTCGGTCTCACCGAACTTCGCCTTCGCGTCATAGGCGTTGACGATCCGCTCGGGCTTGCCGAGGCGCAGGACGATCGCCTGCTTGGTCTCGGGCACGGTATAAAGCGACGCGCTGGCGATGATCAGCAGCGCGAACAGCGCGACGAGCCAGACGATCGGATTACGGGTCAGGGCCATCTTACTTCGCCTGGACGGTTGTGGCGGGGGGCGCGGCGGTTACGGCGGGCGTCGGCGGCGCGGGGCGCGACCGGCGCTGGGCCTCGGGCAGCGGCCGATACGTCTGAACGCTGCCCGGCTCGACGATCGTCTTGTCGACCTTCGACAGCACGTTCTCCATTGTCTCGAGATAGATCCGCTTGCGCGTGACCTCGGGGGCGAGGCGGTACTGGGCATAGACCGCGTCGAACTGCGCCGCCGACCCCTGCGCGACCGCGAGCAGCTGCTGGGCATAGCCGCGCGACTGGTTGATTGCCTGCTGCGCGTCCTGCTGTGCCGCCGACACGTCCTTGAACGCCTCGTCGACCGCCGCCGGCGGATCGGCCTGCTTGATATCGACGCCGCGGATGTCGACGCCGGCGCGGTAGCTGTCGAGCAGCTCCTGCATCCGCTCGCGGACCTGCTCGGCGATCTGCGCGCGCTGCGGGCCGATCGCGTCGTTCAGCGTCGCGCGGCCGATTTCGGCGCGCATCGCCGCCTCGGCGACTTCGCGGATGGTGGATTCGGGCTCGGCCAGCTCGAACAGGAACAGCTCGGGGCTGCGGATCTTCCAGCGCACCGCATAGGCGATATCGATGATGTTCTGGTCGCCGGTCAGCATCAGGTTTTCGGTCGCGCCGTCGCTACCGCCGATGTCGACCGAATTGACCTGCTCGACCTTGGGCTTGATCACCGTGTCGATCGGCGCGGGCAGCTTGAAGTGGAAGCCGGGACCGGTCGTCTCGACGTACCGCCCAAAGCGCATGACGATGCCGCGCTCCTGCGCCTGGACGCGGTAGGTCGAGGTGGTGAACAGCCAGATGCCGAGGATGACCGCGGCGATCAACAGCCACGGTACGTTGGCGATCTGCCTGCCGCCACCGGGGATCGAACCACGAAGCTTGTCCTGGCTGCGGCGGATGAAATCGTCGAAGTCGCCCCGCCCGGTCGGGCCGCGGCCGGGGGTCGGACGCCGCGGCGGGCCTTCGCCCCACGGGCTCTTCGGACCGCCGCCGTTATTGCCGCCGCCGCCCGATCCGCTCCCGCCGCCGCTCCCCCACGGGCCACCGCCGCCGGAACTGTCATTGAAGCTGGTCAGGGGCATGAAGTATCCGCCGAAAATTGCACGATCGCTTACGACCTATATACGGAGGCGCGCCCGGGAATGCGAGATGGGGCCGCCCGCCCCCGCCCCGCGCCCAAACGACCCATGAAGGACAGGCCCATGATCGACCGCGAAGCCCTCGCCGCCGCACTCGCCGCCGTCGCCGACCCCGCGCGGACGAGCGGCATCGTCGTCAAGGCCGACGGCACCGTCGGGCTCGTGCTGTCGGTCGAGGGGCTGGCGCGCGACGCTGCCGAGCGCCTCAACGCCGCGGTCGACCTCGCCGTTCGCCGCGTCGCCGGGGTGACCGCGACGCGGATCGTGCTGACCGCCGAGCGCGGCAGCGCCCCGGCGGCGGCGGCGGCGGCTCGCCCGGGCCCGGTCCCCGGTATCCGCACGATCGTCGCGGTCGCCAGCGGCAAGGGCGGGGTCGGCAAGTCGACCGTCGCCGCCAACCTCGCGGTGGCGCTCGCGCGGCGCGGGCTCGCGGTCGGGCTGCTCGATGCCGATATCTACGGTCCGTCGGTGCCGACGCTGTTGGGGATCGCCGGGCGCGGCAAGCTCGCCGATAAACCTGGGGGCAAGCGGCTGCAGCCGGCGACCGCGCATGGCATCAAGGCGTTGTCGATGGGAATGATGACCGACCCGACCAAGGCGATCATCTGGCGCGGGCCGATGGCGGCGTCGGCGATGACGCAGATGGTCGAACAGACCGACTGGGGCGTGCTCGACTGCCTCGTCATCGACCTGCCGCCGGGCACCGGCGATATTCAGCTGACGATGGCGCAGAAGCTCAAGCCGACGGCGGCGGTGATCGTGTCGACGCCGCAGGATCTCGCCCTGATCGACGCGCGCCGCGCGATCGCGATGTTCGGGGAGGTCGGGGTGCCGGTGCTCGGCCTGGTCGAAAACATGTCGACCTTCGTCTGTCCCGCGTGCGGCGTCGCGACAGACATCTTCGGGCATGGCGGGGCCGAAGCGGCGGCGGCGGCGGCGGGCCTTCCGTTCCTGGGCGCGATTCCGCTCGACATCGCGATCCGCACCGCGTCGGATGCGGGGGTCCCCCCGGCGGCGGGGGAGGGGGCGCGGGCCGATGCCTTCGCGCGCCTCGCGGAACAGGTTGCCGGGGGTCTCGGTTTGTAGCGACGAAGGAAACCGCCATGCCGCTCACTGCCGACGCCGAAATCCGCGACCTGCTCACCGCCGCGCGCACCGTCGCGCTGGTCGGCATCTCCGACCGGCCCGAGCGCGCGTCGAACCATGTCATGCAGGCGATGCAGGACCACGGCTTCCGCGTCCTGCCGCTCAACCCGGCGATCACCGGCGAGCATATCCACGGCGAATACGTCTGGCGCGAACTTTCGCAGCTGGGCTTGCCCGTCGACATCGTCGACATCTTCCGCAAGTCG
>Ga0123338_10005484_pt1 | contig 10841 bp, 8 predicted proteins | sample grotaG_FD_89793 | JGI IMG/M metagenome (GOLD analysis project Ga0123338, IMG submission 89793) | Glacier valley bacterial and archeal communities from Borup Fiord, Nunavut, Canada, to study Microbial Dark Matter (Phase II) -... | ecosystem: Environmental > Aquatic > Freshwater > Ice > Glacier ...
AGTGCTCCCCAACTCAACATGGCATTGCAGAAGACGTTCAAGATGAGCGAACGATTCTCATTCCAGTTACGGGGTGAATCGTTCAACGTCACCAACACTCCCATCATGCCCGGCCCGAATACCGACTGGCGCAGCCCGCAGTTTGGCAAGGTAACACTGCAACAACAGAACTTTCCCCGGCTGGTGCAGCTTGCCGGGAAGGTGTATTTCTAAAGCGATTAACTTCCCTACAGAATCGCAACCCCTTCACACATCAACCCATCTTATTAACTGACGGAGGTAGTTGATATGAAACGGATTGTGATCGGCAGTTTTGCCCTGCTTGCCATGGTGCTCGCGCCGGCGGCTTCCTTCGGGCAGGATCGTTATCGCGGACGCGACAGGCAAGGGTATCAGTACAACGTGCCGGTACAGAGCCAATATTACAGTGGGGAAGCCCGGTATTATGGCCGGCGATATTCCTATCAGCAACCGCGCGAGTATAACTACAACTACGACCGAAATGTCGATAGCTACGGCTATGAGGATGGCGCTGGCCGTTCCGCGGCTTATGTAGGCGGTGGCGCCGCGGCGGGAGCGATCATCGGCGCCTTAGCGGGACATGGAACCGGAGCGGCGATAGGCGCGATTGCAGGTGGCTTGGGTGGCTATTTGCTGCAGCACCACAATGATCGTCACTACAACGACCGTCGATACTAGCTGTTACTTGGGAAAGGAGCGGGGGCCGGTGAAAGTCATATTGGCGGGTTCGGTTCCGCGCTCCTTGCACCAGTCGGCATAGAGGGTTCCATAACTACTCGTGATGTAGTCGGCTTCCGTAAATCCAAGCCGATGCGCTGTGGCATCGATCCAATCCGCTTCCCCTTCAATTTCCATATAGTTCCCCACGGGTGTCTCATCGAGCGTGATGACGCCGCCTGTATCGCCGCGAAACTCAGTCCGGTACTTCTCATAGACAAACGTTTTGCGATAACCGAGGCGGTCTAGAATGACTAGCATTTCCTCAAAATTGCCGATTGTGGTTTCCCGCTCTTCGCGTGCTTTGTGTTTTCCCACGGAGGGAGAGCCTTTGAACGTGACGGTTGCGATATGTCCCGCTGAGCGTACCCGCAAAAGGCGGCGTGAACCGCGCAAATCTGCCGAGGCATTATCGAGCACGACATTTTTTTCAAACACCTCGGGAACCGCAATATGGAAGCCCTGCGCTTCCACCAGTTGGCGAGCCTGGCCCAGATCGCCAATCCGCAATTTGATTTCAGTCTCTGCTGTCACTGCTGTAATAATAAGGTTTGTGCGCGCCCGTAGCTCAGCTGGATAGAGCGCCTGACTTCGAATCAGTAGGCCGGGGGTTCGAGTCCCTCCGGGCGCACCAGATAATTCGAGCGGCATGCCGGGACTGCACAAAGTTCGCCGCCGGGTAGAACCGAACTGTCGAACCACCATCCTTCCTCCAGCAACGCCGATCGCATTTAAGTGATCGAAAAGGGCAGGGTGGTTCAGCAGGGCACCTATCGGCGACTGGTTAGTGATACGGATCTCTTCGCACGTTTGGTCAGCCGCCAGGAAGTGTGACTTATCCCTGGCTCGTTATCCCAATTGTGTCAAATCGCACTGTGCGTCAATCACCAGCAGAGTCACTTGGGCCAGAAGGGAAGGGAAAAGGATTGCACGTCCGCCGTCTTGCCATGCAACCGAAGAATTCGTACAAGACGGAAGTTTGCCACCCACCTTGCATTGCGCTTGCGTCCATTTCTTCACTTCAATTTGAGTGTGCCGCAGGTATTTCGGCACGCAAAAAGATTGGTAAACAGCTGTAGACAATTTAAAGCCACTCAATCTTCAAACCCGGGTGCAGTTCAATCCCGTTCAATTGAGCCACTCCCGTCTGGCCGTGAAGCTTATCGAAAAAGCCGACACCGGTAACGCGCACCGGCGTGGATTTGACCGCCGTCTTGAAGGCTGGCGTCTGGCCTTCCGTCGCGTCCAATCTGGTTACAAACGACATTGGCAGGTTCAAGGGAGTCGATTCCGGCACGAACCGGAGCGATTGGCGCGGAACTAAATATCCGCCCCATGGCACAAAATCTTGCGGAGACAAATGGGCCACCAGTTTCCGGTCTACCTCCGCACGTGCAGCTTTGATGTTGCTGAACCACGGGCTGGACCCGATAAATGCCGGCGTCGGCGTTGGGATTTCTACAATCATCGTGTCCCCGCTGGCACCTTGCAGCACCAAGTGGTAATCGCCGTCAGTCTCCTGTTTCAACAGGATGAAGGCACCCTCCACCTGCCAGACCACGAACTCTACCGGCGCGCGCCGCCTTGCCTGATAGGGCGGGAACAGGGCCGTCGGCGGCGTCATGTCGGGCGGCCTCGGAATCTGTATCAGTTGTTCCACCGTGGCGGTCACAATGCCGGCTCCGTAATGCGTGGTTCCGAAGACATTCGCGCCCACGGCGGGAGTATCGATATCCTGACCGGTCTTCACCGGCCAGCGTTCCACGCCGGGCTTAGTGAGCAGTTCCGCGCTGACATACTTGAGCGGCAACTCCCGAATCTTGGGGTGAACCGCGCCAGCCTGCATCGCTGCCGCTAAAATCTTCTTAGCTACGTTCGGACTCACAATCGGCAGATTATTTACGTCCGAAAACGGGATAATGTGGCCTGTTCCACCGCCTGTAGTACCCGTTCCGGGATCGACTGGCGGTATCGGAACGCCGCCCCCTCCTCCTCCTGGTACCTGGGCGCGCCCAAACACCACAAAGCGCGGTGTTGCATCGCGATTGCTTCCGTCCGCCGTTCCTTCCATCGTGTATCCGGTGGCCGCAAATAACCTCTGGTTGGGGTAAGCGCGGCGTACCGCAAGATAATCGCCCCATTCGGATTTGTTCGTACTCGGATCCGGCAGCGGACCCCTGGTCCCCGTCGCCGCCATCTTATGCATCTGCGTGGCGGTGAGAAAGCCAACGGCGAAGGAAGGGAATATAGCGTCGCCGCCGATCATGTATGAGATTCCAACTTCTCCGTCCGAATTGGCCGCCAGAGCGCCGTATGCAGTTGCGTTGGCGGAATCGAAGATTTCGATATTCTCCAGCAGCGTCAGATTTCGTGCATCCAGCCGCGCAATCTGGATGAAAGCATGGGTCCGGTGGTTCGACCCCTGGTCGACGCTCCATGCGAAATAGAGATCGTTCCCCGCAAGCGCGGCTCCCGTGATTCGCGGATCGGCACGGTCCAGCCACGCACCTCCATCCGGCGTCCGGGATTGGTAGCCATTGCCGCCTACCCAGCGGTTCACACCCACAGCCTTCCCCGGAGCGGGTGCGTCCTGAGTTTCCGGCCAGCAGAATACTTCGAGTGTGCTGCTATCGCGATGCGCCGCAAAATACGCCGTCGTATCGCAATTCTGCGCCACCCGAAAGCTCTGGAAATCGGTGGAAAAGAAAGGGTGCGCGGTTACCTGTCCGCTCTCGATTCCTGCAAACGGTATGCGCACCACGGCTGACCCTACCTGCTGCCCCGGTCCAAACACGTTCGTCGTGACGTAGAGGTGGTTGGCCCCTACCGCCAAATCAGGAAAATCCATGAACGCGCCGGGTGCCCCGATCGCGGCGGTCGTAATGTCGAACAGCCGCCACTTCCCGCTCGCGACATCGGCTGTCTTCGCAAACGCGATTCGCTGAATGTTATCGCCTGTGTCGGGACCGTATTGCAGCAGCCAGACAAAGGTATCGATCGAAGGTATGTAATTTACACTCTGGTCACAACAAAATGACGAGCCAGGCGGATCGAACTGGCGGAAGGCCGTAGCTGGATCGATAAAGCTGAAGCTTTGCCCGGCGTCTTTTGAAACGGCCGCGTACCAGTTGCCTGTAAATACCACCACGTCGCCGTTGATTGCGGCGCTCGGTTCCCCTACATTCGAAGCTGTTCCATTTCGGCCAGGCGACGTGAGTGGAGTATTCGTCGAAATCGCCAGATCGGATTGGGATTCCGGCTGCATGCCGTGCGAGAAGATCAGCGGGGCCGTGTTGCTACCGAAGTCGCGCTGCACGCCGAGGCCGATAAGAGGCAGTACCCGTCGTGGATGAATCCTTTTTGGCTTAACGAATGTGGGAGGGAAATCCAGGTGTTCAACAGTTACCTGGCCTACAGAGTGAAGAACTACAGGCGATGACGTCGGTTCACTGGGCATATAGCCTACTCCTCTTAATTGTCTGGTTTATTCTGTACCCTGTTCAGGTTTTTCCGGCACAAGCGGTAAGGGGCGCCGCGGATGAATCGTCTTGCTCACAGGTGCCGGCATGGCTTCTTCCATGTGCGGTACCGTAATTGCTTCGACGGATTGCAATCGCACCTCACCCGGCCGCAAGGGAGGCTCGTCACTTTCCTGGGGAATCTTCATTTTTTCACCCACGCGAGTCTCCTTCCAGTAGTTGAAATTCTATTCGAAGTATGTCAGAGAATTTAGAAAAAGCAACGCAAAAATGGGCCAGTATATCTGCTGATTTCCTGCCTTGAGATCGCATATTGTAAGCAAAGGAGTTACATGCCTGACCCCTCCCGAACGCCAGGTCCCAATTTAAGCAACGCCGAAATCGCCGACCAGCTGAATAGCCTTGCCCAACTGCTGACAATTCAGAAAGAGAACCCATTCAAAGCCAAGGCACACCGCACGGCCGCAAAGCAGCTCAAAATGCTTTCGGAAAGTATCGAGGAACTGGTATACCGCGGCGCAGATCTCACTGTCTATTCGGGGATTGGAAAAACCATAGCAGCCGCCCTTCAGGAAATTGTCTCCAGTGGGTCATCGCGGCAACTGGAAAACTTACGTTCCCAGGTTCGCCCGGAAATTTCCGCAATCAGTCAATATCCGCGCCTCGATCCCGCCAAGGTACTTCGGATTTACAAGAAATTAAACATCGGTTCCATCGACCAGCTGAAGAGCAGCCTTACCAGCGGAAAAATTCTTCGGCAGCTTGGCGCGCGTATGGAGCAGCACTGCCGCCAAGCGTAACGGAGATAAACGAGATGCTCTTTTATGACGCCAGTCCTATAGCGGATTCCGTGACGGAATTTCTGCAATGGAGCGGTTCGGCGGCCGCACACGGTTGCTAAGTTCTGAAAACAATCGGGCGCGCTTTTAACTCTCGTCCGGTATTTTTCTTAGCCTCGAAGCGGCGGAAAGTCACAAATGGGGATTGGCTCTGCTTGTTTCGACGGGGTCGGAGGCCCACGTGCACCACCGGGACAAGCGGGGAACTGGGCACTTGAAGCTCGCTCTTCAAAGGCCAGCGATCCGGACGAATCGAAGGTTTATCAAAAACTGGGCCTGCGTTTCATCCCGCCGGAACTCCGGGAAGGTCTTGATGAGATCGATCTCGTGCAGAAGGTTTCTCTTCCGGACTTGATCACCGCCGCCGACATTAAGAGCGAATTACATGCCGACTCCACCTCCAGCGACGGCGCTCATACCATCGAACGAATGTCGGCTGCCGCAAAGGCCAGGGCTACGAGTATGTCGGCATCACTGACCATTCTCAGAGTCTGAAAATCGCCTGTGGTTTATCGGAAGAAGATCTTTGGAAGCAAATCCGCAAAGCAAATCCGCAATATTGACAAGCTGAACGCGAAGGCGCACGGCATCCGGATTCTGAAGTCCGCGGAAGCGGATGTTTTTGAGAACGGATCGCTGGATTATCCGGATATTCTGTTGCAAGAACTCGATTACCCCGTTTGCTCCATCCACTCGAAATTCGCCATGGACAAAACGCGGCAAACGGAACGGGATTCTGCGCGCCATGGATAATCGCTACTTCACAATTCTGGGCCACGCGACCGGCCGATAGCTTCTAAAGCGGCCGGGTTATCAGATGGATGCCGAACGAGTGCTGCAACACGCCCGAAAAAACGGCTGCTTCGTCGAAATTAATTCCAGCCCTGACCGGCTGGATCTTTCAGTCACCAACGCGCATGCTACCCAGAATTCGAGTTCGTCGCCTGCGGCATCGATCAGACCCGGCGCGCGGGATTAAGAACGGAATCAGTATTGAACTCGCGCGGTTGGTAAGAGTTCCAACCGCTGCTGAAGCGTTCGGCGCTGAATCTGAGGCGCGCTACCAACGCCCAATAATCGGCTGGTTTCCAGCCTGGCCTCCATAAGCGATGAAGCGGTCCGCCCCCGGGCCAGTGCCGTCATAGCTCCCATTGCCGTTATAATCCAGCACCCAAAAGCCATTGATGTACAGGCCAATCTTGCTGGTTCCGGAGCCGTTCCAATCCGCGACTAATGGAATTTCTCCCGTGTTCCCGCCAAAGCCGTAGAACTTATCCTGGCCCGCGCCAACTCCGTCGTAGGTTCCGTTTCCGTTATTATCCAGAATCCAGAAACCTCCACGGAAGATGCCGATCTTAGTCTTGCCGTCCCCGGTCCAATCGCCGGTGACCGGCTTGTCGCCCGGCGCATAAGGGAAAGCCGTGTAATATTTGTCGGCGGCCGTAAAGGTGCCATTGCCGTCATAATCCATAGCCCACTTCCCTTGGTAGAAAAATCCGACTTTGGTGCGGTGATCGCCGTTCCAGTCCCCCAGAAGCGGAACTTCGCCGGCGCCATTACCGCCGAACCCGTAAAAGTTGTCCTGCCCTGGGCCGGTGCCATCGAAGGTTCCGTTGCCGTTTGTGTCCAGAGCCCACGAGCCATTGTTGTAGAAGCCAATCTTCGTCTTGCCGTCCCCGTTCCAATCTCCCACCACCGGTACGTACGCCGCACTGGCGCCGCCGAACGCGTAGAACTTGTCGCCGCCCGGCCCGGTGCCATCGTAGACGCCGTTGCCGTTATAATCCAGAATCCAGAAGCCATTCAAATAGAAGCCGACTTTGGTTTTGCCGTCGCCATTCCAATCGCCCGTTACAGCAACCGCTCCCGGTTGCCCGGCAAAAGCAAACAGCTTGTCAGCCGCGTCGTAGACTCCATTCCCATTGGAATCAAGGACCCAGGTGGGGCCGCTCGGTTGAAAGTATCCAATGTTAAACGGTGCTAAAGTCCCGGCCTGTGTGATTGTGACGCTTTGACCGCCGATTACTACGCTGGCCACTCGCCCCAATCCCGGATTTGCCGCGATCGAGAAACTAATGCTGCCATTGCCGGTCCCTGTACCTGGGGGAGTAATGGTGACCCATGCGGCGCTTGCAACTGCCGTCCAGGGGCAGCCCGCCGGTACCGTTACCGAAGCTGCGCCGCTGCCGCCAGCCGCGCCGAACGACTGATTCACGGGGAAGAGCGCATAAGTGCATGTTGAGCCCGTTGAGACCACCAGATTTACAGCCGATCCTGAACTGACTGCCGTCCCCGCCCCGGGTGTCTCGCTGATAACGTTTCCCGATGCTACGGTGCTGCTGGCAGCACTGGTGACGGTTCCTACCACCAGCCCCGCGCTGGTGATCGCGCTGCTGGCCGCGGCTTGGCTTTGGCCCACCACATTCGGCACAGTTGTGGAGCCGCCGACTGTCACATTAATGGAGGTAGAAGCAAAGTTGGCAGTGGTGTCGTAGGCAATTGCCCGAATGGCTCGCGTACCCGCCGGTCCGGAGACCGCGGGCAAAACTGCGCGATACATATTGGACCCGAGGGAACTCGCCGTCACCGCTTCACCAGTGTTGATGGCGCCGTTGCCATTTGCGTCGAAAATAACGGTGACCCTGTCGATAGCCGTATTGTCGGTGGCCGTGACGGTCACGGTCACACTGCCGCTTACTCCAACTCCCCCGGACGGGGAATTGATTTGAACCGAGGGATTAACAACATCCAGCGGCCCGCTGTGCGCCACATGAAGGGAATAGTTCGGTTCAGGGTTTTGCTGAATATAGTCCCCAAAACTGCCGGAGCCGAGGCCTAAACCTAAACTGTTACCGACATTGAACATCACGTTCGACATATCCATCCGAAGATTTGCAAAGTCATCGAAGGTGGTGTCGCCTAAATGCGAATATCCTACTACTTGATAGGGCTGGTTACAATTCAGTTGCCAGCTGTAACTCATCATGCTCTTATAAGCCGTTCCTTTAGCAGTTGAGCTTGTCATGTGATCCGTCCCGCCGTGGCGCAAGCCCAGAGTATGCCCCAGTTCGTGCATAATCGTTTGCCACTGGTCGCAACTGGATCCGTATACCCCGTCTGCCGCCAGAGGCATCGTTTTCAGTGAGACGATCACGTCGTTTCCAGGGAGCGAGTTGAAATCCGGTTGATGGGCGAATGCAACTTCCGCAAGGCCGGTGCTTCCATCGAAAAATACGAAGTTATCGCCCGCGTTGGCCGCGGTAGTTAGGCTTGAGTCCAAGTAGATAACCCTGTTGCCATTCGTGAGGTTCGTTGCAAAGCCGGTAACCTGTCCCGTAAAGCCTGCACTTGGTCCAGTGGTGATCATCAGGAAGTCTCCATTGCCAATTCTCGCGGGCAATGTTCCGGATGTCTCAATGGCTAAGGGAATTTGACTGGGAACCAAGGCCCCGATAAACGGGCTCGCCGGGTTCCCCAGTCCGAGTGTCACATTTGGCTTTAGGTCTTGATACGGAGCCAGCACCACGTAGTGAAAAGCCAATTCCCGGGCGTTCTTGTCAAAATTTCCAAAATTGGATCGTTTCACATCTTCAAAGGCCAGGGCATTCACGCCCGGAATGCTGATGGAACCGGAGAGGCCATAGTAGATCAAGTCTGGAGCGGTCCCCGGGCTTCCCGGCATGGAAACTGCGTTCCCGCCCCGAGCCACAGCCGCACCTAAATTGAGAGATAAAGGGAAGCCAAGCAGATCGTTATTCGGTCCCGCGTCGACATGGGTAAAAATGCCCTGGAGAATTGATGTGGGCACGGAACCATCAAGCGTCGCGCCATAGAGTGGCCCGGTCAGCGCCTCCGCACTCTGGAAGTTGTTCTCGAAATAGCTAAGCGTGCCTGCAATATCCGACGAGAAAACACCTGGCTGCGGCTGGTATTTAAACCCCACGGCCGTATCTACCTGAAGAAACAGATCCCGATGGAACGGATCAGCTCCCCAAGCGGCAAGATTCAGGTCGACAATCCCATCCTGATCCATGTCGATACCGGTCGTCTCCCAATGATCCAGCAACCCGTCCTGATCGGAATCAAGGTGGTTGGCGCGGTAAATCGCTTGCCCATTATTGGTACTTGCCCAAAACGCAACCCGGTGATCCCCGCGTCGCATGGTCCGGATCGTGCCGGCTTCATCGTACCCGGCGTTCGCAATCGGATCGTAAACCCCCAGGCCCGTGATTGTGTCAAGGCCCAGCTTGTCGCCAATCTGGACGACGGGTATGGGCGTAGTCGGGTGGTAAACGCGTGCCAGAGATCCGGAGAGCATGCGTTGGACGTCAACGCGAATGGTCCATAAGCCTTGCTGCGCGGAAAATAGAAGAGGGAAAGAGAAGATCTGCGGATTCGCTCGGCTCGCCGCGGTTGGCGTTGCCACAAAAGACACCACGAAGGTGTCATCGTCAATTCCCGAGGCTCCGAAATCCACGTTAGCGACCCCCACGCGGCTATCGGCTGCGTACGAGGCGAAAGTAATCGGTTGACCGGCAATGTCGTAGCCGAGTTCCGCCGCCGTCAGGCAATTTTCACCTGGGTCGCAGATTCCATCGAGATTGCCGATTTTTGCTGTCTTATCGGCGGGCACATTTTCTACTTTGCCTCCGGTAAGACGCATAATCTTGTTGAACGAGCCGTTGTTGTTCTCGTCCACGGCCACAAATATCCCAGGCCCTGAGGTGGTGCCTAGCGAGTTTCCGCCGACGGCATCGATGTTGCCCTGAAAGGCAATAATGCGTCCATCTCTGCTGATGCCCGGGTCATTGTCCAGAGAAAGCCAGTGGCCGCTCGTATCCGCAAGAATTACCGGAGTTCCCAGCCCGGAAGGGTACGCCCGAATTTGCTGGTTGGATTGGCTCCCGGAGCCGCCTACCTGGATAACGACTGTTCCGTTGTCTGCAATCATCGGCTTGGGATTTCCGGAGACAATGGGCACCTCGACGGCTGCCCCTCCGTTCGGCACGAGCACGAGAAATTTCTGGGGAGTGGGGTGAAAGGCCGTAAAAACTACGTCGCCATTCACGTTCACCGCTGAATTGGCGAAGACGGCATCATAGGTGCGGGAAGGACCGCCGCGGCCCGCGTACGTGAACGTGTCGCTGAAGGAGCTGTTGAAGATCCGTATGCTGGTCGTCGCCGGCGTGGTGGTAGTGATGCGGTCCTGGCTCACCACCAGCCCACTGCGGTTCGCTTGAACCGAAGTGCCGTAAAAATCGCTGGAAGGATTCGTAAGCCCAGCGTTGAAATTGGTTACAGTACTCGCGCCCGAGCCGATCCATAATCCGGTTCCGTTGCTGGCGGTTCCCTGAAATGCAACCCGCCGATCTTCGGCGATGGACGGTCCGGAACCGAGGCTGGTGAATGTCGAGCCTGTCCGCGCAACAGGATAGTACTCGTAAAATTTCCCAGGAATCGCCTGCCCGGCAGCAGAAATAGCTCCCAACAGCACAACCACACACCCCAAACCAGGGGAAATCCATCCAATTCTGCTCATTAGTCGCCTCGTACTGCTTACCTTGAATGAAGGGATACTATACTCCCATTTGCGAAATTCGCACCCATCACTACCTTGATGCGCCTGGGCACTCGATCTCGGACCTAAATGGTCGTATACTGAAATTGTCGCTGAATTTATGCTCCAAACCTTCATCATTGCGCTCCGAGAAGGCGTCGAAGCCGCACTAGTCATTGCCATTGCCATCGCCTATCTGAAGAAAACGGGCCGTGAACGGTTACTCCC
>Ga0123338_10005486_pt1 | contig 10836 bp, 8 predicted proteins | sample grotaG_FD_89793 | JGI IMG/M metagenome (GOLD analysis project Ga0123338, IMG submission 89793) | Glacier valley bacterial and archeal communities from Borup Fiord, Nunavut, Canada, to study Microbial Dark Matter (Phase II) -... | ecosystem: Environmental > Aquatic > Freshwater > Ice > Glacier ...
AGGGTTCATGAAGGCGATGGCGATGGAACTGCAACCCTTCAATATTCGGGTGAATACGCTCACGCCCGGTCACGGCACGCATACGCCGCTCTCCGAAGTGAATTATTCTGAAGAGGAAAAGCAGCACTGGATCGACCCACTCTACATCGCACCTGCCTACGTCAGCCTGGCGCAGACGGCGACCACCGGGGAACGCCTCAATGCCTGGGAGATTTCCGAACGGCTGCGTGCTGAGGCGGGCGAAGCTCCTCGTGGAGGAGGGATTTAGGGTAGGGGAATTGTGCAATATCGAAGAAAGTAACGCAAATGAGCATTCTCAGAATTCATCACATCACGTTGGGGTGCAGCGACGCACAGCGCACCATCGATTTCTATGTGCGTGTTTTGGGATTGCGGTTTGTGAAAAGGACGATTAACTTCGACGATCCGGGAACCTATCATCTCTACTTCGGTGACGAGACAGGCTCACCGGGAAGTGCAGTCACCTTCTTCGAGTGGCCGGGAGCCGCACGCGGTCGCCCCGGCATCGGCGGCACGCATCACTTCGCGCTGACGGTACGCGACCGGGACGGCCTGCTCAAGTGGAAGCGCCGCCTGACCGATTTGAGTCTCAACGTTGACGGACCCTTCAACCGCGTCTATTTCGAGTCGATTTACTTCAACGATCCCGATGGCACGATCCTCGAAATCGCGACGCAGGGACCCGGCTTCGCGGTCGATGAAGCGCCGGATGCGCTCGGCCAGCAGGTCATCCAGCCGACCGCAGAGTTTCTGATCCAGCAACGCGACGAAGCGGCGATCAAAGCTGAGACATGGCCGGACCCCGTGCCGGAAATTGATCACGCGATGGTACTGGACCAGGGAATGCACCACATCACCGCGATCTCCTCCGACCTCGAACGCACCGCGCAGTTCTATGAAGGGCTGCTCGGTATGAAGCGCGTCAAAATGACCGCCAACTACGACGACCCGGACTCGCAGCATTGGTACTGGTCGTCATCGCCGGACGCGCACCCCGGAACGCTCATCACCTACTTTGGGCGCGACCCGCGTAAGGAACGCCGCGCGCAGATGGGAGCCGGGCAGACACACCACTTCGCGATGGCGGTGCAGGACGACGCGGCACAGGACGCATGGCGCGAAAAGCTGGTCGGTGCGGGCTTGAGCGTCTCCCCGGTGATGGACCGCTCGTACTTTCACAGCATCTATACAAAGGACCCGGACGGCCACATCTTCGAGATCGCGACGTTGAACCCCGGCTTCATGGTCGATGAGCCTGTCGCCACGCTCGGCAGCGAACTCAAGCTACCGGATTGGCTGGAACCACAGCGCAGCCGCGTCACTGCGCAGCTTCACCCCATCACCGTACCCGTATGGAAGAAGGTATAGCGCACGTCTGCAAAGCCCATCAGCATCAACTGTCCAGCCATGAAATGACCGGGCTACCCCGCGCGTCGGTTTGCAGGCTACCTTGGCGTTCAGGACGCAAGCGCGAATATGTAAGAATAGTTCGTGCCGGGTGCGGCGTCCATGCGCTCGCTTGGCGTGATGCTCACCAGATAAATTGTCTTTGGCGCGGCATCGAAACGGACGCTCATCGCGCGCAGGGTCGCCCCACCGTCGAGCGTATATTGTTCGGTGAGGTGGCCTTGTTCGATGCTATAGACCGCCGCGCGTGCGCCGTAGGTTTTCGCATCGCGTTCGAGGGTCGCGGTATAGCTTGCGCCGCCGTTGAAGGTGAACCATACCGGGCGCACGTCCGCTTTCGGTGCATACTTCGCGTCGTGCATGACGGGCGCTCCCGGCGTGAGTGTCGCTGCTTTCGTCAGCGTGAGCAAGAATGCGCCCGTCCGGTTTTCAGACTTGCCCTTGTCGCGTGCCGACACCGTGATGCTGTACGCGCCGTCGTTTGTCAGCCGCAGTGCGAGCGTGCCGGAAATGAGCGTGCGGTCGTTGGCGGTGGTCGCGAGCCGTTGTTTGACGTCCGCGATGCTGACGGCGGGGTACAGCTTTTCGGCGTCGGTCGCGCGCTCGACCGTAATTACAATCACATCATCGCGGCTGCCCGTGAAGGTATACGCGATGTCCTCATCCGTTTTGAGGCTGCCCGTCACCGACTCACCATAGGCGAGCGCAGGTTGTGGTATCGGTGTCGGCGCGAAATGGTAGAGCGTAATGCACAGGAGCGCGATGAGAATGCTACGCATGAGTATCAGGCTCCGATTGTATTTTTGCGTAACGCGCGACCACGCCGAAGCCCGCGATCACCAGCCCGAACATGGTCAGGATCGCGAGCAATTTGAACTGGCGCGAGGTCGTGATGAGCGCCAGCACGCCGAACGCCGCGCAAAACAGATAATATCCGCTCGCGATCAGCCGCGCCGGGACACCCGCATCGATCAGCCGGAAGTGAACGTGACCGCGATCCCCAATGCCGGGGTTCCCGGAGCGCAGCCGCCGCAGGATTTGCCATGCCACATCGAGCAGCGGCAAGCCCATCACCAGCAAAATCGTCGCCATTTTCGCGCCGCCGATAATCGCGAGCGCGCCAAGCGTATAGCCGAGGAACATCGCGCCCGTGCCGCCCATGAAGATTTGCGCGGGGTTCCAGTTGAAGACCAGAAAGCCGAGGCACGCGCCAATCAGCGCCAGCGGCAGCAAACTCACGCTCAATTGCTGTTCGCGCACCGTATGCACGAAGAGCAGGACCGACGCAATGAGTACCACGCCCGCCGCAAGGCCATCCACGCCATCGCTCCAATTGACAGTGTTCATCATCAACCCCGCCCAGAACAGCGTCAGCGTGATCGTCACGATGTACGGCCAGGGGTCGGTTACTTGTCCGGTCAGCGGATTACTCAGCTTCTCAATGAAAATCAAAAACAGCACGCCGACTGCCCCGGCGAAAAGCTGCCCGATATATTGCAGATGCGGCGGCAGGTCGCGCTTGTCATCGATGTAACCGAGTATGAACGCCACCGTCCCGCCGAGGATCAACCCGGCGAAGCGGATAACTTCGTTCGGGTCCGCGCGCTCGATAGGCATGAATTGCGCGACCAATGCAGCCACAACAAAACTAACGTACATCCCGAACCCGCCAAATTTCGGCGTCGGTTGCGGATGAACGTGGCGGTCACGGGGTCTGTCGATGATCCCGATCCGGGGTGCAAGCGCCATCGCGGCGCGTGTGAGCAACAGCGAGAGGCCAAATGCAACCCCGAAGACGATGAACCATGAGAAGACAGTCGTTTGTACCATGCTTCCGATTGTACAACGCAGACCGTCTTCTGCCGATGCTTTGTCGGGATGCGGCTAGTGGTCGCGCTCGACGCAGCTATCCGCGAAGGCGCTCAGTTCAGCAATGGCAGGCGAGGCCGGAAAACTCTCAAGCGTCTGCTTTGCCATATCCGCGAGATCGCGCGCCTGTTTGCGCCCCTCTTCGATGTAACCGCCGCTCAACATCCGCTGCTTGAAGGCGTCCATCGGGTCGGCTTCTGCTTCGATGACCGCGACAGGTGCGCCACCCGCCGTCGTGTGACCGTTGGTGGTGTGTGCGAGCGCCGTCACGAGGCCGCGCCCCTGCGAGATGTCGAGACCCGCCGTTTTTCCGAGTTTTTCACTATCGGCGATGATGTCCAGAATATCATCGACAATCTGGAACGCGAGTCCGGCGTTGAAGCCGTAGTTGTAGAGCGCATCTGCATCGGCTTCGCGCGCGCCCGCGATCATGCCGCCGACCTTCGCAGCCATCGCAAAGAGAACCGCCGTCTTCTTGGCGATGATGCGCCCATACGTTTCACGGTCGAGCGTGTTGTTCTTCGCAGCGGCGGCTTGCAATGTTTCGCCTTCGACGAGCGCGACCGTTGCGGCGGCGAACTCTGGGTTGAGTTCCTTGAAAGGAGCCATCAACTCGTAGACTTTCGTGAAGAGGAAATCGCCCGTCAATAGTGCGAGCGTGCGCCCATAGACCGCATTTACAGTCGGGCGACCGCGCCGCAGGCTGCCGTGATCGTTGATGTCGTCGTGGACCAGCGTCGCGGTATGTACCAGTTCGACCGCCGCCGCGACTGGGACCGCTTGCATCAGGTCCGTGCCGCCCGCGGCCAGATAAGCGAGCAGCGTCAGGCGCGGACGGTAGCGCTTGCCGCCCCCGGTGAGGATGTGCTGGCTTGCCTCGCGCAGGACATCCACATCACTTGTGACGACCTGTTTGAGTAGCTTATCGACTTCCTGTAGCGCCTGATCGATGTTCATCACGGGTTTCTCCCCGATTGTGACTTTTAGAACTTATTGAACGAATTATATAACAGAAGACGATGCGAAGTCAATCACCCTGACCTGCGCCCGCAGAAAGTTGTATCAACTTTGTGAACGGCTCACTCGCCCTTCATATCGATTCGGCGCACTTCACCCACCTTGAAATTGCGGTCACGCTCCAAAATCGAGGTCAGAATCAGCTTCGCGAAGCGGAAGAATTCCTTCATATGGTCGAGCTGCGCGATGTAGTACCGCGCGAGTATCTGGTCCTGCTCGCTCATCGCGTCAATATCCGCACGCAGGTGATCGATACTGTCATCCAGCGTATCGAGCGCGGTGTTCACATCGCGCAATTCGCGGCTGCCAAGGACATTGGTCAGGACGCGCCACAAATCGCTCTCCGCTTCATAATATTTGCGACGGTCGCCGCGCACCCAGACCTCACGCACGACACCCATATTTTCGAGTGTTCGCATATTCATACTGACGCTCGCCTTCGAGATGTCGAGGTGCGCCATCAAGTCATCGAGGCTCATCGGTCCGGGGTTGAGCAGCAGCGCGCCGTACATCTTGCCCATCACCTTGTTGTAACCGAAGTAGGAGGCAAGCTGGCCGAGGCCATCCAGCATACTGTCGTTCACGGCGCGCAGGCTGGGGTTGAGTGGTACGGGCGCGTCGTCGGAGCGATCCTGAACATCGGCCATAGCAATAATGCCTTTTACAATCTGCCCTTGATCGTAGCAATCGGTTACGGTGCGCGCAAACAGGTGTTATCGTCAGCGATGCTATTGTACGGTAAAGTAGGCACAAGGTTCGACCGGGAGTGAATTTGTGAACGAGCAGTTGTTGGGCGCTGGAATCGGCATTGTCACCACCATCATCGGCGGTATTTTCGGCTACATCCTGAGCGAGGTCAGCGCGCGGCGGCGTGAACATCGTGACGATCAGAAACGGTCGGCGGCAGTACGATTGATCGTCGGGCTGGAGATCGAGCGCAATCTGCAATCGGTGCGCGCTGCATGGGACGCGCTCAAGCAGCAAGTTGGGGAGAATACCGACCCGCGTCGGCAGGCGCGGGCGCTGGTCGATACGCCGCTGCTGCCAATGAGCCGCGACTCGCTCAAGAGCCAGTTGGAGAACATTCCCTCGGCATTGAGCATCGCCACGGCGACGAAGGTTTTCCGGCTCTACGACTCGCTTGCGCAAGTCGAAACGTTGCGCGCCGAATTGACGGGTGCGCTCGCTGATCAGCAAGGCGAACTCGCCAAATTTCGGCAGTCACAGACGCCGCCCGGCCAGCCGCAGGGCATCCTCTACGCGCCACGCACGCCGTTCGACTCCAAAGCGGAACAGAATTGGCCTGCGCTCGAAAGTACGGTCATCAAGCTGCTCAGTGAGGGCAACCCGCTCCCGGTTGCGTAAACGTCTTCATGATCTTTAACATTCAACGCGACACCGCTTTTCAGGAATTCTGCTATCATCGAGCTACACAAACCATCACGGTCACACCTGAAAAACCAAAATGGACTCTAAAACTGCAATCGTCATCGGCTCCGGGATCGGCGGCCTCGCGCTCGGTATCCGGCTGCAAAGCCTCGGCTTCGCTACCACCATCGTCGAAAAGCTGGATGCTCCCGGCGGGCGCGCATACGTGCGACGTGAACAGGGTTTCACCTTCGATATGGGTCCAACGGTCCTCACTGTGCCACATTTCATCGAAGAATTGTTCTCGCTGGAACGCGGCCAGCCGTGCCTCGATGTGCCAGATTTTCCGCCGGAAATTGTCGATGAGTCGAAACGTATCACGAGTGGCATCAGCGGCGGTCCCAATACCTCGAAATATGTGACGATGGTCCCGATTCTGCCGTTCTACCGCATCTATTTCGATGACGGGACGTGTTTCGATTACGATAGCGACCCGGAGCATACCCGCGCGCAAATCGCACAGCTTGCGCCGGAGGACCTCGAAGGCTACGAACGCTTCCACCGCGACGCGAAGGCGATCTTCGAGCGCGGCTTTCTGGAACTTGGGTACACGCATTTCGGGAGTATCCCGGATATGCTGCGCGTGGTCCCCGATTTGCTCAAGCTGGATGCCGTGCGCCCGCTCTTCGGGTTCATCAAAAAATATTTCAAGAGCGACAAACTGCGGCAGGTGTTCAGCTTCGAGTCGCTACTCGTTGGTGGCAATCCGTTGAGCGTCCCGGCAATCTACTCGATGATTCACTTCGTTGAAAAGACGTGGGGCATTCACTTCGCGATGGGCGGCACGGGCGCGCTGATCCAGGGGTTCGTGAAGAAATTCGAGGAACTTGGCGGCACGATGCGCTACAACAGCGAAGTTTGCCGCATCTTCGTCACCACGCCGGATGGCGGTGCGCCCGGACCCTTCGACAGGCGCATAGCGCGCGGCGTCGAACTCAAGAATGGAACAGCGCTCTTCGCGGACCTCGTGGCCTCGAATGGCGATTATGCGAATACCTACATGAAGCTGATCGATCCACAATACCGCACCTACAACACGGATTTGCGCGTGAAGGCAGCGCGGCAGGGTATGTCGATTGTGGTGATCTATTTCGGCTTTAAGCGTGAAGGCGGTGACATCGACCTGCGCCATCACAATATCATCCTCGGACCGCGCTACGAAGAACTGCTCCGCGAAATCTTTGGGAAGAAGGTCGTCGGCAAGGATTTCTCGCAATACCTGCATATCCCGACGCTCACCGATCCGTCGCTTGCCCCGCCCGATTGCCATGCCGCCTATACGCTAATCCCGGTTCCGCACAACGGCAGCGGCCTGAACTGGCGCGAACTTGGGGAGCCATTCGTTGAAAAGGTGTTGACCTTCCTTGAAGAACGTAAGTACATCCCGAATTTGCATGAGCGATTGGTCTATCGCAGCTTCGTCACGCCGGATTATTTCGAGAAGACGCTGAACAGCCATCTCGGAAACGGCTTTGGCGTCGAGCCGATGCTCTACCAGACGGCGTTCTTCCGTCCGCATAATCGCAGCCTCGACCTCGCGAACTTCTATCTGGTCGGCGCGAGCGCGCAGCCCGGCGGCGGTACGCCTTCGGTGATGATGTCCGCGAAGATGACTGCGCGGCTGATTGCGAAGGACTTTGGCGTGCGCGGTTGAACAGCCCATCTAAAGCCAGCATTGCCAGTTTCCCCTACGACTTGCATCATGGGCTATTGATGTGCTACTACCCAGTCAACGTAGATATAATGGATACAAACTCGCGTTTTAAGCGTGAATTGTACAAATTATATCCATCAAAACTATACTGGCTGGGTACTACATCCACCCCCCATGTTGCGACATTTACCCTTAAAAACGCGAACAAATGCGCTATAATACGTAGCGAAATTCAGACAATTGATGAGGCGGGACATGCCAGTACGTTTCAAGGAAGCCCCGACGACCTTTTATCTCGGTCGCCGTTTCGATGCCCAGACCCATAAGCCGACTGATGAGCCGGTCTATTACGACTCGCGCGACCTGACCACACATGCCGTTGTCGTCGGAATGACGGGCAGCGGCAAGACGGGGTTATGTATTTCGCTGCTCGAAGAAGCCGTCCTCGATAACATCCCGGCGATCATCATCGACCCGAAGGGCGATATTACGAACTTGCTGCTGCAATTTCCGCAGCTTCGCCCGGAAGACTTTCGCCCCTGGGTGAATGTCGATGACGCGCGCCGCGAACACATGGAGCCGGATGAATACGCTGAAAAGGTCGCGCAGCAGTGGCGCGAAGGGCTGGCCGATGCGGGCATCGTGCCGGGTCGGATGCAGGCGCTGACCAATGCCGCGCAGTTCAGCATCTATACGCCGGGTTCGGATGCCGGGCTGCCCGTGAGCATCCTCGATTCGCTGCAAGCGCCGCGCGAGGGCTGGGGCGGCTATGAGGAAGCACACCGCGAGCGCATCAGCGGTACGGTGACGGCATTGCTCGCGCTCGTGGGCAAAAACTCGAACCCGGTCAAGGATCGCGAACACGTCCTCATCTCCAATATCTTCGAGCAAGCGTGGAAGGAAGCGCGCGATCTCACGCTGGAGCAGATCATCCTCGAAGTGCAAGACCCGCCCTTCGCCAAACTTGGCGTGTTCGACATCGATACCTTCTTTCCGAAGAAAGAGCGCTTCAAACTGGCGGCGGCGTTGAATCAGATCGTCGCCGCGCCGAGCTTCCAGAGCTGGATGCAGGGCGAACCGCTGGACGTGCGCCACCTGCTCTACACGGAAGAAGGCAGGCCGCGCGTCTCAATTTTCTACATCGCGCACCTGAACGACGCCGAGCGCACGTTCATGATTACGCTGCTGCTCGAAAATATGCTGTCGTGGATGCGGACACAAAGCGGCACGACAAGCCTGCGCGCGCTGTTCTATATGGATGAAGTGTACGGTCACTTCCCGCCCTATCCCTATAACCCGCCGACGAAGGGACCGCTGATCCGGCTGCTCAAGCAAGCACGCGCGTTCGGACTCGGTATTGTCCTCGCGACGCAGAACCCGGTCGATCTCGATTATAAGGGTCTCTCCAACGCCGGGACGTGGTTCATCGGCAAGTTGCAAACCGATAACGACAAGCGGCGCATCCTCGGCGGGCTGGAAGCCGCGATGACCTCGCCCACGCAGTTCGACCTGCACAAGCTGGATAATATGCTCTCCGGGCTGGATCAGCGCGTCTTCGTCGTCAACAATATTCATAACCCGGAAGGTCCGCAATATATGATGACGCGCTGGGCGATGAGCTATCTGCGCGGACCGTTGACGCGGCAGCAGGTGCGCGTGCTGATGGAACCGCAGCGCGAATCACTGAATATGCAGAACGCGAACCAGTATACGCACGGCGCGGAGCCAGTGATTGCCCCGCCGCCAACGGTACACGCCAGCGGCGCGCGGCGTCCCGTAACGCCAGTGCAGCAGCCGACATTTACTCCGCTCGCGACTAACCCGGCGGCCAACACGCCACCCGCTCCGAATAATCCGGCGGCGGGGTTGTTCAGCGGCAGAAGTTCCGGTAACAGTGGGGTTTTCCCGCGCGTCGTTCCGTCCGCGGCGCAGGCTGCACAGCCGAACGATGTGCCGGAGTCGGATCAAGTCGGCGCGCCACCTTCGAGCATGACCGCGCCGCCGCCCGTACCCTTCACCGGAGCGACTCCGCCGCCGCCGGGAGACCCGGAAAGTGGCGGGTTCATCCCCCGTTCGTTCGGGGCGGGAGTCGCGGTCAAGGATGCGCCGCCAATGCCTGATTTGCCGCTCGGCCTCTCCAACGAGGGAACGGAAGTGCTGCCGAAGACGAAAGCGCCGTTGCCCGTCGCGGTCTCGTCCTCTATCTCGGCGCAGCCCGCGCGCGGCAAGCCCGCCAACGTCCCAGAAGATTACAACGACCGCCCGACATCGCTCGCGGGCAACACCGCACAATATTTCCTGCCGATGATTACGAGCGTGACCGAAGCAATCCGCGCGTGGGAACAGAAATTCGGCACGCAGGCGCTTTCGGTTGGTGATTCGGTGCTGCTCTACCGCCCGATGCTGTTGGGGCAGGTCGTCGCGCGTTACATCGACCGCAAATCGAACACGCAGGAAGACCAGTTGATCGCCTACCAAATCCCGGATTTAGCTTCATCCGGCTTCATCAATTGGGATCAATATAGCCGCCTGCCGCTTGACCCGACGCTACCCACCAGCGATCTTCCGAGCAATGGCTGGTTCGGCGACATCCCTGAAGGGCTAACCGATAACAAACGCCTGACGGCGGTGCGCAACGAGATGATCGACCATGTGTATCGCACCGCCAAAATGACGCTGCTCTACAATTCAACGCTCGATCTGTATGGCGAGCCGCGCCAGACCAAACGCGACTACTCGATCCGCTTGCAGGCCAAAGCGCGCGAAGAGCGTGACGCAGAGATCGAGAAGGTCACGGGCAAATACGATGCCGACCTGGAAAAGCTGGATGAAAAGCTGCGGCACGAGATGCGCGACCACACGGCGGACCTGCGCTCGCTCGAAGACCTGCGCCGCGAGGAGACTTACACTGCGGGCGAAGCCGTCTTCGGGCTGATGCGCGGGCGGCCAAGCTACACGCTGTCACGTATGAGCCGCACGCGCCGTTACAAGGGACAGGCGCAGGAACGCGCATTTGCCAACGAGCAGCAGATCAATGATCTCGAAAAGCAGATCGAGAGCAAGCAGGAAGAGCTGCGCGGTGTGCTGACGGAAATAAATACGAAATGGGCGAAGATTGCCAGCACGATTGAGGAGACGAAGCTGACGCCCTATAAGAAGGACATCTCCGTGCAGCTTTACGGGATCGGCTGGACGCCCGCGTGGAGTGTGACCGTCAACGGCCAAATCGTGCTGCTCCCGGCGGGTTGATGCTGCGCTCCCGAAGCTCGAAACTGATTGCGGCGGTCGTTGTCCTGCTGCTTGCAGCGGGGCTGGCTGCCGACCTCGCCTTTCATGGGCTGGCGTGGCGCTTCTTCTCGCAACTGACCGGGGAAGAAGCGCCACTCTCGCAATTGAATGGGATGCTCGGCTTGGCTGGGAACGCGACGCGCAGGCTACCC
>Ga0123338_10005489_pt1 | contig 10835 bp, 11 predicted proteins | sample grotaG_FD_89793 | JGI IMG/M metagenome (GOLD analysis project Ga0123338, IMG submission 89793) | Glacier valley bacterial and archeal communities from Borup Fiord, Nunavut, Canada, to study Microbial Dark Matter (Phase II) -... | ecosystem: Environmental > Aquatic > Freshwater > Ice > Glacier ...
ATCGTCAACTGCAGCGTTGAAGCCACGTCGGCAGATGATCGCTCGAAACTCTGCCGAGCACGTGCGGCGTTCTCGCTCGCCAGCGCCACGCCGGCGACCGAGGCCCCGACCAGACCGACCATTGCGATGACGAGGGCCACCGTTACCACCACCCATCGATGGCCTGGCTGCGAGCTGCTTGCGTCGTCCGCTTCGCGTGGTGTGCGACCGTTCGAACCGCCGGACATCGTCGCCGACCCGGCTGTGTCCGCCGTCGCCTCGTGATGTGCAGGCTCGACGGAAGGCTCCATTCAAGCGATACGACACCATCCAGCGGTGCTGCGGTAGGTCCAGTCGCACCGACTGTCCCGGGTCGCGTCGATCCTCTGGGCCATGCACCGTTCCCGGTCGGTCGAATGCCGAATTCCTGAGGTCAGCCGCCTGACAGGACGGTCTTCGGTCCGAACGGGAGGAGTTCGCTGAGGAGACGGCTCGACCGCACGCCATCGAGATCCCCGACGTGAACGATCAACCCGCTCCCTGCGAGCTCGAGCGCGACTTGCAGGCAAGCGCCACACGGCCATGTCAACTCGCCCGCCGTTCGCCTGGAGACGAGCGCCAACTCGGTAGGGCGCTCACCCGCCACCGCTGCAGAAAAGAGCGCGATACGTTCGGCGCACATCGCGAGGCCGAGGGAAACGTTCTCGACGAGCGCTCCCGGAAACGTCCGTCCGCCTGCCGTTCTCACCGCGGCTCCCATCGCGAACCGTGAATATGGCACGTAGGCGAACCCGCGGGCACGCAATGCGGCGTCGACGAGATCAGCGTCAGCGGCGACGTCCTCAGGTTCCTCGTCGATCATCATGACCTGTCGCTTACCCGGGTCGGTGGGCAACGAGACGTCGACGGGATGTGGAGGTCGCCTCTCGAGAGCCGGTACTTCCCGTCGAGTGCAGCGTCAGCCAGGCGTGGCAGCTGACGCTGGATCCTGGTGGTAGAAATTGGCGAGTACCTCGTAGAGGTCGACCTTGGCGTCTCGCAACGCGTCCGGACGGGTGAAGAAGACCTCCGTCGCCACGGCGAAGAACTCACCGGGGTTGGTCGCCGCATAGTCGCGCAACACCGGATCCCATACGTCGTCGCGAACCGATTTGAATTCGCGGGTGCACACCTTGACCCAGCGTTGCCGAGCTGCCTCGTCCGGCATCGGCGGGGTGCCGTCGACCGTGCCGTCGAGCATGTCGAGCTTGTGGGCGAACTCGTGAAACACCACGTTCTGGCCCCTGGCAGGGTGCCGTGCGTCGAAGGCCACCGCATCCCACGCCAGAACGACCGGTCCTCGATCCGTGGCCTGGCCGAGGATCGGCTGCGGGCCATCGGACACCATGCCGGAAATGTCGGATGCTCGTGGGCCCTGTAACACCACCGTTGTCGGATGGACGATGATGACGCTGACATGGCGAAAGTAGTCCTCGTCGAGTTCAAGGATCAGCAGGCATGCCTGAGCTGCGATCAGCACCTTCATCGGCTCGGTCAGTTCGAAACCGCGGGCAGACTCCCAACGCCGTTCGGCAACGAACACTTTGGTCAGCTCTTCCAACCGCTCGCGCGCTTCGTCGGTGAGCGAGTTCCACAGCGGCCAGTTGCGCGAAAGAATCGGCCGCCAGTGCTCAGGGAATGGCTGCTCGAACGCCTCCCGCTGCAGTCGCCGTCGCTTGGTTCCGAACATCCCGCGTGCACTCCTGACGCTCGACCGGGTGGCCTGATCGCGTCATGGTCGAGTCTCGCAGCCTTGCTCCGATTCCGTTCGGCGGCCTTCGGTGCCGCAATCGCCGGCGGCCGGGTGCGGGCACGGGTGCGGGCACGGGGCGGGCACAGGTGCGGGCACGGGTGCGGGCACGGGGCGGGCACAGGTGCGGGCGCGGACATCGGTGCGGTCGTGACACAGCGCAGTTCCCTTACCATGAGGGCCATGCGCCCTGCCCGGATGACCGCACTGCTCGCCGTCAGCGTCGTGTTGGTGGCGTGCTCATCGAGCACGCCTGGCTCATCAGCCGCACCGACGACGCTCGCCGCGTCGACGTCGGCCGGTACGGAATCGGGCGGCACGTCTGCAGGCCCGGCGTCGTCTGTGCTCGGGACGGCGCCTGCGGTCAGTCTCGGCGCGCCAACCACTGCGGCTGGATCTGCTGGCTCCTCGGCTGCTTCTTCGGTGCCGACCACCGGCCCAGCAGTGACTACCGGGTGCGATCAGCTGACGAACGGTACGCACACCATCGAGATCGCCGGCGTCGCCAGGCAGTTCCAGCTGTACGTCCCGGCGGCACTCAGCTTCATGAGGCGACCACTCCCGCTGATGGTGCTCTTCCACGGGTACAACGGCACCGCGACGGAGATCGCCGCCGACACCCGCCTCGACCAGCAGGCCGTCAACGCCGGAGTCGTGTTGGCCGTACCGCAGGGTGTCGATTCACCGACCAGCTGGCACGTCGACGGTTCCTTCGGCGACAACGACTTCATCGATGCGCTGCTCCGCGAACTGACCTCGGCGTCCTGCATCGATCGGGCGAACGTCTGGCTCGCCGGTTTCAGCGCTGGATCAGCCTTCACCGGCGTCTACGGCTGCGCGCGCGCCGCACAGTTTGCCGGCCTGGTGATGGTGTCCGGGCTCCCCCCGGCGATCTGCCCCGACAAGAACAGCCCGATCATCCAGATCAGCCATGGCCTCGCCGACCAGGTTGTCCCGTTCAACGGGGGCGACCAGGTCGTCGGCAACTCGACGGTCCACCTCGACCCGGTGCCGATCTCAGCGGCGGCATGGGCGGCGAGGGCGGGATGCGCGGTCAGCGCAGCAGTCGCTCTCGTTGGCGAGGCCAGCAACGCCTCGACGTGGAGCGGTTGTACCCGCGGTCAGACGGTGTCCCTCGTCGCTGTCACCGGACTCGGCCACGCCTGGCCCGGCGCGCCCGCCCCGGCTGGCCAAGCCGCCACCGTTCCCGTCGTCGATCCCGGTTGCGTTGCGCTGAAGACGATGACCAATTCCCCGGACGATGTCGACGCCGCCTGCCTCTTCCCGGCCGGCTGATCTCGAGCGGTTGAGCACTCATGCAGTCGCTGTCGGGAGACGTCGTAGTGCGTGCTCTTTCCGCCGACAGCGACCCCGCTCAGCGGTCTATGCGTCGCCAATGCCTGGAAGCCGAGTGAGACAAGCAGCTTTGCAGACCCGGCGTCCGAGGGATTCGGCATCACGAAGATCCCGAGCTGATGGAGTTCGAGGAATGCGGAGCGGCGGGACTGGGCTGATTCGGTCGTGACGCCGTGGACGGTACAACGTTGTGTCGATGCAGCGTTCGGGGGAATACTGCGTGGATGGCCGAGGAGAATGCTGTACTGCGAATCGCTGCCGAACTGGGCGTTCCCTTCAACATCGTCGAGTGCGATCCGGCGCTCGCCGACACCGCAGAGTTCTGCGCAGCGTACGGCTACGAGATGACTGATTCGGCGAACGCGATCGTCGTCGTCGGCAAGTCTGACCCTCGCCGCTACGTGTGCTGCGTGGTGCTGGCAACGACGCGACTCGACGTCAACGGCACCGTCAGACGGTTGCTCGGAACGAAGAAGGCCTCGTTTGCTCCTGCAGCGGAGACTGCCGAGCTGACCGGTATGGCGATCGGCGGCGTCACACCGTTCGGTCTCCCGGCCGAAGTTCCTGTCTGGATCGATGCGAGGGTGATGACTCGCACCATGATCGTGCTCGGCGGGGGTACCCGCGACTGCAAAATCGTCGCTGCACCGCAGATCCTCACAGCGATTTCCGGCGCAATGGTCCTCGAAGATCTCGCCCTGGAACTACCGGCGACGTCGGGCTGAACGCCGAAGAGCACGTATGCAGCGAAGCCAGGATCGGCCGGAATCAGCCGAGCATTGCGCCCGAGCGATGGAGGTCGCGAAGTAGCGAGATCTCGGCACCGTGGTGGACGACCTCGCGCTGTGCGTGCAGCACGAGATCGAAGAAAGTGCTCGTGGCGAACTGGCCCCATGACTCGCCGAGCAACTCGAAGAACTGCTCCGGTGTCCGGCTGACGACGAGATCGTAGAAGTTCGTCCATGCCTTCGTGAGCAGCTCTGCGGCCTCGGCCGAGTCGGCGACCCACGACTTCCCAGTGAGCGTGACACCTGTCGTCCCGTTGCCGAGACGGCTGGCGTAGCCGTCGAGGCAGTCCACCGCGATGTGCCACATGCGCCAGGCGATCGTCGTCACCGGCGCAGGACCAGGATCGCCGGCCGACCAGTCGACTTCGATCAACCCGTCGTCGCCCGAGAAGATCGTCCAACAGTTCAGCGCAGGCTCCCACAGATACTCCGCCTGTGTCAGACCGGCGAGACTTTGCGTGACCCGCGCCCACGTCTGGTCGAGCGTCTCGATGGTGCTCGCGCGAACGGCGACGGCGGTCGAATCGGTCATCGCCGCAACATACCGCAGCCGTCGCCTGCGCGGAACGACAAGTGTCCCTCGCTCCGATCGTCAGCGCCACCGGGTTCCAGCGAGCGGTGGAGGTGGAGGCGGCCGACCTAGAGGCCTTCGAACTCGGCGCGTTTGGGGCCGAGGTAGCCGAACAGGAACGCCCCGACCTTGCGCATCTGGATCTCCTCGGAGCCTTCGGTGATGCGGTAGCGGCGGTGGTGGCGGTAGATGTGCTCGAACGGCTTGTGGCGTGAGTAGCCGATGCCACCGTGGGTCTGCATCGCCTGGTCTGCGGCTTCGCAGCACAGTCGGTTGGCCCAGAAGTTGCACATCGACACCTTGTCGGACAGCTCCCACTCGATCTGTTTGTGCGGCATGCGGTCCATCTCCCACGCCGTCTTGCGGATCAACAGCCGCAACGCTTCCGCTTGCGTGTGCAGCTCGATCAGCGGCCACTGGATCGCCTGGTTAACGGCGAGCGGCTTGCCGAACGGCTTGCGGGTACGTGCGTATTTGACGCTCTCGTCGATGCAGTAGACCGCAGCGCCCAACGACGACGCCGCCTGGCGGATGCGGTTCTGGTGGACGAAGCTCTGACCGAGGCTGAGGCCGTTGTCGATCTCACCCCAGTAGAAGTCTTCCGGGATCCACACGTCGGTGATCGACACGCGGGGGTGGTCGGTCGGCATGTTGAACGTCCACAGGTATTCCTCGACCTTGAACCCCGGCGTGTCGGCAGGGACGATGAACGTCGTGATGCCCCTCGCGTCGCCGTCCTTGCCGCTGGTGCGGGCGAACACCATGCAATGCGTTGCGACGTGCATGCCGGTCGTCCACATCTTCTCGCCGTTGATCAGCCAGCCGGGCTTGCCGTCGCGGTCCTGGCGGACGGCTTTCGTCTCCATGAATGTGGCATCGGAGCCGTGGTTCGGTTCGGTCAGACCGAACCCGGTTCTCAGCTCCCCGGCCATCAGCGCCGGGGCATAGCGCTCGTACTGATCTGGCGTGGCGAATTCCTTGAACAACACGATGAACGGGTTGTTGCCGACGATCGAGTGCTCGTTCTGCAGGTCGTTGTGCAGGCCGAGCCCTTTCGACGCGAGGTGCTCACGGATGACGGCCAGCCACAATTGTGAGCCGTCCTTGCCGCCGAGTTCCTTCGGCCAGGCGAAGCGCAGATGGCCCGCCTTGTCGGCCTTGTCGCGGGCGACACCGAGCAGTTCCTCCCACTCCTTCTTCGGCAACCCCCCGGCCTCCCAGTCGGTGCGTTCGTATTCGCGTCGATGGTCGAAGTACTTGATGTTGTCGTTCTCGTTCTCGAGCGGCTTGATCTCGTCCTCGATGAACTGGTCGAGTTCGTCGAGGTAAGCCTGCAGATCGGCGGGGATGTCGAAGTCCATGGTTCAATCCTTGGTGTGAATGGCGGGGTTGCCGGTGGCGAGCTTGTAGGCGCCATAGTTCGGTTGGTCGACGGCGAGTTTCTCGAGCGCCGTTCGAAAGAGGTGGTCGAGCAGGCCCGGCGTCGAGACGTCCATCTCGCCGGAGGTGATGCCCAGACAGAGCGCGCTGTTGAGTGACTCGAGATCACCGGACGAACCGAGTAGGGCACCGAGGCGCCCGAGTTCAGCGGCATCGCTCGCCGGTTTCAGGGTGAACTCGCGTCTGACGAGTTCGAGTGCGCTCAGCGTCACACGCATCTCGAAGATCGCCCGTCCTTCGAGCGTCGGCAGCAGCCGATTGCGCAGATGACCGATGACCGTGTCGAGGACGTCGATCGCCGTCGGATTGTCCTGCACCTACACCGTCTCCCGAAGCAGGTTGACGAGATCGAGTTCCGTCTCCGAGGCACGCCTGGCGATCATCGGCAGATCGACGTTGATCTCGACGTTCCCGTCAGCGCGCAGTTCGCGGAACTTGACGGTCGACATCGTGCACATCACGCCCCACCGCAGCGATCCGAAGATCTCCCAGAAGCGGACACGCTCCGGATCGACCGGTGCGCCGCCCCCCGATTCGTAGCCGGCGAACAGTTGCTCACGGGTGCCGAACCCGCCGACCGGTTTGTCGACGGCACCGAACCGCCACGAGTTCGTGCACAGCCAACCGAGGTCCTGCATCGGGTCACCGATGTAGGCCAGTTCCCAGTCGAGTACGGCGGTCACGCCGTCCGGTCCGACGAGCAGGTTGCCGTTGCGGAAATCCCCGTGGACGAGTATCGGCACACCGACGTCGGGGGTGCGCTCGCCGAGCCACTGGAAAGCGAGATCGAAGACCGGGCGCGGCCACTGCTCGACCTCGTGCACCGCCTGCCACGTGTCGATGATCTCCTTGGGTGACCTGAGCGCCAGCATCGCCGTATCCGTCAACGAAATGGCGTGAATGCGGGCGAGGATTTCGCCGCACTGGAATGCCAGTTGCTCGCGTGCGCACGCAAACGCCGAGTTGCGAACGATGCGGCCGCCGAGCGCCTCTCCGCCGACATGCCGCATGACGAATCCGACACCGAGCCCGTCCTCCGGTTCGAGGACGTGGATGACCTCCGGCGACGGCACACCGGCTCTGCCGGCAAGGATCATCAGTTCGGCCTCGGTCTCCAGCGGGATCGATGTCGATATCTCGGCGAGTTCGGGAACGATGATCGCGTTGCCGCTGTCGCGACGCAGTACCAGCGATGCTGTTCCGGCATCGAATGCCCAGGTCTGCTTGCTCGCACCACCGGAGAGGTGCCGAAGGTTGCGGACCTCGCCGAAGCCGAGCCGCACGGTGAGCGCCGAAAGCGCCGCCGCGAACTCGACCTCTGATTGCAACGCTGGCGCAGTCACACACTCCCTCCGATCGCCCGAACGTACCAAAGACGTTTTCATCGAGGCGTACCGGGCTGACCAACCTCCGTCTCGACGGCCGAGGCATGGCAGAGGGAGCGGGCCGAGGCAGCGGGTTGATGGATCGAGTATCAGTCGATCCACCGGCAGGTTCACCAGTGAACTGTGACAAGCGTGACAGGGTTCGCCTGTGGCCTGCTTGAGTGCCGATACGATACGATACGAGACAGTCTCGTATCGTATGGAGAGCACATCACATGAGCAGCCACGCCGGACCACCGCCGACCGACTCCCTCGACCCCGGGATCCACGCCAAACGCTGGCTGATCCTCGCCACGCTGTGCGTGAGCCTGTTGATGATCGTCATGGACAACACGATCCTCAACGTCGCCATCCCCAAACTCGTCGACGACCTGCACGCCACCAACAGCCAGTTGCAGTGGATCGTCGACGGCTACACGCTCGTGTTCGCCGGCCTGCTCCTGACTGCCGGTGCACTCGGTGATCGCTTCGGACGCAAGCTTGCGCTGCGTGTCGGCATCTGCGTGTTCGTCCTCGGCTCGGCGTTGTCGGCGTTGTCCACGACGCCGGCTCAGCTGATCAGTGCGCGTTCGTTCATGGGTATCGGTGGCGCCCTGATCATGCCGTCGACGCTGTCGATCCTCACGAACGTCTTCCGGGACCCGAAAGAACGCGGTCGGGCAATCGCCATCTGGGCAGGCTTCTCCGGTGTCGGCGTCGCTGCCGGCCCGGTCATCGGTGGCTTCCTGCTCAACCATTTCTCCTGGAGTTCGGTCTTCTGGGTCAACGTCCCGATCGGTATCGCCGCACTCGTTGCCGGCTATCTGTTCATCCCGGAGTCCAAGGATCCGGCTGCGCCGCGGCTCGACCCGATCGGTGCGTTGCTGTCGATCGTCGGTCTCGGATCGTTGCTGTTCGCCATCATCCAGGGTCCGACCACCGGATGGACGAGTACGTCCGTTGTCTTCGGGTTCGGGGTCGGCATCGTCGCCATCGTCGGATTCATCCTCTGGGAAGCGCATTCCGATCACCCGATGCTCGACGTCTCGTTCTTCAAGAACCCGCGCTTCTCGGCTGCCAACTCGGCAATCACGCTGACGTTCTTCGCGATGTTCGGATCGATGTTCCTGATGACCCAGTACTGGCAGTTCGTCCACGGCTACACGCCATTGCAGGCCGGTGTCCGATTGGTGCCATTTGCCTTGATGATGATGATCGTCGCCCCGCTCTCGGCGAGGGTCGTCGAGCGTTTCGGTACCAAACTCGTGGTCAGCGGCGGCATGTTCATCGTTGCACTTGCACTGCTCTCACTCGCCACGATCAAGGCGGATACGAGCTATCTCCGAGTCATCATCTGCATGTGCGTGATGTCCTCCGGCATGGGCCTGATCTTCGGGCCGGCGACGGAGAGTGTGATGGGCTCGTTGCCACGTGAGAAGGCCGGCGTCGGGTCAGCGGTCAACGACACGACCCGTCAGACCGGTGGTGCCCTCGGCGTGGCCGTCATCGGAAGCCTCGTGGCAAGCGTCTACGCCGGCAACGTCGATACCGCCGCCCAGCGGCTCGGGATCACCGGAGACATCGTCGCCAAGTCACGTGCCTCGCTCGGCGATGCGCTGGCGTTGGCACCGCAACTCGGTGACAAGACCAAGGCGTTCGTATTGGCGGTGCGCAATGGGTACACCGACGGGCTGATCCACGGGATGGTGATCGGTGCCGTGATCGTCGCCCTGGCCGGCGTCGTCGCCTTCGTCTTCCTGCCGGCACGGGCGGTCGATCCGCTCTCGCTGGATTTGCAGCACGAGCACGCCGAGGAGCGGGCCGCAGAGGCAGTCTCTGACGATCGGGTGGCCGTCGCCGGGGCGTGATGGCCGATGTCGGGGACGTGATGAACGATACTGAGCGTGAGATGAACACCGATCGTCATCGCGGCCGACCGCGCAACGAAGCTCATGACGAGGCGATCCTCGATGCCACCCTCGAACTGGTTGCCCAGGTGGGGATCGCCGGCCTCACGGTGGACGCGGTCGCCCACCGGGCAGGTGTTGGCAAGGCGACGATCTATCGTCGCTGGAACTCGAAAGAAGCACTGCTGCTCGATGCATGGAACACGTGTCTGACGATCTCCGATGTCCCGGACACCGGGTCGCTTCGCGGTGACATGGAAGCGTTGTTCGCCGCCAAGGATCTGAAGATGCCGGTCGAAACGATGAAGCGCATCTTCCCGCAGTTGATTGCAGCTGCAAAAGTCAATCCCGACGTCGGCGACACGTACAAGGCGTTCGTCGAACAGCGTCGCCTGCCGATGCGGACGGTCCTCGAGCGGGCCATCGATCGCGGCGAACTGCAGAGGACGATCGATCTCGCACTCGTCCAGGATCTCCTGGTCGCCCCGCTCTTCTACCGCTCGTTCATCTCCGACGGGCCGACCGATAGCACCGTCGTGGCACAACTGCTCGACATCGTTCTCGCCGGCGTCGATGCGCTGTCGAGAACGCCTGCCAACACGTGATTCCAGCACTGGACCTCGCCCCACGACGTGACACAATCCACCGATGCGTGTAGGTGTGATGATGTTTCCGACGGATCTCGGCATGCAGCCGATCGAATTGGCCAAGGAGGCGGAGGCGCGAGGTTTCGCTTCGCTGTGGTTTCCGGAGCACTCCCACATCCCTGTCAGTCGCACGAGTCCGTGGGGAGGTGTGCCAGGAGCTCCTCCGCTGCCGCCAGAGTACTGGCACACGCACGATCAGTTCGTCGCTCTCGCCGCCGCAGCCGCCGTCACGACGACGCTGCAGGTCGCCACGGGGATCTGCCTCGTCGCCCAGCGCGACGCCGTCTGGCTCGCCAAGGAAGTCGCCTCGCTCGACGTCATCTCGAACGGCCGGTTCCTCTTCGGAGTCGGCTTCGGTTGGAACCACGAGGAAATGGCGACGCACGACGTCGACATCGCCCACCGCCGAGCGGTCGTACGTGAGAAGATCCTCGCCTGCAAGGAACTGTGGTCGAACGACGAGGCAGAATTCCACGGCGATTACGTCCATTTCGAGAAGTCGTGGGCCTGGCCGAAACCGCTGCAGCGGCCGCATCCGCCGATCGTCGTCGGTGCCTCGCCGACGCCGGCGCATTTTCGCCACATCGTCGAATGGGCTGACGCCTGGATGCCGATCGAAGGCCGTTACGAGATCGACGAGAAGTGGGCCGAATTGCAGCGGACGGCGACAGACGCCGGGCGCGACCCGGCAACACTGGAACTCGGCGTCTTCGGAGCAAAGGCGGAGGCTGGACATCTTGCCCATCTGCAGGCAATCGGTGCCACCTTCGTCGGCCTCAGCCTGCCGGCATTGGACCGTGACGCGGCCATGCGGACGATGGATCAGTACGCTCCGCTGGTCGCCGAGTTCAACTGACGGAGCTCATCGGGCGGCGGCGTCCGCCGTTGAGAGGAGATGACCGAATCGTGACGTTCGTCGCCGTTCCTCAACCCGATAGCAACACGGCTGCACCCCGTTCATCAGCGCGGCGCGAGACAATGGATCGATCGCCCG
>Ga0123338_10005492_pt1 | contig 10833 bp, 5 predicted proteins | sample grotaG_FD_89793 | JGI IMG/M metagenome (GOLD analysis project Ga0123338, IMG submission 89793) | Glacier valley bacterial and archeal communities from Borup Fiord, Nunavut, Canada, to study Microbial Dark Matter (Phase II) -... | ecosystem: Environmental > Aquatic > Freshwater > Ice > Glacier ...
TAGTGTTTCTGCTGAACAGTACATCGCCTCATTACCTGCTCGAATAGCTAGTCAAGGCTCCAGTCAAACATCTAGTCAGGTTTCGAGTCAAATCCACATCAGGATCGAACACCTGTTAACCCAATTACCAACTCATGTTTGGCAGCCGCAGCGATGGCAGCCACAGGTGGGTTAGTTTTTCTGTTAGGGGTATACATTTCGTACATCTGTGTCTGCGCTGTGAACATAACCTTTTAATGATGCGGTAAACATAACTATGGCTACGACTACGAAAAAACAACCTAAACCGATCAAATCTAAACCACCAGTTAATATTGCGATTAAAAATCAAGGTGGGGGGTTCTCGCCTAGGGCATCACTGGGGGCAAGGCTATCGATTTCAGTGATCCTGAGTGCCGTTATTGGTTTGGGGGCGTTGGCAGTTTTTTATTACCAAGGACAAGTCAGCAGTACAAAGCGTGTGATCGAAGGAAAACTCGATGCTAAAGCCAACGAGATTGAAGCTAAGCTCAGTCCAATTAAGCAAACTGTGGCAGATATAGCTGGCTCTACTAGGCTTTTAAGTGCTTTGGGGGTTAAAGATCCGAACACATATAAAACAATAATTTTAGAGCACATCAAAACTACTGACCTAGCCTTGGCAGTGGGCGTTGCTCAAGCTCCTTTTCGTTTGGTTCCTGCTCGAAAGTTGTTTTTCCCGTATCTGTACAAGCAGCAAAAAGATGCTGACATTAGCAGCCAAAAGCTAGGGCAACAGTTACCAGCCCCAAATAATGATTACTATTATTCCGACCTTGCCGATCTCTATGGCGGCAATAGTTTTACCCAGCAGGGAGCTTATACAGAGCAGCTTGCAGCTAAAAAAACCGTCTGGATCGAGCCTTATGTATTTTCCAATTTCACGATGACTACCTATGTCTCTCCCTTTTATGACGATCAGGAGCAACCTTTAGGTGTAGCGATCGCCGATTTAAATGTCACCACCTTGGCAGAAAGAGTCAGCGATAAGGTTCTAGATGAAGTGGGCTATTATGCGATCCTCAGCGAGAAAGGCAATCTTCTGGCATATCCGCCGAATGTATCTCTAGCAAAGGATTTAAAAAGCTACAAGACTATTCCTGAAATTGGCGCAGTATGGGAGCAAATTCGGACAGGGCAGTCTGGATTAGTGGAGTCTGATGGCAACTTTTGGGCATATCGCCGCATCCCCAGTACTAACTGGTTGATAATTGCCACAGTCCCTCAATCAGGCATCTTAGGCCCAGTAGCATGGTCAACTTTAATCGCAACTTTACTGGTAGGGTGCTTATTATTAGTGGTGGTGGGTTGGTTTGTGTCGGCTTTAAACCGTCGCCTGAAGCCGATTTTAGATGAATGCAACAAGCTGGCTGAGACTAAAGGTGGGACAATTGCCACCAGTAATAAAGATGAGATCGAGCGGCTTTCTGATTCGTTTTTTAACTTGATCGACCAAATTGCTGAGAACGAAGAGAAGATTAGAGAAGAAGTTGCTAGAACGGTTCAGGCAAAGGAACGGCTGAATCAAGCTCAAGAAACGGAGCAAGAAGCCGAATTTCTCGAAAATGAGGTGGGCGGACTGCTGGATGTAGTTTCAGCGATGGAAGATGGCGATCTTACCATTCAAGCCGAGGTGAGCGATCGAGCCACAGGACTGGTAGCAGACACGCTCAACCGCCTCCGTGAGCAACTAGCCGAGATCATTGCACGGGTGTTGGGTACGGCGCAGCAGGTGGTGAAAGGTGCCGAAGGTCTAGAAGAACTAGCTCGCACAGTCGCGCTCAACACGGTCGATCAGGCGCAGTCGGTGGCAGAGGGGCAAGCTCTCACAGAACAGGTAGCGCTTTCTGCCAAAAATTCCGTGGCACAGGTCAACATCGCGAATCAATCGCTGCTGGCAGTCCAACAGACGGTGTCGCAAGGTCAAGTGGCAATTAATACTTTGACTGAAGGGATTACGGTGCTGCAAAAAGGTACTGCCCAGATTGTGCAGAGAATGAAAACTCTGGGTGAATTTGTCGGTCTTGCCGAACAGTTTGTGCAGGATCAAGGGCAAATCGCCTCGTTAACACAGGTGCTGGCAATCAACGCTACCCTAGTTGCGGCTCGGGCTGCCGAACAGCGAGATCCCAAGCAATTTATCGGTGTAGCACGAGAATTTGAAGCGATTGCGGGTCAGGTAAATACGCTGGCAACTCAAACTAACGAAGGTTTGGGCGTACTGCAACAACGGACAGCCCAGATTCAATCAGTTGTGAGCGCAATCGATGCTGAAGTTCAAAACCTCGGTGGTCTGGTCGCAGGCTTTAACTCTGGTGTAGAACAATCGCAAAATTCGTTCTACAGCATTCAATCTGTGACCGAGGAAGTAGTAGAAGTGGGACGAGGCGTGAATGAGTCCAGTTTGGAAATTGCGACTGCGGCAGACTCTACGGCTAAGTACATGAGTGAAATCGCGATTCTCGCAGAACAGACAGCCGACCTCACCCGCAATGCCAGACAGCAGGCAGAGCAAATGGGAACTTTGGCGCAACGTCTGCTGGCAGGGATTCAATTTTTCCGCTTGCCAGCCTCACTGGTGGCTGAGGCGGATAACGTCACTACGGTCGATGTTCCGACTAATGGAGCAGTCAGCAACTAGGGAGATTTCACCATAAATTTCATATGCAAAATATTACCAAATTCAAATTGCCCTTACCTGACAAGATATCTGACCAGATGCCAAACGCTGTTAATTTGGATGCCATTATCCCTGACAAAAAGCCAAGTCGAAAGCTCTGGCAAAGATTAAAGGATAGTTCGATTCAAACTAAGCTAACTGTCGCTTTGGGGATAAGTGGACTGATTTCGATCGCTGGTTTGGCGGTAACGGTGGCGATCGTCGATCGAAGTTTACGGATTCAGCTATTCAGCCAGGCTCAAGCCGAACTTTCATTGCTAGCGATCAATTACAACAACACGCTTCGTCAACAAGGGACAGGTGCAAGAGGACAGGCGGAAGATAATACTTTGATCCAAGCTGCCGAAACAGGTAAGACTAGCCCTCTGGTCAAGTCGATTATCCAAAGTGAAGCATCGGGACGCAAAGTTGAATTTATTACCCTAGTAGATAAAACAAGGCGGATTATCGAAACTTCGGATGTTAACCCAATTGGCAAGGAATTTGATCCGAACGGTTTGGTGGCAAAGTCACTCGCATCAGGAGAAGAAGTGATTTCCAACGAGCTGTTGCCGTTTGCCGAATTTGCCACACGCGATTCATTTAAAGCCAATCAGTTGGGCAGTGCCAACACTACGCCTAACTTTCTTGTCCGCTATACGATTAGTCCGATCCGCGATCTCAATCAAACCGTAGTAGGCGCGATTGTGTTTGGGGAAATTCTCAACTCCAAAACGGCGATCGTCGATCGAACCAACAAATCTATTGGTAGTGGATTTGCCGCGATTACGGTTGGAAATAGCTTAGCCTCAGGTGGGATTTTGATCGGCGATCAGAACATTCGCCCCAAGGCTTTTCCCACAAAGCTATCCGAACGAGCGTTGCAAAATCCTGCGGCTACAACCCTAGAGCAGTGGCGATTTCTGGGCGGGTCCACTTACTCACCAATTTCTACTGGGACGATTCGAGCCGATGAAGCTGTAATTGGAGATCGAAGATATTCGATCGCTGCCGCTCCAATCTTGAGCGAGTCAGGTAAAGCCGTCGGTGTGCTCATGCGGGGAACTGGACATGAAGCCCTCGATAATTTGAGATTTTCAACTTTTATGCTAGTTGGCGGCATTGGCGCAATTTCGATCCTAATTGGGGCTGTGCTATCTCGCCTCGTCGGTCGTCTAGTCAGCCAACCAATCAAGCAATTGGAACAAGTCGCCAAACTTTATGCTCAAGGCAGCTATACCAAACGCGCCGAAGTCAGCGCCAAAGATGAGGTGGGTACTCTGTCTGATGTGTTTAACAAAATGGCAGGCAGCATTCAACTGCGTGAAGCTGAGCAAGCTGCGGCTAAGGCTGAAGTGGAAACCCAGAGTTTGGAAATCCAAGATGAGGTTGGACATTTGTTGGATATTGTATCGGAGCTGGAGTTGGGTGATTTGACCGTGCAGGCACAGGTCAGCGATCTGGCAACTGGGCTAGTGGCAGATACGCTCAACCGTCTGATCGAGCAATTGGGCAGTGTAATGGCAGCAGTGTTGCAGACAGCCCAACAAGTGGCAAGTGGGGCAGAAAGATTAGAAGCATTGGCGATCGACGTATCCCAAAATGCCCAAGAACAGGATGATCTGGCAGTCAAAGCTCGTGTTGGCATGGATAGCGTTAACCAACTAGCGCAAGAATCAGCCCAACAGGCGATCGCTGCCGATGCTGCCGTCCAGTCAGCCCAACAAGCTGTGATCCAAGGACGACGCGAAATTATCAGCTTGACGACTTCGATCGAACAACTACAACAAGCTACTGTCCAGATGGTACAACGGATTAAGACCCTAGGTGAGTTTGTTGACCTAGCAAAACAGTTCGTGCAAGACCAAAAACGTCTGGCATCACTCACCCAAGTGCTAGCAATGAACGCTTCGATGGTGGCAGCCAGCGCGATCGAACAAAAAGAACCCGATCAGTTTGCTACAGTAGCCCGCGAATTTGAAGCGATCGCCGCTCAGGTGAATAATCTGGCAACCCAAACCAATCAGGGGCTAGTCACACTACAACAGCGCACAGGCTTCATCGAAATTGTCGTATCAGGGATTGACCAAGATGTCCGTGATGTCAGCAGCCTTGTGAGGGAGTTTAGTACTGGCGTAGACCAATCCAACCAGTCATTTAACAATATCCAAACTGTGACCGAACAAGTGGCAAAAGTCGGGCAGGCTGTGACCCTATCAGCCAGTTCGATCGCCGTGGCAATTAAAGGCAGCTTCGACTCGATTCAAGATATTGCCTCGGTAGCAGAACGCTCTGCCGAACAGGCAAAAGTGACACGTACCCAATCGGGTGCAATGGGCGAACTCGCTCGTCGTTTACTGGAAGACGTACAATTCTTCCGACTACCCCAATCAAAAGTTAAACCGATTAAAACGATCGATATCGATCCTGAGTCGAATTGATAGCTGTTCTTTGCTGAAATCTATGTTTACTACCGAAGCCCAACTGCAACAAGAACTCCAAAGCATATTTGACCTGGATACACCCCAATATCTCCAGCTCTATTTCAGCACGGTAGATCAGTTGCATGAAACCTCATGGAAGTCTGATATTCAGCAAATTTATCGGTGTGTGCATACGATCAAAGGCGGTGCAGTAACAGTCGGGGCGCAAGCGATTCTCAAAGTTGCAACTGTGCTCGAAGATTTGCTGTCGGATCTGCGCTACATCGATCCATCTCCACCACTAGCTGATAACAACCTCCAGCAGATTTTGCTTGAAGTTGGCGAGTTACTAGTCGCAAGTATTGAACTAGCGGAAGACGATATACCCACAGCTTCGATCCGTCGGATTGAAGAACTTCACAGTGCGGTTAAACAAACTTATTTACCCGAATGGAACGAACTCAGCCAGCTTCACCAAGAGTTTGCCGAGCAGGGGTTTGATTTGGTAACCCTAGATTTTGATATGGCGTTGGATCGGCTGCCATCCACAGGTACTGTGCCAGTTGATATTGTCGAATCTGCCCAGCGCACGATCGAAGATTTGCGAATAATCGGGGCGGAACAACTCGGTTTCACGGCTGACTCCGACTGGGCAAGACTGATCGCTGAAGCTCAAGCTCTGATCGAAAACGATGACGTAACAGCTTGGCAACAGTGGCGAGAGCATTTGAGTTCGCTGAAAAATTGCGCTAAACACAGTGGTCATATTCCAGAACTCAAGAGTGATGTCGTAGCTGTGAAAGTCGATCGAGAAGTAGAAATACTAGATCCTATCCAGCAAGAACTGCGCGCCCTATTCGATCTCGATACCCAGAAGTCACTCCAAGAGTACATCAGCACGGTTCAGGCTTTGCATGAAGATACTTGGAAATCAAATATCCAGCAACTCTATCGCAGCGTCCATACGATTAAAGGTGGAGCGGTGACGGTCGGGGTGAATGCAATCCTTCAGGTGGCGACTGTACTGGAAGATCTACTCTCTGACCTGCGCTACATTGATGTTTCACCACCACTAGGTGATGGCAGACTCAAACAGATTTTGGTCGAAGCGGGCGAATTGTTGATAGGTAGTTTGCAACTACGAGACACTGAAATACCAACGGCATCAGTCGATCGAATTCTTGATCTACGCACAGTTGTCCAAGCCACATATACCCAAGAGTGGGATGAGCAGAGCCAACTCGCTAGCGATTTTGCCGAACAAGGATTCGATTTGGTGGTACTGGAATTAGAAATGGCGATCGAACAGTTGATGCCTCAAGGAACTGTGCCGTCTGAGTCGATCGAAGCTGCCCACCAAGTAATCGAGCAACTTCGCCAAATTGGTGAAGAAATTGGTTTGGCTGCCGATTGGACTACGCTCTTAGCCGAAAGTCAGAGCTTGCTGAGCAATACTGAAAATCAAATTTGGCTTGAGCAGTGGCCGACATACTTGCAATCGCTCAAGCAGTGCGCCAAGCTTGGTGGTCGTCTCCCAGTAGCCACAGTAGTGCCTGATGTAATTTCTCAGGAAATCTCTGAGCTCATCTCCGATTATTCCCAGCCAGAGCCGCCAGCAGCCGTCGAAATTTTGCCCCAGTTTACCAAATACGTCAAACCCAAAAAGGCAAAGACGGCGGAACTGTCGCCGACGCTCGATATCCAAATTCCCGTACCATTGGAGCGATTGGATCGATCGGCACAGCAACTGGTAGAAACTCTGATGGCAACCCGTGCCACCCAAGGATTTTATCAGTCCGTCCACTCAAACCTCATGCCCTTGGTCGCACTGGCACAGGATAGCGTCCAGTACATCTCACGGTTGCGGGAAGTTCAAGATGATTACGCCCTGATTGAAGCCGATCAAGATCCAAACAGTCCCAAGGTCGAACGCTATCGCCAAGGTTACACGGCAATTAACCGTTTACTCGAAATCAGTCTGCGCTTAATCGAACTTGGAGCAGAAACAGGTGAATCTGCACGGCAAACATCCGAAAGCTTGCAACGCCTAGATCTGAGTCTGCGCGGTTTACAGCAAACCCTCGAAGAAAGTCGCCTTGTCCCGTTTGAGAGCCTCAGTTTCCGTGCCAGAGGGATCTTACGCGACCTCAGCACCCGCCTGGGAAAACCCGCCCAGTTGGTCGTGAGTGGCGAAAAGTTAGAACTCGACGCTGGCACATTACGCAGTCTAGAGCCTGTGTTATTGCACTTAATTCGGAATGCTTACGATCACGGCCTAGAGTCCTCATCTGTCGATCGAGTTCAAGCAGGAAAATCCCCCCAAGGTACAATTCAGCTTGCCCTGTCTCGGCGCGGCAGTGTATTTATGCTCGAAGTTAAAGATGATGGACGCGGCATCGATCGAGATCGGATACGTCAGATCTCGATCGATAAGGGCTTACCCTTAACCAATACCGACACGCCATCAGATCTGCTAGAAGTCCTCTGCCAACCTGGATTTACTTCTGCTCAAACTGTCAGTGATGTCTCTGGGCGTGGCGTTGGCATGGATGTCGTGATCGGTCAAGTCGGATCGTTTGATGGTCAACTCAGTCTCAGTACTCAGCTAGGTGTCGGCACTACTTTCACAATTTTGATTCCCGTCCCACATTTGTTTGTGCGCTGTATGCTCTTACAGGCTGGAGATCGAATATTTGCTATACCCACTGCCGAAGTTTTTACGACAATGTTGCTCGACGATCTGCTGTGGCAACGTCAACCCCGATCGACCGAAAATCCTGCCCTATTCGATATGACCATTACCGAGGATGTCGGCGATATTCCCGCGCTCGATATTTACCAGTACTGGCAGGGCGAAACAGCTAACCCACGCTCGATATTACCAAATTCAATTGCGGTGCGGACAAAACGCTTAGATAACACAGAGGGGATCTGGCTAGTGGCAGATAGTCTGATGGGGCAAAATGAGCTGCTGGTCAATTCTCTGCCTAACCCATTAACTGCGCCGATTGGGATCATGGGGGTCAGCCTCCAAGCCGATGGCAAATTGATTCCAGTCCTCGATCCTACGGCTCTGATTGATGTCCTGTTGCTCAAGTCCACCGCCGACTTCTTGATGCCAATGGCTACCACGTCGATCGCCCCAAGCATCGCCGCCACAACTGGAGTTGTTGCCCGTCAAATTCTGGTAGTTGATGATGCCGCGTTGATGCGTCGTCGGATCGAAAGCAGTTTGAGTTCGCAGGGCTATGATGTTCGTACCTGTAGCGATGGTCTAGAAGCATGGGAATGGATGCAAAACAACGGTCAGCCTACACTTCTCGTCACCGATATCGAGATGCCTGGCATGGATGGCTTTACTCTGATCGATCGATGCCGTCAAGCTGGGATGAATATGCCAATTTTGGTCGTATCTTCCCGTCTCGCCGAAGAATGGTCAAAGGAAACCAGGCGGTTAGGTGCGACCGATTACCTCACTAAAGGCTTTGCCACCCCAGAATTATTAGAGAAAGTCGCATTTATGCTGTCACAGTTTACGAGTGAAAATCATGCAGGAGTAGCGAATTAAGCGATCGAAAACCTATGCCCGAACCATTTCGACTATTTGTGCCACCGCCGTTAGCAACAGAGAAGTTGTTGTTAGTGCAGTCAGGTAACCTGTCTTTAGCCTTGGATGTGAATCAGGTGCAAGAAGTCCTACTGAAGCAGCCTGTGATCGAGTATCAAACCAAAAGCGCCACCTATCACAAAAATGCCTATATTCCCGTGATGCTCGGACAATATGCCTGTCCACCTGTTACCGCCACAACTCTGGTTTTAATCCAAGCCAATGCCCTTAAATGTGGTCTGATCGCGATCGTCTCCAATACCATACCTAAACTTGTGGCAATCTCAACCCAAGAGTGGATTAATGCTGAATCGATCGAAGGGATCTGGCAAACAGACGGCAAAGGCTACACCACTGGTGGGATCACTTACACTCATATCATCGGTATTACTAAAAGCTAGCTAGATCTCCCATGCCCCCACAATTTCTCTTGATCTTAAAAGTTTTTTTATTGAGCCTGATCGTTTCGGCTGCGATTAAATATGGTGCGCCGAACCTGATTAATCTCGAACTGCTAGCACTGCCAACCCAAAACCACATTGCCCTGAGCATGATTTCGCTGCCAGTACTGATGTTTGCCGTGCTCCTTCGATCGCGCCAGTAATATATGAGCCAAATCCGTTGCCCAGCGTGCCGAGAAATTATCTCAAAATCTGCCAGACGCTGCCCCGAATGCGGCTATGTGCTGAAGCCAAACTGGGTGGCGTTGATCGTTGGCATTGTGGTGATCTTATCGCTGGCAATCGTATTGACAACTCCATTCCTGATCAAATTTCTCAATCACGATCGACGACCTGAACCGCCCAATTCCCAAGTTGCAAACATGAGATGATCCACCTAAAATCAGGCATCGATCGATCCATGATTTGTGATTAAATAAAGGGCTATGACAGATGAAATGCGAATTGGGAATAGAGTTGTCAGGACTGACGAGTTACTGACTTTGCTGGGCCGATACCAACTTTTACCTCAAATTGTCCGAGGTTTGATTATTGACGAATCGATCGCCGCTTACGACTGCACCGAGCAAGAACGGGCTGACTTACTCAATCAGTTTTATGTGCACACCAAGCTAGAAACCAAAGAAGCTCGCGAAGCTTGGCTAGAAGCACAGGGTATGACCGAATCGCAGTTAGAAGCGATGGTGATCCGTCCTGTATTACTAGAAAAATTTAAAGCTGCAACTTGGTCATCTAAAGTCGAATCTTACTTCATGACCCGCAAGTCTGCTTTGGATCGGATGTTGTATTCCCTAATTCGCACTAAAGATTTGGGTACAGCCCAAGAAATTTACTTTCGGATTCAAGAAGCCGAACAGTCGTTTAGCGAACTAGCGCGTGAATATTCACAAGGTAATGAATCAAATACTGGCGGTTTGGTGGGGCCAGTGACAATGAATACGCCGCATCCAGTAATTTCCAGAACTCTTGCGATCAGTAAACCAGGTCAACTATCTCCTCCAATTCGGCTAGAAGAATGGTATGTCATAGTTCGTCTCGAAAAGTTTTTCCCCGCTCAGTTGGATGATTCTACTCGTCGCCAACTGATTGATGAGTTGTTTGAAACGTGGTTACGCGAACAAATACAGCAGTCTTTCGCCAAGAAACAGGTAACGGCTTAGGTTTCGGTTTCAAAGATCGTGAGTTGGCTTTTAGCTGGCGTGACTTTTAACCCAGTTTTGGGATTGCCTTGACTAACTTTGGTTTTACGATCGCCCCGCAAACCTGTAGCGATATGGCTGCTGCTAGCAATCTTTTCGAGCACTTGCTTGGCTCGATCGATCACCACTGGCGGCAATCCTGCAATCCGCCCAACTTCAATCCCGTAGGATCGATCGGCCCCACCAAGCTGCACCTGATGCAGAAACACAATTTCATCCTCTAATTCTTTGACTGTAACTTGAAAGTTCGCCACATTGGGCAAGATAGTCGCTAGCTCGTTGAGTTCGTGATAGTGCGTGGCAAAAATTGCTCTGGCTTTGATCGTCGTGGCTAAATACTCAGCAACCGACCAAGCGATCGCCATGCCGTCAAAGGTAGAAGTACCGCGTCCAATCTCATCGAGCAATACAAGCGATCGATCCTTAGCATGATTGAGAATATTCGCAGTCTCATTCATCTCCACCA
>Ga0123338_10005494_pt1 | contig 10831 bp, 10 predicted proteins | sample grotaG_FD_89793 | JGI IMG/M metagenome (GOLD analysis project Ga0123338, IMG submission 89793) | Glacier valley bacterial and archeal communities from Borup Fiord, Nunavut, Canada, to study Microbial Dark Matter (Phase II) -... | ecosystem: Environmental > Aquatic > Freshwater > Ice > Glacier ...
GCCACCATACTCTAAATGCCTCTTATTATATGGATAATCATTATCACCCATGATAAGACTTTTTATATTTTTGTGCGAACTTGCTGTTATTTGGGGTTTCAGCAAAATTATCACATAATTTAATTAAGAAACTCTTTGTCTTTACCCAAGAGGGTGTGCATACCAGAGCAAAATTGTTTAACCTTATCAGCAGAATGTGTTTTGCACCGATAAGACGGGTACGCTGACGGAAAAAGAGGTAAAATTCACTCTACGGTTGATGTGGAGGTTCAAGAAAGCGATCGCGTAGCCTCTCTACGAGACGCTGCGCGAACGACGCAGGCGAATCGCGTCAATCGCGTTCTACTTTACGTTTATTTGAATGCCGCATCTGAGTCGGGTTATGTGAATCCGATCGATACAGTGATTAGCGAATACAAAACATTCGACATTTCTGACTATCAAAAGCTAGATGAAGTGCCCTATGACTTTAACCGCAAACGTCTAAATATCCTGTTCAAAAAAGCTAAACATAAGCCAAGTTGCGCTAAAACATTTAAAAGACATAGATAATGTTGCGCTGTTTTCATTCACTCACTCAGAAAAGGAATTTATGCCTGGACACGACATTATCGTTATTGGAACTTCGGCAGGCGGACTTAAAGCATTAGGCGCGATCATGGCTACTCTGCCTAGTGACATAGATGCTGTCCTCTTTATTGTTCAGCACCTCGCAGCCGATAAGCCCAGCATTCTTCCCAAAATTCTTGCAGATGTAGGCTCTCTCCCGGCATCTCACCCGTCCGACGGAGAGCAAATTCAAAAAGGGCGAATCTACGTCGCGCCGCCCGATCATCACCTGTTGGTCAATCAAGGGTCAATACGCGTGGTGCATGGACCTCAAGAAAATAGATTTCGACCCGCGATCGATGCGTTATTTCGTTCAGCCGCTCGTGCTTATGGTTCAAGGGTGGTGGGTGTGGTACTGACTGGCTATCTGGATGATGGCACCGTGGGATTACAGGCAGTCAAAAAACGGGGCGGAGTGGCGATCGTCCAAGATCCAAAAGAAGCAGAATACCCCAGCATGGCAACCAGTGCCTTGCGATATGTGAAGGTGGATCACTGCCTGCCACTGGCAGAAATCTCAGACCTCCTAGTGCAGTTATCAAAGCAACCTGCCGCAGACGAGGAGGCATACCCAGTGACCGAAGAGATCGAAGTTGAATCTAAAATTGCTGAACAGCAAATGAATACTCAGGAGTTTCTAAAGAATGTAGAAGCGATCGGAACTCGGACAACTTACAGCTGCCCTGAATGCAACGGCAGCATCTGGCAAATAGGCAAATCAGAGCCGCTACGGTTTCGCTGTCACATCGGGCACTCCTTTACGGCTAATGTGTTTCTATCAGAGCAAACTCAGAACATTGAAAATGCTTTGTGGTCGGCTGTTCGGGCAATGGAGGAAAAGGTTACGTTCTCGCGTCAGATGTCTGAACGGATGAAAAATTACAATTTACAAAGTGCGGCAGCAAAATACGAAGATCACGCCAAAAGCCTGGATGGCGAAGTATCGCTGATTCGAGGCATCATTCTCGACGGCTTTGCCACGAAACGAACCATTGCTGAAGCAGAGGAAGAGCAACCAGAGTAACTGTCCATTAAAATAAAAAAAAAGAAAAGAATACGGATTGCAGTTAGTTGAATTTAAATTTTAATGAAATCTTAAGTTCAAAGAACGCTCATTAGGAATTCAAAACTCATCACTCTTGACTTCTAACTCTTAACTCTTGAAAATTATCTGCACTCATCCGTTTAGCTAGGTAAATCTAACTTACATTCCAATGCTTTTTTTTGCATGGTTTTGAAAATGTTGTAAAATCCATTAGCACGGGAAGGTGTCAGGCTAACATTTAAACCTGTTTCTTGAATAAAATCTGGAGTAAGCTGGACAATCTCACTTGGCGTTAGTCCATGTAATCCTTCAACCAGAAGCCCGACTAATCCTTTGGTTAACTGAGAATCGGAATCGCCTTGAAACACAACCTTACCATCATCCAAGGCTGCGGTGATATAAACTTGAGACACGCAACCAGGAACTTTATTTTCGGGTAATTTATCAGCTTCTGGGAACTCATTGAGCTTCTGAGCATACCAGATTAGCTGTTCGTAACGTCGCTTCGGTTCGGAAGCGCGTTGAAAGCGCTGGACAATTTTAGCAAGCGCAGGTGGCAAAGAATCTAGAGTTGAGGACATAACAGAAGCTGGAAATGATCGGTCTTACCTTGAGTGTAAATTATCTTTCGAGCTATCGTGGCGACCGTTCACCTTGCCATATCAGCTAGCTATAACAACCATATCTTAACTATAACTTGTCAAATCCAGATAAGTACTGCGATCGCATTCACATCGACTAGGTTTTTTTTATGCCTATAATTACAAAAACTTAATTTTCTTATAAGTACAATATTTTATTAATTAGTAGCTAATTCTGTGCGTACCTTTGCGTTTAAATTTAAACCCTTAATTTGCCACGATTTGGCGATGCGATGCCTTGCTTGGGCTGCGCCTACGCACTTACAAAATTAGCTGCAAGTAGATTTTAACTAAGCAGCTAGATAATAATTAACAATTAAAAATTAAAAATCAAAAAAAATTCTGATTTTTAATTTTTAATTTCTCTCCCTTAGGGATTAATTCGTAGTTTGTGCAGCTAGCATCTGCTTCAGCTTTTCTAATTCCGAAGCCCAACGAGGATCTGGACGAATAGCGTCTGAATCGGTAGTCGTGGTGCTGGTTTCACGAGAACCTCCGCCACCTGAGCTGCCACGGCGAGGCTTCTTAGAGCTTTTCTCACGACGGCTACCTTCTCCTCTGGTGGGGCTAGGAATGGGGGTACTAGTACTAGCAAGAGTAACTGGTTTCGGAGCTTGCTCTTCGCCCTCCTCACCCTTTATCCGAGGTAATGCCTTCTCTAGCTTAATGGGAGTGTCTTTGAACATCTGACCATTATACTTTTCAATAATTTCGTCAGCTTGTTCGTCGTTATTGACTGTAAGAAAACCAAAACCACGGCATTTGCCAGTTTTGCGGTCTTTAATTAATTTAGTAGTTACAGCTTCACCTTCGGCTGCAAAAACGGCTTGCAGATCTTGACGATCTATTTCATCTTTAGGCAAATTACCTATATATAGGCGAACGGACATGAACTATACCTCCAGAGTTGAATGAACATGGCAAGGCAAGAAAACAATCATTTAGCTTTGACTTTTAAATAGATGCTATTGATCAAAACTGCCATTAACCAATTTTTTTGCTCGAAACTGTCAACTTATACAACAATACAGTTTTTCGTCGGGATCAAGCTTGTTTAATCCAAATGCTCACAATATCGTGAGCTAATAACACCTTAATTCTAAGAATTGTAAATTTAATACCCTGCTGCCTGCTAAAGTAAACGCTTTCTTCGATGCCGTTTTTCGCAGAATCAAATACCATCCTTTACATTACCACGGTATTTTCTACGTAGCTAGTTTAGCGCATACATTTCCGACGTTAGTATGATCGCATCGTAACATAAAACACATTTTTTTATTCCAGGGGGCATATATTTCAAACAAAAACCAACCAGTGGCTAGTTAATTTGCTGCTTTATTGGCAGGATAAAAGGTAGGGAGGGGGAGAAAAAGCATCCGAATTCATCACTAAGCGCTGCTGCTGAGTTACATCGGCTGCTTTGATTTGCGTAAATAAATGTAACATTTGGGAACCCAACCTGCAACTTTTGTTTACATTTCGATTTGTCCAAAGTCCAATGACTAACCAGTGAGAAAAACGTATGCGCCCCAAGCCTGTGCTGCAACTGCCAAAAAAATAGACCAAATGGGATGAGGGCTATGAATGGTTTTACCACTTTGAGTTTCCAGGGTTTGGATATCGATCCAAGGTGTTGCTCCTCGCCGGAACCAACCTGTGACAATAATTTGCCGACCGATCATATCCTGGTGATTAACTGAGTGTCCTAGCCAAGAAATATGGTGTAATTTCACTAAACCCGCACTCGATTGGAGGATTAAATCTTGCGCTAGGGAGTTGCTAGTACCTTGACGACCTAATAATTTGCCCACAAGACGCACGCTAATACTGTCAATCGGTAAGGCAGAAGGGTCAGATAAGAGGTTGGGTAAGCTGTTGTCAGTTTGCACGGTGGCAGGTTTAATATCCGGGAAGAAAGGATTAATCCGCATCACTGTACCAATGCTAAAGCCAATCAGAAGGCAGCCTGTAATGAAAGACCAATCTTCATATATCCACTTTAGATTTAAAAACTTGAGTGCGAATGCTAATTGCCACGCTAGCCAGACCAAAGCTGCAAACAGAAGCCCTAGAGGGATTCCCAGCCAGGGAGCGATTTGTAATAAGAAAGACTGACGCTTAACCTTTGATGGTTCGCTACTAAAATGTACTTCGGTGTCTAGATGCCAGTGACGGGCTATTTGGCAGAGGCGTTCAATGCGATCGCCGATTAACGGATGGCTATTATTAATCGTAAACCATCGGCGATAGGGATTGGCAGTATCCCACTTCAAAAATGATTCAAAAGATAAATTACTGGCAATAGTACCTAAAGAAAGGCTCTGCTGGTGGCTAACTGGTGTCAGAAGATTTAAGCTTTCTAGTTGCCAACTGGTGTGTTCTTGTTTTTCGATATCAGCTGCAATGCCAATGGCAATTTTGAGTAAAGCTCGAATTAGCGCATTCGGATTACCAGTAATTTCAGCCGCGACGCGATCGCTATAATAAAGCCGCAACCGCGACAACCACAATGCAGTTCCAGTCAGCAAACACCAAACCCCATAAATTAGACTAGCCAGAATTGTCAGCGGCCAGCGCCAAATCCCTGATATTTTGTCTCCCCACTTCGAGACTTGCTGATATAACTTATAAGTTGGTAGTGTCACCAGCAGCAACAAAGACATCACAGCAAAATCCCAGTGAGCAATATGCCCTAGCTGCGTGGCGTAAATAGTGGCGATTTCATCATCTGCTAATTGTTCTAATAGCCCTTGACTCACAACAATCCTGGCATTACGTGGTAAACTACCATAGGTCAGGATAATTGGTGCAGCCATTGGTAAAATCCGCAATTTGGGTAAAGGCCAGTGCCGTTGTTGGCAGCAACGTTGTAGCACCCGGACGGCCTCGCGGCTATGAGCATTCAATACATCTTTAGGAAATTCTCGCTGACCATACAATTTCGCCAATAGCAGATCCAGCAACCAAGGTGATAGTCCGAGGAAAATCACCAATACTATTAACAATAATTTAGTAGGATCGCGGTATAAAAGCTGCAATGGCTCCAAATACGGTAGTTTGACTAAAGTCTGGTTGATAAATCCCATTGCTAACTTCAGGATTGCCCGGATCACCCAAAACAGGGCGATGAATGTTCCTGCTGAGAGTAGCCGCAAGGGAATTAATTTCGGTTTACGTAGTGGTTGCCATGCTTTAGCGCGTTGTGCTTGCCGCCAATAAATAACGCCGAATAATTTAGCTTGGGTGCGGGTAACAGAACCCATGAAACCGTTTAGGGGCGCAGCAGGTGGTGGTAGTGGTGTCGCTACTGTAGCTTTGAGTCTAGCTAATGGCATCATTGCCGGGGTATCGTCGCTCTTGGTTTCTATTACTTGATCATTTGGTTCCTCTAATGTCGGAGTTACCGAGGGGGTAACTGGGGGAGAATCTGGAGTTGAATCTGGGGTTGAATTATCAAAGGCAACAAATCCAGTTTCGACATTTTTTGATTCTTGATCAGGTTTTTTACGTTTTGTCAGGTGTTCGAGAGCGCGTGTTGCCCACTCTTGAACTTGGGGATTGTTACTCTCAATGAGATTTTGGGAAATAGCGATCGCTTTGGAAACTTCGCCAGTGCGAGCATAAGCCATCACTAAACCAACTTGGGCTTGTAAGCTAGCAGTCGCATTGCTTTGGCTCTTAGCAATCGGTTCTAATTGAGCGATCGCTGTTTGGTAATTTCCCTGCTTGAGGGCAATTAAACCAGCCTCCAAAGACGATTTGGCGTGTGAAGGCATAGAAATTTTGGCACTCCAATCTCTTCTAAGTGATCCACGTTTGTGCAAAAGCGCGAACCTCGGATGCCGTGGAACTCAACCGCGCTCAAGTTTTGCTTGTCAAGTGAATTATTCCTCCACTGGTTGTTGACTAGAAAAAACTGGAGCGATCGCGCTTAATTTGAACTCTGGATGATCGCCCAATAATTGTTGGCAATTCCATTCATTGCGGAATAGCAACACTGGGCGTCCCATACTGTCTTTAACTGTAGTGGTATTGAATATCCGTCCCACCTTTTCTAATGCTTCCCAACCACCCTCAACCCAACGGGCGACACTGTAGGGCAACAAATCTAATATGGTTTCTACACCATACTCATTTTGTAAGCGGAACTGCACCACCTCGAATTGCAACTGACCCACCGCCGCCAAAATTGGATCGCGCTTGGCTTCATCAGTTGAATACATAATTTGTACAGCACCTTCTTCTCGCAATTCCGCAACGCCTTTTTGGAATTGTTTAGACTTCGAGGGGTTGGGATTCCTGAGTGACGCAAACAGTTCCGGCGAGAAATACGGAATGCCCTCATATTCGAGCTTTTGTCCCGTGTAAATTGTATCCCCGATCGCAAAAACACCGGGATTGTTCAAACCGATCACATCGCCAGGATAAGCCACATCAATCGATTCCCGCTCTTGGGCAAAGAGTTTTTGCGGGCGAGACAGACGGATGAGTTTACCGATGCGGGCGTGATTCACCATCATATCTTTTTCAAACTTACCAGTGCAGACCCGGATAAAAGCGACGCGATCGCGGTGTTTCGGGTCCATGTTCGCTTGCAGTTTGAAGACAAACCCCGAAAACTCCGGGTATGTAGGGGCAACTTCGCCAACAGTGCTGTAGTGAGAACCGGGTTTCAGGGCATAGTCGAGGAAGTAATTGAGAAATAACTCTACACCAAAGTTAGTCATGGCGCTACCAAAGAACACAGGCGTCATTTTGCCTTCGTGTACCAACTGCAAATCTAACTCTGACCCAGCACCTTCTAACAGTTCTAAATCATTTTTCAGTTGGTAATACAGTTCTTGTTCTAGCTGCTCCTCTATTCTCGGATCACCTAATTCCACAATCGTATCACGGGCTTCTCGACTGCCGTGGGCGCTGCGTTCAAACAGGTGAATTTGTTGCTTGTGTCGGTCAAAAACACCTTTAAAGCGATCGCCCATACCAATCGGCCAGTTTACCGCATAGGTTTGCAATCCCAATTCTTGCTCAATTTCATCCAACAGTTCCAGAGGTTCTCTACCTGGGCGATCGAGCTTGTTGATAAATGTAAAGATCGGGATACCCCGCAACTTACACACTTCAAACAACTTGCGGGTTTGGGGTTCCAAACCTTTTGCCGCATCAATCAACATCACGGCATTATCGGCGGCGGCGAGGGTGCGATAAGTATCTTCACTGAAGTCTTGGTGTCCGGGAGTGTCTAATAAATTTATTTGACATTTCCGGTATTCAAATTGCAACACAGTGGAGGTAATGGAAATACCCCGTTGTTGTTCCATCGCCATCCAGTCAGAGGTAGCCTTACGCTGTGCCCGTCGCGCCTTAACCGCCCCAGCTTCGTGAATTGCACCTCCGTACAAGAGTAGCTTTTCTGTTAGTGTAGTTTTACCCGCGTCCGGGTGAGATATAATCGCAAAGTTGCGGCGAAGTTCAACCGCTTCAATAAGTTCAGACTCAAGTTCAGTAGACATAAGTGTATTTGTTTGTTAGCTAACTTAATTTTTTTGGACTCTGGCAAGTCTTTTAATCTTAAGACAACGATGCTCGTGATAGGGTCGTAATATAACTAACAATCTGACTAAATAGGAGAAAGCAATGTACGACACAGACAAGCGAAAGCTTCTATCTGCCTTGTCTCATGGAGCCATTTTTTTCAGCACGACATTGGTATCTGTAGGTATACCTATCGCCATACTGTTCGTATCTGATGATCCTGTTGTTAAAGAAAACGCCAGAGAATCGATAAATTTCCACTTTAATGTCTGGCTTTATGCACTGATTTTAGGAACACTGTTTTTTCTATTCGGTTGGTTAGTGCTACCACTATTAATATTGGGGCCACTAGCCGGTCTGGGATATCTATTGCACTGGGGATTAACAATTTGGGCGCTCATCGGAGTTTTCAACAATCCTGATATACCCTTCCGTTATCCTTATATTTTCCGAGTTTTTTAATACAAATTATGGGTATGGGCATTGGGCACTTGTACTGAGCGTTGCCGAAGTATGGGGCATTGGTAATTGTCAGTTATTTGCTGCGAATTCTCTGCGTGCCTCTGCGTTTCCCTCTGCGCCCCTTTGCGTTAAAATTCCAACCCTCAATTCCCCACAATTTTGCCAACAGACGATCTTACCATTTTGAATTTTGAATTGCTTACTATGTTGTTTTTTTTCCAGTCCGTCGGATAGGTGCAACCAAGCTGTAGAATACAAAATTGCCCCACAACTTGATTAAGAGTAGGGCAAAGCACAGTTAAGCACTGTTTGTAGTCTGTCCGACGGCAGGAAAATTTTAGCCTGCTTTTGTGACGCTTTATTTTGTGTCCATTTGCGTTGTTTTTCTTCATAAAATTTTATGTTTCCTATACATCGCCCCCGTCGTCTGCGTACTCATCCCCAACTGCGCCGGATGGTTCGTGAAACTGTTTTGACAACAAGCGATTTAATCTACCCATTATTTGCCGTACCGGGTGAGGGAATCGCTAATGAGGTGAAATCGATGCCCGGAGTCTACCAACTTTCGGTAGATAAAATTGTTGAAGAAGCAAAAGAAGTTTATGACTTAGGAATTCCTGCGATTATTCTATTTGGAATTCCGGCTGATAAAGATTTGGATGCCACTGGGGCTTGGCATGATTGCGGTATCGTCCAAAAAGCCGCGACGGCGGTAAAAGCAGCAGTACCAGATTTGATTGTAATTGCTGATACTTGTTTGTGTGAGTATACTAGCCACGGTCATTGTGGTTATCTGCAAGTTGGTGATTTAACAGGACGAGTTTTAAATGACCCAACATTAGAATTGCTGAAGAAAACAGCAGTTTCTCAAGCGAAAGCTGGTGCTGATATCATCGCGCCTTCAGGAATGATGGATGGCTTTGTCCAAGCAATTCGCGTGGGTTTGGATGAAGCAGGATTTCAAGATACACCGATTATGTCTTATGCTGCTAAGTATGCTTCGGGTTATTATGGGCCATTTCGGGATGCAGCAGACTCGACACCCCAATTTGGGGACAGAAGAACTTATCAAATGGACCCAGGTAATGCCCGCGAAGCCCTTAAAGAGATTGAATTGGATATCGCCGAAGGTGCTGATATGCTCATGGTTAAGCCAGCCTTGGCATACATGGATATTATCTGGCGGGTGAAAGAAGCGAGTAACTTACCAGTTGCGGCTTACAATGTTTCTGGTGAGTATGCGATGGTGAAAGCTGCGGCTCTCAATGGTTGGATTGATGAAGAGCGGGTGGTTATGGAAACCTTAACTGGGTTTAAACGCGCTGGTGCAGATTTGATTTTGACTTACCATGCCAAAGATGCGGCGCGATGGTTAAAGTAGGCTAGGTATATTAGAATACTAATTTAGTGGGAAATCTCATGCAGAGGCGCAAAAACGCAGAGTAGTGTTTTGGTGTCTGGGCGTGAGATTCTTTGTTTATGACTAGTGCGATCGCATCCCTAAAACACAGTTAACATCAAAATATGAAAAAGAAGGTTGTCAATTATGGATTTTGTGATTAAAGTGATGCCCGAAGGTGAACTAGAACTGCCAGATGAAATAAAAGCACAACTTCGTCCTGGTGATGAATACCAGGTTTCTCTGAGAGAAGACTCTATTGTTTTAAAAAAAATACAGAAAGAGTTAGACATAAAAGAATGGTTTCGCCGAATTGAGGAATTAGGCCCTGACCCCAATCAACCTACTCTTGAAGAAATTAGCAAGATGGTAAAGGAAGTGCGACGGGAAAAAAGGTTAGAAGGGTGAGGGTTGTACTTGATACCAATGTCTGGATTTCAGGATGGCTTTGGGGAGGTATTCCCGGACAGCTAATAATCATGGCAGTAAATCAACAAATCACCGTCTTTGCTTCTGAAGATTTATTGAGCGAACTAGAAAACTCATTGTCAGGAGGTAAGCTTCAGTCTAAAATCCAGTCTCTAGGGGCAACTGTGCAAATTTTGGTTTCTAGGACACGACAATTAGTAGAATTAAGTCCAGTAACTCCTGTAGATGTACCGCAATTGCGTGACCAAGATGATGTAATAATTATCGCTGTGGCTTTAGCTGCCAATGCTGATGTTATTGTAACTGGCGATCAAGATTTATTAACGCTAAATGAATTTGCAGGCATCCCGATAGTTACACCTAAAGATTTTCTTAATCGTTACTTATTTACATAAATATTTCAGGTGCGACGCCTGCGGCAAGCTACGCCTACGCAAGATGCGTTCCTGGATAGTGATTATTTTGATATTTCTGATAGTAAATCAATTCATAAGCTCGTTACAACAATTGTTGCAATGACTTAAACGTTTATTATACATGGAAGAGCAATTGTTGCAAAGTATTAAGTATTTGTTGCAACTGCTTATATGTTTGCAAGAAATGCTTAAGCGTTTCTTATACATGGAAGAACATTTGTTGCAAAGTATCAAGGATTTGCTAAAACTGCTTCTAGATTTGCAAGAAATGCTTAAGCGTTTCTTATACATGGAA
>Ga0123338_10005497_pt1 | contig 10830 bp, 7 predicted proteins | sample grotaG_FD_89793 | JGI IMG/M metagenome (GOLD analysis project Ga0123338, IMG submission 89793) | Glacier valley bacterial and archeal communities from Borup Fiord, Nunavut, Canada, to study Microbial Dark Matter (Phase II) -... | ecosystem: Environmental > Aquatic > Freshwater > Ice > Glacier ...
CTAAAGCAAGGTTTAGTTTTAGCGGTGAAGCCGTTCCGCATTCAGGGCGCCGCTTACATAATCGGCCAGTTGACGAGGTGTGAACGGCTTTTGGATGAAACCGGCGATAACCTGACCGGAAAACTCCTTCAACACCGCTTCCTCACTGTAGCCGCTGTAAATGAGAACGGGGATGTCGATGCCCAACGCCCGAAGCTGTCGCAACATTTCTTTGCCGCCCATGCCCGGCATGCTCAAATCGAGAAGGATCAGGGAAAAGGGACCTTCCGTTTTGCTTTGAAGAATTCGAAGCGCCTCTTCGCCGCCGGCGGCGATGCGAACCGAAAAGCCACCATTCTCAAGCGCTAGTTGACTGACCCTGCGCACTGTTTCCTCATCGTCCACTACGAGGATGGTGCCCGAGTGGCCTTTCATTGCCGGCTGAACGGGAATTTTTAGGTTGAGTTTTTTTCCTGTTGCGGGTGGCAAATAGACACGAAAGGTGGATCCGTTTCCCACCGTGCTCCGGACTTCAAGCGCGCCCTTCTGCATCCTCAAAATTCCCTGGACGGCGGATAACCCCAGACCCCGGCCGGTAAACTTTGTTGTATAGAAAGGATCAAAAATCCTCGCCAGTATAGCCTCGCTAATTCCCGAACCGTTGTCCTGAACCTGGAGCACAACGTAGGCGCCGGGCACCAAGCTTCCCGTAGTTAGTTGGATTTGCTCAATTTCAACTTCGGTCAACTTGACGAAGTCAGTCTTCACGGTGACAGATCCACTCTTCGATTCGATTGCTTCAGCGGCATTCAGCATCAGGTTCATTGCGACCTGTTCGATTTGGCCTGAATCGGCAGTCACGGGTGGAAGATCATGCCGCAGATCAAAACTGACGTGCACATGGTTGGGGATAGAAGCTCGAATTAAATCGCCCGTGGTGCGAACCAAATCATTTATGTCCACCTGCTCAATAAAGAAACTACCTTTGCCTGCGTAAGCCAACATTTGGCGGGTAAGGTGCGCGGCACGTTCACTGGAACGAACCATGTCGCTCAGGATGGATTGAAGAAAATGAGAAGGAGGGAGAGCATCCGCCGCTAAGCTGGCTCCGCCCATAATTCCGGTAAGCAGATTGTTAAAATCATGCGCGATGCCTCCCGCCAAGATGCCAAGACTTTCCAGCTTCTGTTTATTAAACATGGCCAGTTCGGCATTCTTCTGATCTTCCATATCGGTACTGGTTCCGAACCATTTGAAGATCTGGCCGTCTTCTGTTTCAAGCGGTACTGCGCGGGACAAATACCATCGAAAGTTGCCCGTCAAATTATTCCTGAGGCGATGCTCAATTTCAAAGGCCAATCCGGATTGCAGGCCGCTGGCCCAAGCCTGCGTCGTCCGATCAGTGTCATTCGGATGGAGAAGCATGGCCCAACCGCCCTTGTTGAACGTGTCGAGATCGATACCCAGGTACCCAGACCAGTTTGCATTGGCAAAATCCAATGTTCCCTCCGGAGTGGCGGTCCAGACAATTTGAGGGATGGCTTCGATCAAACCTCGATAGCGTTGCTCACTGGCCTCAATTTCTTCTTCGACTTTTTTGCGCTGAAGAATTTCCGCTTGCAGTTGTGCATTCAGCGTTTCGGCCGATTCCGTCAGTTCGTGCTGGCGAACGGAGCCCAACATGAGGGCCTGGTTGATCTCAATTGCCTGGTTATGAAAAGCCGTTGTCTCCGTTACCTGTACCATGATCCCCACCGGGTGGCGGTCCTTCGTGAAGACGGGCCAGAGGACATAGGAAAAGTAAAGAGGATGAGAGGGAACGCATGCCTGCCCCGTGTAGGTTTCAGCCCGGCCGGTGCGATTGACCCTGTCAAGGAGGGATACGCATTCACTGCTGCCAGGCAGAGCATGGGCGAACGTATCGCCGATGAGTGTTTGCCCCCCTTCTCCCACCAGGAGACAAAAGGCGGGGTTGGCGTAGCGGATTGCATGAGTGTTTCCATCTACAAACGCGATGGGCATGGGCGAACCATCCACCATGGCAAGGCAGAAATCGGGAATATTTGAATGTCCTGTTTCTTTTACCTGGACTGGTCTCATGAGTGACTTCTGCTTTCAGACTAAACTTTGCATGCGACGGGGAATGCCGGTGATCAACTGATCGCGACCTTTGAGCAGCTCGCCTAATACTAGGCCCTCGGCGCAAATTTCATATTGACGGATGTCTTTGCTGTGGTTCCCCCTGCGCATTTTTACAACCATCAACACTTTGCGAAGCTGCCCGTCAATTTCGACATAGCGAAGCCGGATGATGTCGTCGGTGAGAAACGAAATTGAGTAACTGCTGAAGAGCAATTCGGTGAAAGACTCTTCCATTTCCACGGTGCTGAGAATGGTAACGCCCATCCCGGTCAGGGAGAAAATCATGCGGTAGAGCGATTCTCGAAAATCGGCGCGGAACCCAGGCGCCAGCGCCATTTCAAAGCCCGCCAGCGAATCGATGACCAGCCGCTTGGCGCCGGTCTTTTCAATCGCGTCCAGAATCTCCTGCAAGGTCTCGTCGACCGAAAGATCGAGGGGGCGAAGGTAAATGACTTTTAGTTTTCCTTCCTGCACCGCCGTCTCCAAATCAAGGCCAAAAGCATTGGCACGCGCGGCGTACTCTTCCGGCCGCTCTTCGAAAACGGCGACAATCCCCGGCTGACCTTCGCGAAGACCGGCGGCAATGAACTGGGTGGACAGAAGCGACTTTCCGGTGCCCGAGGAACCAGCAATCAAGAGGCTATCGCCCTCGGGAATGCCACCGCCCAGCATTTCATCCAATGCCGGGATGCCCATGGAAAGGCGCTTGGTCGACGGAGCTTTGCGATTACGTCCGGTGAGCCCCAGAGTACGCGAAAATGTCTGAAGCCCGTTATCTGTGATACGAAATGTGTGCAGCCCCGGCACGGACATTTGCCCGCGAAGCTTCATGACCTGCAGCTTACGCACGACGGAATTGCGTTCGGCAATCTGATAGAGCCAGAACAGACCATCGGCGACGGTAAACACGGGATTGTCGCGCACCTCCGATTCGCTGTATTCACCGATAAGAAAGGTGGTGGCCTCACAACTGGTTAATAGCAAACCCAGGTTTTGGACAAACGCCTGCGTTTGACTTTCATTGTCATGAGCTTCGCGCATTACCGTGCGGAAGGAATCCACCACGACAATGCGGGAGTTGGCGGCTTCCACCTCTTTCGTGATCTCTTCCAAGATTCCGGCGAGCCCGCGTTCAAGGAGAACCTGGCCCAAGTTGATGAAGCGGACAGCAGTATTCAACTTGGAAAAATCAAAGAAGCTGTATTGTTGCTGATAGCGCAGCATCTTCAGCGCGGGCTCGCCGAGGACGGTGAAGTAGAGTGCGGGGCGTTCTGGCGTGGCGTTCGCGAAGACGAATTGGTGGGCCAGGGTGGTCTTGCCGCACCCGGGGGAACCGGCGACGATGTTGAAGGAGAATTCAGGCAAACCGCCGCCTAAAATATCGTCCAGACCGGCAACCCCGGTGGGCAGTTTGTTGATTTTTACTTTATCTTGTCCAGTCATTATTCTTTTTTCCATTGCCTCTTGCGCCGGGCACGAACAGATCCGGCCAGACACCCCTTAAGATGCGCAACACCAATTCTTTGCCAATGAAAGTCGCGAGGAGTTCGAGCAATTGGGCTGTGAGTACGACGCCCGCTTCGGAGACATCCCCCGAATTCAGCTCGCCGAGCCCCGAAAAAGACCCATCCGGTTGAACGGTTAACGCGCTCAGGCTGGGTATTTTCGCTCTTGCGAGAGCCAAAGCGCGGGCAAAAAGCACGCGGCCACCTTGAACGCCCACGAGTGTGCCGAGAGGGCTTCGGAGCGCATCCAGCACGCGGCCGACGGGGGGACTGGCGGTCTCGGAACGATCGTCCGCGGCAGCAGCTTCGTAAGCAAGTAACTGTTGCGCAATCTCTCGCATTTTTAACCGGCAACCTAATTATAAGCGTGGCTTCCGGTTAATCACGCAGAGGCGCAGAGAAAAGCTTTGATAGTTTGCTAAAAGGTTAGCCTTAACGCCAGTTGCATGACGCGCGGGCCGGTCAGCACTCTGCAGCGTGGCGAAAGTGGGGCTGACGATGCTCATGTCCGGTGCAAAGAATTTGACGTGGTTGAACGCGTTAAATGCTTCGGCGCGGAATTGCAGTGTAACATTTTTTCGTGAAATGGAAGTTCTTGAATGCGGAGATATCGAAATTAGTCCAGGATGGCGCGGTGATGATGTCGCGGCCCGAGGTGCCGAATTTAAGCGGGAGCGTGGCGGAGAAGGCTCGTGGATTAAACCAATAGCGCGAAGTGTTGGCGCCCGAAAAATCTTCACCGGGTTGTATGTCGCCGAACTTACTGCCCGGGGCAAGTCCGGTGGCGTCGGCGCGTTGCGTAACATAGGAGATTCCGGTGAGATTGGGGGAAGTTACACTGCGTTGGTTACCGGTTTGCCAAAACGCGATGCTGTTCAGTTGCCAGCCGCCGACGAGGGTATCGAGCGCGCGGCCGGAGTTAGCTAGATAGCTCTTGCCCCGGCCGAAGGGAAGTTCGTAAACGATGCTGGTGACGAAGCGGTGGCGAATGTCGAAATCGGAAGGACCTCTGTCGAGTTGGAAGTTGGCGGGGTTGAGATTGGGGCTTCCGTAGGATCCGGCGGAATCGTTATCGATGGATTTGGCGTAGGTTTCGGCCAACAGGACTTGGAAGCCGTTTGAGAAGCGCCGCTCCAACTTGAGGTTAAGGCCACTGAAATCTGACCACCCGGATTGCGAGGAGTAGAGCATCTGATTCAGTTGCGGGTAACGGGTGGCGACGCCGGGAGTAACTGAATATAGAACGCCCGGCGTGACATTGGCATAGGCGTTGTAGCGCTTCGAGAGACGCTGCCCATGAGAGCCGACGTAAGCGGCTTCGAGGAGCCATCCATGGAAGAGCGACTTTTGGATGGACGCGGTCCACATATAGATGCGCGGCTTGGTTCCGGTTGCTTCTTCAACGAAGAGGTTGGTTCCGGCGGGAGTTACATAGTTGGAATCGACGGGCGGGACATTGACAACGGGCAGCGTGTTGACTCCGAATTGGTAAACGGGAAGACCGCTGCCGGTGAGATTGAAATTTTGCTGAGTGAAGATGGGCGGGCCGTTGGTGATGAATTGGGTTTCGTTGGCCTGCGTCTGATCGTAATAGATGCCGATGCCGCCGCGGAAGACCCAGCTTGAAAGAGCCTTGGGGTTGTAGGCGAAGCCGAGGCGAGGTGCGAAGTCTTTGTGATCGGTGAGACTGAGATGAGGGTGGCTAAGTTTGTCACGCAAAGGCGCAGAGCAAGGCTAAAATTCGAACCTTGCGTGAGAACAGGCAATCAAGGTCGAGCTAACAAATAAGCGTTGCGCGTATCTTCGTCGAGCGACGGAAGGCGGTGCGGAAGCTCCGTTTCCTGTGCACCAGTCAAGAGGGCCGGGGAACAAGTTTGGTAGGCGCGGCAGGACTCGAACCTGCTACCACCGACTTAGAAGGTCGGTGCTCTATCCAGATGAGCTACGCGCCCGTGGGTTACCCGTGGGTTACTGGTTCAAGTTTAACGCGTGGCGGCGGATGAACTTTACGCCTTCGTAGGCGATGTCTTCGGGCTTGGGGGCAATGTCTCGCCAAATGCTGGCGGCGGCGCTGAGTTCGCCTAACGAGAAGCCGAAACTTTCGATGGTCAGCCAACCATCGTAGTGAATTTCTTTGAGTGCCTGGAACACTTCATCCCACGGAATGTGGCCGGTGCCGGGGGTGCCCCTATCGTTCTCGCAGGTGTGTACGTGCTTCAGGTGGCGCGCGACTGTACGGTAGCCATCGGCGATGTTCTTCTCTTCGATGTTCGCGTGGAAGGTATCGAAGAGAATGCCTATGTTGGGATGATCAATGTCGTCGCAAAGCTTGACGGCATCGGCGGCGGTGTTGAGGAAGTATGTCTCGAAGCGGTTCAGCGGTTCGATGGCTATGGTGACGTTGTGCGCGGCCAGCGTGGGGCCGAGTTCGCGGTAACACTCGACGGCCCACTTCCATTCGTCTTCCGTGCGACGGCGGCCGGGCAGATAACCGACGGGCGAATAGAGCGGACCGGCGATGATGCGGGCACCCACTTCGGCGGCTTGCCTGGCACAATCGGCCATGTGCGTTCGGGCGCGTTTGCGTGTTTCGGCATCTTCCGAAATCATGTTTACGTTGTGGCTTAGCACCGCGCAGATGTTGACTTCGAGACCGTTTTCTTCAAGAGCCTGGCGCAGGAAGGCAGGTTCGAAGGTGGCAGGATCGAACATGGAGACTTCCACGCCATCGAAGCCGGCTGCTTTGATTTTCGGGAGGAGCGGAAGATGAGAGCGTTCGAAAGCCGCCGTCCAGATGAAGGTATTGACGCCAAATTTCATAGTGTTTTCGGTGCGATTTTCAGTGTAATGGCTTCGGTGGCAAATGTGTTTTGCTGGCCACCGGCGCGCGTTTCTACCAGGCCGCTGGCATAGATGAACTGCGTGTGGGGCTGAGCAGTGGGCAGCATGTGGAGCTTGAAGGTGCGCCGTGTTTCGTTCTCATTGATCAAGACGCCGTTCAGGCCGGTATCGGAGACTTCAACACCGGGGGGAAGGTTGCGCACTTCGACGGGGACGCGGCCGGCAAAGCCGTTGTTGCGTTGAATTTTGACGGCCACTTCTACGTCATGATCGGGGGTGAGGGTGAGTTCTCGCGTTTCGGCGGCCATTTCGACGTCGGGCTTGGGGATGAGGGCGAGCAGCTTGAGTTTATCTTCGGGGTCTGCCTGGACGCCTTTGGCATCGGTAATGACGAGCGGGGCGGCACCGGTGAGTTTGGCATTCGCGTCCGCGCTTAAGAGGATTGTGGTGCGGGTATCGTTCGGGTAAATGGTGCCGTGCGTCGAGTGAAAGCCGGGGGGCAAATCTTTCACATCAATCTCGATGGGAGTGTTGTGATCGTCCAGCCTGAGGGCCGTGATGGTGAGAGGGATGCGGCTGCCTGCGGGCACATTCGGGTTCGCGGGCGCGACGGAGAGGCGGTATGCGGGAGTGGGGCGGCGAATGTTCAAGCGGTATGCGTATTCGGGGCCGGTGAGGCCGCGCACATCTCGTAGACGAACCAAGTAATCGCTATCTTCGGGCGCGGTGAAACGAAGGCGCGAATCTTTGCCGTAGCCCGCACCACCATCATCGTTGCGATAAGTGAGGTGGACTTGCGGCAGGCCGTTTGAAGGAAACTTTGCGCCGGGCGGTGCGATTTGGACTCGATAAGCCGGCGAATCCAGCGCATGGGCTTCACCGCTGGTACCGAAGAAGGTGGTGCGTTCACCGCCGATGGATTCGAAGATAAAGTCGTTATCGGCGTTGGGGGGAAGGGTCTCGACGCGGGCGATTTCACCGCCCATCATGACGTAATCGCCGGGGGAGAGATTGGTGGAGGTGGCGAGGCGGATGCCTTTTGAAGCGGAATCGTGATCGCGCAAGGCGGTGGAGGTTTCGCTGACGGCGCGGATGGTGGCGATCTCAATCGGGCGGGCTTGGGCGTCCAGGATTTCCAGCAACGAATCGAGCGGTGAGCCAAGGCGGCGGGCGTTCACATCCACGATCAGCTTTTCGCCTTTGGCGGCATGGAAGCGGAAGTACTGCTCGGGCGCGGTCAGGCGACCGTTCACAGTGATGGGGAAGGTGACCAGTTGCGCTGTGGCGGGGGTGGCGTTGACGGCGGAGGCATCCGTTTCGGGACCGTTGCTCAATGCGAGCTTCACGCGATTGAACGTTAAGCCGGCGCTGGTCTTGGGACGCAGGTAGACAACTTCGGGATCTTCCAGCGAAGGCGCTCCGGTTACTTGGATATTGGCGGCCTTGCCTAAGTGGTAGCCGGTGAGCGAAACGTTGGCGGACTTGCCGGCAGGGAGACCGAGTGGATAGGCGGACAGCGCGATGGGGAGTTTGCCCACCATAACGCGATACGTATGGTTGGGGCTGCCGCCTTTTTCGGGATCGGAAACGCTGATGAAATAGGTTCCACCCTTGGTGAATTTGCAAGAGAGCGCGGGGTGTTCGCGGGTGAGCAGGAGTTGCGAGATTGGCTTGCCGTCGGAATCGGTAATGGTGAGGGAAGGTTGAAGCGCCGAGCCTAGCATGCCGCTGGAGTTGGAGAACACTAACTCTTCGCCGGCCTCGGCGTGAATCTTAAAGAAATCGATATCGCCTGGACGGGAGATGGCACCGACCAGGATGGTGGGCAGATAGGATTCAAAAGCTTCTTCGGGCGTGTTGTTCGGCTCTTTATCGGGGCTCTCGCCGTAGAAGGGCTCGACTACTACGCGGCTGGGGAGGGTAGTGCCGAGTGGGGTCAGGAGGCGGAAATCGACGGGACCGATGGGGGTTTCGGGGGCGATGTCCAGTTCGATCGTCACTTGGTTGCGAGCGGGAAGGGGGCCCAGATCGACGGTGGAAACGGTGCCGTTTGAGCCGAGGCGCACATCGGGCAGGTCTGGCAATTCTTTCACGCTGATGACGCGGCCCTTGATGCCCGGTTCGCTGAAGTAAATAGCTGAAGACTTGGCCAGATTCAGGCCTTCGACTGTGAGTTCGACGGTGGTGCCTCGGGTGAGGCCGCGCGGGGAAATGCTGCAGATGGTGGGAGGCGTGCGGCGCGACCCGCTCAGGGATTGTACGCGGGCGGCTTGTATGGCAAAGATCGAGATGAAGGTGAGAAGAGCTGCTCTCATTTTGTGGCTCCTATTTTGGTTATAAATTTGTTGACGTTCCTACCTTCTTGGCTGCCTGCGGTTTCCGCCCGATCGTGATCAAAATTATATCCGAGTTGCCGGGCGCCACATTTACAAGCTTCGGAGTCACTTCTGCGGGGAATATTCCGGGAGAAAGGCCTTGACTAAGAGCAACCGCTGCTTTCACGAGAGGCGGCAGAGTCTCGGGCGAAAGCTTTTGGATGGCCGAGATCGAACCTGGCCATTCAACTGAGACAGATAATCCAGTGGCCAAAACCACATGGACATCATCATCGGTTGTGCCAAACACCAACAAAGCAGGGTACAAGTGTTTGGCTTTCACTCTGCTCCAGCCAGCGACGACCAGAATGTCTTTAATCTGTATCAGCAGATCTGCCGACTCTTGGTCAGCGAATACCCCTGAAAATGAGTACCTTGTGCCGGCAAACTGCTTAAGATGAAGTGAAAGTTCAGCAGAAGTCTCACCGTTCTATTGGTCTTAAGCTCTTCAATGCCAGTCGCGGCAACGCCAGCTACTTTTCGCGCTTCGAGTGCCAACTGGCGGGATTCCGCCAATAGGTTCTTAGCCTCTTGTGCGTCCCGTTTCGCGGATGCTATATCTCTCGCGAACGAATCTGCCTCTCGTCGCGCTTCGCGCGCTGAAATGCTAGCTTCCAACGCTAATCGGCGAGCATCTCCCGCGTTTGTTACGGCCTTTACTGACGAATCTTTGGCTGTCTGTGAGTCAGACTTGGCATCAGCGGAAACGGTCGATGCCGATTGGGCCATATTTATTGCAGAATTTGCGTCGTTAAACGCCTTTGATGACCTAGTCCCTAATTGTGTTATTTCGGCTCCTTCAAGCCGTTGCAGCCTTCTAGAGAAAAGGAATATGCCGCCATCCGAAAGCATTTCTACTAGGACCCCGAAGATTACGGATAGTTTCCAAATACGCAGCCTATCTAACCACCATTTGCTTTTTGCATATTCGCCAATTATTCCAGCGGTGAGTAGCGCCCCACAGAAAAGTAGCATCCATTCTGATATATCCAGCGCTATGGCTGTTACGTCTTTTGAAAGCGCTAGCATTCCATACCTACAGCGATTATCGTCGGAGCTGATACCGTTCTTGAAATTATCGATCAGCAGCGGTGAGCCACTTTTCGAACGCGATTGGCGAGTCCTCGAAGAGTTCCAGTCTTGCAGGAGAACGTCGCGCGCTCGTGATTAGCACAGGACTTCCATACGCGTTGCTTGGCAAGACCGGAGAGCTTTTCGGCTGCGCAATGCGGACATTTATTACCGCCATCAGGCCAACGCGGGTGCACCATAATTCGCGGCAATGCTTAAAGTTCGCGAATCAAATTATGGCGTCTCGGAGGGTATCTGGCGTTTCCATAGACCAAGCGTCCCGCACTTATCGTGGAATGCCGAGTACATTATTGCCGTATAGGTGAGGGGTAGAACTGTAGTGAACCGTCGAACCGGCCAGCCGCGAACTGCTTGCCGTCGGGCGAGAATTTTAGCGCGGTTACCCAATCGGACTGGTGGGGCCAATCGGTCAATTGTTCCAGATCGGGGACAGAGAAGGCTTTGATGGTGCGATCGGCGCCGGAGGAAATGAGGACCTTGCCATCGGGCGACCATGAGAGCTGAAGGACGGAATCTTCGTGCGCGATCAGGGTGGATTTCAGGGTGGCGGCGGTGGGGCCGAGTTGCCAGATGCGGATGTTTTTGTCGAGTCCGGCTGCCGCTACCAGATCGCCCTTGGGAGAGATGGCTATGGCGTTCAGGCCATCGATGGGCTCACTCATGGTGTAGAGCCGTTCGCCGGTTGCGGGGTTCCAGACCTTGACGCTGCGGTCTGCCGCGGCGGAGATCAGGCGCTGGCCATCTGGGGAGAAAGCAAGCGCGTAGATGGCGTCGATGTGGTCTTTCAGGGTGCGAATTTCCTGGCCTGTTGCGGTGTCCCAAATTTTGATGAGCTTGTCGTAGCTGGCGGTGGCGAGCGTTTTGCCATCGGGAGAGAAGACGGCGGCGTAGATGCA
>Ga0123338_10005498_pt1 | contig 10830 bp, 8 predicted proteins | sample grotaG_FD_89793 | JGI IMG/M metagenome (GOLD analysis project Ga0123338, IMG submission 89793) | Glacier valley bacterial and archeal communities from Borup Fiord, Nunavut, Canada, to study Microbial Dark Matter (Phase II) -... | ecosystem: Environmental > Aquatic > Freshwater > Ice > Glacier ...
ACCCAATCGCCATGACTGCTTTCCCCCGGATTGTCAAGACCCCAATTACAATTATGGGCTACGAACTGCGAGAGGGAACGGTAATTGTCCCCAGTATTTATTTAGCGCATCATCGGGAAGAAGTTTACCCACAATCCAAGCAGTTCAAACCAGAACGCTTTTTAGAAAGACAATATTCACCTTATGAATATTTACCCTTTGGTGGCGGTAATCGTCGCTGTATTGGGATGGCATTTGCCCAGTATGAAATGAAAATTGTTTTGGCAACTGTTTTGTCGGAATTTCAAGTATCGCTGGTGAATAAGGGTTCTGTGCGTCCTGTGCGCCGTGGGTTAACTATAGCTGCACCCGCCGGAATGCGGATGGTTGCTACACCTCAAGTTAAGCGTGCAAATACACTAGCGCTAGTTTAGGCAATTAGGGTGGGGATTAAAATAAATGCCTACCCTACTATGGGGTAATAATTACGAATTACGTTAGCGTAGCGGGGCGTAGCCCATTACGAATTAAATTCGACTAGTATATCAGTAGTAAATTAAATGGAAGCTTTACCCACTAATTGGGAAGATATTCAACCTAATGCTGTATATTTGTCAACCAGTGGTCTGCTAGTTTCATTTGCAAGTGAACAAATAAAGTTTGCATTAAAATACGATCATAATGGCAAACATTTAAAAGCCATCGAGAAAGGGCAAGTACCTCCTCGTGGTAATGTGGGGCTGGTGACTTCCCAAGAATCCGGCTACGATTTGAAATCTAAAGTATTAGGTAAAGGTGGCGAGCGCCGATTTCATGCAAAATTTATTGATGGTATATTACACTTCCCCGGTTTGGTAACAGAACATTAAACCCGCAGAACTATGAAAAAACTTGAATTGAAAAATCATCAAGTTTGGCGAGATTTAACTGAAATATTAGAAACTTTAGATGCTAATACTCTTGTTAAACAACATCTGGAACTATCTGATTATAAAATATGCGGTTACTGGGATGAACAAGATAAATATTATGAAACAATTACTTTGCCTCGTTCCCTAGAAGCCGAATTAGTTAGTAGTTCTATTGGCGTTACCCACAAAGAACGTTTTCTACAACTAAAGTTTTTCCTTATAGCTTCTGCTGTTGATGGCACACAGACGGCAAGTAATAACGCTCAAAAGCTAGGTGATTTGGTTCTTATTTACAATGAAAATTTAGAGTTTATTGATGAAAATTGGTTTTTAGATATCGATTCTCCAATGCTTGAGATACAACTCTGAAGTCTAGCTGATAGTTAATCATATCGCTCACCTCGCAGAGTTCTTTCTCTTCCTCCGCGTTCCTCTGCGCTTCCCTCCGCGTCCCTTTGCGTTAAAAAACAATCTCCCCCCTCATCCTCTCTTCCAACACATCCAATAACCCATCCACATCCTTCCCAACTTCCTCAAAACAAGTTGGTGGTGCTGGTGACGGTGCAAACTGAATTAACTTAATTTCCCCCTTCCCAATCCCAATCATCACAACTTCCACATCCGGCTGATTATTCTCAACAATTCCCAAAATTTCCTGAAGCCGATTATCAACTTGATTATTTAACTTATCTATCTGCTCTTTCGGACAATAAACAAAATGCGGCGTTGGTTGCAAATCAATACCAACAGTACCTTGACTGTCACCATTTGCTAACCACAATCCCCAAAATAGCGCCGCCAATTCCTGCTGATTTGCTTTGACAAACCTATCCAACTGGCGACGCCACTTAGTATCACCTGATTCTGGTTGACTATTACCAAAAAGCATAAATAGTTCGTAATGAAGACACAAAACTTTGCGCGAAAGTTATCTCAAACCTGACTGTACACGCCAGAGACTAGAATAAATCTCATCTTTCTCCAGCAATTGCTCATGGGTTCCCGATTCTACTAATTTCCCATGTTCCATGACATAAATGCAATCAGCATTGCGGATGGTAGAAAGACGATGAGCGATCGCAATTGTAGTTCTATCGACTGTAATCCGTTCGAGCGATCGCTGGATTGCCGCTTCTGTCTCATTATCCACTGCCGAGGTCGCTTCATCTAAAATCAGAATCGGGGGATTCTTTAAGACTGCACGGGCGATCGCAATCCGTTGTCTTTGTCCACCAGATAACTTTTGTCCTCTTTCCCCCACAATTGTCTCATAACCTTCGGGCAATTCAATAATAAATTCGTGCGCCTCCGCTACCTTCGCCGCCGTGATAATTTCTTGCTCTGTAGTTTCAAAGCTACCATAAGCAATATTCTCTGCTACAGTGCCATGAAATAGAAAGACATCTTGACTCACCAAACCAATGCAACGGCGTAAATCTTGTAAATTCAAACTTTGTAAATCAATGCCATCGAGAGTAATGCTTCCCGTTTGCACTTCATATAACCGCAATAAAAGTTTTACTAAAGTGCTTTTACCAGAACCAGTTGAACCGACAATTGCGATCGTTTTCCCTGCTGGAATATCCAAAGACAGATTTTTAATAACTGGAAATCTATCTTTATAGGCAAAATAAACATTTTTAAATTGCACTTCACCGCGCACTTCATTCACAGGTAACGCTACATCACCTGTATGAATAGCGATAGGAGTATCTAACAAATTCATGACTCGATTAGTAGAAGCCATTGCCCTTTGATATTGGTCAAATGTTTCGCCTAATCTAGTTAGAGGCCACAGCAATCGCTGGATTAAAAACACTAATACGCTGTAAGTACCTACAGACATTTTTCCAGAAACTGCTGCCATCCCGCCATATAAAAGTAATGCCGTGAAACCCACCAAAATCAGCATCCGAATTAACGGGACAAAAGCAGCAGAAAGAGTAATTGCTTTAGAGTTACTGTGGCGATAAGCATCACTATCTAATTCCAAACGATAGGCTTCATAAGTTTCGGCGGTGAAACTTTTAATAGTAGTAATTCCGCTGATATTGTTTGACAAACGCGAATTGAGAAAACCTACCTTTTCTCGTACTTCGGCGTAACGAGGCGCAAGTAGTCGTTGATAAGCAAAGGAACCCCAGAGGATAAATGGCATCGGCGATAAAGCCATCCACGCTACACTAGGAGCCAAAATAAAGAAAGCAGCGCCAATAATTACAACAGCTGCGGAAACTTGGATAATATCATTGGCTCCTCCATCCAAAAACCGCTCTAATTGGTTAATATCATCACTGAGGATAGACATTAAACCGCCAGTGCTGCGTTCTTCAAAATAAGCCAATTCCAACTCTTGCAAATGTTTGTATGCATCCAAACGCAAATCATGCTGAATATTCTGAGCCAAATTCCGCCAAAGTCGAGCGTAGGCGTACTCAAAAATAGATTCTAATATCCAAATGATTACAGTCAGGAAGGAAATAATCAAAAATTGTTGAAAGACATCGCGTACCCCTAACTGGGCAATTATGGAATTTTGCTGCTTGACTACCACATCCACCGCGACGCCAATTAAGCCAGGTGGTGCCAAGTCGAAAAATTTATTGAGCGTAGAATAAGTGGTCGCCAGCCAAATTTGTTTCTTATACTGGTGTGCATACTCAAGCAAGCGCTGGAGAGGATGCGTTAAATGTTTACGCCTTCTTGATGCCCGATGAGATTTTAATATAGTAGCCACGGCTTTTTGCGGTTTCGTGCAGTTGATATTAACACAGAACAAAGTCCTGAGTCTGAAGATGAGCGATCGCAAAAACAATCTAATAACAATATAATCTTGACTTTTTTCCCCGATGTTTATAATAAAGGAGCTTTTCCCCGCAGGCTGTTTGGGGTTCCGGGTATTATGCTTAATTGCCCGGGTATGATATCACATCAATGTATGTATCAGCAAATTGTCTATGAGAGTTGAAACTGAATATGGCAATCTCAAATATCCTCGAAGAACCACAGCTTTTGCGTCTGAGACGCTTGTTTAGCGGATTGCGTGGCGATTTGACGGGAGGGCTGACAGCAGCAGTAGTAGCCTTACCTTTAGCTTTAGCCTTTGCGGTGGCAAGTGGAGTAGAACCAAAAGCTGGACTTTACACCGCGATTGTGGCGGGAATTGTCGCGGCAATTTTTGGTGGTTCGTCAGTACAGATTACAGGGCCAACAGGCGCAATGGCTGTGGTTTTGGTGGGAATTGTCGCCAAGTACGGCATTGAGAAAGTTTGGATTGCTGGGGTGATGGCTGGGATTATCCAGATTGCCTTGGGGGTTGCCAAACTTGGACAGCTAGTCAAGTTTATTCCGTATCCAGTGACGGCAGGCTTTACTAATGGTATTGCCGTGATTATATTTTGTGGTCAATTAAATAATTTCTTTGGTTTACAACTACCGCGTAGTGAACATTTTGCGCCCGGACTTTGGCAAAGTCTAACTCATGTAGAAGCTTTAAATTGGGCTGCTGTTGGGTTGGCAATAGTGGTGATTGTAACCACCGTTATGTGGCCTAAGATTAATTCTACAATACCGGGTTCTTTAATGGGGTTGGTGTTGGCAACAGCGATCGCTAGTTATTTCCATCTGGATGTACCGACAATTGGTAACATTCCACAATCCTTACCGATGCCCCAAGGTATTCCCCACTGGAATAATTTCGGCTTGATTCGGGAACTGATTAATCCCGCTTTGGCTTTAGCAGCACTGGGAAGTATTGAATCGTTGCTATCGGCGGTGGTGGCTGATGGGATGACGGTAAGCGAAAAACATAATAGCGATCGCGAATTAATTGGTCAAGGATTGGCAAATATTATTGTGCCATTTTTTGGTGGCATTCCCGCAACAGGCGCGATCGCTCGGACTGTTGTCAATGTCCGTTCTGGCGGTAAAACCCGACTATCGGGGGTAATTCACGGCGTTGCTTTAGCGATTATTGTTTTAACTTTAGCACCCTTAGCGGCACAGATTCCTTTAGCGGCACTTGCTGGGATTCTGATGGTAGTTAGCCTGCGGATGATTGAGTGGGATGGCATTGGTTTGTTAATGCGTGCTACCTATTCCGACTTTGCGGTGATGATTCTCACCTGGCTAGTGACAATCTTGTTTGACTTAGTTCTGGCTGTCGAAGTGGGATTGATTGCAGCTGGAGCTTTGTTTATCAAACGGATGAGCGATTTAAGCTTAGTTAAAATACCTGAAACCGAAGTATTTCCCCCTGGTACTCCTCTGGAATTAGGTAAAGAAATTGCCGTTTATCGGGTAGATGGCCCCGTATTTTTTGGTGCTGCTGAACGGTTTGCTACCTTCCTGCGCGATGAACCGGAAGTGAAGTATTTAATTCTGCGGTTGCGGTTTGTGCCAAATATGGACACAACTGGGTTAGTAGCCTTAGAGGATATTTATCACGACATGGAACGGCACAATTGCCGGTTAATTCTCACAGGTTTACAACCCGAAGTCAAACAACTACTAGAACGTTCAGGATTGTTAAAAACAATTGGGTTATCAAATTGTTTTGAAACAACGACAGATGCGATTTGCTCTATCTCTCCTGAGATTGCAGGATGTTCTCTACCGATAGCGGCTGATTTGAAAACGAAAGAATTGATGGAATTAAATGACTGACAATATTTTGCGATGAAGGCGGCTTTGTTGAGTTTGTTCCACCAAATTAAACCAGGCGATACCCAAGCTTATCAACAAACACAAGCCCTGATTCAGCAAGTTGAGCGTAAATACAAGCGTTAAGAAACCCGATTCACAAGGAAATCGGGTTTATAAATAAAAAAATACCAATATTATTTCATAGATATTATAGATATTTACGCCGTGTGCGACTTTCTCTCAAACCTAACCCTCAACCCCTTCCCTACAAATAAGTCGCACATCGCGTGATATTTGGTTGTTTCAACCATTGCGATCGCATCCTGTAATATTAGGCTGAATAACTTGACGATCAATAAAAATAAGCATCATGAGCATTATCGTCTTCGGCAGCATAAATATAGACTTGGTAGCAACAGCACCCCGATTGCCAGTCCCAGGAGAAACGTTGCTAGGAGAAGACTTTTTTCAAGTTTCGGGAGGTAAAGGAGCTAATCAAGCCGTAGCATTAGCAAAATTGGGAATTCCTACCCAAATGGTGGGGCGTGTCGGTGCAGACGCTTTTGGTGTGGAACTTGTCAACAATTTGCAAGCATCTGGTGTGCAGATTGATCATATTTTCGTGGATGAGACTGTTAGTTCTGGAGTTGCCATCATCGCCGTAAATCATGCTAGTGAAAATCAAATTATTGTAATTCCTGGTGCAAATGGGTGTGTCAATCAAGAAGATGTCGAACGATTGTCCCATTTATTACCATCAGCTACAGCACTGCTTTTACAATTAGAAATTCCGATTACTGCCGTGGTTGCAGCCGCTAAAGCCGCCAGAAAAACCAAAATAACCGTAATTCTCGACCCTGCACCCGCCCAATCTGATTTCCCAGATGAACTTTACCCATTAGTGGATATTATCACACCGAATGAAATTGAAGCAGCGCAGTTAGTGGGTTTTCCGGTGGATGGAGAGGAACAAGCAGCCAAAGCAGCTGGAGTTTTATTACAACGGGGTGTGAAATGTGCGATCGTTAAACTGGGTGCTAAAGGTGTTTTTTGTGCCACTGCTGAGGAAAAGTTTTTTGTACCCGCGTTTCCAGTTCATGCGGTTGATACAGTAGCGGCTGGCGATGCTTTTAATGGCGGCTTAACGGCAGCACTTTTTGAAGGACTTTCTTTACATCAGGCAGTTGTTTGGGGTGCAGCAGCAGGTGCTTTGGCGACAACAAAACTAGGCGCACAAACTTCGCTACCGGATAGGTTTACATTTGATGCCTTTCTTAGTACAGCATTCCATTAATTCGTAGCAAATTAAATTTGGCAATATCCTGCATTGTTAATGCGTTGGCTTGCATTAAAAACGCCACGCTTTTACGCAAAACTGTACTTAGCATCTGTGAGAGTTTAGAATAAAGCACCTTTTTTGAATTAATTAAAATACTCAAAATATTCTTAACTTAGTAATAAGGTGTACCAATCAATGCCAATAAAAAGCCCTCAAGGCAATATGAGGGCTTGGCACTTTTTTTTAGATATCGGCTCAGTCTCTTCTAACCATGAGCAAGCGCAATCTGAGTAACATCAAAGTCTTGTAGCCGAGTCATATTTCCACTGTTCTTATCTACGCTATACATAGTATTAGGTGTTTGATACCTCAGCGCTCCTAAGGCGAGGAGTTGACCTGTTCCAGAGCAAACTAAGCTTTGTAAGCCATTATTCCATGCTTGACCATTAACTTGCAATTGTCCGAGTCTGATCGGTTTTTTTTGATTTGAATCTAGCTGCACCAGAAATGTATCACCATCGGATTCAACTAAAGAGGTATAAAGTTTTCCATCGGGGCATTCAGCTAGATTGCTAACCCGCTCATTCTCCGGGAATTTAACCTTATTAATGAAACTGATCTCTCCTGTTTGAAGGTTAATATCTACCAATCTGATCGGCGGTGTACCGTTATTCTTACCTACTAACCCAATGAGTCGCCCATCATTAGTACCTAGCAAGCTCCCAAGCTGTTGATTCTCTTCAAGTCCTGAAACTATCAAAGTTTTTACAGGTGTACTCAAAAATGTAATTCGAGTAGGTGTCGCCTGTTTCCTACTAGTGCTAACAGGAGTAATGGCTACGACCAGTGTACCATCGCTTAAAGAAGTGAAGCCGCTCAATGTCTCGTTAGACTCTACTAAAGGTGTACTTTTATTCGTAAGTATCTGAGCCTTTCCTGTGATTAAGGATTGCAAAACAAGTCCTACAGGCTTAATATCTGTGGCTACATTTTTTCGGGTAATGCTGTTTAATTCGGTAGTGTTTACCTCTGGACTATCGGTTTGGTCAGTACTGATGATCGGGCTAGAACCTATACCGATAATTTTTAAACTTGGTGTTTGTGCGAAGGCTTTGTTGGTTTGATAACTAAGTCCAGATACTAGAGTTCCAGCAAGTGCCAACTGGCCAAATTTTCGACGTGATAGCTTGTAACTCATATTTCCACTCCTAGAATTTAGTTAAAGTGCAGTATATTAAACGTAAACGCGTAAGGTTAAAATAATTGCGTCCAGGTTGCTACTGAGGGTGTTCCATTGTTGTCACTAATAAAAAGCATGTACCAACCTGGTGGTGCTATGTTTCGATTGTCTGTTAGTGTGACATTCAGAGAAGTAGCGTTCCTAGAATTAATTGGTACATCCACTAACCTTTGTTCTGTATCGCAGGAATGGGTGGTCGCCATTGGTCTAATCAGACTAACCCATCTAATATTTCCAGCCTGGGGTGTCTGAATCGTAAATTGCAGCCCGTAGCTCAATGTTTGAGGAGCTGTCTGAATAATTGGTCGTGACCGCGACATATACGCAGGACTGTAGATTTCTAATCGCAGTTCCTTGACTCTCCGACTGGGGTTGCCTCCACCTGCGATTACCCTACCATCTGGCAGGAGCAAGGCGACTGAGTGATATACGCGAGGGACATTTTGTTTAGCTACTGCTGTCCAGCTATTTGTGGCTGGATTGTAAATTTCTGCTGGCAGCATTGATTTTGTTGTGTTCTCATTCATTTTGCTACCATTGCAAACAAACACTGTGCGATCGGGCAATAAAACTGCGCTCAGATGCATGCGAGCATATTTTAAAAACCTTGATCCTACGTAAGTTGGATTAGTCCGGTTTAGATTTACAATATTCACCCTGGCTGTTGCCGTAGTATAATTACCCCCACCCATAATCATCACCCTTTGGTCTTGTGCAGGTGGTAAAAGCACACTGGCAGCTTGATTACCAAAATCTTGATCTTGCAGCCCTGGCACCAGTTTTTCTGTGATGGATTGTGTAAATTTCCCCGGCAGGGTTAGTATCATTGGCGTCACTGCACTGCCGCCCATATGACCACCTGAATAAAAGATGTTTCCACTACTTAGGAGAAATAGCTGTGCGTATTGCGGGTACAAATTACCTGTTGGAAAAGCGTTCCAACCATTTGCAAATGTAGAAGAATAAATTTCTGGTTGTATGTTGAGGTTGCCATCTTTATCTAATCCAGACACTGCAAGGATACGACCGCTCCCTAGTGTTAACGCAGTAGGATACCAGCGTCCATTATTCATTGATGCGTTCCTGACCCATTTCTCGGTAATGGGATCAAACATCACAACAGAGGGTGAACCATAAAATGGGTCATAACGCAGAGTTCCACCCACAACCATTAACATCCCATTAGGGGTGAAGGAGTGACCAGCGCAAAAAAGGTCAATAGGTTGATTATTACTATCCAATGGAGCCGCTTGACGGGAAAAGGTTCCCTTGTTTACATCCCAAAGCACACTGTCATAGGGAGTATTTAACCGATTGGGATCATTACCTGAGCCACAGAAAAAGAATACCTTACCAGTACGAAGTAGGGCGGCATGCATAGGTAGGATTGGAAGACTGTACGGCAATACTTCCCATTTGTCTGTAGTAGCACCCTGAGCTATTAAAGTCCCTAAATCCGTTTCCTCTAGAAGGTTAGTTTTGTTATTAAGTTGAGTCACTTTACCTACAATTATTCCTACGTAAATTTTATGTTTTTGTTTTTTCTTTCTTTAAGTAATTTCTTTTTTAATTTATATTTTTTCGGCTTACTTAGTGTTAAGAGGTGATGTTATTTATATCAAGATCATGTAAAGTCAGTTTCATAAATAAGCAATTACACTGAAAAGATCATATAATACAGTAGCTAATTAAGCCTTGTATTGGGTTTTTGAGGATAAGGATGAACGATGCTTTTAAATACGACACGTAAACGTACTGAGAAGTCAGAGGGTCGGTTTTCTTTGCTCAGAACTTCTCCTTCCCTTAGTGACGCTGCACAAATGGGGACGCTGCGTGTAGCCTCCTTCGTCGTCGGAGTATGGTAGCAGCTGCGCCATTGACTATCACTAACTGAAAAACTGCGTTTACGATATCGATTTTTGACTAGGTGTTAAAGACCACTACTTATTGACAAATAAATGGTTGATCAGTTTAACTTTTCATCAATCCTGTGATGTTACATAGACTACATACACACAAAGATGCAACTTGGATGACGATTAGCTTAAAGCTGAGACATTTTTTGTAAAGATAATGATACAAAATACAGGCAAAGCGTAGTAAAGTAAAGTAGTAAAACTGAGAGTGGGTTGTAAGCATGGAAACCTACTTAGTTGAAACAGTGGTAATGTCAATCCCTCCCAAAGCCAGATTGTCGCCATGAGCAACTCAACTCGGGTGGATGAGGAGAAAAATCTCCCAAAGAAAAAGGGCAGGACACTCCCTCCTAAGCTGATCATCTGGCTGGGAAAGTATGTCTGGACGACTATGTGGCAGATTATGATGTCAAAGCTTGCTCCTAGCAATCAGTCGGGAGCGTATATTCGTCCGAATAGCCAGTTTCGGAAGTTCATTGGCACAGAGTTAGGGAATTCGTACCCACCAGCAGAGGGGCGCTACAAACTCTATGTAGGGCTGGGCTGTCCTTGGGCGCACCGAACCCTGGTTGTGCGATCGCTCAAAAAACTCGAAGCGGTAATATCAGTATGTATCGTCTCTCCTTCTCCCATTGAAGGCGGTTGGATATTTAACCAAGAGGAACAGGGTTGCAGCACACTAGCTGAATTTTATCAACTGGCAGAACCTGGTTACAGTGGACGCTCTACAGTGCCAGTACTATGGGATAGCCAAACAAAAACTATCGTGAATAATGAGAGTTCAGTGATTATTGTGATGCTGAACTCTCAGTTTAACGAGTTGTCCAACAATCCCAGACTCGATCTCTACCCAGAAGCACT
>Ga0123338_10005499_pt1 | contig 10828 bp, 7 predicted proteins | sample grotaG_FD_89793 | JGI IMG/M metagenome (GOLD analysis project Ga0123338, IMG submission 89793) | Glacier valley bacterial and archeal communities from Borup Fiord, Nunavut, Canada, to study Microbial Dark Matter (Phase II) -... | ecosystem: Environmental > Aquatic > Freshwater > Ice > Glacier ...
TCGGGGCTGGTCGAAACGAGTGCGACCGGGCAGCGGGTCAATTCCTCGATGCGGCGGATGTACTTGATCGCCTGCGCCGGCAGATCGCTCCAGCTGCGCGCGCCCATCGTCGACCCGCGCCAGCCGTCGAACCGCTCGTAGACCGGCGTGACCGCGGCCTGGTCGGCGGCATGCGCCGGGAAGTAATCGAGGGCGCGATCTCCGAGCCGGTAGCCCATGCAGATCATCAATTCGTCGAGACCGTCGAGCACGTCGAGCTTGGTCAGTGCCATGCCGTGGACGCCGCTGACCTGCACCGCCTGCCGGACGAGCACCGCGTCGAACCAGCCGCAGCGCCGCTTGCGGCCGGTGACGGTGCCGAACTCGCGGCCACGCTCGCCGAGCCGCTGGCCGGTCGCGTCGTCGAGTTCGGTCGGGAAGGGGCCGCTACCGACGCGGGTGGTGTACGCCTTGACGATCCCGAGCACGTAGTTGATCGCGCCGGGGCCGACGCCGCTGCCCGCAGCCGCGGTGCCGGCGACGACGTTCGAGCTGGTGACGAACGGGTAGGTGCCGTGGTCGACGTCGAGCAGGACGCCCTGCGCCCCCTCGAACAGGATGCGCCGACCCGCCCGCCGGGCGTCGCCGAGGCTGCTCCACGTTGCGGCTGCGAACGGCAGGACGAACGGGGCGACCTCGGCTAGCGCGGCGACCAGCGCGTCGCGGTCGACGGCTGCGACGCCGAAGCCGGTCCGCAGCGCGTTGTGGTGCGCGAGAAGGCGGTCGAGCTGCGGGCCGATCGCGTCAAGATGGGCGAGATCGCAGACGCGAAGCGCGCGGCGACCCGCCTTATCCTCGTACGCCGGACCGATCCCGCGCCGGGTCGTGCCGATCTTCCCCGCGCCGCTGGCGTCCTCGCGCAGGCCGTCAATATCGCTGTGCAGCGGCAGGATCAGGGGGCAGAGCTCGCTGACCTGAAGGTTCGCGGGCGTGATCTCGACGCCCTGCGCGCGCAGTTTCTCGACTTCGGCCTTGAAGTGCCACGGGTCGAAGACGACGCCGTTGCCGATCACCGACAGCGTGCCGCGGACGATGCCGCTAGGGAGCAGGCTGAGCTTGTAGACCTCGTTGCCGACGACAAGCGTGTGGCCGGCATTGTGCCCGCCTTGAAAGCGCACGACGATGTCGGCCCGCGCCGACAGCCAATCGACGATCTTGCCCTTGCCCTCGTCGCCCCATTGCGCGCCGATGACGACGACGTTTGCCATGTCTGTCCCGTTACATCTTCAAAGCGGCGATCTAAGCGCCGCACGGGGCGGCGTCCACGGGAAACGCCATCCCGCGCCGACGACCCCGTGAGCGGGTCAGCTTGCGACGGCGACGGGCGCGGAGCCGTTCCAGAGGTGGGTGCAATCGCCCGGAAGCGGGTCCGCGGGCAGCTGCGCGACGGTTATCCAGCCATCGCGCCGCAATCGCTCCCCGACCTCGCGCGGCGTGCCGGGGGGCAGGGCGACGCGGCGGCGGGACGTCACGCCGTATCCGGCGTCGACGAGCGCGTCGATATAAAGAGAGAAGCCGACCGCCGGCTCGCTCGTGCCGTCGGGATGGACGATGCTGTAGGCACCGCCTCTCCCGATCTCGCCCCGCACGCCCTCGGCAAACAGGGTGAAGCCGATCCAGCGCTGATAGTCGAAACCGTGACGCTCGGTCGGATCGAGGGTGATCGCGACACCGGACACGGCCGCGACCACCGCGGCGGTATCGTCGAGCCGGGCACGGAGCGGTGCGGGCAGGTCGAGCCGCGCGAGTGCGGCAAGTGCGTCGCCGGCGGGTCCGGCGGCTGCGATCAACGGCGCGTAGATCGCCGCTCCCGCCGCCGCCAGCCCCGCCGCGTCCTTCGCGTCGAGCAGCGCCTCGACCGCCCTGAGGTCGGCGCGCGGGGCGGGGCCGGCCCACGCGGCGGCGAGGTCGGCGACGAAACTCGGCAGCGTCAGGTCGACCGTTATGCCGGTCACGCCCGCACAGAGCAGGCCCTCGACCGCGAGCGTAAGCACCTCGACGACCGCGCCCACCGAGTCGCGCCCGATCAGCTCGGCTCCCATCTGGAGCATCTCGCGCTCGGCGCGCAGCTGGGTGCCGTTCACCCGCAGCACCGGCCCGCCGTAGCCGAGCCGAAGCGGCCGCGGCACGTGCGCAAGCCGCGTCGCCGCAATCCGCCCGACCTGGCCGGTGATGTCGGGGCGCAGCGCCAGCATGTGTCGCGAGACGGGATCCACGAAGCGCAGCAGCTCCTGGCGCCCCGTTCCCGCGAGTCGCCCGGCGAGGCCGTCCTCGAACTCGACCAGCGGCGGCTGGACACGGTCGTAGCCATGAGCGGCGACCCCGTCGAGCAGGCCTCGCAGCACGGTGGCGACCGCCTCGGCGTGCGGGGGCAACCGATCGCGCAGTCCTTCGGGAAGGAGGCCGGCGGTCACCGGGGTCATGCGAACGCCAGCGCCTTTACCTGCTTGACGTCGGGCAGCGCCTTGATCGCCGTCAGCACCGCGGCGGGAATTGCGTCGTCGACCGACAGCAGCAGGACGGCCTCCGCGCCGCCGCCGGCTCCGCCGCCGGCTCCGCCGCCGGCCCCGCCGCCGGCCCCACCGCCGGCCCCGCCGCCGGCCCCGCCGCCGGGACGTCGTCCGAGGTGAAAGGTGCCGATGTTCACGCCTGCTTCGCCGAGCGTCGAGCCGAGCCGGCCGATGAAGCCGGGCTTGTCTTCGTTGACAATGAACAGCATCGGGCCGGCCAGCGCCGCCTCGACCTTGATGCCGATGATCTCGACCAGCCGAGGATCGCGGTTTCCGAACAGCGTGCCCGCGACCGATCGCTCGCCGTCGGGGGTGCGGACGGTGACGCGGACCAATGTGTGATAGTCGGTCTCGCGCTCGTGGCGAACCTCGGCGACGGCAATCTCGCGTTCGCGGGCGAGGAACGGCGCGTTGACCATGTTGACCGTGTCGCTGTGCGGCCGCATCAGCCCGGTCAGGACCGCCGCCGTGATCGGCTTGATGTTCAGTTCGGCCGCGGCACCCTCGACCTCGACCGTCACCGCGCTGATGCCATCGTCGACCAGCTGCCCCACGAGCAGTCCGAGCTGCGCGGCAAGCGCCATGTACGGGCGCAGTCGAGGGGCTTCCTCGGCCGACAGCGACGGCACGTTGAGCGCGTTGGTGACGCCACCCGACAGCAGGAAATCGCTCATCTGCTCGGCGACCTGGATGGCGACGTTGACCTGCGCCTCGTCGGTCGATGCGCCGAGGTGCGGCGTCGAGATGAAGTTTGGCGTACCGAACAGCGGCGATGCTTTCGCCGGCTCGGCCGCGAAGACGTCGAGCGCCGCGCCGCCAATATGGCCGCTGTCGAGCCCGGCCTTGAGCGCGACCTCGTCGATCAGCCCGCCGCGCGCGCAGTTGACGATCCGCACGCCCGGCTTGGTCCTGGCCAAGGCTTCGGCCGACAGGATATTGCGCGTGCTGTCGGTCAGCGGCGTGTGGAGCGTGATGACATCGGCGCGCGCGAGCAGGTCGTCGAGGCTCACTTTCTCGATGCCGAGGTCCTGCGCGCGCTCGGGCGTCAGGAACGGATCGAAGGCTACGACCTTCATCTTCAGCCCCAGCGCGCGGTCGGCGACGATGCTGCCGATGTTGCCCGCGCCGATCAGGCCGAGCGTCTTGGCGGTCAGCTCGACGCCCATGAAGCGGTTCTTCTCCCACTTGCCCGCCTGGGTCGAGGCGTCGGCCTCGGGCAGTTGGCGGGCGAGGGCGAACATCAGCGCGATGGCGTGCTCGGCGGTGGTGATCGAGTTGCCGAACGGCGTGTTCATCACGACGACGCCCTTGGCGCTCGCGGCTGGAATGTCGATGTTGTCGACGCCGATCCCGGCGCGGCCGATGACCTTGAGGTTGGTCGCCGCCGCGAACACCTCCTTCGTCGCCTTGGTCGTCGAGCGGACGGCGACGCCGTCGTAGTTGCCGACGATCTTGATCAGCTCATCCTTAGACAGGCCGGTGATCTCGTCGACCTCGACCCCGCGGGCGCGGAAGATTTCGGCGGCTTTCGGGGACATTTCGTCGGCGATGAGGACTTTGGGCATGGGTTCGATTCCTTGAACGAAGCCGTCATCCCCGCGATAGCGGGAACCCATCTCCAATGGCGTGAGATGGGTCCCCGCTATCGCGGGGATGACGATGATTATCGGGCGGTAACTTCCCCGTACGCCCAGTCGAGCCACGGGCCGAGCGCGACGATATCGGCGGTGTCGACCGTCGCCCCGCACCAGATCCGCAGGCCCGGCGGCGCGTCGCGGTAGCCGCCGATGTCGAAGGCGACCCCTTCCTTCTCGAGCAGCGCGGCGATCTGCTTCGGCACGTCGGGCGATGCGTCGGGCAGCGTCAGGCAGACGCTGGTATTCGACCGCGTCGCCGGGTCGGCGGCGAGATGCGCGACCCACGGCGTCGCCTCGACCCAGCGGTCGAGTGCCTGCGCATTGCCGTCGGCGCGGGCATACAGCTCGTGCAGGCCGCCGATCGACTTCGCCCAACCCAACGCGTCGATATAGTCCTCGACCGCGAGCATCGACGGGGTGTTGATCGTCTCGCCCTCGAAGATTCCGGCGATCAGCTTGCCCTTGCTGGTCAGGCGGAAGATCTTCGGCAGCGGCCACGCGGGCGTGTAGCTTTCGAGCCGCTCGACCGCGCGAGGCCCCAGGATCAGGACGCCGTGCCCACCTTCGCCGCCGAGGACCTTCTGCCAGCTGTAGGTGACGACATCGAGCTTGTCCCACGGCAGTTCCTGCGCGAACACCGCGCTCGTCGCGTCGCACAGCATCAGGCCCTCGCGGTCGTCGCGGATCCAGTCGCCGCTGGCGACGCGGACACCCGATGTCGTGCCATTCCACGTGAAGCACACGTCGTGCGACTGGGGGATGCGGGTGAGGTCGGGGAGCTCGCCGTAGGCGGCGTTGACGACGGTGCAGTCGGCGAGCTTCAACTGCTTGACCGCGTCGGTCACCCAGCCTTCGCCGAAGCTCTCCCACGCCGTCATCGTCACCGGGCGCTGCCCCAGCATCGTCCACATCGCCATCTCGAACGCGCCGGTGTCGGAGGCGGGGACGATGCCGATCAGGTGCGTGTCGGGGACCTGCAGGACCTCGCGGGTCAGGTCGATCGCGAGCTTCAGGCGTGCCTTGCCGAGCTTCGACCGGTGCGAGCGGCCGAGGACGTCGGTTTGCAGTTGGTCGGGGGTCCAGCCTGGACGCTTGGCACAAGGTCCGGACGAAAAAGACGCACGCGCGGGGCGTGCGGTTGGTCGGTCAGTCATGGTCTCTCCTCACAGAGAGCTCGCGCCGCGTTGGGACGGCGTGGCCCGCCGCCGTGAGTAGAGACGCGCGCGTCTCAGTCAAGCGCTTTGCGCCGGACCCGAATCGATTTGCAGCCGTTATGGCCCGACGATCTGGAAGGAACCGTATGCGAAACAAAGTTCTGCTCCTGGCGCTAATGCTCGTTGCCGCTCCGCTCGCCGCGCAGACCGTCCCAGGTGACGAACGGAGCGTCGCGACGATCGCCGGGTCGCCGCTCCACGACTTCGGGATCAAGAAGACCAAGGTATCGCCGATCCTCGTCCGTGCCGCCGAGCACCCCTATGCCGTCGACGGGCTCAGGGACTGCAAGTCGATCGCCGCGGCGGTGATCGAGCTCAATCTGGCGCTGGGGCGCGACATCGATGCCGCGACGACGGGCAATAAGCCGAACGAAGCGACCGAGCTGTCGATGGATGCCGGGCAAGACACGATCAACAGCCTGATCCCCGGGCGCTTCATCATCCGTCGTATCTCGGGCGCGGCGAACGCGCAGCGCAAGGCGCGCGCGGTGGTGTACGCCGCGTCGATCCGGCGGGGCTTCCTCAAGGGGCTCGGCGCCGCGAAGGGATGCCAGTGGCCCGCCGCGCCGCGTCAGCAATAGGACGGCGCCGCGCGCGCAGATGGCCTGTCTCCCCGCGCGGACAAGGGGCGACACGCCCCGAACTAGGCGCTAAGGCGCTCGGCCCATCGCTGGAAAGTCGATCATGAACCCACCCCCCGCCGCGCACCCGTCGCGCCTGTTCCCGACCGCGCGGGACGAGGCCGCTGCCGCCAACGCGCCGACCTCGACCGCGCAGACCGAGCATCCGGCGTACAGGCTCGCCTTCCAGGATGATGCGTTCCTGCTCAAGGACGAGCTTCGCCCTGTCCGGCTCCAGCTCGAGCTGATGAAGGCCGAACTCGCGCTGTCGGAAGCGGGGATCGCATCGACCTTCGTATTCTACGGCTCGGCGCGAATCCCGTCGCCCGAGGACGCGGCTGCACTGGTCGCGGCGGCGGCGCCGGGCGATGCGACCCGGATCGCCGAGAGCCTCGCCACCAAGTCGCACTACTACACCGTCGCGCGCGAACTGGCCCGGCTGGCGTCGTCGGTCGGCGAGGATGCTGCGGGCAAGCAGTTCGTCGTCTGCTCGGGCGGCGGTCCGTCGATCATGGAGGCGGCGAACCGCGGTGCGGCCGATGTCGGCGCGCTCTCGGTCGGGTTGAACATCGTGCTGCCGTTCGAGCAGGTGCCGAACCCCTACGTCACCCCCGGGCTATCGTTCCAGTTCCACTATTTCGCGCTACGCAAGATGCACTTTCTGATGCGCGCGCGCGCCGTCGCGGTTTTCCCCGGCGGCTTCGGCACCTTCGACGAATTGTTCGAATTGTTGACGCTGGTCCAGACCGGCAAGGTGCCGGCGCTGCCGATCTTCCTGTTCGGGCGCGAGTTCTGGGGCCGGGTCGTCGATTTCGACGCGCTCGCCGACGAGGGCACGATCGCGCGCGGCGACCTCGACCTGTTCCACATCGTCGAGACCGCCGACGAAGCGTGGGCGATCGTGCGCGCGCATTATGGGCTCCAACCCTCTCCCCGAATGGGAGCGGCTTAAGCCGGATCGGTCTTCGACGTGCCCTGCGCTTCGACCGCCTTGGTGCTGCCGGGCGCGACGTCGGGGGCCTTGCCGGGCTGCGGCGCGGGCTTGTCCGCGGTCGCGGTGGTGGCCGGTGCGGCATCGGCCGGAGCCGCGGCCGCGGGAGCGGCCTCGGCGGGAACCGCCGGCAGCGGCAGCGGCTTGTCGCTCTTGCTGTTGAGATAGGCGATCACCGCGGCTCGCTCCTCGGGCTTCGACAAGCCGGCGAACGCCATCTTGGTCCCGGCGACATACGCCTTCGGGCTGGTCAGCCACGCGTTCATCTCGGTCCAGCCCCACGGCTTGGCGGCGAGTGCGGCCATGCCACTCGAATAGGCGAAGCCGGGAATGTGCGCGTGCGGGCCGCCGACGACGCCGTACAGGTTCGGGCCGATGCCGTTCGCACCACCCTTTTCGGCGTTGTGGCACGCGCCGCACTTCTTGAAGACGTCGGCGCCCTTTTCGACGCTCGCCGATGCGAGATAGAATTCGATCGGCTTGTCGGCGACCGGGGCCGGCCCCGCGGCGCTGGCGACTTCCTCGACGCCAGCGACGATGTAGCCGGGCTTGGCGAGCTTCTCGTGATGGAAAGCCTCACCGGTGCCGATGACGAGCGCGAGGACGACCAGTGACGCGCCGAGGGTCGCGCCGGCGATCTTGTTCCACTCGAAACTGTCCACGATATTCTCCGGAGAGCGGGGCGCACGCATGGCCCAGCAAGACGTGCGGTACATAAGAGCGGCATGCAGTGGTCGCAAGCAAACTATCGTCGCAGTGCAGCATCTGTCGACCTGCATCGTGCCGCGCCCTGAGCCACCACATTGTGCCGGGGGGGCACAGGCCGTACCCGTTCCGCCATGAACAGCTATCCCGCCCCCGCCGCCGCGCTCGTCGCCGCGATGACCGCCGCCGCCGCCGCCGCCCCGGCCCGCGCGGTCGCATTTCAGGGCGCGCCGGGCGCGTATTCGCATCAGGCGGTGCGCGAGGCGTTTCCCGATGGCCTGCCGCTGCCGTGCTTCACCTTCGACGACGCGATCGAGGCGGTCCAGTCGGGACGGGCGGGGCGCGCGGTGATCCCGATCGAGAACTCGCTCCACGGGCGCGTCGCCGACATCCACTTCCTGCTGCCGGAATCCGGGCTGGCGATCGTCGGCGAGCACTTCGTCCGGGTGCGCCATTGCCTGCTCGGCCTGCCCGGCACGCCGCGTGCCGACGTACGCGTGGCGATCAGCCACGAACAGGCGCTTGGACAGGTGCGGCGGCGGCTTGCCGATTGGGGCATCGCGGCCGAACGCTACGCCGATACGGCCGGAGCTGCCGCCCTCGTTGCCGAGGCGGGCGACGGCACGCAGGCCGCGGTCGCGTCGCGGCTGGCCGGCGAACTATACGGCCTCGACGTCGTCGCCGCCGACATCGAGGACGCCGCGCACAACACGACGCGCTTCGTGGTCCTGTCGCGCGATGCGGTCGCGCCCGCGCCCGGCTATGCGCTGATGACCAGCCTGTTGTTCGAAGTCCGATCGGTGCCCGCCGCGCTGTTCAAGGCGCTCGGCGGGTTCGCGACCAACGGCGTCAACCTGACCAAGCTCGAAAGCTACCTCAAGAACGGCGCGTTCCACGCGGCCGAATTCTACGCCGATATCGAGGGGGCGCCCGACGACCCCGGCGTCGCCCGCGCGCTCGACGAGCTTCGCTTCCACAGCAATTGGGTTCGCGTGCTCGGCACCTATCCGCAGGCGCGCAGCCGGGATGTGCCGCAGCCCTAAGCCGCGCACCGTCGCCGCCGTTATCCCATCACGGATGCGCGAGGAGGCACCATGACGGCAATGTTCCGCCCGCCGGTCGCCGAGGCGAAGGCGATCGGCTGGGCCGAGGTGTTCGGCTTCGGCCACGGGCGCGACCCGTTCTGGGCGGCGGTGCGCGGGACGCAGCTTGCCCTCGTCAGCCGCTATGTCCCGTTCAATGTCGGCTGCGTCGCGATCTACATCGTCGCCCTTGGCTTCATTCTTCGTGGGACGGGCGACCCGGCGGTGCTCGCCACGTTCGCCGCCGCGCTCATCGCCCTCGTCGCGGTCTGGATCGCCGGCTGGATCGAACGCCGCCATCGTGCGGTGCCGGCCACCGGGGGGGTGGCCGGGCCCGCGACCGCATCGCGCACCGAGACGCTGCACGCGACGCTCAAGATCCTCGCGTTCGGCGCGTTGTGGGCGCTGTTCATGCTCTATGTCCTGCCGCGTGCGACGCCGCAGCAGCAGGTGCATCTGTCGCTGCTGTCGCTCGCGGTGATGGGCATGTGCGGCTTTGCGACATCGGTGCTGCCGCTGTGCAGCGCGTTGCTCGTGACGATGATCGCTGCCGCCGCGATCGCCGGTTTGCCTTCGGGGGCGGGGTCGGGTGGCACGATTGCGGCATGGCCGGTCGACCTGTGCGTGGTGACCTTTGCCGTCGCGATCATCCGCGGCGTCATGGTGACGAGCTTCTCGATGATGGCGCGGATGCGGACCGAGGCCGAGCACGCCGAGCAGGCGGCGGTGATCGGCCTGCTGCTGAGCGAATTCGAGGCGAACGGCAGCGACTGGCTGTTCGAGGTCGACGCCGACTGGCGGCTGACCCACGTCTCGCCGCGCTTCGCGCTCGTCGCCAAGCGCCCGCGCGAAGCGATGCTCGGGCAGGACCTGCTGCCGTTGCTCGGTGGCGGCCAGCGCGGGGGTGAGGCGCGCGCCGCGGTCACCGCGCTGACCGCGCATTTCGCCCACGCCCGCCCGTTTCGCGATATCGTCGCACCCGTCCGGATCGGCAACGAGACGCGGTGGTGGCAGTTGTCGGGCACCCCCAAGCACGACGCGCGCGGGCGCTTCGCCGGGTATCGCGGGGTGGGATCGGACATCACCGACATTCGGCTCAGCCACGACCGCATCGCCCATCTTGCGCGGTTCGACCCGCTGACCGGTCTCGCCAACCGCTCGCTGCTGCGCGAACGACTCGAGGAGGCGCTCGCGCGGTCGACGCGGACGCGGACCGGGTGCGCGTTGCTGTTCGTCGATCTCGACCGGTTCAAGGCGGTCAATGATACGCTCGGACACCTTGCCGGCGACCGGCTGCTGCGCGAGGTCGCGGCGCGGCTGCGGCAGGCGATGGGGGCGGAGGCGCATATCGGCCGTCTGGGCGGCGACGAGTTCGCCGTCGTCCTGCCCGAAAGCTCGACCGCGCGCGCCGACACCGCGTCGCGCGCGATCGTCGAGTGCCTGTCGCAGCCGTTCGACGTCGACGGCGTGCCGGTGTCGATCGGCGCGAGCGTCGGCTTCGCGATCGGCCCCGGTGACGGCGCGACGGTCGACGTCCTGCTCCGTTCGGCCGACCTCGCGTTGTACGAGGTCAAGGGGTCGGGGCGCGGCGCGGCATGCCGCTTCGTGCCCGCGATCAAGGAGAAGGCCGACGAGCGCCGGGCGATGGAGGCCGACCTGCGCGACGCGCTCGCGGCCGGGCAATTCCGCCTCGCTTTTCAGCCCGTCGTCGACGCCGCCGACGAGCGCATCGTCGGGTTCGAGGCGCTGCTGCGCTGGCACCACCCGGTCCTTGGGCTGATCCCGCCGGCAAAGTTCATCCCGCTCGCCGAGGAGACCGGGCTGATCGTCGAGATCGGCGGCTGGGTGATCGCCGAGGCGTGCCGGCAGGCGCGCGACTGGCCCCACCATGTCCGCGTCGCGGTCAACCTGTCGCCCGTCCAGTTCGACGACCCGCGCCTCGCCGACCGTGTCCGCGCCGCGCTCGCCGACGCCGGGCTGGCACCCGACCGGCTCGAACTCGAGATCACCGAAAGCCTGTTCCTCAACGA
>Ga0123338_10005500_pt1 | contig 10826 bp, 11 predicted proteins | sample grotaG_FD_89793 | JGI IMG/M metagenome (GOLD analysis project Ga0123338, IMG submission 89793) | Glacier valley bacterial and archeal communities from Borup Fiord, Nunavut, Canada, to study Microbial Dark Matter (Phase II) -... | ecosystem: Environmental > Aquatic > Freshwater > Ice > Glacier ...
ATGATCCCGAGAAGATGCATCGTTTGATGGCCACGACGCTCGAAACAGTTATTGAAGACATCCGGCAGATCCGGCAGAATGCCCGAACCCACGGTGATAACACGCGGCCGCGATGGCCAATGATCGTGCTTAAGTCGCCCAAGGGCTGGACAGGGCCGAAGGTGGTCGATGGTCTGCAGATCGAAGGTACCTTCCGTTCGCACCAAGTGCCGATCCTGGTAGATCCTGCACATCCCGATCACGTCGCGCTGCTCGAGAGTTGGATGAAAAGCTACAAAGCCGAAGAACTATTCGACGAGAATGGTCGGCTCATGCCGGAATTGGCCGAACTGGCACCCAAGGGCGACCGGCGGATGGGAGCTAATCCTCATGCCAACGGAGGCATTCTGCTGCGCGACCTGCGCATGCCGGACTTTCGGGTCCATGCAGTAAATGTGCCCGCGCCGGGTGCCGTGGCCGCTCAGGACACGCTGGTGCTGGGAAAGTTCCTGCGCGACGTAGCAAATCTGAACCGGAGCAATTTCCGCGTCTTCGGTCCCGATGAGACACTGTCCAATCTGCTTGGCGCCGTCTTTGAAGTTACCAACCGTCAGTGGGACGCGCGGGAAGCCAGGAATGACGAATTTCTGGAACCTTCCGGGCGGGTACTGGATTCCATGCTCAGCGAGCACCAGTGTGAGGGTTGGCTGGAAGGGTACCTCCTGACGGGGCGGCACGGTTTATTCAACAGCTACGAGGCGTTTATTCGGATCGTGGACTCGATGTTCAGTCAGCACGCCAAGTGGCTGAAGGTTACTTCGGAACTGCCCTGGCGCCGCAAGATTGCCTCATTAAACTATCTGCTGGCATCCCACGTGTGGCAGCAGGATCACAACGGATTCACGCATCAGGACCCCGGTTTTCTGGATCATGTCATCACCAAAAAGGCCAGTATCTCGCGTTGCTATCTGCCTCCGGATGCGAACTGCCTTCTCTCCGTCTTCGATCATTGCCTGCGCAGCCGGCACTACGTCAATGTCGTGGTTGCCGGCAAACACGCGCTTCCGCAATGGCTGACGATGGATGAAGCAGTGGTGCACTGCACGGAAGGGATCGGTATCTGGCAATGGGCCAGCAACGATCAGGACAGTGAGCCAGACGTTGTGATGGCCTGTTGTGGGGATACGCCTACGCTAGAGATTCTGGCCGCTGTTTCTATCCTTCGAGAGCACCTTCCAAAACTGAAAATCCGTGTGGTCAACGTTGTCGATCTCATGAAGCTGGAGTCCAGTAGCGAGCATCCGCATGGCCTGACCGAAGCTGGTTACGATTCGCTTTTCACAAAGAATAAACACATCATTTTCGGCTTCCACGGTTACCCGTGGCTGGTGCATCGCCTCACGTACCGCCGCACCAACCGGAACCTCCACGTTCGCGGCTACAAAGAAGAAGGCACCATCACGACGGCCTTCGACATGCGCGTTCAGAACGATCTGGACCGCTTCCATCTGGTGCAGGATGTCATCGACCGTTTGCCCGACCTGGGCTCCCCGGGTGCTTGGCTGAAGCAATCGATGCAGGACAAACTGGTCGAGCACAAGATCTACATCGATCAACACGGTGAAGATATGCCGGAGATCCGCAACTGGAAATGGCCGGGAACGGCTAACCCGGGAAGCAAGGCCCGATGAACGCCGCTGGAGACGAGCGTAGACCGTATTGGAAACGCGCTCATCACGACTGGAAATTCTGGGTTGCGATGGTCATGATGCTCGCCGCGCTAGCCATGTACGTGGTGAGCAACGATCTTTCCCGGGTCCCCCGATTGTGAGCGATACCTCCGCCAAGAATATAGGCTCGGTTGTTTCCGTTCGCGGCGGGGTTGTAGACGTTCGCTTCGAACACTCGCTGCCGCCGATTCACCGCGTCCTGCATACCGGCGCGGAAGGAACCATCGTGATCGAAGTGCTCGAACAGCTTGACCCCTGGCGCGTACGGGGAATAGCTCTGACTCCTACACAGGGTCTTGCGCGGGGAATGCGTGTGGAGGACACGGGGGAAGCTCTGCGCGTGCCGGTCGGCAAGCAGATTATTTCCCGGATGTTCGATGTGTTTGGACATGCCATCGACCGGCAGCCCGAACCCAAGAACGTAGAATGGCGAAACATCCTGCGCGAGCCTCCCCCGCTTGAAGAGCGATCCACGAAATCGGAGATCTTCGAGACAGGTATCAAGGCCATTGACGTTTTGGTGCCGCTGGAGCGCGGAGGCAAGGGCGGCATGTTTGGAGGAGCCGGCGTGGGCAAGACAGTATTGCTCACGGAGATGATTCACAACATGCTGGGCCGTCAAAAAGGCGTCAGCATCTTCTGCGGAATCGGTGAGCGCTGCCGGGAAGGTGAGGAACTCTACAGCGCCTTGAAAGAAGCCGGCGTCCTCAAGGATATGGTAATGCTCTACGGGCAGATGAACGAGCCCCCCGGCAAGCGGTTTCGCGTGGGTGCCGCCGCGTTGACCATGGCGGAATATTTTCGCGACGATGAGCATCGCGACGTTCTTCTGCTGATCGATAATATTTTTCGGTTCATTCAGGCTGGTATGGAAGTGTCCGGGCTCATGGGCCAGATGCCTTCCCGGCTCGGCTACCAGCCGACGATGGCCACGGAACTCTCAGGCCTTGAAGAGCGCATCGCCAACACCCATGCGGGCGCTATCACCTCTATCCAGGCCGTGTATGTTCCAGCCGATGATTTGACCGATCCCGCCGCAGTGCATGTGTTCTCGCATCTCTCCGCATCGATCGTGCTCTCGCGCAAGCGAGCGACGCAGGGACTCTACCCCGCTATCGACCTGCTTCAATCGAGTTCGAAAATGGCCACCCCCGGTATTGTAGGCCAGCAGCATTATGACCTGGCGCAGGAAATCCGAAAGACTCTGGCTCAGTACGAAAACCTGAAAGACATTGTCGCGATGCTCGGCATGGAGCAGCTTTCTCCGGAAGACCGCCAAATAGTGGGCCGGGCCCGAAGGCTGGAACGCTTCCTCACGCAGCCCTTCTTTGCAACAGAGAAATTCAGCGGGATTAAAGGCCAAGTGGTCAGCCTGAAGGACTCGCTGGACGGTTGCGATCGCATTCTTCGCGACGAATTCAAAGATTACCCGGAGAGCGCGCTTTACATGATCGGGGCAATCGGGCAAGCCAAAAAGCCGGCGGTCGATGCCAAACCGGAACCACCCAGCCTCAAGCCGGAAGTGGCGCATGCAGCTTAAGATTCTTCTTCCCTCCGAAGTTTTCTTGGACGAGGATGGCGTCTCGAGTGTCGTCGCCGAAACGCAGGACGGCTCGTTCCAGCTACTCGAGCACAGATTGGACTGCGTGGCTGCCCTGGTTCCGGGTATCCTCACATATCTCCCGAAAGACAACTCGCCAGTCTACCTGGCAATCGACGAGGGCGTTTTAGTAAAGACCGGTGCGCAAATACTTGTCTCCGTACGTCAAGCGATCGACGGAACCGATCTTGGCCAGCTTCACGACGAAGTCAAGCGCAAGTTTCTCACTTTGAACGCGGAAGAGCGGAACGTTCGGGATGTACTCTCCAGGATGGACAGCAGTTTTGTTGGACGATTGGCGGCGTTCCAGCATGAGAAATGAACCGGTCGACAAACCCGCCAACGCCAAGCCCGCAAACGGCGAAACGTCTTTTGACAGAGTGGTCGCATCGAAAGCGGCTCGTAAGCTCAGAGTGCAGCGCGAGGGTACGCAGAGCGCCTGGTTCGGACTCGGGATGTCAGGACTTATCGGCTGGTCGGTCGCGGTTCCGAGTCTATGCGGCGTGCTGCTCGGCCTCTGGCTGGATACGAAGTACCCGGGCAGGTTTTCGTGGACGCTCGCGCTCCTGTTTGCGGGCCTGTTTATCGGTTGCCTCAACGCGTGGCACTGGGTCTCCCAACAGGATCGGGATATGCACCGCGAGGACAGCGCGGACGACAAAGGCGCGAGCAGTAAGGAGAAGAACGATGCGTGAAACAGTCCCTTTTATCCTGGCGTTTCTTGTGGGCGTCCTGGCTGGCGCAGTCTTCTTCGGGGGTCTATGGTGGACCATCCGGAAAGCATTACCTTCGAACCTCGCGGGAGTTTGGTTCGCCGGCAGTTTTCTGGTTCGGACCGCGATTGCGCTCGTGGGCTTCTATGCGGTTGGGCAAGGCGACTGGCGGCGCCTGGTTTGCAGCGTTGCGGGATTTCTCGTTGCGCGCTTGCTCGTGGTGCGGCTCACACGATCCATCCGGATGGAGGCACCGCTCCAATGCTCGTAGTCAATCTCACTTCCGATCAACAGATCTTCTGGCAGCACGGCTTTGTCAAGCTGAACGAGACCATAGTGACCACCTGGGCCATGATGATCGCGATGGCTGCCGGCGCGAAGCTGGTAACGCGCAAGCTGCTGACTGAGGGCCCTATTTCACGCTGGCAGGGTTTGATGGAAATTGTGGTCACCAATATCGAAAAACAGATTGAGGAAGTAGGCCTGAAGCACCCGGAAAACTATATTTCTTTTCTGGGGACTCTGTTTCTGTTTGTAGCCATCGCGAGCCTCTGTATCGTGATTCCCGGCTTTAAGCCGCCCACCGGTTCGCTTTCAACCACTGCGGCACTGGCACTGTCCGTCTTCATAGCAGTGCCCCTGTTCGGAATTCGAGCTCAGGGGCTCGGTGGATATCTGAAGACCTACACGCAGCCAACAATCATCATGCTGCCTTTCAACATCATCAGCGAACTCTCACGTACTCTGGCACTGGCCGTTCGTCTCTTCGGCAACATGATGAGCGGGGTGATGATAGTCGGCATCCTGTTGACGATAACCCCCTTCCTCTTTCCCATTGTGATGACCTCGCTTGGTCTGCTGACAGGTATGGTTCAGGCTTATATCTTCAGCATTCTGGCGACCGTATACATTGCCGCAGCCACGCTGGCGAGCAAGCCGAAACCCGCTCCGATAAAGAAAACCACCTGAATATCAAGGATTAAAAAGGAAGACAAATGGACAACAGTACCCTGATCGCTATATTTTCTATCGCTACTTCGGGCCTCACGATTGCCCTTGGATCAATGTGCCCGGCGCTCGGCGAGGGTCGGGCTGTCGCCACGGCGTTGACCTCTCTCGCCCAGCAGCCCGACGCTTCCGCCACCATCACCCGGACGTTGTTCGTCGGGCTCGCAATGATCGAGTCGCTGGCAATTTATTGTTTCGTCGTTTCCATGATTCTGATCTTCGCGAATCCATTCTGGACAAACGCACTTTCGCACGCCGGGGGAAAGTGAATCTATGCTCATCGACTGGTTCACCGTCGGTGCCCAGGCGCTGAACTTTCTGGTACTCGTGTGGCTGTTAAAGCATTTTCTTTATAAACCAATACTCAACGCTATCGACCTCCGGGAGAAGGGCATTGCCACCAAACTCGCGAACGCTAATGCAAAGGAAGTCGCCGCGAAAACGGAACACGATGATCTGGCCAGCAAGAATAAGACATTCGATGAACAGCGGGGGGCACTGCTGACCAAGGCCACCGACGACGCGAAGGCCGAGCATGATCGGCTGGTCGGCGAGGCCCATAAAGAGGCGGATGAGCTACGCACTTCGCAGGCGGTTGCTTTGAAGAATGATCAGGCCAGGCTCAGCAAAGAGATAACGCGAACCGCTACTCAAGAAGTGTTTTCCATCGCGCGAAAAACGCTAGCTGACCTGGCAACCGTTGGTCTCGAGGAACGTCTTGGGGCGGTGTTTACGCGGCGGCTGCGCGAGATGGACGGGAAGGTGAGGGAAACTCTGGCCGCGGCACTCAAGAGTTCGAAAGAACCGGCCGTGGTGACAAGTGTCTTCGACATGCCTGCCGCGCAAAGAGCGACCATTCAGAACGCGGTCAACGAGACGTTCTCGGCCGCGGTCCCTCTGCGGTTCGAATCGGGGCCTGACGCGATCTGCGGAATCCAACTGACAGCGGGCGGGCAAAAGGTTGGCTGGAGTATTTCCGACTATCTCACTTCGCTCGACCGCGCGGTGGGCGTTCTTCTTGACGCCCAACCCAAGGCGTCTGCCGCTCCACCGAAAGCGGCAACACCATGAGATTACCCTCATGAGCGAACCCGGAACCTTGCAGGCTGCGGTCGATAATGCATTCGGCACTTTACATCAGGGGCTCGAAACATTCAAGCCCCAACTGACGCCTCGCGAGGTGGGAATGGTAACGAGCGTCGCTATTGGAATCGCAACGGTTTCCGGACTGCCCGGCGTCGGTTATGAGGAACTGGTGAGTTTTCCGGGCGGCATCCTGGGAATTGCCTTCAACGTAGATGCCGATGAGATCGGTGTGGTGCTGCTGGGCGATTTTGAGGACATACATACCGGCGACGAAGTGGAACGAACCGGTCGTGTGATGGACGTGGCAGTCGGCGACGGTCTGTTGGGCCGTGTGATCGATCCGATGGGTAAAGCTCTCGATGGGAAAGGACCGGTGGCTTCGGACAAGCGCTTGCCGATCGAACGCCCGGCCCCGCCGATTATGGATCGGGCGCCAGTCGACGTTCCATTGCAGACCGGACTGAAGGCCGTCGATGCGCTTGTTCCCGTCGCACGTGGACAGCGCGAACTGATTTTGGGAGATCGGCAGACGGGAAAGACCGCAATAGCGGTCGATACAATTCTCAACCAGCGCGGGCAGAATGTGATCTGCGTATATTGCGCGATCGGCCAGCGCGCGTCCGCCGTCGCCAAGGTGGTTGCCAACCTCCGCGACAAAGGCGCCATGGAATACACCGTGGTGATGGTGGCGGAAGGCAACGTTGCGCCTGGCCTTGTATACATCACCCCTTACGCCGCAACCAGCATTGCGGAATACTTTATGGAAAAAGGCCGCGATGTGCTCATCGTCTACGACGATCTGACGCATCACGCCCGCGCCTATCGAGAGCTTTCTCTTCTTCTGCGCAGGCCGCCCGGTCGTGAAGCCTTCCCTGGCGACATCTTCTACATTCATTCGCGCATGCTCGAAAGGGCAACGCATCTGAGCAAGGAGCGCGGGAGTGGATCGCTTACGGCGCTTCCTGTTATCGAGACTACCGCCCAGGATATTTCCGCTTATATTCCGACCAATCTGATCTCGATCACTGACGGCCAGATATACCTTTCGCCGACACTGTTCGAACTGGGTGTGCTGCCGGCGATTGAAGTCGGCAAATCAGTGTCCCGAGTGGGCGGGCAGGCGCAGCGGCCCGCTTATCGAGCGGTTGCCGGTGACCTTAAGCTGGCCTATGCGCAGTTTGAAGAACTGGAATCTTTTACAAAGTTCGGCACGCATCTGGACGACGCCACTCGAAAGACAATCGACCACGGACAGCGTATTCGGGTGTGTCTCAAGCAGGCGGAATCGAACCCGTGGTCCATACAGGAGCAGATCTGCGTTCTGCTGGCTTTAGCATCAGGGCTCTTCGACCCGGTGCCACTGGGGAAAGTGAGCGAGGCTGAGGCAGCCCTGCAGAAGGCGGCGGGGCAAATTCCCGCGGAGGTTGTGCAGCGGTTCCAATCAGCGGACAAATTGAGCGATGCCGATCGAAAAGTGATTCTCGATATTTCCACACGTACGCTGGCCCCGTTCCAGCCTAAGCCAGAGGCGAAAAAGTGAGCGGAACTATTGAAAGTCTGCGCCACCGAATCGATTCCGCAGGGGACCTGGAAGGCGTGGTTCGAGCTATGAAAGCGCTGGCCGCATCGAGCATCGGACAGTACCAGAAGGCCGTCGAAGCGCTGGATGATTACTATCGCACGGTGGAACTTGGCCTGTCGGTGTGCCTTCAGCAGGCGAGCGCCGCGACGCCGGTGCCGGACAGAAAGCCTAAAGACGGAGAGGCTATCGGCGCTGTTGTATTTGGTTCCGATCAAGGTCTGGTCGGCCGTTTTAACGAAGTCGTCGCGGATCTGGCCGTGAACACCGTGAAAGCGTTGCCGGGCAAGGTAGAGAAAATCTGGGCAATTGGGGAGCGCGTGCACTCATTGCTGTCGGACGCGGGGATCGCGCCTGTCAACCTTCTGGCCGTTCCTGTCTCCGTCCATACAATCACGCCCCTCGTCGGCCAGATTCTGATTGAGCTTCAGGCCGCCCGTGAGCAGGGCGAGATAGTTGGTGCCTACGTCTTCCATAACCGTCCGAAATCCGCCGCAGTGTACGAGCCTGTCTGCCGGCGGTTGCTGCCGCTCGACGATTCGTGGCAAAGCAAGCTCACGTCGATACCGTGGCCTTCCACACGGCCCAACCAAAAGGTAATGCCTGAAATTATTGGCGACGCTAGTCTGACGCTTAAGTCGTTTGTCAGGGGATTTCTCTTCGTTTCGCTATTCCAAGCATGCGCGGAATCCCTCAATAGTGAGAACGCCAGCCGCCTAGCAGCGATGCAGCGCGCCGAGAAGAACATCAAGAACATCGTCGAAGATTTAAATCAAAAATTCCATCGTGTTCGGCAGGCGTCCATCGACGAGGAACTTTTCGATGTGGTCTCTGGCTTCGAGGCGCTCACCGCGAAAGGCAAATAGAAGTTGGCTGAAGAATATGAAAATCAACTCTCACGATTACCGAGTACCTCACGGCAAGAAACTCAAGCTCGACGAATGGCCCACGATCGGGAAGCCTGTCTATAAGTCAAAAAAACATTACCGCAAGCTTCTGGAAGAGCACGTCGATCAGCTGTCCGCACTGCAGCGACTTCACTACGCATCGAATCGGTATGCTTTGCTGATCATTTTTCAAGGCATGGACGCAGGCGGCAAAGACGGCGCTATCCGGCACGTCATGTCCGGAGTGAATCCGCAAGGCTGCGAGGTTCACAGTTTCAAGCAGCCGACGCCAAAGGAACTGGAACACGATTTTCTATGGCGAACCACATGTGTGCTTCCGGAGCGCGGGCGAATCGGCATTTTCAATCGGTCGTATTACGAAGAAGTGCTGGTAGTGCGGGTGCACCCGGAACTTCTTCTCAAACAGCAGTTGCCTGAGGATCTGCGCGACGAACAACACATCTGGGAGGAGCGGTATCGCTCCATTGTTGACCTCGAAGGCCACCTTCATCGCAACGGCACTCGAATCATCAAGTTTTTTCTTCACCTTTCAAAGGATGAGCAGAAACGCCGCTTCCTGGAACGCATCGACGAAGCGGACAAGAATTGGAAATTCAGCGTTGGGGATATTCACGAGCGGCAGTATTGGAAGCAATACATGGATGCCTACGAGAAGTGTTTGACGGCAACCAGCAGCCATCATGCGCCGTGGTATGTCGTCCCCGCCGACGACAAAGAGAACGCGCGGTTAATTGTTTCGCGAGTTGTTCTCGACTGCCTTAGCGGACTAAGAATGGCGTATCCAAGAACCACCCCGAAACGCAAGCAGGAACTCCAGGAGATTCGCAAGTTGCTCGAGAAGTAAGACGACCGGAAACGCAGAGAAGGTGAAGACAATGACCGACGATCCGCTGCCGTATCTGTGGCCTCAGCGAAGGACTAGAGAGAGAACTGGATGAAAATAAATCCCCGTGCGGGGCAATTAGCCGTTGCGTCGGATCTTGTCGATGTGCCGAAGTTGATTACCGCTTACTACGAAGACCGGCCGGATCCACACATTCCGGAGCAACGCGTCGTATTCGGTACATCGGGACATCGGGGCTCCTCGTTTGACCGCGCCTTCAATGAATGGCACATTCTGGCAATCACGCAGGCGATTTGCCTGTACCGGAGGCGCCAGAATATTGACGGCCCGCTCTTTCTTGGGATCGATACTCACGCACTGTCCAGACCCGCGCTGGCAAGTGCACTCGAAGTCCTCGCGGCCAACGGCGTCGACGTCATGCTTGCGGCAAAAGATGACTACACACCAACCCCGGTTATCTCGCACGCAATTCTGACCCACAATAAGGGGCGCAGTTCCGGCCTATCGGATGGAATTGTGATCACACCGTCACACAATCCTCCGGAATGTGGAGGATTCAAATACAACCCTTCGCATGGCGGGCCGGCAGAAGAGCAGATCACGTCCTGGATCGAGACGACCGCGAATAGTTTTCTCACAGATGCGCTGAACGGGCTGAAACGCATGCCCCGTGAAAAGGCGGTCTTAGCGGCAACTACTCACAAACACGATTACATGACGGCGTATGTCCATGATCTTGAGAACGTCATAGACATGGAGGCGATTCGGAACTCCGGAATCTCCGTGGGCGTGGATCCGCTTGGCGGAGCCGGCGTGCACTACTGGGCACTTATCGCCCAGCATTACCGCCTGAATCTTAAGGTGGTCAATGACGTCGTCGATCCGACTTTCCGGTTTATGACACTCGACTGGGACGGCAGGATACGCATGGATCCTTCGTCGCCGTATGCGATGCGCCCTCTCGTCGCATTGAAGGATCAGTTCGACATATCAATCGCCTGCGATACGGACCACGACAGGCATGGAATCGTGACAAAGAGCATCGGTCTACTACCGCCAAATCACTATCTAGCCGTTTGTATTCACTATTTGTTCGGGAATCGTCCACAATGGGGCAAAACTGCGGCAGTGGGAAAAACAGTTGTAAGCAGCAGTATGATTGATCGCGTCACGGCGAAGCTCGGCAAGAGGCTGTATGAGGTTCCGGTGGGCTTCAAATATTTCGTAGACGGGCTGCTGAATGGCGAGTTAGCCTTCGCGGGCGAGGAAAGCGCCGGCTCCTCATTTCTCCGACGTGACGGTACAGTTTGGACCACGGATAAGGACGGTATCATAGCCGCCCTTTTGGCGGCGGAAATCGCAGCGAAGATGAAGCAGGA
>Ga0123338_10005501_pt1 | contig 10826 bp, 10 predicted proteins | sample grotaG_FD_89793 | JGI IMG/M metagenome (GOLD analysis project Ga0123338, IMG submission 89793) | Glacier valley bacterial and archeal communities from Borup Fiord, Nunavut, Canada, to study Microbial Dark Matter (Phase II) -... | ecosystem: Environmental > Aquatic > Freshwater > Ice > Glacier ...
AACGAGTTTATAAAAGAATATCCGTTATCTGAAATAAATGAAATATTCAGGAACAAATAGCTATTTTACATTTATTTATCGGCATTTTGAGTCCTCCCAGTAAAACTGGCCATGCAAAAGTGTTTAGACTCAGCGTGAAGAGAACTTATGGTCGGTTTGTGATAAACCATCACGAACGGAGGAAAGTTCATGCAAACGAAAAGACATAATTGAATAGCTCGTATGAGCTTCCTGATGATTGATTTGCACCTTACCAAGCAATAGTTGATTTTAACGCCTTCTTCGGCATTGAGATAGTTTCGGTTCGTCCGGTGATCTGACTTAGCGTCGCCAATAATCGGCTCAATTCCGCTGCGCATACGACATTCAAGCTGTCATCAGATGTGCTGACCAGGTTACCTTGAGCCAAATATGTACTATTTTGTGAATTTACCATTGGCAATGCATTCGACTTACGTGAGCTTGCATGCATTACAGCTTGTTCTTGTCGTGTTGATTCTGTGTGACAACTTGTCGTGTCTGATTCAGTATGGTGACTAGTTTTTCGTCAGGCTCACTGTATTTGCAGTGAATGTCTACCACATTACCCGGCCAAGATAGATGTGAAGCTTTCTGCTCACGCCTTTGCACGTTTCATCTGACGCGCATGACTGTAGTACTCTTGCACTAATTATAAATCTATTAGATCTTATTTTAATAAACCAAGGTATTCTGTGACCTATATACGAAATGATAAATTAAGTAGCATTAAGTTTAATACAATAACCAACTATATTGGGCAAATTTACACTATAGCCGTAGCGGTCATCTTTACGCCGCTCTACTTGCAATATCTTGGAGCAGAAGCCTACGGACTGGTTGGTTTTTTTGTGGTAATGCAAACTTGGTTGAATTTACTTGATATGGGTTTGAGCACTACATTGGGCCGACAAGTAGCTTATGCAAGAGGTCAAGTTAATGGATTTAAAGACTTCCACAACTTATTAAGAAGCTTTGAACTAATATTTTTTGTTTTAACCTTAAGCATTGTTTTTGGTATTTACTTTTGTAGCAATTGGTTAACACACAGTTGGCTCAAATCTAATGTATTAAACTATGAAACTATTTCACATTGTATCAATATTATGGGGTTAATTATTGGCCTAAGATTTTTTTCTACGATTTATCGCAGCGGTATTAATGGATTTGAAGATCAAATTTGGATTAATAAAACCAGTATTTCCATTAATAGTTTAAAATATATTGGCTCTTTCATAATCCTATTATATGTCTCAAATGATATTAGGCACTTCTTTGAGTATCAGCTTGTAATTGGCCTTATTGAAGCGGCACTACTTGGCTGGAGATTTTATTACAACATGCCACCATCGGATATTTTAATAACATGGTTGAAAATTGACTGGAGTATCTTTCAAGAAATACTTCCTTTTACGTTAAGCATAACATATACATCTGCTGTTTTAATGGTAATAACTCAATTTGACAAATTACTCCTATCAGGTTTTTTAACCTTAAAAGAATTTGGATATTTTAGTATAATCACATTGGTGGCGGGTGCTGTAATAAGCTTGTCCACTCCGGTATTTCTTGCTTTTATACCAAGAATTACAATGCTGGTTGCTAAGCGTAATCTTGAAGAGATGATTGCTGTGTATGTTAATATGACTCAAATAATAACATGGATTACGTTTTCATCAGCAATACTAATTAGTATCTATTCTAAAGAAATTCTTTATTCTCTTACTGGTGATAAAAATGCTTATGTTTGGGGGCAGGAAATACTGTTTTGGTATGCTCTAGGATCTGGTGTTTCTGTATTAGGAAGTTTCCAATATTATTTACAGAATGCATTCGGCTCACTCAGGTTATATGTAATTAGTTCAACAATATCAATTGTCGTACAGGTCCCATTAATTTATTTCATAACGATGAAATATGGTGCACTTGGAACTGGTCGACTTTGGTTTATTTATAGTTTAATTTGGTTTCTAGGATGGACTATGGTTGTTCATAGAAAATTTGTTCCAAGTTTTCACTTTAAATGGCTGATCAAAGATTTGTTGCCTATACTTCTTAGCATATTCATATTGTCATATCTTATGAAAAAAATAATTTATATTGATATGAGTGAATCAAGAACGATAATAATATTTAAAACAGCGGTTATAGGTGTTAGTTTTTTGACTATAACTTCGATATGTGTTCGATCAATTAGAAATAAAGTCTTTGATAAATTAAGGTTCATATTCTAATTTAAATATGGATATTAACGGCACATATGTCACTTGTGAGCAGTCATTAAGTCTTTAAGTAAGATCCGCGCCCAAAGGACGCGGCTTTGAAAGTTGCCCCCCCCCATCGGGGGGCGAGACAGCTTTATTGATGGTGCTACTATATTCACAGACAGCGGCTTTAAAACCTTGGTGAGCGCCGCATAGACAACAACGTACAATTTACGGATAGTGGCCATACCCATCCGGGACTAGAGCATAGCCATCAAACATGACCACGTCCATAGGACGTGGGTTTCAACGTCAAACTAAAGGGTAAATATCATGACTGAGACAATTATTGTAATTAATACTTGTGATGAATATGAAGATGTTTGGGAATTATTTTTTTGCGCATTCCGAGAATACTGGCCAGAATGTATCTATAAATTAGTTCTAAATACAGAGAGTAAGCGTAAAATAACTAATAACACCGATGTATGCATTCACAATTGTGAATCTCCAGACGGTAAAGACAAGTGGGGGTTGAGACTTAAGCAAACTTTAAATGCATGTGATTCAAAATATGTACTAATGTTGTACGATGACTTTATTTTAGAAGGACCTGTTGACAAAGAGAAAATTGCTAATTGCATAAAATTTCTTAACGGTAACTTAAATATTGCCGTATTCTATTTTTATAATATTCCGGTTAATAAAAATATCAATGATAATCGTTTTGAAAATTATGAATTAATACCAAAAAAAGGTGACTATAAATTAAACTCAGCACCGGCTATTTGGCGGCGCGAAAAGTTATTAGAATTTATAGGTGATAATGATACTCCGTGGGCGTGGGAATTTTTTGGTAGCTATCGAACTTATAACTGTTCCGATTTATTTTATTGCGCAAAAAAAGAGCATGAAGATATTTATCCATATAATTACTCTATGGGTGGGGCAATATATAGAGGGAAGTGGGTTGGTAAAATAGTTTTACCATTAATAAAAAAATACAATTTACAAATTGACATAAATAAGCGTGGTATGACAGATGACCTTCAGCAAAAAAATAAAAGAACCCTGCGATGGAAAGTAGAGTTCTTTTTGCTCGGATTTAAAATGATCAATTTAGGTATTTTATTATATTTATACAGGATAGCCAAGATTAAACTTCTGAAATCACAGAGTCTGTAATGGATTAAGTTTCTAGGGGGAAAAGTAAATATGAGCATTGTCAGTAATTTTACATTTGTCACACTCACGTATAATCATTCTTAATACATTATAGAACACCTGGAGAGCAATAAATTCTTTTCGGTTCTATCCCCCAATAAAGGTTGTGGGATAGCGATCCCGCCGTAGTGGGTTCTTCTGAGTTGTGTTCGTGCGGTAAATCTAAGCACGTTGTTCAACTGTTCCAGTATCGGCTTTGCCCGCATTACGATCTTTGATATACCGTTTTTAGCAATCTTCTTGATCGGGTCTCGGTTGTTCCACCTGAACTGAATCTCACCAACATAGCGCGTAAGGTGCCTTTTACTCAGATAGTGGAACACCCCTTTTTTCGCCCGTTCCAGGACAGCATTAAAAGACTCTGCTGTGTTAACGTGGATGCCGTCTCGGCTGAACTCCTTAATGCCGTGATTAACAGAATCGTGCGCTGAGTATTCCTTGCCAATGGCTTTATAGGTAGATAACTGGTCCGTCATGACGTGCGCATCTGGTGAAACAACTGCTGCAACTCGCGGTGCCAGGTCAGCATAACTATCACTGTTGACGACTTCAGCTTTAGCTTCACCATGGCGCTTGACAGCAACATGAATGCAACTTTGCTGGTGCCTTTGCCTCTTGGGTGAACAACACCATGTTCAAATCGAGGTTTGCCGCCAAGGTACTTTTCATCCAGCTCTACGATACCGTCCAGAGGAGCAATAGCATTGCCATGGGCTTTCATCATGGCGCGGATGGCATGACCAACTTTCCAGGCTGTCTTCTGGCGGACACCGATCCATTTTGCCAGAAAAACGGATGATACACCCTTACTGGAATTGACCATGAAGTACATGGCCATCAGCCAGGTTTTCAAAGGTAACTTTGTACTGTGCAGAGGCGTCTTGGTTGTAACTGTGAACTGCTTACCGCATCCTGAACATGTATTGGCTCAGCGTGAATAGGACTTTTGGTTCGTTTGTGATAAACCATCACGAGCGGAGGAAAGTCCATGCGAAAGAAACGCCACAGTTACACACCAGAAGAGAAGGTTTCCATCTTGAGACGTCACCTGGTCGAGCACGTACCTGTATCCGATCTGTGTGACAAACATCAGCTTCAACCCACAATTTTCTATATCTGGCAGAAGCAGTTTTTCGAGAATGGGGCCGCGGCATTTATCCGTGAAGACAAGCCTCAAAAGCGTGTTGAGGAAGTCAAGATCCAGCAACTCGAAGCCAAGTTGATACGAAAGCATGAAGTGCTCTCTGAGTTGATGGAGGAGCACATCAAGCTAAAAAAAGAACTTGGGGAGCTTTAACAGGCGGCTGGGTTCCCCATGACATTCGCGATGCCGTTATTGATTACACCAAGGAATGGAGCGATAAAGCGGAGATTCCGCTGAAACACTTCATCCCTGGCTGGTTGTCTCAAAGAGCAAATTTTACACCTGGATCGATCGTTACGGCAAAGCCAACGAACACAATGCTCCGATCCCTCGTGACTTCTGGCTTGCCTTCTGGGAGCGGGAAGCGATTGTCAAGTTTGCTCTGGACAACCCGCTTGAGGGATACCGGCGGCTAACCTTTATGATGCTGGATCAGGATATAGTTGCCGTCAGCCCTTCCAGCACTTGGCGCGTTCTTTCAAAAGCAGGCATGCTTAACAAATGGAATCAGAAACCGTCTCTCAAAGGAACCGGATTCGTTCAACCGCTACTGCCTCATGACCACTGGCACGTGGATGTTTCTTACCTCAACATCCGTGGCACTTTCTACTACCTGTGCAGCTTCCTGGATGGATGCAGCCGTTCCATCATCCATTGGGAGATCAGAGAGCAGATGACCGAACGCGACGTGGAAATCATTCTAGAACGGGCCAAAGAGAAATACCCTGCTGCCCGTCCACGTATCATTTCTGACAACGGGCCGCAGTTCATTGCAAAGGATTTTAAAGAATTCATCCGGATTTCTGGAATGACCCATGTACGGACTTCGCCCTTCTATCCACAGTCAAACGGCAAGCTGGAGCGATTTCACAAAACCATCAAGACTGAATGCATCCGTCCCGGCGTTCCCCTTTCCCTTGACGATGCTCGCCGGATAGTAGAAAAGTACATCGAACACTACAACACCGTCAGGTTACACAGCGCCATTGGCTACGTGACACCAGCCGACAAGCTGAACGGTAGAGACAAAGAAATATTCAAAGAGCGAGACAGAAAGCTTGAAGAAGCCAGAGAACTGAGAAAACAAAAACGACAGCAAACTTATTCTGAAATCAGGCATTCAGAGGAGGCTTGCTTACCCTTAGATCAAGCGGCCTGAAAGTCCAATTCTGACTGAGGCGTTACAAACATTCATACAGTCCCTTTCGGGTGGAAGCACCAGAAAGGGGCCATGATCTTTTTGTTGTTACAGTGCGGACAAATTCTGCCTTGATGCCAAATTGCTTTTTCAAGATACTGACGACAGGTGTCCTCGTCAGGAAACTGATTGCGAAACTCGTTGATATTCATAGGTAGTTCCTCCTTAAAAGGAAAACTACCACAACCATGCGTCAGATTAAGTCATTCCCGCCTTTCTTTGAGGGATAGAACCGTTATTATTTGTTCTGTGATGATGTTTTTTAAATATGATAATAGCTAAATTGTGGAAAAACTAAAAACATAATGAAAAATAAAATTAAATATTTAGGCCCTATAATTCTAATAGAAATATATCTTATGTTTACTTTATTGATCTTTTCTTTTGGGCCAATTGAATATCATCTGGAAAATCCGCTGATGTTCTGGGATTATATGTTTTTATACCACTTCAGCATGATCTTTGGTTATGTCATTGCTGCAGTACCTTTTAAAAATAGGAATAGACATAAAATTAATTATGATGATTTAAGCTCTTTTAAAATTAGAGTTTTGATTTTTGTTGCATTCCTTGCTTTTCTAATTGGTCATAAGAATATGACGATGTCAGATAGTCTGATACCATATGATTTCTTTTCAGATATTACTGCTGGTCTGCTTAAAAGTCAGGATCAATATGTTTTAAAGATTCAACGCTTGGATGTATACACGGGTAGCAAACTGTTGAATATATTTAATTTTTCAATAGCATTTGCGAAAATAGTTCTCATACCGGTTGTTATTTTCTATTGGGAAAAACTTACAACTGTTGATAAAATGCTAGCAATTACTGTTAGTTTTTTGCCCGTTTTATCTGGGCTTTCTACTGGGACCAATAGTCCGCTATTTCATTTTGTATTTCTTTATGGATCTTCACTAGTCCTGTACTTTGTTGCTAATTATTATCGTGAAGGGAAATATAATCTTAAGAGTAGGCGTTTCTTTATTGTAATTATCGGTATATTATTTTGCTTAGCTATTTGGTTCTTTGGTACAGCAATGCTAGGTCGAGGGGGTGACCCGAGTTATGTTGAATCAACTTCTCCACTTGGGCAGATAAAATTAAAATATACATATCGAGCTGCCGACGAAAACTCGTTTTTAACCTATATTTACGTCTGGCTTTCAAATTACCTTGTGCAAGGCTACTACGGTTTTTCTCAGTCGCTTAATATGGATTTCACCAGTACATTTGGTTTCGGGAACTCTCAATTTTTAACAAGGCAGGTAGAATGGCTGACTGGAATTGATCTTTCTCAAAATACCTATCAACATAAAATAGATCCTGTTTGGGATGAGACGGCACAGTGGCACTCACTTTATAGTCATATTGCAAATGATGTTCATTTTTTGGGTGTCGTTGTATGGAACTTTGTAATTGGTTTCTATATTGCAAAATTGTGGAAAAGTCTTTTAGATGAAAATAACTTTTATTCCAAAGTATTATTACCTTTGTTTGCAATAATTATTATATTTACGCCTGCAAATAATCAGGTTTTTGGGTACCTAGAAACGTTATCGGCCTTCTTGCTTATGACATTGTTTTGGTTTCGTAGCGTTTGTAGGCGAAGTACATGTTTCAAAAAACTGAAATACTGAGTTCCCTGTTTCTATTGAAATTATGATTACTGGTCGTACAGAGCCTTTGGGTTTTGCGATTACATAAGTGAATTTTGACCTTCCTTTGAATATAATTTTCTATTACATCAGTATGGTCCGCTGTGATGAGGCTAAATTCAATTCTATTTTTATTTTGAATTAACAACTAAATGGGGGCAATGTGTTTGCAAACAAAATATTATTAATAACTGGAGGTACAGGCTCATTCGGTAATGCCGTTCTGCAACGTTTCCTCCACACTGATATCAAGGAAATTCGTGTCTTCAGTCGTGACGAAAAGAAACAGGAAGATATGCGGATTGAGCTTAACAACTCCAAAGTCAAATTTTACATCGGGGATGTACGTAACTACGACAGCCTTCACTCGGCTATGCATGGAGTGGATTATGTTTTCCATGCGGCAGCGCTCAAGCAAGTTCCTTCCTGTGAATTCTATCCTATGGAAGCGGTGCGAACCAATGTACTTGGTACGGAAAATGTCTTGAATGCGGCGCTTGCCAATAAGGTAAAAAAAGTAATCTGTCTAAGTACGGATAAGGCGGTGTATCCAATTAATGCCATGGGTATTTCCAAGGCGATGATGGAGAAACTGATGGTTGCCAAGGCTCGGACAACGGATACTAATCAAACCATTATTTGCGGTACTCGTTACGGCAACGTTATGGCTTCGCGAGGTTCAGTAATTCCGCTGTTTATCAAGCAGATCCGTGAAGGAAAACTACTGACAATAACCGACCCGAACATGACCCGTTATCTCATGTCCTTGGAAGATGCCGTTGATCTTGTAATCTATGCCTTCAACAATGCCCGCCAGGGGGATATTTTTGTGCAGAAGGCTCCTGCATCGACAATCATGGATCTTGCTATAGCTGTTAAGGAGTTATTCCACGCAGACACTCAAATAAAAGTTATTGGCACTCGCCATGGTGAAAAGCTTTACGAAACACTGTTGACTCGGGAAGAGATGGTCAAGGCTGAGGACTTGGGAGGCTATTATCGAATTATTCCGGATGAGCGTGATTTAAACTATGGTAAGTATTTTACTGAAGGCGAAGAGAAAATAGCTGAGGTTGAGGACTATAACTCACATAACACGAGACGGTTGAATGTAGAGGAAATTAAAGAGTTGTTACTGCAGCTTGACTACATCAGGCAGGAGCTGAACAATTGATTAGCAATACAGTTTTAGAAGTGAAGACCGTTCTTATCACCGGTGCAGATGGATTTGTCGGTAAAAATTTGCGTATGACACTGCAGCATTATGAAGATCTGCGTTTGCTTTGTTTTGATGTACAAGATGATCCTGCAACTCTTTTCACCCTCCTTGATCAGGCCGATTTTGTGTTTCATCTGGCTGGTGTCAATCGTCCTCAAAACCAGGAGGAATTTCAATCGGGTAATACAGGACTAACAGAACAGATTTGTGACTACCTTGCCAAGAGTGGTAGAAAGATTCCATTTGCCATTACGTCGTCAACTCAGGCGGCTCTTGATAATCCCTACGGCGTCAGCAAGCGCGGAGCGGAGGATGCGGTTTTTGAGTATGGGCGGACAACCGGTGCTCAAGTCCATGTATTTCGTCTTCCCAACGTATTCGGCAAATGGTGCCGCCCTAATTACAATTCCGGTGTGGCAACTTTTTGCAACAATATAGCCAACGATCTAGAGATTCAGATTAATGACCCGAATGTGGTTATGAGCCTGGTTTACATTGACGATGTGGTCAGTTCATTTGTGGCTCTTCTTGACGGCACAGCAGATATGGACGGAGATTTCTGTCGCGTTCAGCCGATTCATGCGGCGAAGTTGGGCTACATTGTTGAGCTAATACGCTCTTTCAGGGAGAGCCGTGCCTCCAGAAGCATTCCTGATATGTCAGATCAATTCGTAAAAAAACTTTATAGCACCTACCTCAGTTATATTCCCGCAAACCAGTTCAGTTATCCTTTAAAAATGAATATTGACGAGCGGGGTTCGTTTACTGAGTTCATCAAGACTCCCGACCGGGGGCAAGTATCGATAAATATCTCAAAGCCAGGTATTACCAAGGGCGAACACTGGCATCATACCAAGAATGAAAAATTTCTGGTGGTTAGTGGCCAAGGGGTGATCAGGTTCAGAAAAATTGGGAATAGGGAGATTATTGCGTATCCTGTTTCTGGAGACAAGCTGGAAGTAGTTGATATTCCAACTGGATATACCCATAACATAAGTAATATTGGGGACATCGACATGGTTACTGTTATGTGGTGTAATGAGATATTTGACTCGGAGAAGCCTGATACGTTTTTTGAACCTGTGGAGTGTAAAGAATGAAAAAGATGAAAGTCGTAACTGTTGTTGGTACTCGCCCTGAGATTATTCGTCTTTCCCGTGTGCTTCCCAAACTGGATCAGTACATGGAGCATATTCTTGTCCATACGGGTCAGAACTACGATTATGAACTAAATGAAATATTCTTTAACGATCTGGATATTCGCAAGCCGGATTATTTTTTGGGTGCTGCCGGTGCAACTGCCGCTGAAACCATCGGACAAATGATCATAAAAATTGATCCGTTGTTGGCTGAAATACAGCCAGAAGCACTGTTGGTGCTTGGTGACACAAACAGCTGTCTGGCAGCCATTCCGGCCAAACGTCGCAAGATTCCGATCTTTCACATGGAAGCTGGCAATCGTTGCTTTGATCAGCGCGTGCCGGAAGAGACCAACCGGAAGATTGTTGATCATACCAGCGACATCAACATGACCTACAGTGATATCGCTCGTGAATATCTGTTGCGGGAAGGTTTGCCGCCGGACCGGGTTATTAAGACCGGTTCGCCCATGTTTGAGGTGCTGAATCACTACCTGCCAAAAATAGAAGCATCCTCCATCCTGACTACATTAGGGCTTACTTGTTTTGACTACTTTGTAGTAAGTGCGCATCGCGAAGAAAATGTGGATTCCGACATCAATTTCCGCAAACTGGTAGCCATCCTGAATGGTCTGGCAGAAGCCTATGGTAAGCGAGTGATAGTTTCGACTCATCCACGCACCCGCAAAAGGGTTGAAAGCCTGGGAGTAAGTTTTCACGATAAAGTTGAACTGATGAAACCGCTCGGTCTGACCGACTATGTTTATCTGCAGATGCAGTCACGCGCGGTGTTATCGGATAGTGGCACCATCAATGAAGAATCCTCAATTTTAAACTTCCCGGCTCTGAATCTTCGCGAGGCACACGAGCGGCCTGAAGGGATGGAAGAAACCAGTGTGATGATGACGGGTTTGGAACTGGATCGAGTACATCAGGGTATAGCGATCCTGGCGGATCAGAAACGAGGAGCCGAACGCACTCTTCGGCAAGTGGGAGATTACTCAATGCCGAATGTCTCCGACAAG
>Ga0123338_10005504_pt1 | contig 10823 bp, 11 predicted proteins | sample grotaG_FD_89793 | JGI IMG/M metagenome (GOLD analysis project Ga0123338, IMG submission 89793) | Glacier valley bacterial and archeal communities from Borup Fiord, Nunavut, Canada, to study Microbial Dark Matter (Phase II) -... | ecosystem: Environmental > Aquatic > Freshwater > Ice > Glacier ...
GACCTGATCATGATCGGCGAGATCCGCGATCGCGAGACCATGACGGCGGCGATCTCGTACGCGCTGTCCGGCCATCTCGTGCTGTCGACCCTGCATGCCAACAACAGCTACCACGCGCTCGGCCGGATCCTCTCGTTCTACGCGCCGGAAGCGCGGCCGGCGCTGCTCGCCGACCTCGCCGCCGGTCTGCGCGCAGTCGTCTCGCAGCGCCTGGTTCGAAGCGTCGCCGGCGGCCGCATGCCGGCGGTCGAGGTGATGCTCAACACCAAGCTGATCCAGGAGCTGATCGAGCGCGGCGACTTCAGCGGCGTCAAGGAAGCCATGGAGAAGTCGATGGCCGAAGGCTCGCAGACCTTCGAGCAGGACCTGGCGCGGATGATCAACGCCAACGTCATCACCCGCGAAGAGGGTCTGTCGTTCGCCGACTCGCCGACCAACCTCATGTGGCGGCTGCAGAACGACATGACGCCGGTGTCGCGCATCGTGCCGAAGAAGGAAGACGACAGCGACCAGCCGAGCTTCACCGAGATCACGATCGACGTGCGGCCGGAAGAGGTCGCCGGCATGTCGCCGAACTTCCGCCGCTTCTGATTTCAGCGACGTGTCGGCGACGCTTCGCCTCGCCGAGGAGCTGATCTCCCGCCGCTCGGTCACACCCGACGACGGCGGCTGCCAGGCCCACATCGCCGAGCGGCTCGCGCGCGTCGGCTTCGAGTGCACCGCCCTGCCCTTCGGCGCCGACGCGGGCCGTGTCAGCAACCTGTGGGCGCATCGACCGGGCAGCAGCGCGGCCGGCAAGCGACTCGCCTTTGCCGGCCACACCGACGTCGTGCCGCCCGGGCCGCGCTCGGCCTGGACCAGCGACCCGTTCGTGCCGGTCATCCGCGACGGCAGGCTCTACGGTCGGGGCGCCGCCGACATGAAGACCTCCATCGCCGCGATGGTCGTCGCGGCCGAAGAATTCGTCGCTGCGACCCCGGCCCACGTCGGCAGCCTTGCCTTCCTGATCACGAGCGACGAGGAAGGGCCGTCGACCGACGGCACGAAGCGGGTCTGCGAATGGCTGGTGGCCGAAGGCATCGGGCTCGACTACTGCGTCGTCGGCGAGCCGACGTCGGTCGCGGTGCTCGGCGACACGATCAAGAACGGCCGCCGCGGCACGCTCTCCGGCAAACTCACGCTGCACGGCGTGCAGGGCCACATCGCCTACCCGCAGCTGGCGAAGAACCCGATCCACCTGGCCGCCCCGGTGCTCGCCGAGCTCGTCGCCGTCGAGTGGGACCGCGGCAACGACCAGTTCCTGCCGACCTCGTGGCAGATGTCGAACATCCACGCCGGCACCGGTGCCGGCAACGTCATCCCGGGTGCCATCACGATCGACTTCAACTTCCGCTTCAGCACCGAGGCGACGCCGGCAGAACTCAAGTCGAGGTTGGAAGCCGTCGTCGGCCGCAGCGGCGCGCCGTACGAGATCGCCTGGACGCTCGGCGGCGAACCCTTCCTGACGCCAGCCGGCGAGTTGAGCGACGCGCTCGCCGCCGCGATTCGCGAACGCACGGGCGTCGCCACCGCGCTCTCGACCACCGGCGGCACATCCGACGGCCGCTTCATCTCGCGCATCTGCAAGGAAGTGATCGAGTTCGGCCCGGTCAACGCCAGCATCCACAAGGTCGACGAGTGCGTCGACGTGGCGAGCATCGACGCGCTGAAGGACGTCTATCGCGACGTTCTCGAAAGACTGATCGCATGACGCTGGTCGAGCTCGTCGTCGCCGCCGCGGCGCGGTTGAAGGCGGCCGGCGTGTCGTTCGGGCACGGCACCACGAACGCGTTCGACGAGGCCGCCTGGCTCGTCACATGGGCGCTCGGCCTGCCGCTCGATGCGCTCGACGGCAAAGGCAAGATGGCCGTCGACGAAGCCGGCCAGGCCCGCGTCGCGGCGCTGATCGACGAGCGGATCGCGAGCCGCAAGCCCGCCGCCTATCTCACCGGCGAAGCCTGGCTGCAGGACATCCCCTTCACCATCGACGAGCGCAGCATCGTGCCGCGCTCGTTCATCGCCGAGTTGCTGGTCGATCCCGAAGAGACCGGCGCGCTCGACGGCTGGCTTTCCGACACGACCAAGCGCGTGCTCGACCTCTGCACCGGCAACGGCAGCCTCGCCGTGATCGCGGCGATGGTCTACCCGGAGATCGTGGTCGACGCGGCCGATGTGTCGCCGGCCGCGCTCGAGCTGGCCCGCATCAACGTCGAGAGGCACCGGCTCGGGCAACGCATCGCAGTCGTCGAGTCGGACCTGTTCTCGAGGCTGCCCGGCCGCTACGACCTCATCGTCTGCAACCCGCCCTACGTCAACGACGCCAGCATGGCCGCCCTACCCGCCGAATACCAGGCCGAGCCGGCGCTTGCGCTCGCAGGTGGTGCCGACGGCATGGACCTGGTCCGTCGCATCGTCGCCGAGACGGCCGCGCATCTGAGCGACATCGGCGTGCTGGTGCTGGAAGTCGGCCACGAGCGCGGCCACTTCGAGGCCGCATTTCCGCGCCTCGAATGTGCGTGGCTGGAGACGAGCAGCGGCGGCGATCAGGTGGTGCTGATCGAGCGGGCGGCGCTGCTCCGCTGAGATCCGCCGCGACGCGACAATCGCTTCATGCTCGTTCTCTCCCAGCTCTCCCTGCGCCGCGGCGTCAAGCTCGTTCTCGACCGCGCCAGCCTCACCCTGCAACCCGGCGAAAAGGTCGGCCTGGTCGGCCGCAACGGGGCCGGCAAGTCGTCGCTGTTCGGCCTCGTCGCCGGTCGATTGCAGGCCGACGCCGGCGACTTCTCGATGCCGCCGCGCTGGCGCCTCGCCGAAGTCGCGCAGGACATGCCCGAAACCTCGGAAGGCGCCACCGATTTCGTGCTCGCCGGCGACACCCAGCTCGCCGAGGCCGAGGCCGCGCTCGTCGCCGCCGAAGCCGCCGACGACGGCCACGCCATGGCCGAGGCCCACCACACCATCGCCGAAGCCGGCGGCTTCGACGCCCGGCCGCGCGCGCAGGCGATGCTGCTCGGTCTCGGCTTCAAGAGCGCGGAACTCGATGCCCCCGTCGACAGCTTCTCCGGCGGCTGGCGCATGCGCCTGCAGCTCGCCCGCGCCCTCATGTGCCCGGCCGAGCTGATGCTGCTCGACGAGCCGACCAACCACCTCGACCTCGACGCCCTCGTCTGGCTCGAAGCCTGGCTGCAGCGCTACACCGGCACGATGATCGTGATCAGCCACGACCGTGAGTTCCTCGACGCGGTGACCAAGGTGACGGTCCATCTCGACGAGACCAAGCTGAACCGCTACACCGGCAACTACACCGCCTTCGAGGAGATGCGCGCCATCCGGATCTCGCAGGCGCAGGCGAGCTTCGTCAAGCAGAAGGAGAAGATGGCGCACCTGCAGAGCTTCATCGACCGCTTCAAGGCCAAGGCGAGCAAGGCCAAGCAGGCGCAGAGCCGGGTCAAGGCGCTGGCGCGGATGGAGAAGCTGGCGCCGGTGCTCACGAGCGCCGACTTCCAGTTCGAGTTCAAGGAGCCGCAGAGCCTGCCGAATCCGATGCTCGCCTTCTCCGACATGGCGTGCGGCTACAAGAGCGAAGGCGCCCACGACATCCGCATCGTCGACCACATCGATCGCTCGGTGCTGGCTGGCCAGCGGATCGGCATCCTCGGCGCCAATGGCCAGGGCAAGTCGACCTTCGTGAAGACGATCGCCGGCGACCTCGCGCCGCTGTCGGGCGAGATCGTCGCCGGCAAGGGCCTCACGATCGGCTACTTCGCGCAGCAGGAGCTCGATGTCCTCTCGCCCGCCGACGGTCCGCTCATGCACATGGTGCGGCTGGCACGCGACGTCGGCCCCGCGGCGCGCGAGCAGGAGCTGCGCGACTTCCTCGGCTCGTTCCGCTTCACCGGCGAGATGGCGATGCAGGCCGTCGGCACGCTGTCGGGCGGCGAGAAGGCGCGCCTGGTGCTGGCGATGCTGGTCTGGCAGCGCCCCAACCTGCTGCTGCTCGACGAGCCGACCAACCACCTCGACCTCACGACCCGCGAAGCGCTGAGCATGGCGCTCAACGAGTTCGAGGGCACGGTCATGCTCGTGAGCCACGACCGTGCCCTGCTGCGCGAAGTCTGCGACGAGTTCTGGCTGGTCGCCCACGGCGCCCTCGAGCCGTTCGACGGCGACCTCGACGATTACCAGAAGTGGCTGCTCGAGCAGGCGAAGGCAGCGTCGCGGGCGTCGAGTGCGCCGGCGGCGGCGGCGACGAAAAAGGCCGCGGTGGCCACGCCGGCGAAGGTCGAAGCACGCCCCGCCGAGGTGAAGGCTCCGCCGCGCCGCGAGGACCGCAAGTCGGCCAAGCAGGACCGGGCCCGGCAAGGCGACGCCAGCCGCCCGCTGCGTGCCGAGCTGAAGCGCATCGACGAGCGCATGGGTCGGCTCGCGACCGAAAAAGCCGCGCTCGAAAGCCGGCTCGCAGTGCCGGGCGCGGCGCCGGCGTCGTTCGCCGACCTCGGCCGCCAGCTCGCTCACGTTGGCGCCGAGATCGCGACGCTCGAGAACCGCTGGCTCGAGCTGCAGACCGAGCTCGAAGCGGCGGGCTGAGCCCGCGGCGGCACGACCCAGTCGAGCCCCCCGGATTATTCAATTGCGCACAATCTGATTGCGCACAATCTGGTTGCGCTCTGTATTAACGCCATGCCACATCCCTCGCGATCGACCCGGATCGACCGACTCGCGCTCGACAACCAGCTCTGCTTCGCGCTCTACGCCGCGTCGATGGCGCTCACCAAGCGTTACAAGCCGCTGCTGGCGCCGCTCGGCCTCACCTATCCGCAATACCTCGTCATGCTGGTACTTTGGGAAGGCGACGGCATCGGCGTGTCGCAGCTCGGCGACCGCCTGCAGCTCGACTCCGGCACCCTCACGCCGCTGCTGAAGCGCCTCGAAGCCGCCGGCCTCGTTCAGCGCCTGCGCGACGCGGCCGACGAGCGCCGGGTCCTCCTTCGCCTCACCCCAGCCGGCCGCGGCCTGCGCGCTCGCGCCGCTGCCGTTCCCACGATCATCGGCAAGGCTGTCGGCTGCGGCCTCGACGAGCTGTCCCGACTGACCGCACGGCTGCATCGCCTGCGCAACGAGATCGATTCTTCCTCCCCGCGCGCGGCCTGAAACCGCGCATCCTTCCTCCCACCGTCAACAGAAAGCAGCACGATCATGGCTCTCGAAAAAGTCCTCTACACCGCCCACGCCACCTCCTCCGGCGGCCGCGAAGGCACCTCGAAATCCGACGACGGCGTTCTCGACGTCAAGCTCACCACGCCCAAGGGCCTCGGCGGCAACGGCGCCACCGGCACCAACCCCGAGCAGCTGTTCGCGGCCGGCTACTCGGCGTGCTTCCTCGGCGCCATGAAGCACGTCGCCTCGGTGCAGAAGATCGCCCTGCCGGCCGACACATCGATCGCCGCCGACGTCGGCATCGGCCCGATCCCGCAAGGCTTCAACATCCAGGTCGCGCTGCACGTCACCGTGCCGGGCATGGACAAGGCCGCGGCAAAAAAGCTCGTCGACGACGCCCACCAGGTCTGCCCGTACTCGAACGCGACCCGCGGCAATATCGACGTCACGCTCGCCGTCGTCTGATCCAGCGCTCGAGCAGGCCCACGATGAGCTCGACCCGCGCCTTCTGAGGCGACAGGTCGCCGGCGGAAGGCAGGTCGTCGCGGCCTGCCACCCGGCCGTCGACGATGGCGCCCTCGAGGCAGCGCGTCGCCCTCAGGATCACGACACCGGAGGCGGCCGCCGTTTCCAGCGCTGCTTCCAAAGCGTGATGCACCGTGCCGTTGCCGGTCGTCGCGACGACGATGCCATGGACGCCTGCGTCGACCAGCGCTTCGACGCTGCGCACGTCGGCTGCGGCGGTGCTGCTGACGATCGCCACGAACGGCCACGGCCACGGCTCCACCGGAAGCGCGATCATGCCGATGGCTTCATCGGACCCTGCTTCGACATCGCCGCCGGCGAACGGGTCGAGCCGCGTCGGGTGCACCTTCCGCACGGCGCGGGCGCCGTGCACGGAGCCCGCGAACGACACCACCACGCCGCCTCGCGACCGTGCTGCTGCGACCGCCATGGCCTCGGCGAGGTTGGCCGGCCCGTCGGACTCCGTCGACGACGCCGGCCGCATGGCCCCCGTGAGCACCACCGGCTTGGCCGGGGCCAGCACGCGCTGCAGGAACCACGCCGTCTCCTCGAGCGTGTCGGTGCCATGAGTGATGACCACGGCGCGAACTTCCGGCCGCGCGACGTGCCAGGACACGCGTTCGGCCAGCCGCCGCCAGATCGCGAAGTCCATGTCCTTGCTGTCGATCTGCGCGACCTGCTCGGTCTCGATGGTGATCCCGCGCTCTTGCGGCAACGCCGTCGCCAGCGCCGCGACGCCGACCTCGCCGGCGCGATAGCGCACGTTCTCGTCGGGCGAATCGGCCCGCGCCGAGATGGTGCCGCCGGTGCCGAGGATGACGATGACCGATCCGGTGCTTGGCATTTGCATGAAACTGGATGAAAATACAGGACTGGATATTTATGCAGCTCCGGCACCGGTCGCGAGCGAAAGGGCCGACATGCAGGAATCGCCGAAGCTTACCGACCGACAGCAGCAGATCCTCGATCTCGTACAGAGCGCCATCGAGCGTACCGGCGCGCCGCCCACGCGCGCCGAGATCGCCAACGAGCTCGGCTTCAAGTCGGCCAACGCGGCCGAGGAGCATCTGCAGGCGCTGGCGCGAAAGGGCGTCATCGAGCTGATCGGCGGCACCTCGCGCGGCATCCGTCTGCGATCCGACACGCTGCGCGCCCTCAACCAGGCGCGCAACAAGCAGTTCAGCCTGCCGCTGCCGAGCCTGGCGCAGCTGTCGCTGCCGCTGATCGGCCGCGTTGCCGCCGGCAGCCCGATCCTCGCGCAGGAGCACATCGACCGCAGCTACCTCATGGAGGCGAGCATGTTCGCGCGCCGGCCCGACTACCTGCTCAAGGTCCGCGGCATGAGCATGAAAAACGCCGGCATCATGGACGGCGACCTTCTCGCCGTCCAGAAGGCGACCGACGCCAAGAACGGCCAGATCGTCGTCGCCCGCCTCGGCGACGAGGTCACGGTGAAGCGGTTCCGGCGCACCCGCTCCGGCGTCGAGTTGCTGCCGGAGAACGACGAGTTCAAGCCGATCGTCGTCGGCCCGGAAGACGAGTTCGCGATCGAGGGACTCGCCGTCGGCCTCATCCGCAACAACATGCTGATGTAGCGCGAACAGCGGCGGAGGAGGCGATGGTCATCAAGTCACCGAAGGCGAAGAGCGCGGCCGAGTGCCTGCGCCTCGAGCAGCTGCCCAACATCGGTCCGTCGCTTGCGGCCGACCTTCGAAGCATCGGCATCGACCACCCCTCCGACCTCTGTGGGCAGAGCCCACTCCAGCTCTATCACCGGCTCTGCGAGGTGTCGGGCCAGCGCCAGGATCCATGCGTGCTCGACACCTTCATGGCCGCCACCGACTTCATGCGCGGCGCCGTCGCCGCGCCGTGGTGGAAGTACACGCCCGAGCGCAAGGCCACCTTCGGCGCCCTCTGAGGCGGCGCGGTCGAGCGCGAATTGGCGGGCACGAACGGCGTTGTTCGTCGCTTCGCTGTCACGCCCGCTGGCAAGAATGGCCTGGCCGACGCCGTTGTCGGCCATTCCCTCCGCGCCGCCCGATGCCCCTGTTCGCCCTCCACCGCTGGCTCGTCTCGGCTTCATCTGCACCGGCCGGCCGCAACAGCCGCGTCGAGAGCAGGCCGCCGATGGCGCGGCCGCGTTGGCAAGGTCGACCGATGAAGTCCGAAGACCTCGCCGACGCCCGCCTCGATTTCTCCGAAGCCTTGCTCGACGTGCGCAGCAAGGCCGCCATCGACGCTCTCGACCGCATCGCCGTCGCCCGCTCGCTGCACGAGTTGTGGCACTTTCGCGAGGAGGTCTTCAGCCTCGTCGCCTGCCGCCATAACCAAGTGGAAGCATCGAGGCGGTTGGCGGTTCTCGACCGCCACTTCCCGCGCCGCTCGCGGCCGTCCGGCGACCTGCGTATCGCCGGCTGCTGATCGGCCGCCGATCGGCCGCTGAACGGCGGCGCTGCCGCTACGGCTGCGTCGGCTGGCCGAGGAAGTCGATCTTGCCGAGCTCGACGCCGTTGTGGCGCAGCAGCGCATACGTGGTCGTCATGTGGAAGAAGAAATTCGGCAGCACGAAGTGCTTGAGGTAGGCCTCGCCCTTCATGATGATCGAACCGTCGCGCCGCGGCACCGCGATGTCCCTGTCGTCGCTGCCGACGATCTGCGCGGCCGGCACCGACTGCACGTAGTCGGAGGTCTTGCGGATGCGGGCGCGCAAGTCCTCGAGCGTCGTCTCGTTGTCCTCGAACTTCGGGCTCTCGACGCCGGCCAGCCGGGCGACGCAGAACTTGGCCGCGTCGCAGGCGATCTGGATCTGCTTGGCGAGCGGCAGCATGTCGGGCGCCAGTCGCGCCGCCAGCAGGATCTCGGGCTCGAACTTCTTCGCGCGCGCAAAGGCTTCGGCCTTGTCGAGCCACTGGGTGGCGTTCGCGAACATGCGAACGAACACCGGAACGCTGGCGGAATGCATCGTCATCGACATGAAGGTCTCCTTCTTCTTGAAGTCGGCATCTTAGGCGCCGAGAACCGCTGCCGGAGCCTGCGCCGATAGGCCATCGTGCCGACCTGCGGCGATGTCGCGTGCACAATGCCCTAGCCCGTGAACATCATCATCCTCGACGACTACCAGGATGCCGTGCGCAAGCTCAAGTGCGCGAGCATCCTCGAGCCGCTCAACGCCAAGGTCTTCACCAACACGGTCAAGGGCATCGGCCAGCTCTCGGTCCGATTGCGCGACGCCGAAGTGCTGGTGCTGATCCGCGAGCGCACCCACTTCCCGAAGCAGCTGCTCGAGAAGCTCACCAAGCTGAAACTGATCTCGCAGACCGGCAAGGTCGGCGCGCACGTCGATGTCGAGACCTGCACCCGGCTCGGTATCGCCGTCGCCGAAGGCGTCGGCTCGCCGGTGGCGCCGGCCGAGCTGACATGGGCTCTCATCATGGCCGCGATGCGGCGGCTGCCGCAATACATCGGCAACCTCAAGCATGGCGCCTGGCAGCAGTCGGGCTTGAAGTCGGCGTCGATGCCGCCGAACTTCGGCCTCGGCCTGGTGCTTCGCGGGCGCACGCTCGGCATCTGGGGCTACGGCAAGATCGGTCAGCTCGTGGCCGGCTACGGCCGCGCCTTCGGCATGCAGGTCATCGTCTGGGGCAGCGAGCGCTCGCGCGAGCGCGCCCGCGCCGACGGCCACCTCGCGGCACCGAGCCGCGACGCGTTCTTCGAAGTTGCCGACGTGCTCTCGCTGCACCTGCGCCTGCAAGACGAGACGCGCGGCATCGTGACCTTCGAGTCGCTGGCGCGCATGAAGCCGACAGCGCTGCTGGTCAACACCTCGCGGGCCGAACTCATCGAAGAAGGCGCGCTGGTTTCGGCGCTGAACCGCGGCCGCCCGGGCATGGCCGCGGTCGATGTGTTCGAGAGCGAGCCGATTCTGCAGGGCCATCCGCTGCTGCGGCTCGAGAACGCGGTTTGCACACCGCACATCGGCTACGTCGAGCAGGACAGCTACGAGCTCTATTTCCGCGCCGCCTTCGACAACGTCGTCCAGTTCATCGCCGGCACGCCGACGAACATCGTCAATCCCGAAGCCTTGCGGGCGCTGCGGTGACGGAGGCCGAAACGGACCTGCCGGCGCCGCCGGCGGCCGCGCCATCGGCTGCAGCCGTCGACGCTGTCCATCTCGCCCAGGTCCGCTGGTCGCTGATGTTCGGAAACTTCGTGATCGGCTGCGGGGTCATGGTCGTCGTCGGCACGCTCAACGACATCGCGCGATCGCTCGAGGTCTCGGTGTCGATCGCCGGCCAGCTCGTCGCTGCGGCCGCAGTGGTGATGTGCTTCGGCGCGCCGCTGCTCGCCGGCTGGTCCGGCGGCCGTGACCGGCGCCTTCTGCTCGCTGCATCGCTGGCCTGGTATGCGATCGGCCACGCCGCCTGCGCGCTGATGCCGAGCTACGCCGGGCTCTTGCCGGTGCGCGCTCTCACCGTGCTCGGCGCCGCCGTCTTCACGCCGCAGGCAGCAGCCGCCATCGGTGCCCTGACACCGCCCGAACATCGCGGCCGCTCGATCACCTTCATCTTCCTCGGCTGGTCGATCGCTTCGGTGATCGGCATGCCGATGGCAGCCTGGATCGGCGATGCCTTCGGCTGGCGTGCGGCGTTCTTCGCGGTCGCTGCGCTCGGCGTCGTCGCTGCCGCATGGGTTTATTCGACCGTGCCGAGCGGGTTGCGGCCCGCTGCGATGAGCCTGGCGGCGTGGCGGAGCGTGTTCACGAATCCGGTGCTGATGGCGATGCTGTTCGTGACCGCGATCGCCGGCGCCGGCCAGTTCACGGTCTTCTCCTACTTCGCGCCGTACTTCAAGACCGTGCTCGGCGCGAGCACGACGGCGGCGACGCTGCTGTTCGTCTGGTTCGGCGCTTTCGGCGTCGTCGGCAACACGCTGGCGTCGCGCTACGTCGACCGCATCGGCGCCGGCCGCGCCGTCGCCTTCACGCTGGTGCTGATGGCGATCTCGCTGCTCGCCTGGCCGCTGGCCACCAGCGTGCTCGGGCTCGCCATCGTCGCCGTGCCGTGGGCGCTCGGCTGCTTCTCGTCGCAGTCGATGCAGCAGGC
>Ga0123338_10005506_pt1 | contig 10821 bp, 8 predicted proteins | sample grotaG_FD_89793 | JGI IMG/M metagenome (GOLD analysis project Ga0123338, IMG submission 89793) | Glacier valley bacterial and archeal communities from Borup Fiord, Nunavut, Canada, to study Microbial Dark Matter (Phase II) -... | ecosystem: Environmental > Aquatic > Freshwater > Ice > Glacier ...
CGGCCACACGGACCAACACGCCGACGGCCACGGCGACGTGTACTAAGACGCCGACCGACACGCTGACAGCCACGAACACGCCGACGCACACGGCCACACCGACGGCTACGCCGACCGACACGCTGACAGCCACGAACACGCCGACAGCCACGCCGACGGCCACGAACACACCGACGAACACACCGACAGCCACGCTGACAGCCACGAACACGCCGACGAACACACCGACAGCCACGCTGACAGCCACGAACACGCCGACGTTCACCAATACGCCGACCCACACCCTGACGGCCACGCCGACATTCACCAATACACCGACTGCCACGCCGACCGACACGGCGACCACGGTGCCGAACACGGCGACCCGTACAGCGACCACGGCACCGACCGCCACACAGACGGCAACCAACACAGCGACGGTAACACAGACCGCCACAACCGTGCCAACGGCGACTCAGACGGCGACGAGCGTGCTGACAGCGACGCAAACGGCGACGCAAACGACGACAAGCACGGCGACCAACACGGCGACGGTAACACAGACCGCCACGAGTGTGCCAACGGCGACGCGAACGGCCACGACGGTGCCGACGGTGACGCAGACGGCGACGAGCGTGCCGACAGTGACGCAGACGGCGACCAACACAGCGACGGTAACACAAACCGCCACGAACGTGCCGACGGCGACGCAAACGGCGACCAACACGGCGACGGTAACACAGACCGCCACGACGGTGCCGACGGTGACGCAGACCGCTACGAGCGTGCCGACGCTGACACAGACCGCTACGAGCGTACCGACGCTGACACAGACCGCTACGAACGTGGCAGCCACCGTGACACCGACCGCTACGAGCGTGACAGCCACCGTGACGCAGACCGCTACGAACGTGGCGAATACAGTGACCGCAACGCAAACCGGCGTGGCGAACACGGTGACAGCGACGCAAACCGGCGTGGTCGGCACCGCAACCGCAACGCAAACCGGCGTGGTCGGCACCGCAACCACGACGAGCGTGCCGAGTGCGACGAATACCGCCGGGCCGACCGCTACACCCTGCACGATCCGCTTCAGCGACGTGACCGACCCGACGACGTACTACTATCAGGGCGTGTACTATCTCGCCTGCCATGGCGTGATCAGTGGCTACTCTGACGGCACCTACCGCCCGTTCAACAACACCACGCGGGCCCAGATGACCAAGATCGTCACGCTGGCCTTCAACATCCCGCTCGTCACCCCGCCCGCGACGGGCACCTTCGCCGATGTGGACCGCACCAGCGTCTTCTATCAATTGATCGAGACGGCGGCGGCGCGGGGCATCGTCAGCGGCTACACCTGCGGCGGGGTCAACGCGCAGACGGGCCAGAGCGAACCGTGCGACGGTGCGCGGCGACCCTACTTCCGCCCGTCGAACTTTGTGACGCGCGGCCAATTGACCAAGATCGTGGTCTTAGGGGCGGGCTTCCCGCTGATCAATCCGCCGACCCCGACCTTCACCGATGTGGTGCCGAGCAACGTCTTCTATCAGTCCATCGAGACGGCGGTGTGCCACGGAGCCATCACCGGCTATGACGACCACACGTTCCGGCCCAACAATTACGCCTTCCGCGGCCAAATCGCCAAGATCGTCTACTTGGCGGTGACGAACCCGCGCGACATCTGCCCGGCGGCCCGCCCGCCGGCGCGCTAATCTGGGCACGGGGTAGGCCCGCCTGCCCCATGCTCGGCCCTAGAGGACGGGTGCCGCACGGCGCGGCTACCGCTACGGCTAGACGAAGTCCGCCTACGCGGACTTCGTCTAGCCGTAGGGCGGATGGGTGGTTAGTCGTAGTCCGCGTAGGCGGTCTTCGTAGCGGTAGCCGCGCCGTGCGGCATCCGTCCTCCGGGGTCTCTTGCCGAGGGAAAGGCAAACTCCGCGTGCCAAGCACGCGGAGTTTGCTGAGTTGATCGTTGGTGCTAGGGAGATTAGTGGCTTGGGCCGGTCGGTAGCGGCTCTTGTTCGTGGACATCGCGGCCCAGGTTGCCCAGGTCGCTATTGACTTCAGCCTCGAGTCCCTCGTCTAGCGAGTGGGTGTGGCTGCTGCGGCTGTAGCCGTCGTGTGCCACAGGAGTCGCGGCGTTGCCCGACTCCCAATCGCTGGGGGATTCTACGATAACTGGCTGTTTATTCTCAGATTCCATTGGCTCATTGCTCCTTTTGTTGCCCGCAAAGAGGGTCAGACGTAGTGAGGTTGCCCATACCACGTACCTGCCTACATTGGCAGAAGGCCACCATTGAGCCTTTCGCTATTATACCATGCCGCAGGCTGCTTGACAAGGCGGTTACGGCTCCATGCTGTGGACGGTGTCGGCGAAGTCTTCGATGCTCCACACACCAGGGATAATTTGGCGATGGATCATGAATGGCGGCGCGACCTGGGGATCATGGGGATCGCGCAGGCGGAACGCACCGTGGTAGCCGCGCTTCGCCACCTCGGCGGCTACATCTTCGGTGTACACGCCGAACGGGTAAGACAGGAACTGCGGCTTGTGGCCCAGCACATCGTTGAGTTCCTGTTCCGACTGATCAAGCTGAAACTGTAGTTCCTTCGGGGTCAAGATCGCCATGTTGCGGTGGTCCCAGGTGTGCCCGCCGATCACATGGCCGCGCCGCTCCAGATCACGTAGCTGGTCGGCTTTCATAAAGTAGCGTTTGCCGATGGTCACGGTCATGATGAAAAATGCGCCGTGATAGCCGTATTGCTCCAGCAGCGGCGCGGCATCGGTATATTGTTCGCCGTTGTTGTCGTCGAAGGTGAACATAACCGGGTGGGGCGGCAGGGTCGCGCGCCCGGCAATCGCATCTACTAGTTGTTGCGGCAAGACCGACTCATAGCCATGCGCCTTCAGCCAGCGCAGTTGCGCCTCGAACTGATCGAGCGGGCAGTCATACTCGCCGGCCGCCGGCACGCCGAAGTGGTGGTAGGCCAGCACCGCGATTTGTGGCGGCGGGCCGGGCGTAGCGCTGGGTGGCGGGCGGGTGGCACTTGCGGGCACCGGGGTAGCAGTGGGCGGCGGCGCGGTCAGCGTCACCGTGGCGGGCATGGGGCTGGCGCTCGGCGGAACCACCGGCGGCGCGGTCAGCGTCACCGTGGCCGGTGGCGGGGCAGTCGGCACGGCGGTCGGCGTATCCGCTGTCCCCTGGCAGGCACTGATCAGCGCCGGCATCAGGCAGAGCAGCGGTAAGCAGCGTAGGCGATGGCGCAGGGCTGTTAATCGCCATTGATAGGTTGACATAATAATAAGGGCACCTTTGCTGCAACAGAACTATGTTCTTGTGCGGGTGGGTCAGGGGCCGGCGTGCAGGGCCGTGTCGGTGGCCCGCTCGGCCAGCCCCCACAAGAACAGCATGGTGAGTCCGTAGATGAGGGAGGCGCGGCTGTCCTCGCGGTTGCGTGCCCAAGTGAAAGCCGCGGGCAGGGCCAGCACCGCGCTCACTCCATACAGAAAGTGGATGCTGCGCGCCGGCATCAGGCCCATAAAGACCAACACGAGGCCCACCAGCGCCTCGATCACAAACAGTCCTTCGGCGATCACCAGTGCGCCGTTGTAGTTGCCGTTCGGGGGCTGCCGGCGCAGGAACAGCGCCAGCCCCCAGACCCCCACGACAAAGGGATAGAGCAGGCCCATATTCGCAAGAACCTGATGAACGTTGGACATCCCTGGCCTAGCGTAACGCTACTGCGCCGAGGTCCACCATTCCTAAGCCGCGCGGCCCAATCCAGACGGGGTGGTTGCCCTCGACAAACAGGGTCGGCGCATTGGGCTGGGCTGGATTGACGAGGTAGATGCGCTGCGGCCCCAGGTCTTTCCCGCCGCTATCAGCGCAACTCCTTTCCTGGCCGCCGTAAGCGATCCACTGGTCCGGGGTCCAGGTCACGCTATTCAGCACAAAGAAGCTGCTTTCGCTCTGTGGCAGCTTGATGGCAAACTCTGCGCCGGGGCGGTCGGCGCGAGCGACGCGCACGCTGCCCAGCGAAACGCAGGCACTGCTATGCGCCTGCTCAGTCCAGGCCACTTGTAAGCCGCTGGGCGCGAGGGCCAAGCTGGTCACGCCGTTGCCGCCCGGCACGGCCAGATTGGTCAGCGTGTTGGTACTCATGTCTACTGCATGGAGCTGCATTCCGTTGCCCTGCGCGCCCAGATCCTTGTGCGGCCCGCCGACAAACAGCACGCGGTTGGTGTAATGATATTGCAGCGGCCCGCTGAACACCCATGCGGCATCGCCCGTATCGGGCAGATAGCTGATCTGACGCGGCTGGCCGGCGGCGGCGGGGTAGGGGATGGCCCAAATGTTGTTTTTGCGAACAGCGATAATCCGCCCATCGCTGGTCCAATTGGCGTTGTCGCCCGCGCCTAGCGTTTCGTCGCTGCCGGTTTGGGGACTGTAGACGTGCAACTGGCCGTCTACCGAGGTGATGATATGGCGACCGTCACCCGCCCACGCGCCATTGTATTTGACGCGATTCAGTGTGGCGTGGGTCATATCCAGCCAATAGGCTCGGCCTTCGCTGAGGGCACCGACATTATAGAGCAACTGCGTGCCGTCATAGGAGAGATTGAGATTGCTGATTGGGCCAGGGGCATCGGTGAGGGCCGGCACACCGAGGATCGCGCGGGCGTTTTTGCCGTCGCGGCCCACGGCCCAGATTTGATTGCTGTTCGAGACGTAGATCAGTTGGCCGTAGAGATTTGCCACCCGCTCCGGCGGAATGGTGCGCTGGATCGTTGCGCCTCCGGCAGCGGCCGGGGGCTGGGCCGGCGCACCGGGTGCCGCTGGGCGGACGGTGGGGGCAACCCCTTTGGTCGGCTCCGGCTGGAAGCCGCTATCGGGCGCTTTGGTGGCGGCTCCCGTTGCGGGCGTACCGATCCCCGCCGCACCGATGGCCGTGGCGCCGCCGGCGGGTACGGGCGATCCGCTGGGCAACGGCAGCGAATCGATGTTGCCGAAGCTAGACCCGCTTTTGACCTCCGCCGGGCCGGTGGTAGGGCTCCCCGGCGTGGTCGCCGCTGTCACTTGCGCGACCGGGTTGACGGCGTAATTGTCGCGGGCGCTGCTAGCGAGGTCCGGGGCGGGCGCGGCCTGCCCGCACGCGGCCAAGCTCAGGCTCGTCAAGAGCAGTACGCCTGCCGGAGCGGCACGTCGCCAACCGCGCAGGAGCCGAAAGGTCAGCATAGGCATGGGATCACCTCAGATGTAGGCTAATGGACAGGGGCTGGAGTTGCGCTACATAGCCAGCCGCACTGCTGTGTTATGTCTATCAGCAAGAGTATAGCATAGGCTGGAAGGGCTTGTCAATAACTGCTGATCCCGTAACTGTTCAGTTTAGGCTAGACGGTGTCCTGTTGCACGCAGCATAGAATCTAGCCGCACCTCGATCTCTGTTTGTAAGTTCCTTATACCTAACGGAAACTTCGGCATCCGTCCCCGGTCGCCGGGTGGAACCGCCTCCTACAGTCTGCCACCAGCACCTACGATTAGGCGAACTTTAGGAGGCGGTTCCACCCGGCGACCGGGGGCCGGGGCGCTTTTAAGAGTGAACACTTACCTGATCCAGCCGGTTGCCGGACGATAGTTGACATAACTTATGTGAAGAAATGTACAATGATCAATACCCTAAAATGGAGGCCCATCTATTGACAGGGGGGAGCGAAAGTGCTATGATAGGGCCAGTGGTAATAGGTTAATAGGGAAGCAAACGCAGTAGAGGCTTCCCGCCGACGTGAGAAAGGGGAACTTGCCCTATGTGCAACGTTAAACCTCACGTATTGGAGATGCGCTATCAGGTGGATAGGCGTCGGCCCTAAAGGGGCCGGTTCTCGCCGCAACGTACAGTGCGCTAATAGCTGAACGACACAAGCCCCACTGTTGGGCTGGATGACTAACCCGCATAGATCGGGTGGGCTGGCGCACTTGCACAGGATTAGCATACTATCGCGCAACGCAGCTAGAGACAGAAAGGGGGGGCTGTTGGATGTATAAGACAGACCTTCGAGTCCTGGAGATGCGCTATCAGGTTGATCGCTAAGGCCCGCAAGGGCTGGGTTGTAACCAGGGGAGGCTCGCTGCGGTGGGCCTCCCCTTTTTGCTGTAAGGGTGGCGGCAGGCACTGTCTGAATGCGGAGCGAGTGCCCGCTTAGTAGGGTGGTAGCCTCCGACGCTGGGTGCGCGCCGCCCCGCGCGCGCCGTGCGCTGCTACAGCGGTCACTGAGCGGGCTCCATGCGCGTTGACGGCCCTGTAGACAGGCAAGGAAAAGCCCCGGCAGTTGGGCGAACCACCGGGGCAATCCAAAGGAGGAAAGGTTCTTCTGCCTAGTATAACGTGTGGGCGGCTCCATCGCTTCCATTGCTCGGCACGAGTTTGCGCGGCAATTTTCGCGCATTGTGGGCGGTTAGAGTGCAGCGAACAGATCGACCAGATTGCCGTCCGGGTCCATGACGACGGCGTAGCGTTGGCCCCAGAAGGCATCCCACGGTTCCTTGTGCCCGCTGTGGCCGGCGGCGACGATGTGGGCGTAGGCTGCGTCCACTTCGGCAGGGCTGTCGCACTTAAAGGCCAGCGCCATGCGGTGGCCGGTCGGTTCGGCCCAGTCCGGGTCTATGCCTTTGACCATCTCCTGGCTGTTCCATGAGATGCGATAACCATTGGGCGTGGTGACCTCGACATAGGGTTCGCCCGCGCTGTCCGGCGGGATGTCTAGCCCCAACAGCCGATAGAAGGCCAGTGCCGCCGCCATATCTTTGACCGTGATTCCGATCATGTCGGGCTGAATTGCCATGCCTTTTCCTTTCGCGAGTGGGCAAAGGAAAAGCCCCGGCGGTTGGGCGGACCGCCGGAGCTATCCAAAGGAGGAAAGGTTCTTCTGCCTAGTGTAACGCTTGAGCCGCCCCTGCGCTTCCATTGTTCGGCACGAGTTTTGTGACCAATTTTACGTCGTCGCCGGCGCGGGCGACAGCCGGCCGGTTGCGCCCAGCAGGCGCTCCATTTCCTCCAACCTTGCGCTGAACACGCCCAGTGCCTGGCTGACCGGGGCGGGGGAGGTCATGTCCACGCCGGCATCGCGCAGCAGGTCCATCGAGTAGGTGCTGCTGCCGCGCCCCAGGAAGCGCAGATAGCGGTCTACCGCCGGTTGGCCCTCGCGGATGATGCCTTGCGCCAGCGCGTTGGCCGCCGAAATGCCGGTGGCATACTTGTAGACATAGAAGCTGCTGTAGAAGTGCGGGATGCGCGCCCATTCGATGGCGATGGTCTCGTCGGACATCACGCCGGCCCCATAATAGAGCTTGTTCAGTCCGTAGTACAGCTCAGAGAGTCGGTCGGCAGTCAGCGACTCGCCGGCCTCGGCGGTTTCATGCGCCAGCTTCTCGAACTCGGCAAACATCGTCTGGCGGTAGAGCGTGGCGCGGAAGCCGTCGAGTTCGTTGTTGACCACGGCCAGCCGCAGCTTGGGATCGTCCTCTTGCTGCAACAGATGATGCGTGAGCAGCGCCTCGTTGAGCGTGGAAGCCACCTCGGCGACAAAGATGGTGTAGTTGCCGTAGACGAACGGCTGGCCCTGGCGCGTGAAGTAGGAGTGCATGGCGTGGCCTAGTTCGTGGGCCAGCGTGAACACGTCATTGAGCGTGTCCTGGTAGTTGAGCAGGATGTAGGGCGGCGTGGTGTACGCGCCCCAGCTATATGCGCCGGAGCGTTTGTTAGGCGTTTCGTAGACATCTACCCAGCGGCCCGCTGTCAGCCCGGTCGCGGCGGCCGCACCATAGGTGGAGCCCAGCGGATGCAGCGCGTCCAATACGGTTTGGCGCGCCTCGGCATAGGGGATCGGCGCGGCGGTATCGCCGATCAGCGGCACATGGAGGTCGTACATATGCAACTGCTCCACACCCAACACGCGGCGGCGCAAGTCAAGATAGCGATGCAGCAGCGGCAAGCCGTTATGCACCGTCTCAATCAGGTTGTTGTAGACGGCAGGCGGGATGTTGTCGCCATAAAGCGCGGCTTCGAGTGCGGAGCCGTATTTGCGCGTGCGGGCCTGGAAGACGTTGGCCTTGACGTTGGCCGCATAGAGCGCGGCGCAGGTGTTGCGGTGGGCCTGATAGGTGGCGTGCATTTTGAGGAACGCCTCGGCGCGCAACGGGCGCTGTTGCGACTGCATGAAGCGGCCGTAGCGGCCGTGCGTCAGCGCAACTTCCGCGCCGCTCTCGTCGGTCACGGTGCCATAGGTCATGTCGGCGTTGTTCAGCACAGCGAACACGGTGCCGGGCGCATCGGCGATTTCGCTCATGCCGGCCAGCAGGTTTTCTTCCGCCGCCGACAGCACATGGGGCTTTTCGCGCAGCAGATCGGCAAAGACATGGGCATACAACTGGAGGTTCGGCTCCTCAACCAGCAAGCGGTCCAGCGTCCCGTCGGGCAGGGCCAGCAATTCTGGGCGCACAAACGAGCCGGCGGCCCCCACCCGCGCCATCAACTGCTGGACGCGGTCGGCCAGCGCCTGATAGATCGCATCGGTGGTGTCTTCGTCGCGCTTCAGCATGGCATAGACGGCCAACTGGTAGACCTGTTGGTGAATGCGGTCTTGCAGGCGCGTGGCCGCCAACAGCGTGGCTGCATCCGCGCCCAGGCGACCCTGATAGCCACCTAGTTCGGCCAGCAACGGCTCAATGGCCGCGAAATCGGCCTCCCAACGGTCGTTATCGGCGTACACCGGGGTGAGATCCCAGGTCAGTTCGACGGGAATATCGGCCCGTGTCGGCAGGGTTGCGGTCATGCGCTCGCGTCTCCTCTGGCGGCCCGCCTGATCCAGGATCGGGTCGTCGCTAGTCCCTTCTCATCGCTCTATTATACGCGATTTCGGCCCCGCCGACCTCACCCCCTGACTCCCTCTGCTAAACGGAGAGGGTGAGAACGGTACGGGGTGCCCGACCGTACAAGGGAGACGCCGTCCGTCTCCAACTCAGCACTCAGCACTTGCCGCAAGGGGGTGCCTCTGCTAGAATAACCATGACAGGGGAGGAGCCGACAGATGAGCCATTTTGCGCCGGGCGGACCGATGGTGTTGATTTATGCCGGGGGCAGCGTCTTTGGCCGGCTGTTGGCGGCCGATTTGCTGGCCCACACGCCGGCGCGCTTGCTGCTGGTGGGGCCGCAGCCGGATGACGAGCGGGCGGCCGCGCGTGACCTGGACCCGACGGGGGCGCGGGTGCGTGCCGCGCAGGCCGACTTGGCCGATGCCGCCGGGCTGGCGCGCCTGCTGGTGGGCATGGATGCCGCTGTCTGTTGCTTGCGTGGCTTCCAGGGGGTGCCGACCACGCTGCTGGATGCGTGTATCGCCGGCCGCGTCGCCTATTTTGACATTGCCGACAACCGCCGGTTCGTGGGCCGTGTGTGGGATCGGCGGGCCGAGATCGCGGCGGCGGGCATCGCGGCGGGCACCGGGCTGGGCGCACTACCCGGCCTGTCGGCGCTGATGAGCGAATATGCCCGCACGGAGTTGGAACTCGTCGAAGTGGCGCGCATTGACATCGCGTTCTACATCGGCAGCCACCGCGCGCGCGGCGTAGGCGCGTTGGCGGCAGCGGTGCGCGGCACGGGTCGCCCGCTGGCCCGCTACGTCTACGGTTGGAGCGGGCGGCAGCGGGCCGATTTCCCCGCGCCCATTGGTCGGCGCAAGGTCTACAACTTTGACGCGCCCGATTATGACTTGTTCCCCGCCCTCTTCACTCTACCCCCCGACCGCATCCGCGTGCGGTTAGGCTTCGACCGCGACTTGGTGAATCGGGGGTTGGCGGCGTTGGGGCTGCTGCGGCGTATGGGCTGGCGCTGGCGCTATAAGGGGCCGTTTCTCCTGCTACTACTGGGGCTGTCGGCTCCCTGGCGCGCGGTGAGCGAAGATGACGGTGCGCTGCAGGCTTCGGTGCGCGGTATCGCGCCGCGCCCGGCCCAGCATACGGTGATTCGGGCCGGCACGCTCAACATCGTCGCGCCGGACGCACGGTTGCTGTTCGTCCTGCCCTGCGCGCTGGCCGTGGCGCGCCACCTAGCCGATCCCTGGCCGCCGGGCCTGCTCGACTGGCGCACCTGGATCGCGCCTGCTGCCATGTGGGATGCCCTGCGCGTGCGTGGCCTCAGCGTCACTTGGGCGCGCGAATGATGGTTTTAATCTCTGAGGAAGCGCAAGAGTTTGATCCACGAAGAAGCACGAAGGATCACGAGGGTTTTGGGATGTAGCGGTTTAGCGATAATGCGATCCGCAAAGAGCTGTGCTATTGACGAGGTGGCTACGGATGGCGTTGTTTGAAGCCCGTTAACAGCTCCGTAAATCGGTATTTCTCGAGAGTTACATATTGCCAATCATTTGCTTCCCTATCCCCGATCACCGGAAATGGTTGACCGGGTACGATCTCTTGTTGGTGTAAATCCAGTACTTTACGGTAATGGGTCAGGAGATTTTGATAATGTTCATTAATTGCCTGTAGCCGTAGCGGTACGGGTAACGCCCCAGCCTGACTCCAGCGTGTCTCTAATTCCGTAAGGACCGGTTTAGCCCGGCTCTGCCAATCGGGCACGGGTGTACGCTGCAGGTTCCGCGACTCGCGCAAGGTCTCATCAAACGGATCGACCGGAATGGGTATGCCTCCTCCCTCGGCAACATCCGGGACGAGATAGCTGATGTAGTCGTGCGCCTGCTGCATATACTGCTGTTCCTGGGGCGTAACCAGACCGGGCGTTTCTGGGGCGGCGGTGCCATAATCAGGGCCGACAGTCACCGGTCTACCG
>Ga0123338_10005511_pt1 | contig 10812 bp, 6 predicted proteins | sample grotaG_FD_89793 | JGI IMG/M metagenome (GOLD analysis project Ga0123338, IMG submission 89793) | Glacier valley bacterial and archeal communities from Borup Fiord, Nunavut, Canada, to study Microbial Dark Matter (Phase II) -... | ecosystem: Environmental > Aquatic > Freshwater > Ice > Glacier ...
AAAAATGTGGCTAATCGTTTCATTTTATTTGTTTTTAAATAATTTCTTATAAGTTAACACTCTTACTCATTTTCACAAAAAACTATTGCTCCTTTATTAGGAATTTAAGCAGTTGTAAAAAAAGAGACAGACATTAATGTCTGTCTCTTTTTTTGTAATAACCAAAACCAATTGCACTTTTATTAAAGGAAAAAGCAAACCTGCATTAAAATATTTATTGTCCCTTTCCAAATTCAGGGGCAGGCTTATCGTACCAAACTCTTTCATTTGATAAGGTTAAAACATCCAGAACATTTGGTGTAAAACCCTGGGCAGTGTAGGCGGCTGTCCAGTTTGCCCGGTTCACTTCGCCCGGATCATTGATCCAAAAACGGCGGGGAATTTTTTCTCCAAATGGTTCTCTTGAATAATAGGCCGACCCTGTTTTTGGATAGCCTGTTCTGCGGGCGAAAACGTACGCTTCATTGGGTTGCCGTATCAGGTTCAAGTGCTGCTGAATATAAATCCTTTCAAGATCGTTTGTGCCATTTAAAACAATATTGGGATTGTTTTGGTAAGCCGCAATTTCTGCTGCCCCATTGCCGGAATAAGGCGTTGTTGACCCTGCCGTTATGGCGATGACATTCATTGTTTTTATAGAAGCTTCAATGCCCTTTTTATACCATGCGGAGGCATCGCCTGTTATATAACCCTTCTTAATAAATTCTGCAATCAGTAAACAGGATTCTCCTGCACTGGCCAATAATTCAGTAAAGGTACCAGATGTACTGCCATCCCAACGGGGAGCATAAAATCTGCGGTTAATGGTAGAAATCAGGAAATATTTATTGATACCACCGGCATCAAAACCGTTACTGCCAAAATAAGCTTTTTGAGGCACGTTAATCGTCCAGTCAATAGGGCCACCCTGGAATTGAATTAACGGATCATTAATATTAATAAAAGAAGGTAATGTTTTACCATATTTGGTAAGCGTATCTTTAAAAGAACCTACCAGGCTATTAGGATTAAAATACACCCCAATCCTTGGATCACTTACCTTCTTCATAAAATCTACAATGGCAATACCCCCATATTTAATATCCCTATAGTTAATAGCACCACCGGCTGCATCATAAGTTGCATTCACATAGCTTAGGTTATCGTCCGCACTCTGTATAGGGCCTATGGCATTTGACATTACTTCGCTTGCAATAGCAGTTGTTTTAGTCTTATCCTGGTTCTCCAAACGGGCAGCAATTCTAAGCTTTAGTGTATTGGCCAATTTTATCCATTTAGTCCAATCACTCTTGTAATACACATCCGAGTTACCAAAACTTTTTGTTGTTGGTGTATTGGCAGCAGAGAGCGTTGTTATCGCCCTGTTTAATTGACTTAGCCAGGTAGCAAACAAGGTTTCCTGGGTATCAAATACAGGATTAAATACACCTTCGTACCTGCCTTTTATTGCCTCTGTATAAGGAATAGAACCATTTAAATCAGTAACCTTTATACCCTGCAGTACTTGCAGGATATAGGTTGTGGCACCCATTTTTGCATAGTCTGCAGAATCAGCTTTTAAACTTATCTGCCGCCGTATTTCAAACAGATTGGGAAGTACCTGCGCATAAAAAACACTGTACCTGCTATTGGCATTATTGGTGATCTCGTAAGGGCTTGAAGTAAAATGTTGGGTGAACCTAAAAAGCTGTTCAAAACTTTCCCAAACCCATTCCGTTCCATTGACGGCCAGTTGATCCTCGGCATAAGTCATTAAAAATTTGGGGTCAGGCGTTGTTACATTTGATGGGTTGGTATTTATATTTCCAAAGTCTTTGGTACAACCAGCGCACAGGAGCAATACCCCCATAGTTGCAGCAAAAAGGTTGAAACTCCATTTATAATTTTTCATATAATTATTTTAAAATTTTTCTTTGAATTAGAAGTTTGCCCTTAAAGAAAAAACGAGATTTCTTGTCATAGGAAGAAACCCATTTTCACCTGAGTATGCTGTATTGTTTGAGTTATTGGAAGCCGGATTAAAGTTATAGGGTAACGTATTGTACAGGTACAATAAGTCCCTCCCTGCAACGCTCATATTTAATCCCTTTAACCTCAATTTTTTAAATACTTTTTCATTAAAAGCATAACTCAATGCAATCTGGCGCAACGATATCCATGAACTTTTAACTACCCAGTAATCAGAAACACCTGTAGAGGCAGAACCATACCTGTATCCAAACTGAGGCAAATGCGTTGGCTCTACAAACCCTTTGTTATAGGCTTCTTCAAAGGTGAGACCTCCAACATCAACACTGCTTCCATCGGCCTGTGTAATATTTTGTCCTTTGGCAAACACACCTTTTACAATTATACCATCGTCATAAGTAATACCATCATATTTACTGGTAAAGGTTATCCCTCCGTGTGCTGCATCTCTTCCAAACAATGTATTGGGAAAAACACCAGTGTGGGTACCAAACCTGTAACTTGCCAATACAAAGTCTCCACCAATTTTGGCATCAAACAATACATTTAAACTAAAGTTTTTATAGCGGAAAGTATTGTCCCAACCTGCACGGAATTTAGCATTGATATCACCTACATCCTGCCAGTAATTACTTCTCTGGGGAAAGGCTGCACGTGCATCCCCTCTCCATCTTAATATTGGCTGGCCGGGTACAGTGGAAGGTATTGAATTAATTTGCGATCTTATTGTTCCATAAGATTTTCCTACCACTGCCCAGGTGCTTATTTCTGCAATATCTGCGCCCAGGTTGTATTCACTTCTTCCGGGATATAGCGAAACAATCAGGTTACGGTTTCTTGAATAATTAAGCGTGGTTGTCCAGGAGAAATTTTTAGTACTTACAGGTGTTGCATCAATCGCAATTTCAACACCCTTGTTTTGGATATTACCTGCATTGATTAAAATAGAACTTACACCAGCTTCCAGCGGAGCAGTGATATCTAAAATTTGATTTTTTGTATTATCCTGATAGAAACTAACGTCTAAACCGATGCGGCTTTTCAGGAACCTAAGGTCAAGGCCAATCTCTTTAGAGATTTTTCTAACAGGAAGTATATTTGGCTGAAGCACCCTGCTCGAAGAGTACGTTGATGAAGGTACAGTAACCCCATTTGTAGTGCTAAAGCCATTTAAGGCAAAGCCTCCATTAAGGGAAAATGGATCCGTATCGCCACCAAGGGCAGCGATATTAGCCCTTAATTTACCGAAGGAGAACCAGTCAGGTAATTTAAAAGTTTCTGTAAACACCCATGAAGCACTTACCGCAGGGTATTTATAAAAATTGTTGCCTGAACCATTGGTGTATGTTAATGCAGAAGACCAGTCGCCCCTGAATGTTCCCTGTAAAAAGAGTTGATTTTTATAAGCAATGTCAGCACTTGCATACACAGAGTTTAACCGTCTTCTGTTAAGGATACCACCGTTAACCGTGGTCGGATTTACAGAATTCGTGATAAAGAAATTACCCGGATAATTTAAACCGCCGCTTGTTGTACTGGTTGAATAAGTGGTTTTATAATCCTGTGATTCTGCGCCAACATATCCCGAAATGGTAAGGTCTTTATTGATCTCTCTATTCATCATTACCATTGCCTTCAAAAATTTGGATTCTTTGGTATTAAAGCCCAAAGAGTAAGAGCCTCCTGCAAAATTTGGCAATTCGCCCAGTTCTTTATTTTCTGTTTTGCGGTATATATTATTGATGTTTCCTTCCAGCACCAATTTTGCCCAACTGGTGATGTCGGCCGTTAACGCTATACGGCTGCGGAGCATCTGTTCGTTTTGAAAATAGTTATCATTATTCAGCGTAAACCAAAACCTTGATTCGGGAGCCTTATTGGGCTCAGCATTGCTGGTAGGGTCTGGCGTACCACCCAATATACTGGTATATTTATCAGGCTGCATCCAGTATTTTGTATCATAGTTTCTTGGAAGTACCCAGGTGTACATGTGGCCGATATTGTAAGATCCGAAGGCATCCAAGCCGCCCAGGCGGGGAGGATTCTTTCCATTGAAACTGGTGTAAGCCGTACTGATGTCTATGTTTATCCTGTTGGTAATTTTATGCGTAACCCTTAAATCGAAAGAGTTTTTCTTAAGGGTATTATTAAGGTAAATACCTTTTGCATCATTATAATTGTAAGAAAAACGAAAGGTTGATCGATCAGTTGCTGCATCGAGTGCTACATTGGTATTTGTACCTCCACCATTCTGGTAAGCATCCAGGTAATTATTTGGGTGAGGAAGATATTTAGTCATGGTGCCGTCATAATTTCTTACTTCCTGGCCAAGCATTCTTGGCCCCCAGTTTTCGCCTTCTCTCTGAATCTGACGGTCAATATAAGGCTGGTTTGTGGCCGGGTCAATTGGGAAAATTTTTGTTGTCCAGTTTTGATCACCTGTATAATTGGCATCCCGGTTATCCGTAAAAAATGCCCCTACACTACCGCCGCCAAATTCATTCTGAAAGTCTGGCCCTTTGTATGGCTGAGATAAGTTCAATGTTTGATTAACAGTTACTCCAATGCCCTTACGTTGTGAACCCTTTTTGCTGGTAATCAACACCACGCCATTGATTGCTCTTGTGCCATACAAGGCAGCAGCAGCCGAACCTTTTAAAACAGATACGGTTTCAAAATCTTCCATATTTAAATTCTTAAGGTCGTTACCAAAGTCACGCCCTTCGCCGGTAAAAATATCATTGTCCATAATAACACCATCAATAACAAATATGGGCTGATTATTTTTTCCCAGGGTAGAGTTACCCCTGATAACAATCTTTGTATTGCCAAACAAACCTCCTGCGCCCTGGTCAATCTGAACACCTGCCACACGTCCCTGTAAAGCATTGATGGGATTTACTTCATTGGTCTTTGCAAGTTCAGATCCTTTAATGTTGGTTACTGAATATCCCAGCTGGCGCTTTTGTTTTGTAATACCGAGGGCGGTAACCACCACTTCATTCATGTCGGATGTTGAAACCTCCAGCACTACATTGAATTGAGTACCATTTTGTGCATTTACTTCTTTGGTTGCAAAACCAAGAGAACTGATCACCAAAACTGCATTATTTTTTTCGAAGGATATTGAAAAGTGACCAGTTTCATCCGTGATTACAGACTGGGTGGTTTCCTTTACATTAACGGTTGCCGAAGGAACGGGTGCTCCTTTATTGTCTTTAACAGCACCGGTTACAGTTCTTTTTTGTTGCCCTGTTGCAACACTGCTACATATACATAAAAATATAAGCAGTATCAAATGAGTGGTTGTTTTTTTCATTGCTGTTGTTTAGTTTGGTTATTAAAAAAAATAAAAATATGCCCTGCTATGGCGAAAAGCGTGGCCACTTTTATACGATATAAATTCTGCTAACTTTTGCTTACTTTAAACTGCTCATAGTTTTCCATTAACAGCGCTGCTGCGCCAATTAATTCAGCATCAATGCCCAATTTGGAAATTTCAATACTGGTACTTTGAAAAAGCCTGTGAATGCAATGTTCATTTAAAGACTGTTGAATAGGGGCCTGCCATATTTGCCCGGCAGAAGCTCCTCTGCCGCTAAGAATTATTTTGTTTGGATTTAAAAGATGTATCAAAATTGCTACCCCTTTACCGATGTTGTAGCCGGCTTTTGAAAAAAGTTCTATTGCAAACTGGTCTCCTTCTTTTACGGCTTTAATAATTGCATCACAAGCCAGTTCCGGATCATGAAGTGGTAATGAACTTAGTTTTGAAAGACGACCGGCATTTATTCCTTCTCTTGCTTTTTCTATAATTAGCAATAAGGAAGTTTCGGTTTCAAGGCAGCCGGCTTTTCCACACCAACATAATTTACCATTTAAAAAAATGGGTATATGGCTAAATTCACCCGCAAATCCTTCGTGTCCTCTATAAAGTTTACCATTAAGAATCAGCCCAAGTCCAATACCCCATCCAATATTAATAACCATCGTGTTTCTATCTCCTTTAGCAGCTCCAAAACGGAGTTCTGCCAATGCTATAAGACTTGAATCATTATCAATAGAGACTGGTAAGCCTATTTGTGCCGTAATATGTTTTGTGATACTTTCATTATCTGGCAAGTTTAAAAACGAATAATTAATACCTTTTTCTACATCTACAAAACCCGGCATACCTATGCCTACACCAATAAACTTTTCTTTTGGGATGCCGGATAATTCAATAACATGCGCTATTTTATCTATCAGTACCTGAACTGCCTCGGGGTTGTTGGTCAATGGCAAAACAATTTTTTCTATCGGAAAAATAAAATTGTTTTGCATGTCCATGATGGCAATTTTAGTTACAAATTGATCCATGGCCACCGAAACTAAAAACATTACATGTTTTTGAAGGGAATAGGTTAAAGGCCTTCTACCACCGGTGGAAGCGGCATAGCCGGTATCTGTTACCAAATTTTCTGCCACCAGTTCTTCAAGGATTTTTTGTGTTACCGGAAAACTCTTATCTATTTTAAAACATAAGTCTGCACACGATAGTGTATCCCCGAAATACAACTCTTTTAATATTCTATTCTTAAATAATTTTTTTTTTTCAGTCATCTTAAAGTTTCATAAAATTGACTTAAACTTTTTAATTTAAAAATAAAGATATAGAAACTTATTAAATTATTAAAGAAGTTTTAACTTTTTTTATTAAAGTTTTGTAATTCTATACAGCTAACTATGTAACGTATATTAAAAAATGTCAATAAAATAAGTACGGAAGTGTTTTTTGTATAAATGAATTGGTATACAAACAATATTTAAACAAGCGTTGAGTACTATTTAAGCAAATAGCAAAATTGAAAAAGAAGAGGGCACTTCAGTTTATCATAATTTTAGAGGACGCAACCGCCTTATGAGATTAAATTAAAATGAATGAAATAAAGCTGGCTGGAGTTGCCAATGAAGCGTAGAGTAACCTTTAAGTTAGATGGCTGTTTGCTTGATACTATTTACGGAATACCTTTTCATCATACCCTGTTTTTAACTTCCATTTCTCCCCCAATCACAATCAAATGTATCTTTAATTAACTCATAGGTATTTGCAGAAATATTAATTTTTCCAGGTTTCGAATTAGATTTCATACGGGAGGCTATGTTTAATGTGTCTCCCCAAATATCACATGAAAATTTTCTGCTGCCACCTACTCCGGCTACCACCGGGCCGGTATTTATTCCTATCCGGATGTCGAACCGAATTTCGTTAGCAGCATGTATTTTCTTAGACTCATTTACAAAGTCAGCAATTTGGTCTGTCCAAAAAAGTAGAACATAATACAATGGTGCTTGTAGCTGCTTCTTTGTAGCAATGGTTTCATTACTAGCTAAATAGTATTCCACGTTTGTTAGGGCAATTTCAGCCTCCTCTTTTGTAACCTACATATAATTGAAGTATTTTAAATTCAACAATATTGTATTTTTATAGCTTCTAAAACAGTCAACAAATTAGCTGCGCTGTTCTCTTTTAAATTATTCGTATAGTTTGTGTAAATTTTTATTATATGCTTTTACAAAAAAAATCCCTTCTTTCAGTTTGCATTTTTTTTCTTTATAATATGCTGCTGGCACAAACGCCTGCTACATACAGGCAAACGACTGCATCAACTGATGTAAGGGTAAATGATTTGTTAGGCAAACTTACGCTACCTGAAAAAATTGCTATGCTTGGCAACAACAGTCCGGCAATTGAGCGATTAAAAATTCCAGCATATAACTGGTGGAACGAAGGACTGCATGGCGTTGCAAGAGCCGGTGAAGCCACCATTTTTCCACAGGCAATTGGTATGGCTGCCAGTTTTAATGATGTATTGTTGAAAGAGGTAGCATCTGCTGTATCAACCGAAGCAAGGGCAAAATACAATCTTGCTGCAAATATCAACAGGCACCTGTGGTACATGGGGCTCAGTTTCTGGTCGCCCAATATTAATATTTTCAGAGATCCCCGCTGGGGAAGAGGACAGGAAACTTATGGCGAAGATCCTTTTCTTACTTCGCAAATGGGTACCGCTTATGTAACAGGTTTGCAGGGAAATAACAAGCTGTATTTAAAAACTTCAGCCTGTGCCAAACACCTTGCTGTACACAGCGGACCCGAAGCAGGCCGCCATGGTTTTAATGCAATAGTAAGTGAAAAAGATCTTCGGGAAACCTACCTGTTTTCTTTTAAAAAATTGGTTGATGCTGGTGTAGAATCGGTGATGTGTGCTTACAACCGCATCAATAATGAACCTTGTTGCACTGGGCCAAATTTGTTACAACATATTTTACGAAATGAATGGGGATTTAAAGGACAAATAGTAACAGATTGCGGCGCATTGGATGATATTATTACAGGACATAAAATGATTAACAGCAGGGAAGAACTGGCGGCCGCGGCAATAAAAGCAGGCATTAACCTTGAGTGCGGCGGCGTTCTGCAAACCGAAGTGATGAATGCGATTAATAAAGGATTGATTAATGAGACCGATGTTAACAGGGCACTAACCGGTAACTTGCGTACGCATATAAAACTGGGCTTTTTTGATGACAACAAACTAAACCCTTACAGCAGGTTTGGTGCAGATAGTGTGCACAATAATTTTCATGTTGCCCTTGCAAGAAAAATGGCACAGCAAAGCATGGTGCTTTTAAAAAATAATGGCGTGCTACCGCTTCAAAAAGATAAGTACACATCCATAATGGTAACAGGTGCTAACTCAGCTTCTATAGAAGCCATGGTTGGTAATTACCATGCCCTTTCGGGTGATATCGTCACCATAGCAGAGGGGATTGCCAAGGCAGCAGGCCCTGCAACGGCCGTACAATATGACCAGGGAAGTGATTACACAGACACGGTACATTTTGGCGGCATATGGGCAGCACAAAACAGCGATCTCACCATTGCAGTTGTTGGTTTAACGCCTTTGCTGGAAGGAGAAGAAGGCGATGCTTTTCTTTCTGCTTCGGGTGGCGACAGAGCCACTTTAAGTTTACCACGTTCACATATTTTATTTTTAAAAAAATTGAGAGCAGCACATAACAAACCTATTATTGTGGTGGTTAATGCAGGCAGCAATGTTGATATCGCCGCTATTGAGCCCTATGCAGATGCCATTATCCTGGCCTGGTATCCTGGCGAACAGGGTGGCAATGCACTGGCAGATATTGTATTTGGAAAAATTTCGCCTTCGGGTCGTTTGCCTGTTAGTTTTTATTCTTCTTTAAATGATCTTCCTGATTATACAAATTACAGTATGCAGGGAAGAACTTACCGTTATTTTAAAGGTGCTTTGCAATATCCTTTTGGCTTCGGGTTAAGTTATACCAGTTTTGCGTATACATGGAATAAACAACCACAAACAACCTATGCATCCAATGAAACAATTGAGTTTTCAGTAGCTGTTGAAAATACAGGATCAATGGATGGAGACGAAGTTGTGCAGGCCTACATCGAATACCCTGAAATAAATGGAATGCCATTAAAAGAATTAAAAGCTTTCAAAAAAGTATCTACAAAAAAGAGCGGCAAATTAAATGTAGCATTAAGCATTCCTGTAAGTGAATTAAAAAAGTGGGATACAGCAAGTAATACCTGGAAATTATACCCCGGCAATTACACCCTTTGTTTGGGAAAGAATGCCAATGATTATTTACTAAAGAAAAAATTTACAATCAATTAGGGGATTGAGGAAAGTGTCAAAAAAAGCCTTTAAAAGCTTTAGAGTATTGCTTTTAAAGGCTTTTTTGGGTGCCCAGAACAGGATTCGAACCTGCACATCCTTTCGAACGCTGCCACCTGAAGGCAGTGCGTCTACCAATTTCGCCATCTGGGCAACTAAGGCTGAAGGTTTATGGTTTTAGACCCATAAAGGATTGCAAATATAATTGAAGCTGACAAACTTTCAACCCTCAACCTTCAACCTTCAACCATCAACTTTCAACCATCAACTTATTTACATTACACAGAAACATTAAAATCTCTCAAAGCATCATTTAAACTTGTTTTTAAATCGGTAGAAGGTTTGCGTTGACCAATAATTAATGCGCAGCCAACACCATATTCACCGGCGGAAAATTTTTTGTTATAGGTACCGGGTATTACCACACTTCTTGCGGGCACAATACCTTTGGTTTCTATTGGTTCGCTACCGCTAACATCAATTATTTTTGTTGACATTGTTAATACAACATTTGCACCAAGTACTGCTTCTTTTTCAACTCTTACCCCTTCTACCACAATGCACCTGCTGCCAATAAAACATCCGTCTTCAATAATTACGGGAGCTGCCTGCAATGGCTCTAAAACGCCGCCAATTCCAACGCCCCCACTAAGGTGTACACCTTTGCCTATTTGCGCACAACTACCTACCGTTGCCCAGGTATCAACCATTGTTCCCTCATCTACATAAGCACCAATATTTACATAACTTGGCATCAATACTACATTCTTTGCAAGGTAAGCACCATATCTTGCCACTGCATGCGGAACAGCCCTGACTCCCAGTGCCGCATACCCGCTTTTTAATTTCATTTTATCATAAAATTCAAAAGGAGGCAGATTATACGTTTGCATTTGTTGTATGCCAAAATACATTAAAATACCTTGTTTCACCCATTCATTTACCTGCCAGCCCTGTTCTGTTGGCTCGGCTGTTCTAACCCTGCCTTTGTCAACTTCTTCAATCACAGTTCTAACTGCATCTGCATAATTACTGTCTTTCAACAACTCCCTGTTTGCCCATGCTGTTTGTATCAACGCCTTTAGTTCCATTGTTATTTATATTTTTTTAAAATTGATTTTACAATAGTTTGACTTCCCTG
>Ga0123338_10005514_pt1 | contig 10810 bp, 5 predicted proteins | sample grotaG_FD_89793 | JGI IMG/M metagenome (GOLD analysis project Ga0123338, IMG submission 89793) | Glacier valley bacterial and archeal communities from Borup Fiord, Nunavut, Canada, to study Microbial Dark Matter (Phase II) -... | ecosystem: Environmental > Aquatic > Freshwater > Ice > Glacier ...
CCAGCGCTACTGTGCGGCGATGCGAGCCGCCGTGATGCAGGAATGGCAATTGTCGATCGAGGACGTGGCCGATCCTGTTCCGAAGGCCGGCCAGGTGCTGACGAAGGTCCTCGCCTGCGGCATCTGCGGGAGCGACCTGCACATGTTGCGCCATGGTGCCGAACAGTTCCGACTGGCGGAGGAATTGCGCTCGGAAGCTCCGCCCGATCCGTTGCAACCCGTTCTCTTCAGCCCTGACCGTCCGACGATCATGGGCCACGAGTTCTGCTGCGAGGTCATCGACCTCGGCCCCGGCTGCAGCAATCTGCGCGTTGGCGACATCGTCGTCAGCATGCCGGTCACTTTCGACGAGTGCGGCCTGCACGGCATCGGCTATTCCAACGACTACGCCGGGGGTTACGCCGAACTCCTCGTGCTCAACGAACTGCTGGCCATCAAGGTGCCGAGCGGCCTGACCGCCGACATCGCCGCGCTCACTGAGCCGTTCGCCGTCGGCGTCCACGCTGTCGTCAAGAGCCGAATCAGCAGCGGGGAATCGGCGATCGTCCTCGGGCTCGGGCCGGTCGGGCTTGCCGTCGTCGCCGAACTGAAGCGCATGGGAATCGGGCCGATCGTCGCCGCCGACTTCTCCGCAAAACGTCGTCAGCTCGGTGAGTCGATGGGAGCCGATGTCGTCGTCGACCCACGTGAACTGACGGCGATCGAGGCCTGGCGGAAAGCAGACGGCATCCGGTCGCTGGTCATCTTCGAAGCGGTCGGGGTCCCAGGCATGATCGATCAGGCGATGCGCATCGCACCGAAGAACGCCCGCATCCTCGTCGTCGGCGCCTGTATGCAGGCCGACTCGTTGTATCCGATGATCGGCATCACCAAGGAGATCAACATCCAGTTCGTCTTCGGCTACGCGCCGGAGGAGTTCTCCTCGTCGCTCGAGGCGATCGCCGAGGGTGACGTCGACCTGTCGCCATGGCTGACCGGCACCGTGTCGATCGACGGTGTCCCGCAGGCATTCGCCGATCTCGCCAATCCAGAACAGCACGCCAAGATCCTCGTCGTACCATAGGCAACGTGAGCGAGACGATCAGCCAGACAGCTACCGAGAGCGGGGAGGACGAGCAGGCGCAGGACGAGCAGGCGCAGGACGAGCACGGCCAGCGAGTCGAGCACGACAGCTTTCCCCGTCAGTTCGCCAGGACCCAGCGACTGACGCTCGGCGAACCGCGCAACGTCATCGTGTCGCCAGATGGTGCCCGCGTCGTCTTCTGCCGGTCGCGTGGCGGCAGCGACGCTGTCAACTGTCTGTGGGTCCTCGACGTCGAATCGGGTATCGAACGACTTGTCGCCGATCCTGCGGCGTTGCTCGACACCGGAGCCGACATCGATCTTCCGGATGCTGAAAAGGCGCGACGAGAACGGGCGCGTGAGGGTGCCTCCGGTGTCGTCGGTTTCGCCACCAACGCAGACGTCTCCGTCGCTGCATTCGCGCTCGCCGGTCGCCTCTTCGTCTGCGGCCTGCTGTCGGGGAGCGCCCGCGAACTCGACGTCCACGGCCCCGTTTTCGACCCTCGCCCTGACCCCACCGCCCGACGACTCGCCTATGTCTGCGAACGATCGCTGCGTGTTGCCGAACTGTCAGGGGCTAGCAACGAACTCGTCGGCGAGGACGACCCCGACGTCTCGTGGGGCGTTGCCGAGTTCATCGCTGCGGAGGAGATGGGCCGCAGTCGCGGCTACTGGTGGTCGCCGGACGGAACGCAGCTCGCGGTGACCCGCGTCGACACCTCACCGATCACGCGCTGGTGGATCGCCGACCCCGCGCATCCCGAGCGTCAACCAACGGAGATCGCCTATCCCGCTGCCGGAACCGACAATGCCCTCGTGACGTTGCACATCTTCGACCTCCATGGCATTCGTCTCGATGTCGACTGGGACCGCCAGACGTTCCCGTATCTCGCCGGCGTCACGTGGGGCCAGCGCCTGCTGCTCACCGCCCAGTCCCGGGATCAACGAGACCTGCGGGTGTTCGCAGTCGACACCACCACCGGCGAGGCGAACACCGTCTACTCCGACGACGATCCAGCCTGGGTCGACCTCGTACCGGGTGTGCCGATCGAACTCGGCAAATCGTTGGTGATGACCGGCGACCGTGACGGTGCCAAGCGACTCATCGTCGACGAGGCGGCAGTGTCGCCGGTCGATGTGCAGGTCCGCTCCGTCGTCGCTTCGACCGCTGACACCGTGCTGTTCCTTGCGAACCCGCTCGACGACCCATTGACGCAGTCGCTGTGGTCGTGGTCCGCGGCAGGCGGCGCCGAGCAGCTGACCACGGACTTCAACGTGTTGTCGGCAAGTCGTGGTGGAGCAACGACGGTCGTGCGATCGGCGTCGATGCAGACCGTCGGTGCGACGACTCGGGTCCTGGACGGACCGTCACTGATGCGGTTCAGCGAAGCGCCGCTCGTCACGCCGAATGTGACGATCATGCGCGCCGGAAGCCGCGGCATCGTCACCGCCGTCGTCCTGCCGCACGGTGCAGACCCCGCCGTCAAGCTGCCCGTGCTCGTCGACCCCTACGGCGGACCACACGCCCAACGCGTGATCAATGCCCAGGCCGCGTACCTGTCTGCGCAATGGTTTGCCGATCAGGGTTTCGCAGTGGTAATCGCCGATGGTCGCGGCACGCCAGGCCGCGGCAGCGTGTGGGAGCGCGAAGTACACCTCGATCTGGCGACCGCGGTGCTCGACGATCAGATCGATGCGCTCCAGGCCGCAGCCGCCGACACGCCGCAACTCGACATGACGCGTGTCGGGATCCGCGGCTGGAGTTTCGGTGGCTACCTGGCAGCGCTTGCCGTACTCCGCCGGCCCGACGTTTTCCACGCGGCGATCGCCGGTGCGCCCGTCACCGAGTGGCGCCTCTACGACACGCACTACACCGAGCGATACCTCGGCGACCCGAACGTCGACGCCGGACCGTACGACACCTCGTCACTGCTCACCGAAGCTGCCAATCTGATCCGCCCGCTGCTGCTGATCCACGGACTCGCCGACGACAATGTCGTCGCCGCCCACACACTGCAACTGTCCTCAGCGCTGCTCGCCGCCGGCCGCCCACATCAGGTTCTGCCGCTGTCCGGCATCTCGCACATGACGCCGCAGGAAGTCGTCGCCGAAAACCTCCTGCTGTTGCAACTCGAGTTCCTGCGCACCTCGCTGGCGATCACCGCCTGATCCCCGCACGGGGCGCTCGCTTGCGAGCCCGATCGGGCATATCGGCTACCGTTTCGGAGGTGATCGATGACCTCAAGCGCCTGTACCGCGGCGTCGCTGTCCATGCCAACGCAGCCGATGAACACGAGGCTGCACTCTCGCTCCTGCTGCTGATGATGATCTCCGACCGCAAGCTGCGCCTCGACGAGCAGGACGAGATCGAAGCCTTCATCAACGATTCCGAATGGGCATCCGACACCTTCGACATCGGATCGAGATTCGGTTCAGCGATGGCCAGGGCACGGACCGCTGTCCGTAGCGATGCAGGCATCGATGCACTGCTCGATGAGGTTTACGGCAGTATCGCCAGTCGCATTCTGCGTTCCGAACTGCATGCCGCCTGCAAAGCTGTTTCTGAAGCCGACCACGAAACGGCGCCGGAGGAAGCCAGTCTGCTGGCCAAGATCGAGGCGCTGTTCGGTCATCCCGGAGCCACCGCAGCGCATGATCCGGAGACTGCGTCCGATGCAGGTGAAGGCGCAGATGCGGGCTCGACTACGAGCCCGAGTACGGAATCGGCCGCCGGTCCCGATGCGGGCCCCGGTCCCGACGAGGGCCTCGGTCCCGACGCCGTCGCTGACGAGCCGGCCGTCTGAGTACTCAGCGCCGCTGATGATCGATCGGTGCCTACGCTGGCGCCGAGACTCGCATCTGCTGCGATATGCGGTGCCAACGACGACGAGCGCCGACCAGCGGCTGGTCACTGCGAGCCCGACGAGGCTGATTCTGCCACGAACGGTAGGCTGAGCCGCCGGTTTGTGTCGTCGGACAACCACACCCTCACCCACACCCTCAACCGGCACGGGGTCACGGCGTTGACGGGAGACAGGTCGAGTTGGACATCGCCAAGCTACTGCGATTCGTATGGCAGCCACGATCGAACGCCTGGCGTGCGGCGACTGCTGCGATCGTGCTCGCCGGCGCCACGATCGCCGTCGTGGCCACCAACGGGCCGTCAGCAACGATCCAGCCGGTCTCCGTCAACGGCAGGACCTGGCTGCCGATCGCTCGCGGTGCGCACTCGTCGCTGATCCTCGCCAACGGCATTTCAGGACTGGTCGAAGCTGGAGGCGAGAACGAGGCGGTCGATCTACCGACGAACCTGTCGTTTGCCGGCTCGAGTGCCGCAGCGACCGTATTGCAGTCTCCGCTCGCCTCCGTCGTCATAACCAACGACACCCACCGCGAAACACTCCTCGACATCGCACCAGGCTCGCACTCGCTCCTGTCCGGCGAGGCGATCGTCAGTTTCGGGGCGAAGGCCAGCGTTCATCGGCTCACCGGCGATTCGATCGGCCTAGCGACTGACGTCGTACTCGACGGCGGCACGATCGTCGACGCCCCACCGGTCGCCGACGCCGAGGGTCGCGTGTGGACGCTGATGACCGGGCCTGCAGGTCCCGCAGCGATCACCGTCTCTCCGGACAACGGCACCGCGACGACGACCAACGTGTCAGGTGATCTCGGCACCCTCATTGTCGTCGACGGACTGGTGTACCACGCGTCGGCTTCGGGAATCACTCCGCTCAGCGGTGGCAAGGCATTGGCGTCGCCGGGCGCAGGCGGCATCATTCCCACTCTCGCCGTGGCCACCGCAGGCATATGGGCCGTTGCCAACGCCACCGTCGTGACCGTGACGGCCGCCAGCGCGCAACAGACGATCACGGCACCCGGCGACATCACGGCAATGGCGATCTGGCACGGCAACGTCTGGATCACAGCCGGCGGCGTGCTGTACAAGCTGGCGAACGACACCTTCTCCCAGGTTGCTTCGCTGCATGACGCCGCTCGGCCCTACCTCGATGGCGGCAGGATGTGGTTCGTCGGGACCGACACTGTCGTCTCCGTGGACGACCGCCAGAATGCTGTCGTCTTCGACCTCTCGTCCGTCGACATCGCTTTGTGCATACAGACCTGCTCGGCGGCAGACGCAGCGAGGTACATCGAAGACCAGCCGAAGACCACCGCCGGCAGCGCAACAACCGAACCGCCCTCGCGGATCACGCTGCCCCCCGTGCTGCCGACCCCGCCACCGACGTCGCCCGTGACGCAGGCACCGGTCACCGTGACACCGCCGACCACACAACCACCGGCAACCGCACCGCCCGCCACCCAGCCAGCAGAACCGGAGACGACGCGAGCCGTCACCGCTGCGCCGACGCACCCTGCGGTCATCGCAACCATCGCCGCTCCAGTCGTCGAGGTGACGAACCCTCCAGCCACCGTGCAGGCGACCGCAGTGGCAGAACCGACGGCTGCGCCACCCACCCAGGCTGCGCCAACGGATCCTGCCGTCATATTGACCGACCCCCGGCCGCTCCCGACCGTGCCGCTCGCGTCGCCACGGCCGACCCGTCCGGCGAGGCCGAATCCAACTGCACCGCCGACGGAGCCGGCCACCGTCGCCGAAACTGCGGTCGCCGATACTGCGGTCGCGGAAACAACCGCCTCAACCGACACGACCCCTCCAACAGCAACCGGACAGATCATCCTCGCCTTCACCAGCGGCGACGATCCGCTCACCGGCGACTCGACCACCATCGCCGCCGGCTGGGCCGGCGATGCGAACAATTGCTTCGGCGGGATCGGCGTCGGCACGCTGTCCTGGTCAGGGGCCGGCAGCGGCTCGCAGTTGGTGCAGCTGAACTTCGGCGGGACGACAAACGCCTCGATCAACATCGCCCCTGGCACGCTCACCGTCACCTTCACCGTATGCGGACAATCGGCGCAGATCAGCAGGGCCGTCGGTTCGAACCAGCCGGCGATCGGCAACATCGGCTTCAGCCCGCCCGCACCGCAGCCTGGGCAGTCGGTGCAGGCGAGCGCTTCGATCAACAATGTAGGCTGGCGAGTCGTCGGAGCGAGTTGGCTCGGTGGTGTCTGCGCGCAGGGGACTGCTTCGCTCGCATCGTCGTTCAACCAGACGTCGACGTCGGCGACACTTCAGAGCGATGTGCCCGGACCGTATTGCGTCACCGTCATCGTGTCCTTCGCCAAAAGCGGCAACTCCACGACCGCCAACGGCCAGGGCCAGGTCGTCATCGGCGCAGCGGCAACGACTCCACCGACCGGACCGGCATCGACCACACCCGGATCGACGACCACGACGGTGGTCGGGACACCAACCACGCCCGCTCCGACCACCACGGCACCGGCCACCACGGCACCGGCCACCACGGCACCGGCCCCGACGACCACGGCGCCCGCCGCCACCACCACCAAAGCACCCCCCGCCACCACGGCACCTGCTCCGACGACCACAGCGCCACCCGCCACCACCAAAGCGTCCCCTGCGACCACGACCGCACCCCCGACAACGACCAAAGCACCCCCCACCACCACCAAAGCCCCAGCAACGACGACCAAGGCACCCACGACAACGACCAAGGCACCAGTCGCCACGACCAAAGCACCGCCGACGACGTGAAGGGCTGACTCGTACATGACGAATCAAGGACCAGAGCAAGCATCGAACCACGTGAGCTTCGGGCCGGCACCGAGTACGCCGCGGGTCCTCTCCGGGGCGCCGACACTCGCCTCGCCGCAATTCGACACCTCCCGAAACCCGACCTCAGGAGCTGTCTCCGAACAGGAGGTGGCCTGGTTCGCAGAGATGTTCGGACGGATCGCCGGCAATATCGGGCAGCGCATCCACGGCAAGGTGCAACAGGTCAGCCTGGCGCTGCTGGCGCTGGTCTCGGAAGGTCATCTTCTGCTCGAAGACGTGCCGGGCGTCGGCAAGACGAGCCTCGCGCGGGCGATCTCCGAGTCGATCAGTGGTTCCTGGAGCCGTCTGCAGTTCACCCCGGACCTGCTGCCGTCCGATGTGACCGGCATCTCGATCTGGAATCAGGGAAGCCAGCAATTCGAATTCCACCCTGGCCCCGTGTTCTCGAACCTGGTGATCGGCGACGAGATCAACCGGGCGTCGCCGAAGACGCAGTCGGCGTTGCTCGAAGTGATGGAGGAACGACAGGTGACCGTCGACGGCACGGCGCGGATGGTTCCGCGACCGTTCGTAGTGGTGGCGACGCAGAACCCGATCGAGATGGACGGCACGTACAACCTGCCAGAGGCGCAACTCGACCGCTTCCTGTTGAAGATGTCGATCGGGTACCCGGATGCGGTCGCCGAGGCGCGCATCGTGCTCGCCAGACACGGCGGAGCACCCGGCCCACTCGAACCCGTCGTGTCGCTCGAGCAGGTGAGTCGGATGATCCAGATCTCGTCGAGCATCCGACTCGATCGCCAGATCGTCGAATACGTCGTCAACCTCGTCCACGCCACACGACGTACCGCCGACATTCGTCTCGGATCGAGTCCGCGCGGCACGATCGGTCTGCTCCGTGCGGCGCAGTCGTTGGCAGCAGCGGAGGGCCGCTCGTTCGTCATCGCCGACGACGTCAAGCGGCTGGCGATCCCCGTACTGGCCCACCGGATGCTCGTCGCTCCGGACGCCCAACTGCGCGGTATCACCGCCATCCAGGTGGTGACCGATCTGCTGAACGGAGCCAGGGTCCCAGGGGGCGTCGGTTGACCGAGCGGCCTCCGACAATGCACACACGACCATGAGCACACGACCATGAGCACACGACCATGAGGATGACGCGCAATGGCCGCAGCGTGCTCGTTGTCAGCCTCGGGCTCATCGGGCTCGGGCTCGCCGCCGGCATGCGCGGCGCGTTGCTCATCGGCGTCTTCGGGCTGGTGAGCCTTGCGGCTGCGTGGCTGCTCGTCGCCGAGGTACCGCAGTTGATCGTCAGCCGCTCGGTGACTCCGAACGAGGTCGAACGCGGGGCTCCTGCCGAAGTCCGACTCACTTTCTCGTCGACGGGCAGACGAAAGCCTCGACCGATGACGATCATCGAGAACGTCGCCGGCCAACAGAAGGCGGCGACGCTGCCGGCGATCAGCGGCGACCAGACCCACGAATTGCGCTATCCGCTACTGACAACCAGGCGTGGACTGGTCAGTGCAGGGCCGATGGTGGTCAGGCGCAGCGATCCGTTCAACCTCGTGCGCGCCGAGCGTCGATACGGCGACGTCTCGACGGTCAGCGTGCGTCCGCGCCGCTACCGGCTGCGCATGCTGCCGTCCGGGCGTCAGCGAGATCTCGAAGGTCCGACACGTGAACGGTCAGAAGGCAGTTCGTCGTTCCATCAACTCCGGCTCTACGTGCCGGGTGACGACCTGCGTCGGATCCATTGGAAGACCTCGGCGCGCACCGGGGAGCTGGTCGTGCAGCAACTCGTCGACACCACACGCCCGGAGGTCGTCGTCGTCCTCGACAATCGTTCGGCGGTGATCACCGAGGAGGATTTCGAGAGCGCCGTCGAGGCGGCCGCCTCCGTCATCCTCGCTGCCGAGAACAGCGGCTTCCCGACGATGCTCGTCTTCGTCGGGGATCAGAACGTTGTCGACCTCGACGGCCGTCCGATCCCCCACCTCGATCGACTCACCGCTGTCAGCCGGACGGACAGCGGATCACTGCTCGAGTTGGCCAATGCGACCAGCGGCAGCGGTCGAAGCCTCGTTTTCCTGACGGGGGAAATCGGCGCGGCGGATTTTGCTGCGCTGTCGCGCCTCGCTCGCGGGTTCCGGCTGGCGTACCTCGTGTCGATCGTCGAGCAGCGTTCAGCCCCGATGGTCGCACCGCCTGGCATGCGATCGATCGCCTGCGCAGACGGCCCGGAATTCGCGGCGCACTGGGCAACGCTGTGAACGAGGCGCTCGCACCGTCACCGTGGGCGTGGCCCGCCGTGTTGCGTACGATCATTCTTCCTTCGGTGCTCGCTGCGATCGCCGGTATCGCCCTGCATCGCTCGCTGAGCCTCACCGTGTTGACCTACGGCATTGCCATCGGCGTCGCCGGTGGGCTGGCGATCGCCCTCGTCCCGGCTCTCCTGCACCGTCGCCGTCTCATCGGTTCGATCGCTGCCATCTGCTTCGTCGACGTCCTCATCGGCATTGCCGTATTCATGGCTGCGGCGCGCTCGGTTCGTGGGCCGCTCGCGGTCGTAGCGGCGTTCGGGAACTTTCTGGTCGTGCGGCTGCCGGCCGCCGGGCTCAGCGGCCTTGCGGTGATTCCAACGCTCGTCGTGATGCCGACGACCGCCGTGGCGATTGCAGCTGCGAGGCGCAACTGGACGATGCTCTCGATTGCCGTCCCGCTCGCCGCTCTGCTCGCGGCATCGGCGCTGGTGGTGCCGATCGGATCGAGTCCCGTCGTCGCCGTCGGCTTCGTCCTGGTGGTCGCCGTCGTGTTGCTCCTCGATGCTCGACGGCAGCTCGTCGAAATCGAGCCGCTCGTCGGTGCAACGGTAGCCGCTCATCGCCACAGCGTCGCCGCCAGGTCGCTGCTGCCGATCACTGTCGCTTTGGCGTGCGCCATCGGTATCGCCTTCGTGCCGCTGCGTTCGACGCTGGACGTTCGTGATCTCGTCGACGCACGATCGGTCGAGGTCCTCGACCCCAACCCGCTGGCCGTCGCTGCCCGGCTGCGGCTCAACGCCGGCCAGCCATCCGATATCACCGCTGACGACGTGATCGTTTCCGGACCATCTCCCGGACGGCTCCGACTGGCGGTCCTCGACCGCTACACCGCCGAGGGATGGGAACAGGACGCGACCTACGCGATCACCGGAAGTTCGCTCGACCCCGGCCCGATCCTCCCAGCGCAAACAACGGATACTTCGCAGCGGTCGACGATCACCGTCGTGCCGGGTGCTCAGCAGTCACAGTTCGCCGGCGTCCCGACGGGCGGCTCACCGATCAGCGTCACCGACCCGAACGGCGTGCGCTACTCGTCCTCCGCCGGCGTGCTGCTCGGCAAGAACTGGCAGGCGACGGTGACGTACCACGCGCTCGTCCGTAGCGGAGACAAACCGAATATCGTCGAAGCCCCATCGGAGCAAGCGACGCCGAATCTTTCGCACTGCCCGGCGTCGGACACGCTGCGACGTACGGCGAACGTGCTCGTCGCCGATGTCGTGAGTCCGCTCGACCGCCTCGCCAGAATCGATGCATGGCTCAAACTGCAACGGATCTACGACCCGGCAGCACCTGGCGGGCAAACGCTCCGCAGCGTCGAACGTTTCCTCGAACAGGACTTCGCCCGCGGCAACCTGGAGATGTTCGTCACCGCCGAGACACTGCTCGCGCGCTGTGCAGGCGTGGCTGTCCGCGCCGTCGTCGGCTATCTCCCACCCGGCGCCGATACGGCCACCGCCTATCGGGCCAGCCATATCACCGCCTGGATCGAGACTCCGCTCGCACGGTCGGGATGGGTCGTCACCGACCCGATTCCGACGGCAGCCGAGCAGCAGCGACAGGCTCAGGTCGCCCGTGAGCCGCAGTCCGAACAGACACCCGTCGTCAAGCCGCTCCCACCACCGTCGACACGACAGGTGCTGCCGAAGGGCATCCCGACGACATCGCATGCGGTGCTGTGGACGGTTGCTGCGGTCGTCAGCTTCGTCATCGTGCTCCTCGCACTATGGGCCTTCGGCCTGCCGGCTCTAACCGACCGGCGGCGGCGGCG
>Ga0123338_10005515_pt1 | contig 10809 bp, 9 predicted proteins | sample grotaG_FD_89793 | JGI IMG/M metagenome (GOLD analysis project Ga0123338, IMG submission 89793) | Glacier valley bacterial and archeal communities from Borup Fiord, Nunavut, Canada, to study Microbial Dark Matter (Phase II) -... | ecosystem: Environmental > Aquatic > Freshwater > Ice > Glacier ...
CACCGCCGCCGTCCGCGCCGCCGTGCCGCTGCCGGCCGGCATCAACGTGCTGGCCAACGCCGCCCATACCGCGCTGGCGGTCGCCAAGGCAGCGGGCGCCAGCTTCATCCGGGTCAACCAGTGGGCCAACGCCTATGTCGCGAACGAGGGGTTCATGGAAGGCCCCGCCGGGTCCGCCGCCCGCTACCGCGCCTGGCTGCGGGCGCGCGACGTGCGGGTGTTCGCCGACGTTCACGTGAAGCACGGCGCCCACGCCATCACCGCCGACCGGACGCTGGCGGAACTGGCGCGCGACGTGGAGTTCTTCGACGCCGACGCCGCCATCGCCACGGGCCAGCGCACCGGCGACAGCGCCAGCCTGGAGGAGCTGCGCGCCATCGCCGCCGGGACATCGTTGCCGGTGCTGGTCGGGTCGGGCGTCACGCCCACAAACGTCGGCGATATGTTCAGCGTCGCCAGCGCTGTGGTCGTGGCGAGCTGGCTGAAGCGGGACGGGGTCTGGTGGAACGAGGTCGATCCCGACCGGCTGCGCATCTTCATGGCCGAGGCGGACCGCGCCCGGCCCTAGAAAGGCGTGGCCCAGTGTTCCCGTTTTAGGATATACAATGCATATATCCTACAGAGGACCCCAGCATGACGCGGACGAAGCTGTTCCAAAGCAACCGGACGCAAGCCGTGCGTCTGCCCAAGGACGTTGCCTTTCCGAAGGAGGTGCGTGAGGTGACGATCCTGCGGGATGGAGCACGTCGGGTGATCGTGCCGGATGATGCCGTGTGGGACGACTTCTTCGACGCGCCCGGCATCGGGATCGATGACCGGGATCAACCGCCGGTGCAGGAGCGCGAGCCGCTCTAGGTGCTGCGCTACATGCTGGATACCAACCTGTGCATCCGCGTGTTGCGCGACCGCCCGCCGGAGTTGCGGGGGCGGTTCAACGCCGAGGTAAATGGGTTGTGCGTCTCGACGGTGGTGCTGTTCGAACTGCTGCACGGTGCCGCGAGGTCGGCCAGGCCCGCCGAGACCCGGCGCGAGGTGGAGCGGTTTGCCGCGCGCATCGAGGTACTGACCTTCGATGCGGACGCCGCGGCGCACGCGGGGGGGATCAGGTCGGAGCTGGAGCGGCAAGGGCAGGTGATCGGCGCCTATGACCTGCTGATCGCCGGACATGCGCGCAGCCGCGGCCTGGTGGTCGTGACAGGCAACCTCCGCGAGTTCAATCGTGTGGCGGGTCTCCGCAGCGAAGATTGGCTGACCGGCCCGCCTACGGCTTGATGACGCACATGCAAACAGGAGCACCCATGGACCACGACCTCATCCTACGCAACGGGCGTGTGCTGGACCCTGGGACCGGGCGGGACGAGGTGGCCGACGTTGCCTTCGACTCCGGCAAGGTCGCGGCCATCGGGCCAAATCTGCGGGGCCGCGCCACGCGGGACGTGTCGGGCTGCCTGGTGATGCCCGGCCACATCGACTTCCACGCCCACGTCTATTGGGGTGGCACCTCCATCAGCATCGACGCGGACGCCCTGGCCCGGCGCTGCGGCGTCACGACCTGGGTGGATGCAGGGTCGGCCGGGCCGGGTAACTTCGCCGGGTTCCGCACCCATGTGATCGGGGCCAGCCAGACGCGCATCCTGGCCTGCCTGCACGTCAGCCACGCCGGCATCTTCGCCTTCGCCAAGTCGGTGATGGTGGGCGAAAGCCTGGACATGCGGATGATGGACACCGAACGCTGCGCGGCGGTGGCGCTGGCGCACCCGGACGTGATCCGCGCCATCAAGGTGCGCGTAGGGGCGAACACCAGCGGGGTGAACGGCATCGCACCGCTGCACCACGCGCTGGCCGCGGCGGACCGGGCCGGGTTGCCGGTGATGTGCCACATCGACCGTCCGCCGCCGCGGTATGAGGACGTGCTGGCCGACCTGCGGCCCGGCGACATCCTGACCCATTGCTACAAGCCGTTCCCCAACGCGCCATGCCATGCCGATGGCCGAGTGAAGGAAGCATGCTGGCAGGCGCGGGAGCGCGGAGTGGTGTTCGACATCGCGCACGGCGCTGGGTCGTTCGACTTCGATGTGGCGGAGGCGATGCTGGCGGGCGGCTTCCCACCGGATGTCATCAGCTCGGACGTGCACGTCCTGTGCATCGACGGCCCGGCGTTCGACACTATGGAAACCATGAGCAAGCTGCTGTGCCTGGGCATGAAGCTGACGGACGTGGTGCGTGCGGTGACGGCAACCCCGGCGGCGCTGCTGCGGCGGCCGGACCTGGCGGACCTGTCGGTGGGCAGCACGGGCGACGCAACGGTGATGCGGCTGGAGGACGGGCAGTTCACCTTCGCGGACGTGTCGGGCGGGACACGCATTGGGCGGCAGCGGTTCGCACTCGACAGCATGGTCGTGGGCGGGGCGTTGTGGCACGCGGCGGACGGCGTGACGGCCTGCTGATCCCCGAGTGGGCGTTGCCCCGTGGCGGCGCGCGCTGATAGGGTCCACGAAAATGCCGGGGGAGACGACGATGCTCAGACGCGACCTGTTGCGGGCGGCGGCGCTTGCGCCGCTGGCCTGCCCGGCAGTGGCGCAGCCGGCCGGGGCGCGCACGCTGGTGTTCGTGCCGCAGGCCAACCTCACGAGCCTCGACCCGATCTGGACCACGGCGACCGTCACCCGCAACTACGCCTTCATGGTGTTCGACACGCTGTATGGCACCAACGACGCGCTCGAGCCGATGCCGCAGATGGCGGAGGGCCACACAGTCGGGGACGACGGCCTGCGCTGGACCATACGGTTGCGGGACGGGCTGCAGTTCCACGACGGGACGCCGGTGCTGGCGCGGGATTGCGTGGTGTCGCTGAACCGCTGGATGAAGCGGGACGGGCTGGGCCTGACGATCGCCGGGCGGCTGGACGCGCTGGAGGCACCGGATGACCGCACGCTGGTGTTCCGGCTGAAGCAGGCATTCCCGCCGCTGCTGACCGCGCTGGCCAAGACGCAGCCGAGTGCGGCGATGATCATGCCGGCGCGCATCGCCGCGACCGACCCGTTCAAGCAGATCACCGAGGTCGTCGGCAGCGGCCCGTTCCGGTTCGTGGCCGACGAGTACGTCTCGGGCAGCCGGGCGGTGTTCGCCAAGCACGCGGGATACGTGCCGCGGCAGGACGCGCCGTCCAGCGTGGCCGGGGCGAAGCGGGTGCTGGTGGACCGGGTGGAGTGGCGCATCATCCCCGAGGCCGGGACGGCGGTGAACGCACTACGGGCGGGCGAGGTCGATTGGCTGGAGATGCCGATCCCTGACCTGCTGCCGACGCTCAGGAAGGACCGCAACGTGAAGGTGGGGCAGCTCGACCCCTACGGGCTGTATCCGGTGCTGCGCTTCAACCACCTGCAAGGCCCAACGGCCAACCGCGGGCTGCGCCAGGCGATCCTGGCGGCCATCGACCCGCGTGAGGTCATGCAGGCGGTGATGGGCGACGATGCCAGCACCTACAACGCGCCCATCGGCTGCTTCCTGCCGGGCACGCCCTATGCAAACGACGCCGCGATGGACCGGGTGGGCGGCGGGGCCGGGGACGCCAAGGTGCGGGCCATGCTGGCGGCGTCCGGCTATGCCGGTGAGAAGGTCGTGTTGCTGCACCCGACGGACCAGCCGTTCTATGACGCTATGAGCCAGGTGGTCGCCGCCACCTTGAAGCGCGTGGGCGTGAACGTGGACGATGCGGCGATGGACTGGGGCACGGTCGTGCAGCGCCGGTCGAGCAAGGAGCCGCTGGGCAAGGGCGGCTGGTCCCTGTTCTGCACGTCGTTCCCGGCGCTGGACTGGGTGGACCCGCTGTCGGCCCCGGCGCTCCGCGGCACTGGCGGCACGGCGTGGTATGGCTGGCCGACCAACACGGCGGTCGAGGCGCTGCGGTCCCAATGGGTGGACAGCAACGACCCGGCGGAACGCAAGCGCCTGGCCATATCCCTACAGACAGAGGCGTTCACGGATGCGCTGTTCGTGCCGCTGGGACAGTACTTCCAATCGGCCGCCTGGCGGACCAACATCACGGGACATCTGAAGGGCCAGCCGCCGCTGTTCTGGAACGTGGTGAAGGGGTAAGGCCCGCTAGGCCGTCCGGAACACCGCGGCGTCGGGCACCACCTGGTCCAGGATGCGGGCGGACGACACGACGCCTGGCACCCCGGCGCCAGGGTGGGTGCCAGCGCCGACCAGGAACAGGTTCTCGACCTCCTCGCTGACGTTATGCGGGCGGAACCAGGCGCTTTGGAACAGTTGCGGTTCCAGCGAGAAGGCGGCGCCGTTCGTGGACAGCAGGCGGTCCCGGAAGTCTTGCGGCGTCAACAGGCGGGACGTGACGATGCAGTCGCTTAGGCCGGGCATCACCGTCTCCTCCAGGCGCTGCTGGATGCGGGCGCGGTAGGGTTCCGCCTCGGCGGCCCAGTCCGTCCCGCTGGCCAGGTTGGGGACGGGCGCCAGCACATAGAACGCATCGCAGCCCGGCGGCGCCAGGGACGGGTCATTGGCGGTGGGGCGGTGCAGATACAGGCTGAAGTCCGGGGTCAGCACCTTGCGGGTGAAGATGTCCTTCAGCAAGCCGCGGTAGCGGGGGCCGAGCACCATAGTGTGGTGATACACGTCCGGGAATTGCCGGCTGGTGCCGAAATACCAGACGACGAGGCTCATGGAATAGCGCGCCCGCGCCACCTTCGCGTCGGTCCAGCGGCGGCGCTTATGCTCGGACAGCAGTTTCGTGTAGGTCCAGCCGACATCGGCGTTGGACACGACAATGCTGGCCGCGATGTGCTCCCCGCCGGCCAGGCGCACTCCGGTTGCGCGTCCAGCCTCGACGGTGATCTGCTCCACCTCGGCGTTCATGCGCATCGTGCCGCCCTGCTCTTCGATCAGGCGGACAAGGCCCGCCACGATGGCTCCGGTGCCACCCATGGCGTAGTGGACGCCGTGCAGGCGCTCCAGGTGGCCGACCAGGCAGTAATAGGCGGTCGTCGTGAACGGGTTGCCGCCGATCAGCAGGGGGTGGAAGCTAAAGGCGATCCGCAGCTTCTCGTTGCGGAAGTATTGCGACACCTTGGCATAGACGGTGCGGTGCCCGCCCAGGCGCAGCATGTCGGGGGCGGAGCGCAGCAGGGTCTTGATCTTGTGGAACGGCTGATCGGCCAGGTCGTGGAAGGCGACGGCGTAGATGCGCTCGCTTTCCTTGATGAACCGCTCGAAGCCCGGCACGTCGCCGGGTTCGATCCGGGCGACCTCGGCGCGCATGGCATCGTGGTCGGCGGTGGCGCTGAACACGTCGCCGTCGTCGAAGCGTATCTTGTAGAACGGGTCGATCCGCCGCAACTCGACCTCATCGGCCATGCGCTTGCCACACAGCGCCCAGAGTTCTTCGAGCAAGTAGGGCGCGGTGATGATGGTCGGCCCGGCGTCGAAGGTAAAACCGTCCTGGCGATAGACGTAGGCGCGTCCGCCGGGCGCATCCAGCTTGTCCATGACCGTCACGCGGTAGCCGCGCGCACCGAGCCGGACCGCCGCGGCCAGGCCGCCGAAGCCCGATCCGATGACGACGGCATGCGGACGAAACTCACCTACTGCGTCCAGCATGGGACGATCCTCACTTGCTCGGGCCTATCGGGTAGATGCGCCGGGGCTGTCACCCGGCAAGGGCGGCCGGTCTGGGCGCATCCTCATACCACCCGACATCCAGCGTCGCCACCTCGCCGAAGGTGGCCCGGCGCTTGATCGCCTGGGCAATGATCGGCCAGGAGGTCCAGGTCATCGTCAGGAACGGCAAGGGGTCGCGCAGGTCCCATGTCACATCGCGGGTGCTCATCAATGCGCGCAGCCGGCGCAGGGCGCCATCCCGCCGGAACACCGCCATCTGTGTCTCGGTCAGGCAGGAATAGAACTGCTGCAACTCGGCCTGGGGGCGCAGGCGTATGGCGGCGCTGGCCGGGTCCAGGATGGCCTGGGCGACGCTGTCCGGCTCCCAGAAGTGCACGCCGCTGGTGGCTCGCGGGTTGCACTCGATGCCGTGGACCTCCCCAGCATCGGACACGATGAAGTCGAACGAGATGAAGCCCGTCCAGCCCACGGCGGCCACGAAACGGTTGATCCAGGCCATGATGGCTGGCTGCTCCACACGTTGGAACGCGACGGCCACGGTGCCGGACATGACGGTGCCGCGGTAGATGACGGTGGCGAGCGCGCGGCCTGCGTCGGCGATGGTGCAACTGCTGTGGACGCAGCCGGGCAGGAAGGCCTGCACGACGGCGGGGTCGGCCGAGTCGGTATCCGGCAGCGCGGCGCCCCGGCGCAGGATGCGGACGCCGCGGCCGGAGCAGGCAGACACGGGCTTCACCACCACGTCGCGCCCTGCCGCCATCGCGCGGGCGGCGTCCGTCCCCAGCCCATGCGTCTCCGGCACCGCAACGCCGCAGGCCCTGCCCTGGCGGATGAACCCGGCCTTGTCGTGCAGGGCCAGCACCTGGCCGGGCGGCATGGTGAACAGGCGCGCCCGCCCGGCCAGGCGGTCCCGCAGGAAGGCGACGTGCATCGTCTCCTCCGACACCGGCACCACCAGGTCCACGCCCTCCCTTTCCACGATGGCATCGAGAGCGTCGAGGTAGGCGGCCTTGCCGTCGCGCGGCGCCGGCACCTGGAAGCTGCGCGCGACATGGCGGGACGCGCCGGCCAGGTGGCGGCGGAACGGGTCCGCAACCAGCACCCGGCACCCCGTGCGGGAGAAGCCGCGGGCCAGGTCCAGCGCCTTGGGCAGCCGGCCCAGGGTGAGCAGAACGGTGGTCACGGTGAAACCCGGGTCACGCGGCACATGACCTGTTGCGCCGGGCGTGTGGTCAGGCGGGCGGCGGGGCGCACGCGGCCGGGCTGTTCCACCCGGAAGTCGAAGGCGCGGAACATCTGGGCGATCAGCAGCACGGCTTCCGTTGTGGCGAACGCCGCTCCGGCGCAGACGCGCGGGCCGAGGCCGAATGGGATGAAGGCGCCGGGCGTCAGCTCATGCTCGCGCTCCGGCAGGAAGCGGTCGGGGTCGAACACGTGCGGGTCGCGCCAATACAGCTCGTGCCGGTGCAGCACCCAGGGCGCGATCATCACCAGCGCCCCGCGCTTGACCCGGCGGGTGCCCAGGCGCGTCGCCGCCGTCGCCACCCGCGGCAGGAAGGTGATCGGCGGATACAGGCGCAGCGTCTCCCGGAAGATGTTGCGGAGCGTCGGCATCGCCTTGGTGTGCTCCATCGAGATCGGGCCGGCGCCAGCGACGGCGGCGACCTCCCGGCGCACGCGGGCAGCCAAATGGGGCTGCACGGCCAGGATGAAGAACACCCAGGTCAGCGCGCTGGCGCTGGTCTCGTGCCCGGCCAGGAACAGGACGCCCAGTTGGTCGATCAGCTCCTCCCGCGTGAAGGCCAGGCCATCCGGGTCCCCGCGGGCGGCAGCAATGGCGGAAGCGATGTCGTCGAACCCGGCGCCCTCCTCCCCCAGGTGCGTATCGACCAACTCCCCCAGATGGCGCCGTATCACGGTGCAGGCGTCCAGCACGGCCTGGCGTTGCGGCACCTGGGTCCAGGCGCGGTCCATAATCAGGCGGCGTATCTCCACCTGCGCCACGCTGCGCTCGAAGATGGTGAAGGCGGCGAACACCTCGTGCGCGGCATGGGTCTCCAGCCCCGTGGAGAACACGGTGCGGCAGATGATGTCGGCCGTGAGGTGGCTCATGGCGAGGTCGAGGGAGAAGGCCTCGCCGTCCCGCACCCGGGCGTCCAGCGCCGCCTCGCAGGCGTCGGCGCCGGCTTGCATGGCGGGGTAGGCGCGGTTGACGCGCATCAGGGACAGCGCCGGGTCAATCATGCGGCGCTGGCGCTGCCAGGTGGCGCCGCTGGACACGAAGATGGAGTCGCCGATCAGCGGCGCCAGCGCGTTCACCATCAGGTCACTTTTGGGGAAGATGCCGTCCGGGTCAGCCAGCACATGCCGCACCAGGTCGGGCTGGTTCACGATCAGGATCTGGCGGCGGGAGTAGCCGAGCGGACCGACCGGCACGCGGTAGGCGGCGGTGGGCAGCAGGCTGAGCAGGTCCCCGTCGCCGTTCAGGGCGGCGCGCATTAGGGCAGTGACGGCGGACAGGGTGCCGGGGCGTGGCGGGGTGTAGGGGGCGTGCAGCGGCTGGGGCCGGGCCGGGATGCTGTTCATGCGGTCGCTTCGTGCTGGCGTGGGCGGCGAACGGGCAACTTTACACCCTGAAGTGTCAAGTGGCACTGTCGGAGGATGGCGATGGGGGCGTGACGGTGGAGTTGCTAGCGTTCCAAGGGCTGATTGCGGCCCACATCGTCGCTGGCAGCGTGGGCGCAGTGTCGTTCTGGGTGCCGGTGGTGGGCCGCAAGGGCGGGGTGCAGCACCGGCGGTGGGGGCGGGTGTTCACGGTGGCCTTGCTCGTGACCGGCAGCCTGGCCGTCGCCATGAGCGTGTTCTCCCTGGTCGATCCCATTGGCACGCACCCGCATCTGGCCGGGGAGTACGGCGCGCCGTTCATACGCGGCATCTTCGGCTGGATGATGCTGCATGTGGGCATCCTGACCCTCAACCTGACCTGGTACGGCTGGCTGTGCGTGCGGAACCGCGGCGCCATTGCGTTGAACCGGACGGTGCTGAACCTGGGGCTGCAATACGCGGTGATCGCCGCGGCGCTGAACTGCGCGTGGCAGGGCTGGCTGATCGGCCAGCCGTTGATGATGGCCATCGCCGTCGTGGGCGTGGCGACCGGGGGCACCAACCTGGCCTTCCTGTATGCCCGGCGGCACAAGCCGCTGGATTGGCTGAAGGAGCACATCAAGGCCATCGTCGGCGCTGGCATCTCGGTTTACACGGCGTTCCTGGCGTTCGGCTCCGTGCGGGTGTTCCCGGCCCTGGCGCTGCACCCGGTGATGTGGGCGGTGCCGCTGGTGGTGGGACTGGCCATCCTGCTGCACCACCGCCGCAAGGTGGACCTGCGTATGCGCGCACCGGCATTGCGTGCGGCGGCCGGCGATTGAGCAGCCATCGCGTCGTGGTCGTCGGTGCCGGCATGGGCGGGCTGGCGGCGGCGGCGGACCTGGCGCGGCGGGGCGCGGCCGTCACGGTGTGCGAGCGTGCGGCGGCACCGGGCGGCAAGATGCGGCGCGTGCAGGCCGGCACCGCCAGCATCGACGCCGGGCCGACGGTGTTCACCATGCGCCACATCTTCGAGGGCCTGTTCGCCGATGCCGGGGAGCGCATAGCGGACCACCTCGACCTGGTGCCTGCGGGCCTGCTGGCCCGGCACGCCTGGCGGGCCGGGGGGCGGCTGGACCTGTTTGCCGACGTGGCGCAGTCGGCGGATGCCATCGGCGCGTTCGCGGGGGCGAAGGAGGCGCGGGCCTACCTTGAGTTCTGCGCGCGCAGCGCGGACATCTACCGCACGCTGGCCGGCCCGTTCATCGCCGGGCAGCGTCCGTCGCCGCTGGACCTGGTGCGCCGCATGGGGCTGCGCGGCATGCCGGCGCTGTGGCGGACCGCGCCGATGCGTACGCTGTGGGGGGCGCTGGGCGACCACTTCACCGACCCGCGGCTGCGGCAGTTGTTCGGGCGCTACGCCACCTATGTCGGCGCGTCGCCCTGGCAGGCCCCGGCGACGCTCATGCTGATCGCCCATGTCGAGCAGGACGGCGTGTGGCTGGTGCACGGCGGCATGCACCAGGTGGCGCAGGCCGTGCGCGGGCTGGCGGAGCGCCAGGGCGCCACGTTCCGGTTCGGGGCGGAGGTGTCGGAGGTGCTGGTCGAGCGCGGCCGGGTGGCGGGCGTGTCGCTGGCGGGCGGGGAGCGGATCGAGGCCGATGCGGTCGTGTTCAACGGCGACATCTCGGCGTTGCCGGGGGCGCAGCGGCCCGTGCCGGCCACGCCGCGCCGCGGCCGGTCGCTATCCGCCGTGACCTGGTGCTTGCAGGCGCGGACGGCGGGCTTCGACCTGGCGCACCACAACGTCTTCTTTGCCGAGGACTACGCGGAGGAGTTCGACGCCATCTTCCGCCGCCGCACCATCGCCACAGCACCCACGGTATATGTCTGCGCCCAGGACCGGGGTGAAGCCGGCGGCGCGGTGGACGGCGCGCCGGAGCGGCTGCTGGCCTTGGTGAACGCCCCGGCGGACGGAGACGTGGCGCCGCTCGGCACGGCTGCCCTGGATGACTTAGGGGACCGGACGTTCGGCCTGCTGCAAGCGTGCGGCCTGTCGGTGGAGCGCCGGGCGGAGGCGAGCATCGTCACGACGCCCGCCGGCTTCCACGGCCTGTTCCCGGCCACCGGCGGCGCCCTGTATGGCCGGGCGAACCACGGGATGACGGGCAGCTTCCGCCGGGCCGGGTCGGCGGGGCGGGTGCCGGGGCTGTACTTGGCGGGGGGCAGCGTCCATCCCGGCCCCGGTGTCCCGATGGCGGCGATGTCGGGGCGGCTGGCGGCGGCGCGGGTGCTGGAGGGCTTCGCGGCGGCCCGGCGGTGACGGTTGGGGTCAGCCGTCCCGCGACACTCCCATCGCCAGGGTCTGCTCATCGAGGCGCGTCGTCAGGCGCAGCCCACGGCGGGTGGCCCACACGTTCTTCTGCTGGTGCAGCGGGATGATCGCCACGTCGCGCATCGCCAGGCGCATGGGGTCCGGCAACAGCGCCTCACGCCGCGTGTCGGCCAGGGTGCGGAGCGCCTCGTCCGTCAGGCGGTCGGCGGCCGGGTTGGAGTAGCGGCCGTAGTTGGACAGCCCGGTGCCGCGGG
>Ga0123338_10005518_pt1 | contig 10808 bp, 15 predicted proteins | sample grotaG_FD_89793 | JGI IMG/M metagenome (GOLD analysis project Ga0123338, IMG submission 89793) | Glacier valley bacterial and archeal communities from Borup Fiord, Nunavut, Canada, to study Microbial Dark Matter (Phase II) -... | ecosystem: Environmental > Aquatic > Freshwater > Ice > Glacier ...
ACTCCTCGGCGAGACCGTGCAGATAGTGGAACTGGCCGTCACGATCCGGATGAGCGGTGCCCTCTTTCACTTTCGCTGGCGACAACAACGAATACCCGAGCCGCTTCAACAACCGCCCGACGGTGTCAACGGAAACCTTGAACCCGCGCCTCGTCAGCTCACCGGCCAGTTTCGCTGTCGATTTCGATGTCCATTTCAACAACGACATCGGGTGACCACGCGTGCCCGGATGAACCAGTTGATCCAATGCTTCCAACAGGCCGGGCTGCGTCTCGGTCAACGGTTTCGATGGCTGATCAGGCTAACGACTCGTCCTCGACGAGTTCCCCCACAACAAAAACTGCGTGGGCGACGCCGGCGAAGCACTGAAACACCACGACCGTCACCCGGATCCACGCGACCGCCTCGCTGTTGTTCAACGGGGTCGTCTATCGGTTTGCACGACGTTGCGACAGTCCTGCGGCGGCCAATGACAACGCCGGTGAGCGCCTGTTGTGATCGGTTTCCGTTGGGGTTTGATTTGAGGACCGACTTATCCACATTGCCTGAGCTGGTTTTTTACGATTTAGCGTGTCGAAGGGGGACTTGAACATATGCAACGGTGGTGTCGGCCCGTGTCACCTGATGTCACCCTTGACGATCACTACAGCCGCTCGGGGACTGCGTTGGCGATACTGCGACGAACCCGTCACCATCACCGACATCACGAACCCGCCTGCACCACGAGCGCTTACACCAAAAAATCCGACAGTCCCGGTCCCTCCGTCTGGCGAACACCCGGTCCCATCACGCTGGCGAGCGACAGCGGGGACACCAAGTAGAGTCGCATTCACCTGCGCTCTCGTCGGCGTCCACGACTGCGTACGACGATCTGTTGGCCGAGGTCGTCGAGACGATCGCGGACGCACGGGCGGCTTTGGTGAGTTCGCACGAACAGCCTTGCGGTTCTTCTGGATTGGCGGATTGGCCACGCAATTTTGGCTCGGCAAAACGATGCCGGCTGCGGCACGGCGGTCGTCGATCGACTGGCGTCGGACCTGTCGTCCCGGTTCCCTGGCCAACAAGATCGTCGCCGAGAAACCTCTGGTACATGCGGAACTTCGCGATCGCATGGGAATCCGAACAGATTCTGCAGACGCGTCTGCAGAATCTCTCGTGGTCACACCACCAGGTGCTCCTCGATTCCCTCGCAGACACCCAACGGGCATCGATGGTACCCCGATGCGGCGATCGCCAACCGTTGGTCGGTGCGAGTCCTCACGGCTCAGATTCGCGACGACCTCTACGAACGAATCGGGCAAGCACCGTCGAACTTCGCTGCGACACTGCCAGATCTCAGAGGGGACGATCTCGAACGCCTCGCAACTGACCCATATCGGTTGGATTTCCTCCGGCTCGATCCCGCCGCAACGGAGCGGCAGCTCGAGACGGCGCTCGTCGACCGCATCGGCGAATTCCTCATGCACCTCGGTCGAGGCTTCGCCTACCTGGGACGGCAGTCCCGACTCACTATCGGTGACAGCGACTTCTTCCCGGACCTGCTCTTCTACAACACCCACCTCCACGCCTACGTGGTGTTCGAGCTGAAAACCAGGCCGTTCCTGCCCGCACACGCAGGTCAGCTCGCCTTCTACGTGACGGCAATCGAGCGCGAGATCCGCGCCGGGCGGGCATCGACGCACAACTCGTCGCATAAGACGCGACCTGACCGACGACCACTCGGCTGCACATCACGACCGACGCCGGCTTGTGCCGACGCGGCCGTGTGGTGCTCGTGTTGTCGTCAGTTCGTGCGGGTGGTGACGTCGAAGCCGGAAAATGTGCCGACCGCACCCTGACCGAACGCGCGCTCGCTGAAGGGAATCGACACACTCAACGTCGGAGCACTGGTGTCTTGGTACGGGAAAGCGTCTAGGAGGCTGAACAAGCCGTGACCGATCTGGAATGAATCCAGGCTCAGCTGCTCGCCGTTACCAAGCGAAGCCGCGTAGCCGGTGAATGGGACCCCTTGCTTGTCGAGCGGAACGCCGACATGGTCGACGTGCACGAACAGGTTGCCGTCAAGGAAGTAATCAACCGACGACTGCCCCGGCGCCCGCCAGTACCGGATCGATACGTGGTGAGCTTGACCCGGCTCGATTGGTGCCTCTTTGATGATCTGCGTGTAGGCCTTGTCCAGGCCCACCAGAGTTGCGTTCCCCGTGACTGAGCTTGGGAGCCGCTCGATCAATGCGAACATGCGATCGCCGGATACGAACCAGTCGAACAGTTGACCGGTCTGGAAGTTGATCATGTTCAGCACTACTCCGGCTTGTTGGCCCTGCAGCGCAACTTGCGACCAAGGTCGCGCACACGAATCGGTGATCGCCCAGAAGGAGCCGGGCGCGCCGTAGCACCCGTGGATGATGCGACCGGCTTGAGTGCCTGGTGTCGAGGCCGAGATGTTGACGGCGAACTCTAACGAACCAGATGGCGGCACCACGAATGAGTCGGAACTGACGCCGATGTATTTGAGGTGGTCGAACACGCTGTAGTCGTAGACGGTGTTGAAGCGATGGGCGTCAACCGTTACCGCTCCGCTCCGCTCCGGCGAGCGTGCCACCAGCGGCGAGTTCTCCGGGACCGTACTTGTTGCTCCACTTTTGGTGGTATTGGTCGAGCGATGTCGACTTGTAGTGCACCACGGTGGTCGCCGCCGCTGACGCGTCCACGCCGACATAACCAACCGACACCAAGCTCAGTGCTGCGCCTGACGCGAGCGCGAGCCTTCGCATCCGATTGCGATTTCCCATCATCTTTGCTCCTGCATGCCGACGGCGCGAATTGCGCCTTGCCCCCGGGGGGAAGAATAGCTGCAACAGCCATCGTCGAAATCCATGCCGCCGCACGCAGCGCCGTGGACACCTTCTTCGCGCTCGTCAACAGCGCCACCTACGAACTCCTCGTGACACAGCGCCGGCTGGACTATGGCTGCATCGCAAACTTGGATCGTCGACGTCCCCAGCGCTGTCCGCCGGCGGTGCGTCGGAGTCGGCGATGCTCACCGTGCACGCTGACCGTCTCCGACAGCGCCTCAGCGAGATCGATCACGAGATCCTTGTGCACAACACGAAGGGGACACTGTGGAACCCTGGCGCACGACCCAACGAGATCACCGACGCCATCACCCGGCGCCGCAACCACCTCGCCCACCAGGCCATCACCACCAACGAACGATGGATCGCCACCGTCATCCACGACTGGCACGACACTCGCCCGAAAGGAACCATCGCCGAACTCCACCGCCTCGTCACCGACATCGCTGCCTGGCGAGAACGCAACACCGCTACGGCAAGCGATCCTCTCGGGCCGGCGCCTACCGACCGACGTCAGGCCAGTTGGCAACAACTCGAACGCCGGATCCACGACGTCGGGCGGCAGCAGATCAGCAGCCTCATCCGCTGAGATCTCCCGATTCGACGCCCGCACCAGGCCGCCTATACAAGCCTATACAACGCGGTTGTATAGGCTTGTATAGGTGACCGTCGAAGCCGACAATCCGTTCAATCCTGGGTACGGCGAACAGCCACCGTTCCTTGCAGGTCGCTCCGAACTGATCAACGACGCGATCGGTGCGTTACGTGCAGGGCCGGGGCGTGCACAGTTTCACCGGATCTTGATCGGTCCACGCGGTGCCGGCAAGACCGTTGCCCTGAACGCGATCGTCAACCTTGCCGTCGAAGAATACGGAGCTGTCGTACTTCGTTGGACCGCTGGCTCGCGCCCGCTGCACGAGGCGGTCGACTATGGCGCAACCGTCGTCGAGCGAGCATTGCAATCGCGATGGCGTCGCGCCGGCGGTGCCGTCGACACCACTGCAACGGTCGGCGTGCCAGGAGTCGCGACGGCGACTGCGAGCCGACGACCCCGTAGTGCATCGACGGATTCGGCGTTCACCCGATTCGATCGTCTCGCCCGACTCGCAGCGCGTAAACATCGCATCGTCGTCGTGTGGATCGACGAAGCCCAACAAGCCCAACCCGACGAGATCGCCACACTCGCCGCTGTCATGCAGGAACTCGCCAACGTCCAATCGCTGCCGGTCGCGATCCTCGCTGCCGGGCTGCCGTCGACCCGATCGATCTGGCTCGACGCCGCCTCGTCGCTCGAACGCCAGGAGTTCACGACGATCGGCAACCTCGACGCCAACGACACCGAAGCAGCATTCGCCATCCCGATCAGGGAAACGCGTCGCCAGATCGAAGACGCAGCACTCCACGACCTGGTCCAGGCGTCACGCGGCTTCCCGTACGCCATCCAACTCATCGGTGCCGCCACATGGGACGCAACCGACGCCGACGTCATCGACGGTGCCGCTGTTCGCATCGGGATCGCCGATGCGCTCGCCACGCTCGAAGAACAAGTCTTCACGACCCGCTGGCGCCACATCCCGTCAGGACACCGTGAATACCTGCAAGCCGCTGCCGACCTCGTCGACCGCGCCACCGGCATCGTCGCACCGTCCGCCATCGCTGAACGACTCGGCAAAACCACTGCTGCATTGTCGACACGACGCACCGATCTCATCAACGAACACCAGGTCCTCGCCAGCGCCGGTCGTGACCAACTGACTTTCACCCAACCAGGCTTTGCTGAATGGGTACGGGCCGCCGTGAGCGAACCTCACCAGACGGACCAGACCGGAGCGGGCCAATTAGTCCTCGACGGATGGAACCAGCCTCCCCCACAATCGAGCGGGCGACGAGCCAAAGGCAACCGGCCGATCGGTCCCTGACTCACCGCCACGTGCAGAGGTCACCCCTTAGGAATCTTGCTCGAACCCCGTGCTCAACGGCGTCGATGACAGCCACTCATCGAGTGCTTCCGTCAATGCCGTGGACAGGTCCAGCTCTGGGCGAGCGCGGCTTGTCGACAGTACGTGGACGGCTTCGATGAGATTGCGCAGCGCCGCCGCCAGAACGTCCGAAGTCGTTGGTACTGATGCGAACGGTTCCGAGCGATTGAACTCGACGGCGTGTTGAGCGACCCAATCCTCCACGGCGTCAGTGAGAACCTCGGCGGTCGTCTGGAGCGACCTGCTGCCACGCCAACGCAGCTTGGTCGTCAGCCGATCGAGAACCTCGAGCAGGTTGTCGTTGAGGTTCATAACATTTCGCGCATGTTGCCGTTGATCGCAGTGCTGTTCCACGCTTGCAGGATGGAGTGCGCTGTGCTGACCGCAGGAACTGGCACCGGATGGACTAGGTGCTGATCCCAGTCCATGCCGGTCCCAGGCCATCCTGCGGTCAGATCCGTCAGTGCCGCTGCGTAGTCACTGCGGCGGCGTTGGATCGCGACGCCAGCAGCAAGCCCCGGCTCGACGCCGGCCGCAGCCCACAGGGCGACGGTGCCCTAATGGTCAAGCCCGAGCGCGTCAGACAGCGCAGCGAGACACGCCGGATCTTCACTCATCGCAACCTGTTTGGCGACAACGACCATCGCAGCAGGTACAGGATCTCCATGTGGCGGCCCACCCGGCGGCGGCGCTGCAACGGCGGTTGTCGCGGGTGCCGACCTCGTCGGTGAGGAGGCTTTGACGGGCTGATCCGGCCAAATCGCGACGAGCTCGCCGGAAGCTGGGTCGTAGCGACGAAGCGAGAGTCGATCATCTTCGCGGTCGACGCGAGCACGGTCTGAGCTGTTTGTCCGAGGAGTTGTGGATCGCCTTTGGCCCGGCTGGCCAGGTTCGGCCCGGAGTAGGTTGCGGAGTCGACGCCGATCGTTGCGCACAGCAGGAATGCCGTGGATTCTGCTTCGATTTCTTGCAGGTCGCGTCGATCTGTGAGGCGCTTGTCGTGGCCGAGTGAGATGTGCGCCCATTCGTGAATGAGCGTTTTCAGGCGGGCGGGTGGTTCGAGGTGATCTGACACCGACACCTCAGCAGTAGCGAATTTGGTTCGTCCATTCCACGTCTCGACTGGACGACAAGCTGGTCATCTGGAGCGAGCAAGGAATCGCCAGCGGGATCCACCAACAATGGGTCCGCCCGAGCCCGCCGACGACTCGCAACCGCCGCCGACCGCGCCGCATGACGGACCTGACCGGTGCCTCGGGGACCTCGTTGAACAGCCTGCCACGCTCAAGCGGGCTACCGAACCTCATAGGCCCGATTCTGCCCTACGACGCGCAATCCGGAGTTGCCACCGTCGCAACGGCCGGCTGCTGCCCCGGTGATAGGCAGCAGCCAGATACGGCGATCTGTGCGCCAATGTCGCTTGCGGACTGCGCACAGTCAGGCAATACGCGTGCGCCAGCGGGCGCGGCGTGCGAGTGTGGATGGCTGTGAGCGAAGCCCGTCTGATTCTCACCTGCGGGTTGCCCGGAGCGGGCAAGACCACCCTCGCGGGGCAGTTAGCCGCCGAGCGAAGCGCCGTACGTCTCGGGAAGGATGAGCGGATGTGGGCACTCGACTCCAACCCTTGGGACACAGCGACCCAGGAGAAGGCCGAACGCGAACTCTGGCACCTCGCTCAAGAGTCTTGCGCCTTGGACTGAGCGTCGTCCTCGACCGCCCCATCCAGGCAACGCGAGGCAAGGGGGTGAGGCCACTGCCCAACTGACCGGCTGTCCAGACCCACTGGCCATCAGTGGGCAATTCTGATCGCCACCAGTGGGCAGGTCCACGGACCGCCCACGAGCAGAAACTATTGACCCTTGACACATCGTTCGCTTCCAGTGGCCTCGTTGTGGCCTGTTCACGTCTGTGAACCTGGCAGGCTGGGGCGCGAGGAACCAGGGCTTCGGATGCGTTACAGCGCAACGATGCCATCCGTTCGTTGGGCCGCTCCGGACCGGGCCGAGCCGGCGTTCCCGGGTTACAACAACCGGGCCGATCTCCTCGGACTCGGCTGGACGCCCGGCAGCAGTGGCAGTTCGCACTGCCGGACTCGGAGCCCGCCAGTCCGGAATCGCGAATGAGCTAACGTGAGCATTCCCGCGTGGAGTTATGAGAGGAGAGCGATGGGCACCGCACGACTCAGGCGACAAGTGAGGGACGTACCTCGACCCGCACAGGTCGGCACGGAGCCGCTGCCGGGCCGCCTTCGTGCTGGCATCGAGTCGTTGTCCGGGTTCGCGCTTGACGACGTGCGGGTGCATTACCGCTCGCCGGAGCCGAGTCGCGTGGGCGCGCTGGCGTTCGCTCAGGGCCAGGACATCCATGTCGCTCCCGGGCAGGAGCAGCACTTGGCCCATGAGGCGTGGCACGTGGTCCAGCAGGCGCAGGGCCGGGTCGCCCCGACGACGCGGATACGCCGTGGCGTCGTGCTGAACGACGACTCGTCGCTCGAACTTGAGGCCGAACGGATGGGCGAGCGAGCCACCCGGATCCAGCGCAGCAGCGTGGCACCGGGTCTCCGTTCGGCCGCCCCCGCAGCAACCGTACGGCAGCTGATGAACGACGGGACCAAGGAGGGCCTGACGACGCTCAAAGGACTGAACGCCAAGATGAAGAGCGCCAGCCGATCACCGATCACCAAAATGGACTTCGAAGAGAAGCTCGACTGGACCCCGACCGACGCCGAGTTCGACAAGGCAGTCGCAGCCTCCACCCTCGTGTTCAGCAGCAAGACGCCGCTGGGCACGATCGTCGGTGACCTCGTGACCCAGCTCAACTTGGCGAAGAGCGGCGGCGGGAAGAAGGCGAAGGAAGCGGCGGCGCAGAAGAAATCGCCCCGGGAGGAGGCCGCTTGGGCATCCCCGAAGTTCAGGGCGTCGAAGGGTTTTTACTACGGGGGCGGCGCCAACGAATTGCACGTGCACGACGTCAAGAACGACGCCTTCCTCAAGGGACCCGGAGGGCGCAAACCGTTCATCACGGCTGGTGTGCTCGACGCCCGCGATCTCGCCGATGCTCGCGCATCGCTCAAAGATCATGGGCAGGAGAAGCCGCTGAACGCTGCAATCGACCGTGCCCTGCTTGAGAACAAGAAGGACCTCGACAACTAAGTAAGTAGTGATCGGACCAGCGTCGCCTGGTTTTCACGAGACCAGGTTCGCCAGGTGCGTAGATCGACAAACGCCAGCGTTATCGCCGGAAATCACCAGTCATCAGGGATCGCTGACCGAGGTTCGACAGGTGTTGGACGCACTTGCCACCGAACCGGCGCTCAGCGACCTCATCGTCGCCCTCGCGGTCCGGCTGGCTGGAGCGACCATCTCCGCGGCGTCGGCTGCGGCGAGGAACGCGCAGAAGGCCCCGTCGATGTCGCCGACGCGGTCGAGGTGAAAGGCCAGCTCGTCGGCATGGTCCGCTCGCGGCAACGCGTCAGCGGGCTGCTGGACCAGTGTCGCAGCGATGCTGCGATGCAGGCGGGCTCGTTTGTCAGCGATCAAGTAATCCCGCACCCGGGCGATCAGGTAATCCCGCAGTAGCGGGTGCCGACGAGCATCGGGTGTAGACCAGTTCGGTTCACAACATCTGTAGGACCACTCGTTCCGATCCCGGAGCGTTCGCCGGTATGTCGCTCCGGCGATGGCCGCATGGATCGTGCAGGGTTGTCTCCGCCTTTCACGGGCGGAATGGGCCGGGCTGGTGGCCGGGGTGGTTCCCGCAGTTGGTCGACGCGAAAGCGCGCAGCCTGACGTTCGGGGTGATCAACGAGCACCGGGAACGGATCGGGACGATGCTGGCGTCGAACACGGTGACAACGGTGCATCAACGCTTGCGGGACGAGCACGGGCTGGCCGCATCGATCGCTGCGTTCCGCCGCTATGTGCCTCTCGAGTTCCCTGATCTTGTCGAGGTGGCCCAGGTGACGGTGCCACGCCCGCTGATCGATCCGGGTTCGGAAGCACAGATCGATTACGGGTTCTTGGGTCCGTGGGTCGACCCGGTGACGCAACGAGCCCGGCGTGTGTGGGCGTTCGTGATCGTGTTGGCGTGTTGGCGACACATGTTCGTGCGCCCCGTGTCCGTATGGACATCCACGCCTGGATCGAAGCGCATGTCGCCGCGTTCGAGTTCTTCGGGGCGGTCCCGGCCAGGTTGGTGCCGGACAACTTGAAGACCGGAGTGATCCGAGCGGACGTCTTCGACCCGAAACTCAACCGGGCGTGCGCCGAGTTCGCTGAGCACTACGGCTGCCTGATCGACCCGGCGAGAGCGTTGAAACCGAAGGACAAACCTCGCGTTGAACGCTAGATGCCCTACGTTCGTGACAGCTTCTGGCGTGGACGCAGCTGGACATCGATCGCTCAGAGATGCAAACCGCAGCAGCCGAATGGTCGATGTCGATCGCCGGGCGGCGCGCTCATCGCAGCCTCGATGGCATGGCGCCGGTGACGATGTTCGAGACGGTCTCTCGCCCGGTGATGCGCTCGTTGCCGCATCACCGCTTCGAGATCGCTTCGTGATCGCGGCCGAAGGTCGCGTCGGACTGCCACGCCTGCGTGGCCGGGGTGTTGTATTCGGTACCGTGGCGGCTCATCGGCCGCCAGCACGACGTGCGCCTCACCGAACACCGCGTCGAGATCTTCGACGCGACCGTCCAGGTCAAATCCCACACCCGCGCAGCACGGGGTCGTGTCACCGACATGGCCGATTACCCGCCGGACAAGATCGCCTTCTTTCAACGCACCCCGGTGTGGTGCCGACGCCAAACCGGCGTGCTCGGTGCGAACGTCGCCGAGGTCGTCAACGAGTTGCTCGCCGTCAACGTGCTCCACCGCCTCCGTTCAGCACAAGGCATCATCCGTCTCGCCGACAAACACGACGCCGAGCGGCTGGATGCTGCGTGTCGGCGGGCGTTGCAGGTCGGCGATCCGACGTACCGCACGATCAAAGGCATCCTCGCCGCCGGCACCGAACATGACGGCCAACCCGGCATCGACACGGCGTCCAGCACACCAGCGCACCTCCACGGACCGGCCAGACTGTTCAACCCCGACACCGGCAACGATGAAGGGGTGGCGTGATGACACACGCCCATCAACTCGACAGCGTCTTGCGGACGTTGAAACTCTCCGGGATGCTCGACACCCTCGATGCCCGTCTCGCTCAAGCCCACGCCGGCGACCTCGGACACATCGAGTTCCTCCACGCCCTCTGCCAAGTCGAGATCGCCCGCCGTGACGCCGCCGCCATCGTCCGCCGGGTGCGTACCGCCCACTTCGAACAAGCGACCACGCTCGAAGACTTCGATTTCAACTACAACCCGTCGATCCCCGCCCCCGCAATCCGAGACCTCGCCCCCTCAGATTCTTGAGCGCCGGTGAATCGATCATCCTCCACGGCCCCGTCGGTGTCGGCAAAACATTCATCGCTCAAGCCATCGGCCATCACGCCTGCCGCCACGGCCACACAGCAGTCTGGAGTTGATCGCGAGCTTGTCCCTTTTGCTGAACAAACCCGGCGGTTGTGCACGATGCCAGGGATCGGGCGGCGCACCGCTGAGGTCGTGATCGCCGAGATCGGTGTCGACATGTCACGGTTCCCGACGTCTGGGCATCTGGCGTCGTGGGCAGGTTTGTGTCCTGGCCATCACGAGTCCGCCGGGAAACAGCGTTCCGGCAAGGCGCGCAAAGGCAACGCGGCGTTGCGGAGCGCGTTGTGTGAAGCAGCATGGTCGGCGGCCGCCTTCGAGGTATTCACGATCGGCATCGGCAGCTGGTGGGACGCCGACAAGCACATACTTCGCGCTCCACCGGCCCGCATGGAGTTCCAGCCGTGGGTCGGTGGTCGCCCCATCGATCACGGCACCGACGGAACCACGTGTGCGTGGACGCGGATCCTTGCCTATGAGCCGCCGCATCGTGTGGTGTTCTCGTGG
>Ga0123338_10005519_pt1 | contig 10808 bp, 10 predicted proteins | sample grotaG_FD_89793 | JGI IMG/M metagenome (GOLD analysis project Ga0123338, IMG submission 89793) | Glacier valley bacterial and archeal communities from Borup Fiord, Nunavut, Canada, to study Microbial Dark Matter (Phase II) -... | ecosystem: Environmental > Aquatic > Freshwater > Ice > Glacier ...
AAAAGTGGCTCACTTTTTGGTTAGCATAAAGATACTAAATGGCTCACTTCTATATTAGCATTCACAACGCTTTTACCTGTCCTTATTCTAATGGATTTACTGAAGGTATCAACAATACTATTAAGGTCATAAAACGTATCGCCTATGGCTACCGGTGTTTTGATAACTTTAGACGTAGAATTTTACACACATTACAAACGAACAAAGAGCCAATCAGTTATTAACTTGATTGGCCCTCCATTAAAAATTTTCAGTTTGCTGTTCTACCCCACCTATTGACATAGAACCAAAAAAACAGACAAGCTCAGGTGCACTGCCTTTGTTTGTCTGTTTTGGTATTTAAGTAAGTTAAATTTTCAATGTCTGCTATTAGGCAAAAACTATTCCTTGCCACAGCATTTTTTATACTTTTTACCACTGCCACATGGACACAATTCATTTCTGCCCACTTTGTTACTAACTGCTGTATTGGCTACTCTAAATTCTTTGGTAATGTCCATTCTTATATCCTGTGATAGAATATTTTCCCATTCTTGTAAATTGTAAAGCCAATCAGCTTTTGCATCAAGCATATTATAATATAATTTCTCATACTCTATTTCAATATCCAGCTCAGTAGTTTCCTCTAGATTATCCAAGTCAACCTCATTTACCAGGCTAGTATTAATTCCGTCTAGAAAACCTGAAAAGGTAACTGTATCCATATTAAATGAGCTTGCTACCTCTGAGAGTGTTCCCTTCAATATTTTGAGGTTGTTAGCCAATATATTTGCGTAGTTCTCTTTTTCTAGTAAAAAATACTCCTTCCAAAAAGCTTCATTTGCCTGTGGAGTTCTTTCTTGCTCTGCAATTTCTCTCCACTTTTCATATAATGTCATAACAATTGCTCCTTTTCCTTTTCTTTTAAAATCTCTAACTATTATATCATAAACAAATATATCACACTAATTATTTATTAATCAAGCAATGTTTTTAACTGCTGAACTCTTTATAATTGTGGATTAATGGTGAGTGCTTGATAGAACCTTACTTTTATACACCAAGCAGTATCTGATATAAGAGCATTAATTAGATTTTTAAAGGGACTGGTCAGACCCCACAAAATGTGGTGTAAAAACCTTTTAGCCCACTATACAAGATTATTATCAGAATTATTCAAAGTTAAACATAAACTCTGATAAAAACTGGCAACAATTCTTTATAGATATTCAAATTCTTAAAAGCTAAATACTTATCAGAATAATTTATCCGGTTCCCATACACAGAAACTATTTCGGATTCTCAAAATTTGTATTTGGTTATCTATAATAACTACTTTGACAAGTCAATAAAATCCTTACATTTACCCGTTTTACTGTCTGGAAGTATATAATCAACAATTTCATATTTTATTTGTATATCATTACTAATTATCTTTCTTAGTTCCTCATTATATTTACTTATTATATCTTCAATTCTTTTACTAGTGCTTTCATTCATACATAATTTAATTTCTAAAAATGAATTGGTATGTTTTATGACCTGATACTGGTAAATAACGGATCTACCTTCAATGTTACTAAGACCTCTTGCTACTCCGGAAAAAATAATCGCATTAATCGTTTGTCCATTTTTCAATTTAAAGTAGTCTGCCCTTCTACCTCTTTTCAAATCCAAGCAGTACTTGCCTTTAGTTGTACAAGAACAATCTTCATTAATATATACATCCGCTACATCTCCAATTCTATATCTGACGAGCGGCCATGCCATATTTGTAAGAGTAGTCACTAAAATTTCATTTGCTTTGCACTCCTCATTATATACATTTTCTACATAAACACTTTTATCGAGAATATGTATTTTATCTTGATGACAACTAAATCCAATTGCCCAAAATTCCCTTGAACCATAATGATTTGCAACTTTGCTTCCAAAAACTTCTCTGATAAGATCTATATGTTCCTGTGGGACAAATTCGCCATTTAGCTCAACAAACTCAATTTCACATTTCGGCAATCCATATTCCTTTACATGTTTTGCTATATTAAAAATTGCTGTTGAAGGACCATGCATCCAACGTGGTTTAAATTCGATAATATTATTCCAATACTCTGATAATTTGTCTCCGCTCATGTCAAATAAAGGAATATGTATATCGTTGTCCTTATACAATACTGAGTTTGTAATTAATTTTTTATCTTCAGTACTCCTGAAAGCATAAAACCTAGCAAACCTGTCTCGGGGTGTTAAATCACGAACCCAGGAGCGTCTTTTCATCCATAAAGCATTTGAACATCGAACTCTCTCTTCTTCTGACTTGTAACAAACCATTGGTTTTCCTTCAGTTCCACTTGTAACATCACATTTAAGATATTCCTTCTTAAATGTGTCTGCGATAAACAAATCCGTATTTACCTTTAAATTATTTTTTTCAAGTACAGGTATATGTGAAGAAAAAAAATCATAATCAAATTTTGATTCAGATACCATTTCAATGTTCCAGTTATCTTTGTAGTAAGGAACATTTTCAAAACAATATTTCAAAACCTTGTATAGTTGGCTCTTTTTTTCTTCAAAGTAAACACTATTAACCATTCTATTAATCTCCCATCATTGATTTATTCAAGAGCCTCTTACAAAGGCATCTTAATAATTGGCGATTTCCTATTTTTTCTTTTGTATATAGTACATACGAATTTGATAATATTTTGATAGTTAATTGATAATCCAAGTTGTGGCTTCACAAACAGGAAATCAATCATACATTTTTCAAGTTCTTGTTCATTATATCCTATAAATGAATTACTATTATTTTTATTTGCTAAATCTCCCAAAGTAAATTTCTAATATCCTCCACCAATTAACCTTAATTTTTTATCCTCTATCAGAGGCAACCCTCACTATCTCTGTAGGAGTATGCAATATACAAAGTTTTTATTTCATATTCATTTTTTCTATATATTCCTGAACTTCTTTTTGGCTTCGAGCCTTTAGGATAAATACAAGCCTCCGTACATAAGGCATTCAAAATACTTTTCACCTATGTTGTCCATATCATCAATGCAAAACACCTCTTCCAGCATTTGAATATTAATTCCACCTGCCAGCGGATACCGTATAATTCACACATCGTTTCTGCTTCCAACATGTCTATGCAATTTCACAATCTGTGCAGATATTGTCTTCTATGATGCACATTTTGGGGCTTGATTTAGCAAATCCTTTAAACATTCTGCCCCTGCAGATTCTCTTGAACAACCCATGGTGGGTCAGTTCTAATTGAGGCTGTAGTTCTTCACACTTTCTAGTAAGAAAGGCAAGTGTGACTTTGTGCGCGCTCCATAATCCTACAGTAAATGTCTTGAAAAATGTGTCTGCATCTAATTTGCTATTCCTCTGCGTAAACTTGGTAGTTTCAGCTATTCCCTGTATTTACCTTAATGTAAAAACCTTGATTAGACCCCATATAAATTCACTTTACATGAGGTCCTATTCCAACAAGAACAACAGATTTTTTTAAGTTATCTAGAAAAAACAGAGTTAATTTGTTGAAGAAGCAACCGATTTACTCCTCACTACCACTAGCATACTTTTTTACTCTTAAACAAATCATATTTTAATTCTTCTTTAAGGGTGTTTGTTTTATTATCAATAACATCATCTCCCAGTCTATACTCCCCCATTAATCCATTTGGTTTATCTATTTTATATGAAATAATATCTTCCATCCTTTATTATTTTCTGCCTTTATATCAAGTGTTTGTCCAAACTTTTAAAGACATTATTAATGTTCTCACTCCAGAATAAAGTTCCAACCAAATCTGTATATTTTATTCCTTTTTTTGTGAGAACCAATTTGGTTTTATCAATTATGCCAACAAGCTCATTTTCAATAAGTGCATTGATTTCTTCAGGAAAATCATCAAATACAGATGAATTAAATTTTTTGCTATAAATGCTATCATCAAGTATCCCAAGGAAAAAACTATACACTACTGTCCTTCTCTTATTTTCTTCTTCATTCATTACATATCCAACCCATGGTAATTCATTAAAATCCTTACTACTTATAAATTCATCAATTGAGTTACTTTCTACACATGAATCACATGAGTATTTCATACTATAGTGTACATGTGAGTTATAAGATCTAGCACCACAGCCTAACCCAAGGGTCTCAACGCCGTTATATTCATATATTTTCTGTTGATGCGTTGAATTCTGGTTTAACCTAACAAATTTCACGTGAGACTCACATCTGTAGCCATTCTCCAATAGATACTCATAGTAAATTTCAAACAATTCATACTTTTCTCTCGTTGACATCAATTTCGATGATGTTTTAAACATACTATTATTTTCACCAGATAAGGGGTAAATGGAAATAGTCTCAGGTGATAATTTCACTATTTCTCTTAATGTTTCCATAAAGCTTTCTTTATCTTGGCCCATTAACCCATTGATGAGGTCAATATTTATATTCATATCTCTTTTTCGAATTTTATCGATTACATTGAGTACATTTAGATTTTCTTCTCTATTGATGCTTTTTCTCAAATCACTTTTTAGACTCTGCACTCCCAGGCTCAATCTTCTGACACCCACATGATATAGTCCTTCGATATATTCATCAGTAATAATTTCAGGTGATATTTCCATTGAAGTTTCCAAATCTTTATCGAAAATAACGTTGCCCTTTGCTAGTGTATTGAAAATCTTATCATATTCTTTAATAGGTAAAATGTTTGGAGTTCCTCCACCAAAACAGATTGATTTTATCTTAATTCTTTTTTGAAAGAAATTGTTATAAAATTCAAATTGCTTATTTATTTTATCAATGTATCTTGAAAAATACTCTGTATCATTCTTAACAATAGAGAAAAAGGTACAATATGGGCACTTCCATTTACAAAATGGAATGTGATAGTATAAATTTACTTCTTCTGAGTTTTCCCACACATTTTTAAAATTCACTTTTAAAGGTTCATAAGCAAATTGACTTGGATACATACCCACAATAAATCCTGGCCAATACCCCATTTGTATTTTCTTTTTTAATATTCTTGAATAATGTTCCATTTTATCAAACTCCTTTTTAAAAAATTCTACGTAATTCTTTTTAAAATATCTAAAACTTATGCAAATTTGCTATTAATTCTTGAATATATATTAAATATATGTCTGCTTATGCTCAAAGTCATATTTGATGAATAAATAGTAAAAATTTGTTAAATCAGACATTTATTTTCTATATTTTAGAACACTCATCGACTGGGCCATATTCTTTTTATTTAGATTTTGACTATTCAAGTCTGTAACTATAAATCCCGGCCAAACAGCATTTACACTAATATTAAACGCCCCTAATTCCTTCGCTAATGATTTTGTCAAGCCTTTAATCTCAACCTTTGAAGCTGCATAATTAGTTTGTCCTACACTTCTAATTTTCCCTTCGATGAAGAAATATTGATTATTTTCCCCTGACGCATTTTACTCATTTCATTTAAAAGATTCTACTACATAAAAGCACTATTTAAATTTACATTTATAACATTGCTACATTGATTTTCGGTCATCAAACCACCCTGGCATTTTCTTTTGCAAATTCTTTTAACAGTATTACTACCCATTCCTCTTGATGAACCAGTACCACAAAAACTTTTCCAGATCATCAGCTACTATTCTTAATTCTCGCTTTACTGCTTTTGGCTTATCTTCTTTATTATGAGTTCTTTTAGTGGACCATATTTAGTCAGTACGTCCATCTCCGTATCTTCATCATCAATTGTTATATCAAATTCAGATTCAATATCTACTATCATTTCAATCATCTGAAGGGAGTCAACACCAAAATCTGCAGTTAAGCTCGAATTATCTGCAATTTCATTATCTAAAATTTCTTTTCTAGAATTCTTCACTATAACTTTTTTTAATCTTACTTCAATTTCGCTCATCTCTAATCTCCTTTTATCAATATCTTTTTATTTTACCTGTTGCAGTTTTGGGAATCTCTTTTACAAACTCCACTCTGCTCGGAACCTTGTAATTAGCCAGATTGTCCATACAATAATTTTTTAACTCCCCTTCACTTACTCCACTTTCGTCATCTCTTAATACTATCTTTGCAATTGGAGTTTCTCCAAGTAATTCCTGTTCTTCTCCGACAATACATACCTCTTTTACAGAAGGATGACACATTAATAGTTCCTCTATTTCTTCCGGATAAATATTTATACCACCACTTATTATCATGTTCTTCTTCCGTCCAACCAAATAAATATATCCTTCATTGTCATATACAGCTAGGTCTCCGGTGTAAAGCCATCCATCCTTTATTACCTTTAATGTTTCTTCTGCATTTTTATAATAACCTTTCATAACATTTTCACCCTGGACAATTATTTCACCCATTTCACCAATACCGACATCACTACCATTTTGATTAACAATTCGCACATTAACATTTGGTATGGGTCTTCCAACAGAGCCAATCTTAGATAATGCATATTCAGGTAATAGCGCCGTAACTCGAGGAGACGCCTCCGTCTGCCCATATGTCTGAACAAATCCCACCGAAGGAAATGCGCTTAGCAACAGCTTTAACTTTTCAATTGGCATATTTCCTCCACCAAAGCAAATATATCTCAAGGAATAAATATCGTACTTATATTTATTCCTATAATTTAAAAGTGTCAAAAGCATCGATGGAACACCTGTAAAATTAGTAATTCGTTCATCCTGAACCATTCTAAAAAATTTATTAGGCATAAACATTCCATCCATTATTACAATTAATGCGCCAATATAAATGTGAGTTAAAAATTGTGCCGTATTACAGTATCCAAAAAACATTGGCAAAGCAATAAGTACTTTATCATGCTTTGTAAGCTTTAGAGATTTTATATTCGACAAAACATTTGTTACTAAATTCTTATGTGTAAGCATAACCCTTTTGGGATTGCTCGTCGTTCCAGATGTATGAAGCATAATTGCAGTTTTATTTTCAACACAATTATTGTGTTCTTCAGTTATAGCTAATTCTTCCATCCCAATTTCATAAAAACAATTATCATCCATATTAAAGACAACCACTTTATATTTAAAACCTTCGAAATAAGTTGTTAATATTTCCATATACTGCGTATCCGTGATAATCACACTTAACTCACAATATTCAGCAGTTGATGTTATTTCAGCCTTTTTCGCCTGTATGCCAATAGGAACAATAACCTTTTCTAAAAAAGAAATTGTAAAATATGCGACAGCATATTGAATTGAGTTAGGAAGAAAAATACCGATATTATTTGAATGGATTTTTTTCTCTTTCAATAATTCTGCTTTCGCTCTTGACAGCGAGTACAACTGTCGATATGTTGTCTCTGTATTCAAATATTTTATTGCAACTTTACAATTATCTTTATGCATAATTAAAATATCTTTTATTAACATATCTTGTCTCCCCCCGTACAACTTATGCTTATTACGTTTTCTTTCCATTTGAATATAATTAATTCCTATTAAACAACTTGTTATTTAAGATTTCTTCAGCTTTGCATAAAATGCTCAAATCTCTATTGTTAATAAACTTACCTGTATAACTGTCTGGGCTATCGTGTCTAAAACAATCAATTGATGATTTTAATTCCATCCAATTTAAGCTAAAACCGTCCTGTTTTTCTTGTTCTGTATAGTTAGGAGCCGAAATTTCACCACGGACAAAACCATAATAGCAATATGAAAATTGTAATTGCTGATGCTGTTCTTTATACTCGATAATCATTCCAAGTTCACCATCAATGTTAATATTAGCTCCAACTTCTTCTTTAACTTCTCTTTCTAAAGCCTCCTTAACATTTTCTCCAAATTCAATACCTCCTCCAGGTAACTTGTGATAATTACCTTTTTTAACACTCAGTATTGCTATCTTGTTATCTTTGTTGAATAAAACAATCCTAGCTGCTTTTCTTATGGTATAATGAGTTTGGTTATTAAATTCCGCAGAAAATCCAATGTTTTTTTCAAAAATCTCCTTTATAAGTTCCATTTTTAACACCTTCCAAATCATTTATTTAGTTTGTTGCACTTACTTTGCTTTGACTTTTATTCTTAACAGCTATTTGAATTTGCTTTCACATATTTGTAGCTTATAAGCTCAATTCCTAGTTTATTTAAAATACCACCTTCCTTAAACTTCTTCAGCTCTTGTATTTCTTTTTCCCGACTCAAATTATATTCCGTTCTATTCATTGTATCTTCATCCATATATCCAGGATGTGTCATAAGTTCAACAACTGCATATTCAGGAAAATCCATAACAGTTTTTTCTAATTTTTCTTTTGTTGCGTTCTCTTTGTAAAAACCATCAATTAAAAAATCAACAGTTTTAATTCCAAGTTTTCTCGCCTCGTTTCTGTGGTTTACATCGCATATTCGTATAGGTAAATTATATTCTAGTGCAAGCGTATAAATCGTTTCACGTATATTCCTAAATTTATGAATAAAATGGTGATTGTCTAAATGTGTAGGGTTGATACCTTCTGAAATAAGTCTGTTAATCTGCGCTCTCAACTCTTTGTATATTTGATCTTGTTTTGTACGAGCAAGTTGTTTAAAATCATGAATACTATGGAACTCTCCATTTTCTTTAATCAAGGAGTATAATTTTCCCTCTAATGGTTTTCCTTCTGTTATATTTAAATGTACTCCAAGCCCCAACCCAATATTTTCTTTGTATAACTTTATTGCATGATTCACTGAAGGCATATTCATCATAATTGTTGTAGAAGATACAATACCGATTTTAAAAGCGTTAATAATTCCTCTGTTTATGCTTTTTGAAAAGCCAAAGTCATCTGCGTTTACTACAAGCTTCATCTTGTCCTCCCATGCATAAATAAAGTTCATTCTTTATTTATTTAAGCAAAGATTTTAACAAAAAAACGCCGTGCGCTAAAAGAATATAAGTAAAACCATTCTAAATTTTCAGAACTCAGTTTATGTCAGAGTGTATACCCCCCGAATTCCCATATCACTGTAAAGAAAAATTTGCCTTTTCGTCACTTCGACGACAAGCAAATCACTCCCAGGTTGCTTTAAGCATTCAATAATGTAAAATTCATCCGATCTCGGTGAATCGTACAAAATTAGGATATTTACTCATTTTAACCTCACTCTTTATCATTTATAGGAAACTGTAGATATGGATTCAACCCATTTTTTCTATTACACATAGATATATATGCATTTGCAAGAACCTTAACTGCCAACCTGTGGTCTAAGAGGTTGGAAGTACGTGACCTACCTAAAAGAAAATCAGTGATGCACTTCTCTCTGGATTGCTCATTATAGCCTATGAAATTTTTTATTTTATTATTATGCATCAGGTCCTCAATAGTAATTTTCTCGAAGGGTTTGCCTCCTAGAATATCTATATTTTTAAATATATAAATATCAAAATGCTCAACAGCTCCAATTTCATTACAAATATCCTTATTTCTATCTTTTATTTCCTTAGACTGGTAACTATGAACCTGAATATTCATTAACGGTCCCACCTGAATATTAATACGCTCATGTCGTACCCTGCCATTTGATTTATAAGTGTCTTGAGGAAGGTCAGTCCAGCTCCTTCGTGAAAAACCATTTTGAAGTAAATTTAAGTTGCATGAAGTAATTACATTATTTCCCTTTTTGAATTGAATCAGACTATAAAAATCTATTTCGCCAAATTCATCAAAGTTGTAGCTATTAAAATTATTGAAAATCTCATTATATTTATCAGTACCAAAAATTCTTTCATAATCCTGGTTATTTATTATACCCATAAAATCATCTGGCCTTGTTATCGCTGCATACAATTCTGCATTATTAATTTTCTTTGTATTCAATGCATTATTTAAATCTATAAACCAGCACATTAGGTCAATAAAATGATACCCACTATGAAATAACTTTCCGTAACCATACTTGTATGGATGATTTTCTCTAGAAATAAACTCACCCGGCATGTTCCACATACCATCAGAGTGGTATATATCTATATGTGTTATCGGAATGCCATATTGCTCAATACATTCTTTTAGCAGTTCCCTTATATATAAATATCCATTATGCCATCTTCTCTGACATTGCACTGTACAATTTACACCTTCCTCCCGTGCTTTATTATAAAGACTAACTAAACATTCATAATCTTCTTCAATTTTCTTTGCCATTTTCAATTGTGTACTTACATTAATTGGAGAGGTTATAGGTTTATCTGTAAGCGTATGTATTCTGTTTTCAAGAAAAAATTTTAAATATGCAAAATGAGCCTTAGGTTCAGTAGAAATAATTGCATGAGTTACTTTCAATTTATCAATTACTTTTATTAATTTTGATTTATAGCTTTCAGGTAATTCTTCAGTGTTGCAATACACATCTGGAATATAAAAAGTCTTAATAATAAAATTGTTCTTATATAGATATTCTTGCACTTGCTCTTTTTTTGACTCTAATTCAATAATCAATTTTGGTAAAAAGCTATATTTGTTAAAGTAATGCATGTAAATACGTTTTGCATGAGGACCCAGTCCTACTAGTACTACCGGTTTTTTGATATCACTTATCAAAAATAATGAGTCTTCAAAATCTATCGCAGATTTTGAGCTCTCTTTAAATAAAACATTCATTTTTTGTATACTCCGCTTCTTCTTTATATTCAGTTTTATGGCTTGATTCAAGGTAATACTAATCAAACATAAAATCCCTCACTTCAGAATGATCAAAATACTAAATAATTTTTAATAATAGTAAACAGCATTTCTAGAAATAAGCTATTAACTTATCAC
>Ga0123338_10005523_pt1 | contig 10806 bp, 13 predicted proteins | sample grotaG_FD_89793 | JGI IMG/M metagenome (GOLD analysis project Ga0123338, IMG submission 89793) | Glacier valley bacterial and archeal communities from Borup Fiord, Nunavut, Canada, to study Microbial Dark Matter (Phase II) -... | ecosystem: Environmental > Aquatic > Freshwater > Ice > Glacier ...
GCGAGACATGCGAGCTCAATGCTGCCCTGAAGTCGTTCAAGGCCCGCCGCGATTACGCGACCGGCGGGCGCAACACGCTGCTGTTTTTTACGTACGCGTTCTTCATCGTTCCGGGCGTGCTGATCCACATCCTACTCAACGGTGAGCGAGACGAAATCGCCTCGGACGATGACCAAGTTTACCGCGATGCGATCGCGTTGTGCGCCAAGCCATAGCTGACAGCCGACCCCGCCGGGGCGGACATATTGAAACACTCACAACGACGAGCCGAAGCCCTTCACGTGGACGAAGAACGCCGACGAAATTCTCGAATCAATCGCACGCTTCGCGAGGCGGACGTCAGCCTCGGCGTGCGCGATCATTTCGGTCTCCTGTTCAACGGCTTGGACATTTCAGTTCGCTTCCTTCTGCCGAGCTCGCGCGGCGGCGAGGTCTTGCTCGAGCAGCTTCGCGATCCGATACTGCTGCTCGAGCAGCCGCTCGATCTGGTGGGGATCGCCGAATTCGTCGTTCGCGTTGACGACTTCGATCGCCGGCTTCTTGCGACGGGTCATCTGTGCACTCCCCCCCTCCGCACGAACACCGCACGTTCGACGCTTCGCTCAGATGAACCCATGTCTTTGGCGGCATCCTTGGCAGCTGACGCGGCCCGAACATTTCCGCCCGGGGGCGGAGAAGTTCCGATCAGATCATTTCTCGTGCCTTGGCGTTCGCGAGCGCCGTTCGAATACCGATGGATCGCTTCCGCGGCCACCGCCGCCCTCTGACTCGGCGTGAGATTTCGCCGGCGGTGCTTCGCGTCTTCAGCGCGCGTTTGTCTCCTGTTGTTGTCGTCCGCTCCGTCCTGCAGGACCGAAATCCCGGCCATCTCGCACTGGAAGGCGGCGGCCCCGACGACACAACGAAGCGACTCGGCATCGTCAGCTAGGGGTGACCGCGTGTAGACTCGGGTTGGGTGGCGGCGGGCGTCGTGGTGACGTCGGCGAGACCGCTCGCGAGGTTACCAATGCCTACAAATCCGGACGTTCCGCTCTACAACATCGACATGCTCCACGGCGACACGAGGCTGCACGTGTTCATCAGAGACGGTGCGCCGAAGTTCGTGCTCGTCACACCTGACGGAAAAGTCGCACTCGACGTGGTGCAAGCGCAGACGCTACTGCTGGTACGAAGCGCGATGCGGGCGAGCGGCTAGTCCCCCTGATCAGTGATCTCGCGACAAAGTCATGACTCGCGGTGGGCGACCGCCGGGGGCGGATGACGAGTCCGCTTCCTAGGCGCTTACTAGACATTGAGGGAGCCTGCCGAGAGAGAAAATTCCCTAATGATTTCAGTGACCGCTACAGGAATCGAACCTGTGACCTACGCTTTAGGAAAGCGTCGCTCTATCCAACTGAGCTAAGCGACCGGGGGCGCCACTCTAGCAGACCTGCACCGAGTAGCAGCGTTCCGTCGCCGGGACGCCGCTGTCGGCGATCCGGCCGCCGGTATTGGGCTGTTCGGCGACGAGCTCGACCGCTGGAAAGTAGCTGCGTACCTCGGCATCGCCGACCGCGTGGGGTGGCCCCTGCCACGCCCCCTCGGCGTAATCGAGCGAGATCACGAGCCCCCAGGTCGCCGGTGGTACGAGCGTCTTGAGCTTCGCGACGTACGCCTGACGTAGCGCCGGTGGCAGAGCGATCAGCGCCGCACGGTCGTAGACCGCATCGACATGGCCGACGAGCTCGGTCGTGAGCCCGAACCAATCGCCCGCGATCAACGTGATCTCCTGCGCCTTGTAGATCGCATAGTCACCGGACCGTTCGACGGTCGGGGTGAGCGCGTGCTCGGCGAAGAACTGCACGATCGCATCCTCGACGAGCTCGACGCCGACCACGGCATGGCCGTTCGCGGCGAGGAACGCGAGATCCTCGCTCTTGCCGCACAGCGGGACGAGTACGCGGAATCGACCGTCGAGGCGGGTCAGGTACTGCTCGAGCAACGCATTCGGGCGACCTTCGTGAAAGCCGATCTTGTGCTCGGCCCAGCGGGCCCTCCAGAATGCGGGTTCCATGGCCGGCGAAGCTACCGTGACTCCGTTCCAGCTGGTCGGTGGTGTCGAGAAGATTCGCGCGCTCGTCGAGCGCTTCTACGAGGTCATGTTCGAGACCGAACCGGCGCTCACGAACCTCCATCGCACGGCGCCGGATGGTCGCGTCGATCCAGGATCGCGCCAGCGGTTCGCGCTGTTCGTGATGGGTTGGCTCGGAGGTCCCCAGGACTACACGGAGCAACACGGGCACCCTCGCCTGCGCATGCGCCACGGTCGTGTCGCGGTCGATATCGCGATGCGCGATGCGTGGTTGCGCTGCATGCAGACCGCGATGAACGACCTCCAGATCGCCGGTCCTATCCGATCCTATTTGGATGGTCGGTTCGCCGAGGTCGCTGATTTCATGCGCAATACGGCCCCTTGAGTGGCTGACGTAAGCTGGCCAAGGGGTGGACACGGTCGGTGCAATGTGCGTGCTAGACGGTCGCCTCGTTGAAGGCGGAATGGGCGAGCCGGCTCGATAAGCCCGTCGATCAGGCGCTCGAGAAACTGATCTCGCGTGCGATGTCGAAGGATCCAGCGGGGCGCTAGGGCAGCGCAGGCGCGTTTTGCCGCGAGCTTGATGCGGTGAGGACATGCTCGACATGGGCGCCGCCGCGCCCGTGGTACCGGCCTGCTCGCGGTCGAGAATCCGCGCGAGTCCGTGATCAGCGAAGCGTTCGAGAGCTCACGTCTCGCACAGGCGCTGGTCTCGATCGATGGCGTGCTCGCCATCGCAAACACCGCGTTCGCGAAGCTGATCGGTCGTGACAGCGGCAAGAGCATCGACGGCGTGCCGATCTCGGATACCGCGCTCAACACGTTCGTGCCCGGGGTCATGCGTGCGTGCGTTGCGTGCGTGTCACACCGAGGGGAAACCGCAGGAGCGCCGCGCGAAGGTGTTTCGCGGCGCTGACAAACCGCCAATCAAGATCGTGATCTGGATGACTCCTCTATCGATGCCTGGGTTCTGATCGTGCGCGTCGACGAGCTCAACGAATCACGCCGGTGATGCCACTTACCTGCCCGGTCGCCGGGTAGCGGGCCTTGCCGGGGCCGGGCAGAATGCAGCGGATGCAGACGCCTAGCCGCGAGACGTTGATCCACGCCCTCTACGAAGCGGCCGAGCTCGAGCACGACCTGATGTGCACGTACCTGTACGCGGCGTTCAGCTTGCGTCAGGGCACCGCAGAAGGACTGACGGCGACCGAGGCTGACGCCACCGCGCGCTGGCGCAAGGCGATCATCGACATCGCGATCGAAGAGATGGCGCACCTCGCGGCGGTGTGGAACATCACGAGTGCACTCGGCGGCACGCCTCGGTTCGGCCGGTTCAACTTTCCGCTCGATGTCGGCCTGTTGCCGGCGTCGATCACGGTGAAGCTCGCGCCGTTTACCGAGGCAGTCGTCCAGCACTTCGTGCACCTCGAGCGGCCGATGACCTCCGAGGAACCGGAAGGTTCGGGCTTCGCCGCCGAAGCCGCGTTCCACCGCGGCACTGATCGCGTCCGGATCACGCCGATGCCGCTCGATTACGAGACGGTCGGCGTGTTCTACGCGGAGCTCCAGAAGATGCTGTGCAGCTTCGTGGAGGCCCACGGTGAAGACGCCGCATTCTGCGGCGATGCCGCGCTCCAGCTCGGGCCGAAGGAGCTCTCGCTCTACGGCGTCACGCCGGTGGTGTGCCTGAAGACGGCGCTCGCCGCCTTGGACTCGATCATCGAGCAAGGCGAAGGCGCCCCGGGTCATTCCGAGAATTCGCATCACGTGCGGTTCGTCGCGATCCGCTCGGAGCTCGCGGCGCTGGGCGCCACGAATCCCGCATTTCATCCGGCGTTTCCATCCGCGACGAACCCGGTGCTGCGGCCACCGCAGCGCGCGGCGCGCGTTTGGATCGAAGACGAAGAGGCCGCGAAGACCGTCGATATCGCGAACGCCGGTTACGCACTCATGTTGCGCTTGCTCGCGTACTCGTACGGCGTTCCGAACACGATCACCGAGAAGGGCATCGCGGTCGGGCTCGGCATCGAGCTCATGCGCGGGGTCACGTTGCTCGGCGAGCGAGCGGCGCGGCTGCCCGCGGGTCCTTCGAACCCCGAGTGCAATGCGGGCATGTCATTCACCACACTTCGCGATGCCGCGCCCCTGCCCGCCGGCCTCGCGGCTCGCCGCTTCTTCACCGAGCGGTTCGCAGAGCTCGCGACGGCTGCAACCACGCTCGATCAAACCGACCCGCGCGTGTTCCAAGTGGTGCGTCTGCTCGCTGCGCTCGCGCAGCGAGCGAAGAAAAGCTTCGCCGGCGTCGTGACGCTGCCGCTCGCGCCGATCACGATCGTGGCGCCGCCCGCGCTCGCGCCGAACGCGGGTGCCAGCTCGATCGACAAGGCACCGAACGGCGCACCGATTCCGCACACGGTCGCTGGCGTCGACGAGATCGAAGCCGAGCACATGACGCTGCTCTACGACGGCGAGAAGTGCATCCACAGCCGCAAGTGCGTCACGCAAGCGCCCGAGGTATTCCTCGCGAACGTCAAAGGCCCGTGGATCGTGCCCGATGCGATGGATACCGAGCTCCTCGCAGGGATCGCGCACGCCTGTTGCTCGGGGGCGATCGCGTATCGCCGCAAGGATGGCCGTCCCGAAGAGCCGGTGCCGCCGGTCAACACCGTCGAGATCCGCGAAGGCGGCCCGTACGCGGTGCGCGCCGAGATCCATCTCGACGGTGCGCCGCCGACGTTTTACCGCGCCACGCTGTGCCGCTGCGGCGCTTCAAAGAACAAGCCGTTCTGCGATAGCTCGCACCACGCGATAAATTTCGCGGCCACGGGCGAGCCAGCGACGATCGGGGACAAGTCCGCGATGCTCGCGGTGCGCAACGGCCCGCTCGCGATCGATCCGCAGACCGATGGACCGTACGCGGCGCGCGGCAATCTGGAGATCATGAGCGGCACGGGACGGATGGTCGCGCGGGTCCAATCTGCGAAGCTGTGTCGGTGCGGTGGCAGCCACACCAAGCCGTTCTGCGACGGCACGCACGCGACGATCGGCTTCCGATCCGATCGTTAAGCTGCCGCTACTTTTCGTTCTTCTGCGGCTCGAGGTTCTTGAGGCACTCGGCGAGCGGATCACACGCCGATTCTTCCTTGGTGCAGACCTCGAGCACGCGCACCTGGCGCGACGACATCGAGGAGGTTTTGCACTGCTTGAGGAACTCGGCCCTGTGCTTCGCGACGAGCTCGTCGGGCTTCAAGTCGGCGAGCTCTTTCGGTGACATCGTCGCCTTCGCATCGTCGACCGCGCATTGCGTGAGCTTCGGCTGGATCGCTTCGCATCCGAGGTCGCGGCGTTTCTCGATCGGCGAGCGCGAGTCCTTGTAGACCGGTACTGGATCACCGCTGCCAGGACCCGGCTCCACGTGCTGGCCGCCGCCGCAGCCGATCACGAGGACCACTGCGAGCGCTCTCACTTCGCGCCTCCTTCGGTGCCTTCGTCATCGAGCGGGATCAGGCAGGTCTTCTCGAGCTCGGCCACCGTGGGCACCTTCGCGAGACACGCGACCCGCTTCGCGTCTTTCGCGCAATCGTTCATGACCATCGCCGTGTTGTCCGCCACTGCCTCTTCGACACGTTTCGGCTCGCGCTGTTGCGCCTCGGCGCGATACATCGCTGCGATCCGCGGTTTGATATCCTCGCAGGTCGTTGCCTCGCTCGGCCCTACGCCCGCTACCGGCGCGGCACTGCCAGCGGTCACCGTCGTAGGCTTCGATGGACATGCGCACGCGACGAGCGCTGTCAAAAGGAGCAGACGTTTCATCGTCGCCACATTACCTCATCGAGCAGAGGCAACGGGCCGATAGCCGTCGAGTTGCCACGGCGGATGCGCGACGCGACCGCGGTCGGTGAGATCGAGGTGCATCGGCGTGAGCGAGCTCCTGCCCTTCGCGACCGCGACGCAATCGGTGCCAGGCAGATCGTCGTGACCCGTCGGTCCGCCACCGACCCAGTAGTATGGGCGGCCACGTGGGTCTTGGCGCTCGGCGACATCGTCGCCGTAGATCCGGCGACCAAGCGTGGTCCATTCATACTCGTCGCTCGAGGTGCCCGGCAGGTTGACGTTCAGCACGGTGCCCTTTGGCATCGGCTCGTTGATCGCGGCGTGCACGACTTTCGCTGCGAAATCGAGCGCGTGGTCGACGCCCGCCGCAGCCGATCGCGGTGCGAGCGAGAACGCGAGCCCGGCTGCGCCGCGCAACGCGCCTTCGACCGCGGCTGCAACTGTCCCCGAGTAGAAGACATCGCTGCCCATGTTGAAGCCGTCGTTGACGCCCGAGACCACGACCGCCGGTGGGCGATCACAGACCTTCATCATCCCGAGATACACGCAATCGACGGGCGTGCCGGAGAGTGCATAGCGTTTCGGCGCGACCTCGGTCAGACGCAGCGGCTTGTGCAGCGTGATCGCGTGCGAGGCGGCCGAGCGCTGTCGCTCCGGTGCGACGACCACGACATCGGCGAAGGCAGCGATCCGATCGGCCAGGCCAATCAGGTGCGGCGAATGAACGCCGTCGTCGTTCGAACATAAAACGAGTGCGCGGGTGCTCACCGGGGCCGGAGCGTACTCCAATCCAAACGGTGGGCACCCGCGTGGGGTTGCTATCTAGCCAGAGACTACAGCTCGCAGCCGACCGACGAGGCGACCGTGGTGTCGAGCAGTATGTCGGCTCCGGCTTGGCCATCGATCACGTCGTCGCCAGCTCCCGCGCCACCTTTGAGGTTCTCGACGTCGTTGCCGATGTGATCGGTCTCGGCGTGTCGGTACCCGCGCCGCCCTTGATCGTGTCCTTGCGGCGCCGCCGTAGACGGTCAGCGCGGTCGGGAACGCTGCGCCGGCAGTGGCCGCGTTACCTTGGCCCGAGAAGTTGTCGCCGCCATCGGTCATCGAGACGACGAACGTCTCGGCATTCGCGACGGTGACGTCCCGTTTATCTGACTAGCATTGGGACTAGATCTCACTTCGGGCGCGGTGCGGTCAGCATTTCCCAGCGCAGCAACGTCCCCATCGCTTGCTCGGACGACTCACCGCACATCTCGCGTTGCGGCTGCAAGCCCACGCAGGTCGATGGACGCTCCGGCAAGCCGAACAACGCGCATCGAATCTCCGCGGTGAGATGAAGACAGCGCACGCCTGCCGCCTTACCTTCGGGCAGCGCCGGGAAGTGCGGCGAGATCGAGGGGGCGATGCAACACGCGCCACATCCGTCTCGGCAGCTGGTGACGTTCATGTCGATCGGACCTTTGCCGCGGTGCTGTCGACCAGCTGCCGCCGCATGGGAGTCCTGCCAACTGGCTGGACTCTGGAAAAGGTGGACGGTGGGGTTCCGTCCGTTCCCGTCGAGGCGACAGGATTCGAACCTGCGACCCCCAGACCCCCAGTCTGGTGCGCTACCAGGCTGCGCTACGCCTCGTGTGGGACCAGAGGTTTACGGGAAACTCAGACCGGAGGCAACCCGTTCAGAATGTTCTTGAGCACCTGACTCGGCTTGAACGTCAAAACTCGACGCGCCGGAATCAGGATCGGCACTGCGCGCTGGGGGTCGCGACCCATGCGGTCCTTCTTGTCGCGCACGACGAAGTTACCGAAACCAGAGATCTTGATCTTCTCGCCGCGCTCGAGCGTCTCTTTGACGACGTTGAAGACCGTCTCGACGATCTCGGCGGCTTCTTTCTTCGAGAACCCACCGACCTTTTCGTAGACCGACTCGATGATGTCCGCCTTGGTCATTCTCGCCATGTTCCAAAGGTAACATAGGCTTAGCCGGACGTCACAGCTCAAGATCTTGTAATCGTTCAGATCCCTGAGTGCGGTCTAAGTCGTTGTGTCCATTGGCCCCGCCGCTCAAACGGGAGCAAGCTCCCGCATTCCGCCGCAGTGAGAGCAGAACGGAGTTGGGGCAACGATCGCACGCCGTGATCGTCCACTCGTCCCGCTCCCGGAGATCGGGCTGGCTCTCGCGCGCATCGAGCGAGCCAAAGGCGATCACCGGCTCGTCGGGAAGACGGTCGATCAACACCCCGCTATTTAACAGATAAGTCGCGCGCCTAGCGTCTCCGAATCGGTCCCGAGCAGCTCACCAGAGCATGGCGGACCTGGTAGTCATCTCGGGTGAGCGACATCACCGTGACCCTGCCCGACGGCAGCCAGAAGCAAACTCCCGCTGGCACCACCATCGCCGACTTCGTCAAAACCGCGATCGGCCCGGGGCTCGCGAAGGCCGCGGTACTGGCGAAGCTCGATGGCCAGGAGGTCGACCTCGCGCGCCTTCTCGATCACGACACGAAGCTCGAGATCCTTACGTCGAAGCAGCCCGAGGCGCTCGACACGATCCGCCACGACGCGGCGCATATCGTCGCCGATGCCGTGCAGCGCTTGTTTCCCGGCACGCAGGTCACGATCGGGCCGTCGATCGAGAACGGCTTCTACTACGACTTCGATCGTGGCACGCCGTTTAGCGAAGCCGAGCTCGCGCAGATCGAGGACCTCGCGAACAAGATCGTCGCCGAGGATCTACCGTTCAGGCGCACCGAAATCGCGATCGACGACGCGATCAAGTTATTCGAGGGCAAGGGCGAGACGTTCAAGGTCGAGATCATCCACGACATCGTCGCGAAGGGCGCCAAGACGCTCACGCTGTACAGCCATGGCGAGTGGGTCGATTTCTGCCTCGGACCTCACGGCCCGTCGACCGGCAAGGTCGGCGTGATCAAGCTGTTGTCGTCGTCGGCAGCGTACTGGCGCGGCGATTCGAAGAACAAGACGCTCCAGCGGATCTACGGCACTGCGTTCTTCGACAAGAAGGGCCTCGACGCCTGGCTCAAGCAGCGGGAGGAAGCCGAGAAGCGCGACCATCGTCGCCTCGGCAAGGACCTCGACTTGTTCCACTTCCATCCTTTCTCTCCCGGCGCCGCGTTCTGGACGCCGAAGGGCACCGCGATCTACACGACGCTGTCGAACTACATGCGCTCGCTCGCGCTCGGTAACGGCTACGTCGAGATCAAGACGCCGCTCCTCTACAACAGGGGGTTGTGGGAAATCTCGGGCCACTGGGGCAAGTACAAAGAGAACATGTTCCTCGTCGAGGACAGCGAGGCGAAGGCCGCGGGTGACGAAGATCCGCACCATTTCTCGCTCAAGCCGATGAACTGTCCGTCGCATCACCTCTATTACGGCTTCAAGAAGCAAAGCTATCGCGATCTGCCGATGCGCTTGCACAGCCAGGACGTGCTCCATCGCAACGAAGCTGCGGGCGCGCTCGGCGGGCTCACGCGCGTGCGTCAGTTCGCGCAGGATGACGGGCATATCTACTGCCGCGAAGATCAGATTTCAGAGGAAGTGGCGAAGTTCGTCAAGCTGCTCGATCGCGTCTACACCGCGTTCGGTCTCCAGTCCACGGCGAAGTTCGCGACTCGGCCCGAGCAGCGCATCGGCGACGATGCGATGTGGGATCGCGCGGAAACCTCGCTCAAGACCGCGCTCGATAGCCTCGACCTCGCATACGAGAAGAAGCCCGGTGACGGCGCGTTCTATGGCCCGAAGATTGACTTCGATGTCAGCGACAGCATCGGCCGCAAGTGGCAGCTCGGCACGATCCAGCTCGATTACGCTGCACCCGAGAGGTTCGACCTCACGTACGTCGGCGAGGACGGCAAGGAGCATCGCCCGGTCGTGCTTCATCGCGCGATCTACGGCTCGTTCGAGCGCTTCATCGCGATCCTTATCGAGCATTTTGCCGGTGCTTTCCCGGTGTGGCTCGCGCCGGTCCAGGTCGCGGTGGTCACGGTCACCGATCGCGTCAACGATCACGCCAAGACCGTCGTCGATCGGCTCGCAGCCATAGGCGTGCGCGTGTCGTTCGACGACGGCCACGGCATGATGAAAGCGAAGATCCGGGACGCCTCGTTGCAAAAGATTCCGTACACGATCGTGATCGGCGACAAGGAAGTCGCCTCCGATCAGGTCAGCATCCGCACGTTTGGTGGCGGCGATCAGCAGAAGCTCGAGACGCTGCCGTTCGCGGCGTTCGTCGAACGGCTCGTCGCCGAGTCGAAGTTTCCCTGATCGGTGATGCCGTGATCGAGACGGAGCGGCTCGTGCTGCGTGATTGGCGCGAGGAGGACGTCGCGACTTACGCCGCGATGTGCGCCGACGCTGAGGTCATGCGGCACTTTCCCGCCCTGCTCTCCTTCGACGATGCGAGCGCACAGGCACGCCGGATCTGTGCGCACCTCGCACGCGCGGGTTGGGGACTCTGGGCCGTCGAGATCAAAGGTGGCGCACCGTTCATCGGCTTCGTCGGACTCTCGCGACCGGAGTTTCGGTCGGGCGATGTCGAGATCGGGTGGCGGCTCGCACGCTCCGCGTGGGGCCACGGCTACGCGACCGAGGCCGCGCGTGCCGCACTCGATCACGGCTTCGTCGAGCTCGGACTCGACGAGATCGTCTCGTTCACGGTGCCCGCGAACATGCCCTCACAACGCGTGATGGAGCGCCTCGGCATGGTGCGCGATCCGAGCGCGAGCTTCGAGCATCCCGCGGTGCCGGAAGGCCATCCGCTCCGGCTGCACTGGCTCTGGCGGCTCGCGGCTGGCTAGTCAATTCGCCGCGACGCACGCGATGAAGTCGTCGTTCCAGTCGCAGCCGCCGCAGGTCTCGCCGCCACCATCGTTGCTGCAGCCGAA
>Ga0123338_10005531_pt1 | contig 10797 bp, 11 predicted proteins | sample grotaG_FD_89793 | JGI IMG/M metagenome (GOLD analysis project Ga0123338, IMG submission 89793) | Glacier valley bacterial and archeal communities from Borup Fiord, Nunavut, Canada, to study Microbial Dark Matter (Phase II) -... | ecosystem: Environmental > Aquatic > Freshwater > Ice > Glacier ...
ACGCAGATGTCGCTCTTCTGGTTCGATTATCTGAAGGACCTGGTGCCGAACCATCTGGTCACCGCCGATGTGAACCGCTTTCCGCTCCACATCAACCCCTTCCGCGAACAGCTGGAAGGGCGCAGCATGCTGGTCAAGCGCGCCGAGATGATCCAGGTGGAATGCGTGGCGCGCGGTTACGTTTCCGGGTCCGGCTGGAAAGATTACCAGCGTACTGGTGCCATTTGCGGCATCCCTTTGCCCGCGGGTTTGAAAGAGAGCGACCAGCTTCCGAGACCCATCTTCACCCCGGCCACAAAAGCAGCCACCGGCCACGATGAGAACATCCCTTTCTCTGCCGTCGAAGAGCTTGCCGGCCCCGATCTGGCGGCACGCCTGCGCGAACTCACACTCACGCTCTACGCAAAGGCTTCCATCTACGCGCGCACCCGCGGCATCATCATCGCCGACACCAAATTCGAGTTCGGCCTCTACGGCGATCAGCTCATTCTTGCCGATGAAGTGCTCACGCCTGATTCTTCCCGCTTCTGGCCCGCTGACGATTATCAGCCTGGCCGCCCTCAGCGTTCGTTCGACAAGCAGTTCGTCCGCGATTACCTGGAAACCACCAACTGGAACAAGCAGCCTCCCGCACCCGCGCTGCCGCCTGATGTGGTTCAGAACACAGCCGCGAAATACCGGGAGGCCTACACCATACTTACTGGCCGCCAACTGTGAACTGGCTGGATATCGCGCTCGGCTTAATCGTGCTGCTCTCCGTATTCGCCGGGCTTCGCAAGGGTCTTTCGCGAGAGATTATAGGGCTTGCGGCTTCCATCCTGGGTTTGGTGCTCGCCATCTGGTTCTACCGCACTGCCGGTGCCCGTCTGGAACAGTACGTAAGCTCGCAATGGCTTGCCTCGCTCGGCGGATTTCTGCTGATCTTCTTCGGGGTTCTGTTGCTGGGCGCGGTACTTTCCGCACTGGTGAGCGGCTTGTTGAAGACTGTCGGCCTCTCGCCCGTCGATCGCCTTTTCGGAGGTATTTTTGGCTTGGCGCGCGGCCTGCTGTTTTGCTTTGGTACCGTAACGCTCCTGATCGCCTTTATGCCTTCTCAGAAACCTGGGGAACTGCCACAAGCCGTGCTACAGTCGCGAATGGCACCCTACCTGATAGAGCTCTCTCGTGTGGTGGCTCCTTTAGCGCCGAAAGATTTGAAAGAGAGTTTTGAACGTCGGTACAAGCAGGTGAAATCCACCTGGGAAAAGAAAGCAGAATCGTAAATGAAAGAACGTTTTCAACAGTTATCGGAATTTTTATTGGACAACTCCTTCTTCCTGGAGCAAGCTGTTGAGCTGATGGAGAAGAACCTTATCGAGCTCACGCTGGAACGAACCAAAGGCAATCAGTTCGCCGCCAGCAAGGTACTTGGCATTCATCGCAACACCTTAAAGCGCAAAATGACCGAATACAAAATTGAGGGTAAGCGCATCCGCCGCAAGCCCATGGCAAAGGCAGTCACCAAGCAGGGTGCCAGCCCGAAACGAAACATCGCTGGTTAGGTCGATGGATCTTGCCATCTTCGATCTGGATGGAACGCTGATCGATTCGAAACTCGATCTGGCCCACTCAGTCAACGCAGCCCGCGCGCATCTTGGTTTAGAGCCGCTGCCGAATGAAACGGTCTATTCCTACGTCGGCAACGGCGCACCGGTCCTGATCCGCCGCGCCATGGGGCCAATCGCAACGGAGGTCGATATAGCACGAGCTCTCGAGTACTTTCTCGCCTACTATCGCGATCACATGCTGGATTACACAGTGCTCTATCCCGGCGTCCGCAACGCGCTCGACCGCATGCTCGCTGCCGGCATCAATCTGGCCGTGCTCACCAATAAACCAGTGCGCATCAGCGAAGCCATCATGCAAGGTCTCTCATTAGGCGGTCACTTCAAATACATCTATGGCGGCAACAGCTTTGAGCAGAAGAAGCCGCACCCGGTAGGGATCGATACGCTGGTGAGCCAGCTCAACGTTCGCCGCGAACGAACCGTGATGGTGGGCGATAGCGGCGTTGATATGGAAACCGCGCGGGCTGCAAGAGTGCAAGCCTGCGGCGTCAGCTACGGATTCGCACCCGAAACACTGAAAGCAACGCCCCCGGATTTTCTGGTGGATAACCTGGAAGAACTGGCCGACAGGATAATCACTATATGAGCGATTCCTGCATCTTTTGCCGCATTGCGGCGCGCGAAATTCCCGCTGAAATCGTGTTTGAAGATCAGCATTCCGTTGCCTTCCTCGATATCGATCCGCTCTTCCCGGGCCACACGCTGCTAGTTCCAAAAGGACACAGCGAAACGCTCACCGATTTGCCTGCGGTTCAAGTAGCACCGCTATTTCAAAACGCCCAGATTCTCACCCGCGCAATCGAAAACGCCATGGAAGCAGGCGGCTCTTTTCTAGGCGTCAACAACCGCGTGAGCCAGAGCGTACCCCACCTGCACATTCACATCGTACCCAGGCGCAAGAAGGACGGGCTTAAGGGCTTTTTCTGGCCGCGCAAGAAGTACGAAAGCGACAAGCATCTCTCAGAAACCGCCGAAAAGATCCGCCACGAATTATCAGTCACAAGAACCCCCTAACAATTTCACGCCAGCAAACCCAAGCCTAAAAACCGTGAACAGGCCAAACGAAAGAGTTGCTTAGCGTCTCTGCGTGAGATTCTTTGGCTTAGCTCGCTGTCAACAAAGCGAGAATCTTCCCCTGGAGGCGTGCGAAATCCACTGGCTTCGTATCGTAATCATTGCAACCCGCATCCATCGCCGTTTCGCGGTCGCCTGGCATCGCGTGGGCAGTTAGCGCGATGATCGGTACCGCACTGGTGCGCGGATCGCGCCTGAGCGCCCGCGTGGCGTCCCACCCGTTCATCACGGGCAGGCTCATATCCATCAGCACCAGGTCTGGCTTTTCCGCTAAGGCCATTAGCACCCCTTGCTCGCCGTCCACCGCAATGGCAACCTCATACCCGGCGCGTTTCAACCGCCGCACCAGCATGTCGCGGTTCATTTCGTTGTCTTCCACCAGTAATAACTTGCTCACGTAGGCTCACAGTTATAATAAGGCTGCTTGGCCGCCCCCGCGATTCCCGGACATCTTTTAGTCGTCGACGACAATGAGAACAACCGCGACATGTTGGTGCGGCTGCTGAATCGGCAGGGCATAGAAACTTCTACCGCCCAGAATGGCCGGGAAGCCTTGGAAATGATCAAGGCTACCAATTACGATCTGGTGCTGCTGGACATCATGATGCCGGAAGTGGACGGCTTTCAGGTGCTGCAAACCATGAAAGCGGATTCAGTGATGCGGGAAGTGCCGGTCATTGTGCTCTCCGCGATCCATGAGATGGATGCCATCATCCGCTGCATTAAGATGGGCGCCGACGATTATCTGCCGAAGCCGATCGATCTGACTTTGCTGCGCGCAAGGGTCGGTGCTTCCGTGCAAAAGAAGCGGCTCCGCGACCGCGAGAAACAGTTGCTTCTCAACATCCTGCCGCGCCGTATTGCCGAAGAGCTTCGTGAGAACGGTTTCGTGGAGCCCTGCCACATGGATCAGGTGACAATTCTATTCACCGATTTTGTGAAGTTCTCACAAATCACCAGGCAGCTTGGAGCGGTGGATCTGGTCAAACTGCTAAACGTTTGCTTTACCGAGTTCGATCACATTGTGGAGCGGAGGCGCCTGGAAAAGCTGAAGACCATCGGGGATAGCTACATGCTGGTGGGCGGCCTGGAACAGGGAATGGATTCGCATCCGGTGGATGCGATTCTGGCGGCTCTCGAAATGGTGGAGATCGTCAAGAACTTCCCGCTGCCGGATGGGATCGAGCTTTCGGTGCGAATCGGGATTCACGCAGGTCCCGTGGTTGCCGGTGTTGTGGGCGTTCACAAGTTCGCCTTTGATGTCTGGGGCGATGCGGTGAACTATAGCGCCCGCCTGGAAACGTGCAGTGAGCCGAACCGCATCAATATCTCGGCGCATATGAAGAGCCTGGTGGAAGGGTTTTTCGAGTGTGAGTACCGCGGGCAGATTGAGACCAAAGACCTGCTTCAGGAAGACATGTATTTCGTCAACGGCAAAGTTGCCTCCGGTTTCGAAGAGCTTTACCGCGAGCGCTTCCAGCACGAAATCTAAACGCTGGGAATTCGGGTCACATACCGGGAGAAAGACGTGGGGTGATCTCCTATTTCCGCGATGTACCAGTCATAGAACACGCGCATTCCGGCCTGCACCGCCGCCGCAAACGGAACCGCGAACACCAGCCCGAAGAAGCCGAACATCTGGCTACCGGCGGCAATCAGAAACAAGCCGATCAGCGGATGCAGTTCCACCGCATGCCGCATGATCAGCGGCTGCAAAATCCAGTCATCGATGAACTTGATGGCCATGATGGTGAGAAGAATTTTGTAGACCACGCTGATATCGTGAAACTGCATGTAGCCGATTCCGGCCGAAAGAACTGCCACGCTGAAAGGGCCCAGGTAAGGAATCACGTTGACCAGGCCGGCCAGGATGGCGAGTTCAAGGGCGTAATCGAGACCGAGCATGGAAAGCGCGAGCCATGTGACCACGGCAAAGCAAAGGCAATCAAGCATGAGTCCACGCAGATAACTGCCCAGCACGCCGTCGATCTGATAGACCAGGGAAACCACTTTCTCCACGTGGCGGTGCGGGCAAAGCCGGATCAGGCCGTCCATCCATCGCGGCCCTTCGACCAGGGGGAAATAAGTGAGCAGCGGCAGCACCAGAAGGTTAAGCAGCTTGGGCGAAAAGCTAATCAGCGCGGTCGGCAGACCGGAAAGAGAGTGCTGCAGCCAGTGGCGTCCAGCTTCCATGCCGGCGATGGCTTGTTCCGAACCGACCGGCAGACGGGTGAGCCAGTTCTTCTCGATATCGAGGGGCAGCGTGTCGATCAGGCCCGTAAACTCACTCAAGCGGGCATGCTGCTGCGAAACAGTGACAATCACCAGTGGCACCAGAATGCGGGCCGCCAAAACGAGGATCAGCGCGACGGCCGCATAAAAACCGATGACAATCCGGCTGCGTCGATAGCCCCGCGCTTCGAGGCGCACAATCAACGGATTTACAAGATAGGCGAGCACGATTCCCAGGAAAAACAGGAATACGATTTCACCGAGAGAACTGAGCAGAAAGTACGTGAGGATGACAAGAGCCACAACCATCATCAGGGCGAAGATGCGGTTTTCGTTGCGGGAGATCATGGCTTCTCCATTGGCACTTCCACCGTCGAAACCAGGCGTTCAGAAGTGGAGCGCAGCCGCGCTGACAGCAATTTGACCAACTGGTTCAGGATGGTGACGCCGACGCGCGGCCTGGCTTTCATCAGCCCGAACAAGCGAGTCCGGTACAGCAGGTACACCACTGTGTCGGTTGAGGCGATGGCAGCCGCTGAGCGCGGTTGCTCTTCGATGAGCGCCATCTCTCCGAAGAAATCGCCGCTGCGCGCCGTGGCAAGAAGTTGCGTCCGGCCTTCACCGGCGTTCTTGACAAGATCGACCGAACCTTGTTCCACGATGAAGAGCGCGCGGCCGATGTCGCCCTCTTTAAAGAGAGCTTCGCCTTCGGCATAGCTCTTCGTGAACAGGCTTTGAATCAGGTAGCCGATATCGCGCATGCCCAGGTCCTGGAATAGCGGGACCGCCCGCAGGAACGCCGCGCGTTTGGTGAAGTCCGGATCTTTGAACAGCCGCCGGAAAAATCCGGCGACCTCTAGAGGTCTTTCTTCCGCCATTTTGATTCGTTCATGGGTAGCAGGTTTGTGGCCGTCGAGGTTGTCCTGATATGATCGCACTCTTCGATGATCTGGCAGCATAACTACTCTCCCGTTCTTCAGAGCGTTCCCCTTTCGGCGCTGGTGGCTGCCTTACCTGTTCTGGTTCTCCTGGTCCTGCTGGGGGTGCTGCGCAAACCCGCCTGGCTGGCCGCGTTGGCTGGTTTGGCAACAGCCTCCGCCGTGGCGCTGGGGGTGTTCGGGATGCCCGTGCCGCAGTGGGCGGCAGCGATCAGCTATGGTGCCGCGTTCGGCATCTTTCCCATTGGCTGGATTGTCTTCTCCGCCATCCTGCTTTACAACATCACGGTAGAGACCGGGCAGTTCGAAGTGCTGAAGGATTCCGTGGGGCGGCTTACCGACGACAGGCGTATGCAGGCGCTGCTGATTGCGTTCGCATTCGGCGCGTTCCTTGAAGGAGCGGCAGGGTTCGGGACACCCGTTGCCGTTGCGGCGGCCATGCTGACCGGACTTGGATTCGAGCCGTTCTATGCGGCGGGAATCTGCCTGCTGGCGAATACGGCTCCGGTGGCGTTTGGGTCTATCGGCATCCCGCTGATTACCTTGGCAGGCATTACTTCCTTGCCGCTGGACCGCTTGAGCGCGGGCGTGGGGCGCATCTGTGCTCCGGTCTCGCTTTTCATCCCGGCCTACCTGATTCTGGTGATGGGTGGGTGGGGCTCATTGAAAGGAGTGTTGCCCGCCGCAGCCTTGTGCGGAGTGGTTTTCGCCGGCTTGCAATTCCTGGTGTCGAACTTTATCGGCCCGGAATTGACCGACATCGTTTCTTCGGTGGGTGCCATGGGCGCGCTTGTCTTGCTGCTTCGCTTCTGGCGTCCCGCTGGCACGGTTGCGAAAGTACACCCGGTCCAGACCCGCAATGTCTGGTTAGCCTGGGCGCCTTACGGGTTGCTGGTCATCTTTGTGCTGCTCTGGAGCTACAAGCCGCTGGTGAGCGTGCTGAACCAGGCCACTGTGAACTTCCCCTGGCCAGGATTGCACAACCAGATTCAGCGGATGCCCCCCGCGGTGGCAAAGACGGTTCCCTATGAGGCGATGTACCGCTTCAACTGGCTGACCGCCTCTGGCACGGCTTGCTTCTTTGCGGCGATCACGTCTGCGCTGGTGTTGCGGATGTCCCCAGGGGCGCTGCTCCGCACACTGGGAAAGACAGCCCGGCAATTGGTGACGGCTGAAGGCACCATCGCGATGGTGCTAGCGCTTGCGTACCTGATGAACTATTCGGGCGCGACCGCTACCATGGGTCTGGCTTTTGCGGCGACGGGTGTGCTGTTTCCCTTCTTCAGTTCGCTGCTGGGATGGCTGGGCGTGTTCTTAACAGGTAGTGATACCTCCGCCAACGCGCTGTTTGGAAACCTGCAGGTGATTACCGCGAACAGCCTGAAGCTGAACCCCGTGCTGATGGCGAGTTCCAATTCGGCGGGCGGAGTAATGGGCAAGATGATCAGCCTGACCAGTGTCGCGGTGGCCGCGGCGGCCACGGGCATGCGGGCGGGCGATGAAGGACGCCTGTTCCGGTTCACCCTGAAGCACAGCATCTTTCTGGCTTCGGTGATTGGAGTGATCGTCGTGCTCTATGCCTATGTGTTCCCTACGCTAGCACCGTGAGACTCTGGTTTATATGGAGCTTTGGGATCGCTATGCCGATCAGTTTCCCGTTCGCGAACACATCACCCATCTGAACCATGCGGGTGTTGCCCCGCTTTGCCTGCGTGCCGCGAACGCGATGAAGAACTACGCGGACGATGTGTTGAATTGGGGAAGCTGGCATTACGATCAGTGGCTTGCCACATACGATGGTCTTCGCTCTTCCACCGCTTGCTTGATCGGGAGCACGGCGGAGGAAATCGCCATCGTCAAGAACACGTCGGAGGGCATCGCGTTCTTCGCACGTGGGCTGCGCTGGAAATCGGGAGACCGCGTGGTGGCCTTTCGCGAAGAGTTTCCCGCGAACGTGTTTCCGTGGATGAAGCTGGAGCAGGAAGGGCTGGTGCAGGTTACCTGGCTTTCATACCTGGACCCACTTGAAGTAATCGACTCGGCCTGCAAGGGTGCCCGGGTGCTCTCCGTCAGCTTTGTACAGTACCTGAGCGGTCATCGTATGGATCTGGTGGCTTTGGGCGAAATTTGCGCGCGGCACGGGTGCTTGTTTTTCGTGGATGCGATTCAAGGTTTGGGAGTGATTCCGCTGAACGTGGAGCAATGCCGCATTTCCGCTCTGGCCGCCGACGGACACAAATGGCTGCTGGGGCCTGAAGGCTGCGGGATCATGTATGTGCGGCGGGAATTACAGGATGAAATTGAGCCGGCTGAGTTTGGCTGGACCAACACTGTGGAGTTTAACGACTACGCATCCCGCGATATGACTTTGCGGCCCAGCGCTGCCCGCTATGAATGCGGAACGCTCAATACGATCGGATGTTACGGCCTTCGCGCATCAATCGATTTCTTGCTTGAGGTAGGGATTAAAGAAGTGGGACACGCGGTTTTGGCTCGCGCGGATCAAATTGCGGCTAGGCTGCGCGCTACCGATTGCGAACTGTTGAGCGTTCGCACACAGGAAAACGCAGCGGGTATTGTGAGTTTTCGGAGACCGAACGAGAACTACCTGGTAACACTACGAAGGCTAAAGCAGGCTAAGTTCATGGTTGCGCCACGTTCTGGATGGATACGGGTGTCTCCGCACTTCTACACAACGCCCCAGGATGCCGAGGCGTTGCTAGAAGCAGTAGCAGGTTGATGTTTATGGGATGACGATGGTCTGTCCTGCACGAACTTTGTCAGCATCGGGGATGGTGTCTTTGTTCGCGTCCAGGATTTTCGAATACTCCGAAGCCTTTCCATAGAAACGCTGGGAGATGCCGGAAAGCGTGTCGCCGGGCTGGATGGTGTAAGTACGCTGGCTTTCGCCACCCGCAGCCGCGCCCGCTGTCTGAGTGCTGGCTGCCTGGGGTGAAACCGAGATATCGGCCGTCAGGTCTGAAAAATTCGGATCGACCAGCTTGATCTGATTCCAGATTTCATTTTTGATGTCTTCAGAAGGAGCGACTCCTTGAATAAAGAGCTTATTACCCTCCATATTGACATGCTGTAGTTGCACGCCCTTCTGTGAAATGGTGTTTAGCACCGATTGATATTTCGACTTGAGTGTTTCCAGTTGGTCTGCCATAAGAGTGACTCCGGTACTTGGTTAGCAACAACAGGGCCACCCTACTCTTCTCGGAGGATTTCAAGTGGCTTCTGACCCAGAATGCGAAAGCTGGCCAGCCATCCGGCCAAGTTTGCCACTGTGGCGGTTAGTACGATGCAAATCAGGTTCGGCAGCACATCGAAACGGACGGGTGCGTCAAGCAGACGGGGTAACAAAATGTTCGCGAACCCCGTTGCGAGCAGGCTCCCCATCAAGCCCGCCACCACTCCCAGGACCAGAAACTCGACCGAGAAGATCTCTGCGACCCGGCGGCGCGTGGCGCCAAGGGTCTTGAGGATCACAACTTCGCGCACCCTGCGGAAGCGCGTGCCAGCAATGCTCGACGCAAGGATTACAGCGCCCGCGAGGATTGCAAATGCGGAGATGAAGCGGATCACCAGCGAGATTTGATCCACCACGTCCTGAACGATCTGTAACACGTCAGCAACATTAATTACCGTAACGGTGGGGAATTGTTGATAGATGGCGCGCTGGAGTTCGGCAACCGCGGGAGGCCTGACGCGCATGCTGCCGTAATAGATCATCGGAAGCCCATCGAGCGCGCCCGGGCTGAAGAAAAACTCGATGCGGGCACTCAGGCGAATGGCCTCTGTTTTGTGTACGGCCGCGACGGTAGCCGTGAAATCCCGGCTTGCAGTGGACCAGACTACCTGCATTCCTGGCTTCAGGCCCATGACCTTGGCCGCCTCCTCAGAGACGGAGACTTGAGCCGAGGCGGGAGTGCCGCGCCACCATGCTCCCGCGATGACGCTCGTATAAGGCGGGAGCGTTTCCGCGATGGTGACAGAGACGGTGGAGGCATAACGGCGGGCGATGCCTTTCAAATTCGTCCGCACCACGGGAGTTCCGTTGATTGCGGAGAGCCTCGCTGCTACGGTGCCGACGGTCTCCGGCTTTCCTTCGACGCCTTGTTGACGCCCGATCAAGGCAAGTACAGCATCGCGGTTGCGAGGCGTCATATCGAGCAGAAACACGTTCGGCATGCCGGGCGGTGCGCTCTTCACCATTTCGGAAAGCAAGCCGCGCTGCACCAGATAGACGGTGAGCGTGAACATGACTCCGATGCCAAGCGCCACTAGCGCGGATTGCGCGTGATTGCCTGGCCGGTACAGGTTCGCGATGCCGTGCCGAAAAGCGGGGCGCAGGCGTTGCCCGCCGGCACGGCTGAACCATCGCAGAAGCTTCAGCAACCCCCAGGCCACGGCGGAAAGCGCCGCAACGCTTCCTGCTAACCCGGCGACGAACCACGCGCCCATTTGCCAGGAACTGCTCAGCCACCCGGCCACGGTGCCGATGCCGATGAGAATCGCCAGCGTAGCGAGCAGCGAATCGCGCCAGTCTGAAAGCTTGGCGCGCCACGGTTTCGCGGGCGCGGTTTCCACCATATCGCGGCGGAAAATCAGGCCGGGGCGAATGTGTTTGATAGAGAGCAGAGGCGGAAGCGTGAAGAGCAATGTGCAGAGCAGCGCCACGGCGATTCCCTGCCCGGCTGTCGCGAAATCCCACGGTACATCGGCACTGACGCTGAAGTAGCGGCGGATGAAGAAGGGGAACGCGCGCTGCACGGCGAGACCGAAGAGAACGCCGATCAGCCCTCCTGCCAGCCCCAGGCCGGCGGTCTGGATTACATAGATCCAGACGATCTGCCAGGAGCGGGCACCCAGGCATTTCATGACGGCGATGCTATCCATCTTTTGAGCCAGGTGTGCGCGGATGGCGGTGGCGACACCGAGTG
>Ga0123338_10005532_pt1 | contig 10797 bp, 5 predicted proteins | sample grotaG_FD_89793 | JGI IMG/M metagenome (GOLD analysis project Ga0123338, IMG submission 89793) | Glacier valley bacterial and archeal communities from Borup Fiord, Nunavut, Canada, to study Microbial Dark Matter (Phase II) -... | ecosystem: Environmental > Aquatic > Freshwater > Ice > Glacier ...
GGCGCCGATGGCCCGGACAACGGCTACGTCGGCGAGCAGAACAGCGAGCAGACCGGCACCCTCAACGCCGACGGCAAACTCACCGCCACCATCCCCACCGCCTTCGTCGAGAAGGAGCACCTAGACCGCGACTACGTCGTAGAAGGCGCCGTCACCGACGACGCAGGCCGCGAGATCACCGGACGCTACCGCTTCCTCGCCTCCTACGGCAGCTATCGCATCCACGTCGAACCCCTCAGCTACAGCATTCAGCAGGGCCAGCAGGCCGCCCTCCAGGTCACCGCCGTCGACTACGACAACAAGCCCGTCCAGACCCCCGTCCATCTCCACCTCTACCAACGCAAATCCTCACCCCGCAGCATCACCACCACCGAAACTACCATCGCCGATACCGACATCACCACTGGCCTAGACGGCACCGCCGTCGCGCACATCCCCATCACCGTCGCCGGCTCCGTCAGCGTCCTCGTCACCGCCAACACTCCCGAAAAGCGCCAGCTTCAAGACAGCGCATGGCTCTGGGTCAGTGGCACCGGGCAGGATCAGGACTGGTACGGCGGCAGCTCCCAGCAAGCTCGCATCCTCGCCGACAAAAAGTCCTACGCCCCCGGCGACACCGCCCACCTCACCCTCATCTCCCCCGTCGAGGGCTTCCAAGCTCTCGTCACCGCCACCGGCTACTCCCTCGAATTCCGCAAAACCCTCAGCACCACCACCCGTACCCTCACCATCGACATCCCCATCACCAAAGACTCTCAGCCCAACCTCACCGTCGACGCCATCTTCCTCAAGGACGACCAGCTCTATCAGGCCACCAAATCCATCAAGGTCCCACCCGCCGAGCAGCAACTGCAAATCACCGTCATGCCCGCCGCCACCACCTTCCAGCCCGGCCAGGCTGCGCTCTACGACGTCACCGCCCACGACTCCAAGGGCCTGCCCGTCTCCGCCGAACTCAGCTTCGGCGTCGTCGACGAAGCCATCTACGCCCTCTACCCCGACTCCAGCGGCGACATCATCAAAGCCCTCTACCCCGACCGCTACTCCTACGCAGAAGTCGAGTCCTCCCTCACCTACTACTTCACCGGCGAAGCCGGCCTCCGCAGCCCTCTCCTCGCCGAGCGCCACTCCCGCTACCGCCCCCAGCTCGCCCAGGTAAAACCCGGAAACGACGTCGTCCAGCCCCGCGTCCGCAAGGCCTTCCCCGACACCGCCTACTGGCAGCCCACCATCCACACCGATGGCGCAGGCCACGCCCGCGTCTCCCTCAATTTCCCCGACTCCCTCACCACCTGGCGCGCAACCGTTCGCGTCATCACCGCCGATTCCAAAGCCGGCTCCAGCGTCAACCGCGTCATCGTCCGCAAGAACATCATCGTCCGCATGGGCCAGCCCCGCTTCATGCGCAAAGGCGACACCATCACCGTCCCCGTCATCGTCCATAACTACCTCCAGCAACCGAAAGACATCCAGCTCTCTCTCGAAGCCACCGGCGTAGACATCATCTCCGGCGCCGCCCAACAAATCACCGTCCCCTCCCGCGGCGAATCCGTCATCAACTACCGCCTCCGCGCCAACGCCATCGGCACCGCCAAACTCACCGCGAAAGCCCTCTCCACGCAGGAAAGCGACGCCCTCGAAATCTCCCTCCCCGTCAAACCCGCCGGCGTCCCCCAGACCCTCGCCGCCTCCGGCCTCCTCACCGGCACCGCCGACCACACCACCTCCATCGTCTTCCCCACCGGTACCGACCCCGCCGCCCAAGCGCTCCAGATCCAGGTCAGCCCCTCCATCGTCGGCTCTCTCTTCTCCGCGCTCGACTACCTAACCGCCTTCCCCTATGGCTGCACCGAGCAGACCATGTCCAGCTTCCTCCCCAACATCATCGTCGCCCAGGCCATGCAACAGCTCAATCTCCCCTCCAAAATTGACGCTGCCACCCTCAAAGCCAAAATAGACGCCGGCCTCACCCGCCTCGAGGACTACCACCACGCCGACGGAGGCTGGGGCTGGTGGAAGGAAGACGACTCCCAGGTCTTCATGACCGCCTACGTCGTCAGCGGCCTCGCTCAGGCCAAAAAAGCCGGTTACGCCGAAGCCGAGTCCGTCTCCAACAGCGGCATCGACTTTCTCAAGAAGCAGCTCCAGCAGCACCCCCGCATGATCCCCGAGCTCCGTGCCTACGTCGTCTATGCCCTCGCCGAATCCGGCAATACCGACACCAAACAGCTCGACAGCCTCTATAGCCGCCGCAACGATCTCAGCCCCCAGGCCCTCGCCTACACCGGCCTAGCCATGCTCGATGCGAACGACCCCCACGCCGCCGACATCGCCAGGCTCCTCGAAAAGAAAGCCCGCCTCGAAGGCGATCTCGCCAGTTGGCCCTCCGCCCGCAACGAGCTCCTCGACATCGACTATGACGGCAGTGCCGAATCCACCGCCTTCGTCCTCAAGTTCCTCGCCCTCGCCACCCCGCAAAGCCCGCTCCTTCCCAAAGCCGCACAATGGCTCGTCGCCAACCGCAGCGAAGGCTACTGGTGGAGCGCAACCCAGCAAACCGCCTTCGTCATCTACGGCCTCACCGGATACCTCAGCGTCTCCCAAGAGCTCTCCGCCGAGTCCGATGTCGAAGTCTTCGTCAACGGGGCCTCCGCCGCCAAACGCCACTTCACCAGAGAGGACGCAGTCAGCGGCGCCTCCATTTCGCTCCAACTCGACGCCGCCCACCTCCAGCCGCAGCAAAACTCCATCCGCGTCGTCACCCGCGGCAGCGCACGCGCCTACTGGTCCACCCAGGGCGGCTTCTTCTCCACCGCCAAATCCAGCTATCAGCAAGGCAGCATGTCGCTAAACATCGCTCGCGACTACTTCGTCCTCGTCCCCATCAACAAAGACGGCAGAATCACCTACAACCTCCAGCCCCTCAACGGCCCCGTCTCCCAGGGCGACGTCCTCGCCATCCACCTCGGCGTCTCCGGCTCACCCCAGAAGTACCTCCTCATCGAAGACCCCATCCCCTCCGGCACCGAGTTCCTCAAGAACACCGACAGCTACGAAATCAACCAGCGCCCCGACACCTGGGACTGGTGGTATACCCGTCAGGAGTTCCACGACGACCGCGCCGCCATCTTCGCCACCACCTTCTCCGGCCGTCACGACTCCTTCTACCTCATCAAGGTCATCAACCCCGGCAGCTTCGACATCAGTCCCGCCCGCGTAGCTCCCATGTATCAACCCAACGTCCAGGCCACCACAGACCAGCTCCACCTCGAAGTGAAGGAGGTCACCAGGTGAACCTTCTACGTCGCATCACCCCGCGTATCCTCCTGCTGCAACTCGCAGGAAACGCCCTCCTCGCAGCCATCGCCGCCGTGTGGCTCGAAATCCCCGACTCCCATACCTGGCAGCTCATCCTCTCCGTCCTCATCGCCTTCTCCCTCATCGCGGTCTTCCTCTGGCTCCACACCACCTCGCTCCGAACACTCCGCCAACCCCTCACCGCCATCCCCCTCTGGCTCAGCTCTGCCATCCTCGCCGCATGGCTGCTCTGCCTCAGATTCCTCACCACCGCCATCACCCATCTCGACGACAACAGCAGCCAGCGCGCCGGCTACTGGAACTCCAGGCTCAGCCCACACTGGCGCAAAACCTTCACCTACCAGCGCCTCGATACCTGGCAAACCAACCTCACCCAATTCCTCCTCTGGGTCGTCCTCCCCGCCATCGTCCTGCCCTTCCTCATCGAGACGGTCACCTCCGGCCTCCGCGCACCCGCGTGGCGCAACGCCGCCCGCACCCTGCTCTGCTGGCAGCACTGGCTCACCGTCCTCGTCATCTCGTTTCTGGGCCGCTGGGTCGTCAACCACCTCATCAACTGGCACCCCACGGACACCATCCACGGCGAACTCATCAGCGTCGCCCTCCGCCTCCCCGTCGCCTACCTTCTCGCAGTTCTCTTCGGCCTCATAGCCCTCAGCTCCACCGCCGCTCTACTCGCCCGCAATAGCACCCCGCGGAACCCCGCTCCGTAGCCACTCGCGCACCACCGCCAGCCCACGCTCCGCAATCATCCGCCGCACCATCGCCCCTGCCGCCTTATGCGCCCTCACCGCCTCAGCCTGATCCCTGGGCCGCCGCAACCCCGCCTCCACGTCACGCACCTTCATCCCATCCAGAGCACCAGACTCACCCGCGAGCGCCTCCACCAAACCCTCCCGCAGCCACAACGGAGCCTTCTCGCCCGCCTCCCGCTCCACCATCCCATGCAGAAACTCATGCAGCAACAAAGTCTCCAGCCCACCCCGCCTGGCCACCACTCCCAACGGCTGCAACCCAATCGTCTCCCCCCGCGTAGAAGCCAGCACCCACCCCGGCTCTCCCGTCCCCTGCCGAAACAACTCCGTCGTCGGATACACCGTCACCACCGCCGCCCCTTCACGTGCACCCGGCAACAGTCCCCGCGCCCGCTCCATCGCCGGGTCCGCCGCCGCAACCACCGCCACCGCATCCCCTACGCTCCGCACCGAGTACCCCTTCCCCTCCACTCTCTTCCACCCTTCATCCCCCGCCTCAACTCGCACCGCAGTCCCCGGAAAATAAAACGTCAGCATCTCCCGATACCCCATTCCCTGCTGCGCCATCGCACTCGCCCCAGCCTGGCATAGCCCCACCCCATGCCCATGCCCCTTCCCTTCGAACACCACCTGCCCACCCGCAAAGCTCACGTTGTACCAGTCACTCCGAATCCTGTCCCACCCCAGCGCCCGGTCCACTGCAAACCGCAGCGTAGCCGCCGCAAGCACCACCCGCTGCCCGCCACCCGCCACCTCAATCTTCCGCACCCGCCCACTCCCCGCCCGCTCCACCACCCGCACCGAATCCACGCGCGGCACCCGCCACCCCTCCGCCTCTAGCACCTGCCGCAACTCCGCCTCACGCAAAGCCACCCGCCACTGACCCGAATCCCGCTGACAGTACGCATCCGCATGAGCCACCAGCCAGGGCCGCCGCGCCCCACCCCAAAGCTCCGCCGCATCCTCCGTCATCCCCCCGCAGCTCTGCGAAAAATACCCCGGCACCCGCGACCCCTTCCACCACAGCGTCTCGCCCGTCGTAGCCCGCACCGCCTCCTCAATCCGAGTCGACACCACCCCCATCCGCAGCGCCTGGCAATGTGTACTATCGCAGACACCTTCCACCCCATGCCGCGCCCCGTTCGTCAGCACAAAACTCCGCGCCACCACCGCCAGCGCCTTCAACGCCTCAGCCGAATCCCCCACCCCGGCCTCACTCGAAAGTACCGCCATCACATACCGCTCACTCGGCAGCGTCAGCAGCACATGCAGCCCATCCTTCGCCGCAGCAATCCTCCATCGTCCAGCCCCAACAGACACCGGCCCCTCCCCAGTCGACACCTTCAACTGCCCCGTCAGCTCCAACGACTCAACCCTCTTCCCCCCCACCATCAACCGCCCCGCAGCCGCCTCCACCACCAACCGCCCTGACACCAGCGTCTCCGCACACCGCGCACAAACCCGCAGCGTCGCCTCCACCGGCACAATCACCACCGACGCCACCACCCGCGTAGAAAATAGCCGCACCGTCACATCCGCAGCCGCAGGCCCCTCAGCCTTCACCACCACCGAACCCAACGCAAGCAAAAACGCTAGCCTCTTCATCGCCCCACCACAATCTGCCGGGCCAGCCCCGCCGCATCGTTCCCATTCCCATCCGGCACAAACACCACGATCACCCGCTCCGCCTTCGACCCCGCGAACACAATCCCCGCAAACCACCCATGACTCCGCCCCCCATCCGGCCCATCCGCCGTCCCCGTCTTCCCTCCCAACGCAACGCCCGGCGCATACGCAGCATGCGCCATCCCCGTCTCCACCGACTGCATCAACCCATCCCGCACCACCCCCAGCGAACCCCGCTGCGACCCCGTCATCTCTACCGCCAGCCTCCGGTAAGCCTCCGCCAGCTCCTTCGGCGACACCTGAATCCCCTCCACCCCCAGCGCCAGCAGCACCCGCTCATCCGGCGACACAACCGACCCCGCCGGCCGCAATCCATACGCACGCAACCCCTCCACCAGCGCACCCGAGCCCATCCGCCCAGCCACCGTCGCAAAGTATTGATTACAAGACTCTCCCAGCGCCTCCCGAGCATCCATCACCGTGATCGCCCGCGGATGCACGCACGTCAGGTTGTGTCCCTTCACTATCAGCGTCCGCCTGCAAGCCACCGTCGCCCGCTCCGAAACCGCCCCACCCTCCAGCGCAGCCCGCAGCACAAACGGCTTCAGCGTAGACCCCGGCGTCGCCTCACGATCTACCGCTCCATAGCTAGCCAGCACCCGTCCCGAAGGCACATCCACCACCATCCCCGCACCATGCGCCCCACGCAGCACACGCTCCAGCCCAGCCGAAGCCGCAACGCTACTCTGCCCATGCCCCATCACTGCACACCCCAGCAGCATCACGACAAGCCTCTTCATCACAAAGCACTCCCTACGGCTCGCCCGCCAGCGAGAACGCCGCCCAGTACGCCGGGTCAGGCTGCAACGTCACCGTGCCGGACGCCGTAGCCACCTTTATCTTCCCTCGCCGCAAATCCCGCAACATCGAGAGCTGCTCCGAACGCAAAGCCGCACTCGACGTCTGCCCCGCTGCCAGCCCCGCATACAACCGCGGCAGAAACTCCGCCGTAGGCTGGTCCGCAATATCCCACAGCATACTCAACACAGACCCCGCGCCCGCATAGAAGAACGCTCGACTCATCCCCGAAACACCATCACCCGTAATCTTCCCTAACCCCGTCCTGCACGCACTCAGCACCACCAGCCTGCTGTGCAGATGCAACCCGTAAATATCCGCGACACTCAGCTTACCGTTCCGCTGCTCATCCTCCAGCGCCAGGAACGACGCCCCCGGGTCCGCGTCATCAATCACCGCATGAGTCGCAAAGTGGATCGTCGTCGCACCTGTCAGCGCCTCCGTCACCCCCGCGATGCTCGCGTCTCGCCCCTCCAGCCGAGTCACAGCTCCAGCCGGCAGCAGCTTCGCAATCGTATTCACCTCCACCCCGGTTCCCCGCAACGCAGGCAGCGCATGTCCATCCGGCCCATTCGGCAGATGCAACGGATCCGCCACAAACAGAAAGTGTGGTGTCACCTTCGCCGCGGTCGCCGCATTTCGTTGCGTAAATTGCAGCAGCCCCACCGTAGCAATCGTATGCGTCCGAAACCGCTCCGCCAGGTAGTGCCCATCCGGAGCTTTCAAAGCCGCAAACGACAGCGCAAACAGTGGCCCACTCGGCACAATCGTCAACAGATCTCCATCCCCCTTCGGCAGTTGCCCCTCGACCGGCGCGATCAGCAGCCGATACAGCGTCCTCCACGCCGCCGCGCTCTCCGCATCTCCCTGCGCAGGTCTGTGCGTCGCCGCCACCAGCTGCGCCAGGCGGGCTCTCGACACTGGCACCGTAGCTTCCACCACCGGCTCTCCCGGACGAGCCGCCCAAACATACAACCTCTCCTCCGCAATCCAATAAGCCACCAGCGTGGAGTGCAGCCTTCCCCTAGTCTCCAGCATCGCCGCAATGCGCAACGGCGCCACCTGCTCCGGACTCTGCATCAACTCCTTGCGTCCCGGCGCCAGTGCCACCGAAACCGTCTTCACCCCCGCCGCCACCTTCTGGCTCCCCATCAAATCCAGAAACGCGCGCGCCCGCGCCTGTTCCGCGGTCTCCAGTGCATCCCCCGGACGATGCAGCGCCGTCAGCGCAGCAATCGCCGTGCTGTACAGCGTCATGGTCTGCGCCGTAAACCCCTGCTTGTACGCATCCGCCGCCAACAGGTGCGCCCGCGTCTCTTCCACCAGAACCAGCGCCTCCCGAGAATCGCGCAGCGCGTCCTCATTCCGGCCCAGCGAAAGCTCAGCCACGGATAAATTATCCAGATTCTGCATAATCCGTTCCGTCTGGTGGTCCTGACGGCACGCCGCAAGCGCCTGCTGATCTCTCGCGATCCCTTGCACCTTGTCGCCGGCGCGCGCATACGCATTGCCCAGTTGCCCAAAGCGCACGCACTTCAGATACTCCCTCGGCAGGTCCTTCGACGCCTCCAGCAACAGCGGAATACCCCGCTTCGGTTCTCCCGAGTCCGCGTACGCCGTTCCCGGGTTTGCCTTCAGAAACGCAATGTACGGCGCGGAATGTATCTCCTCCGCATGTGCCAGTCCCTTCTGGTACATCGGAACCGCGTGCGCGAAGTCTTTCATACTCTCGTAAGCCACACCCATCGCGTTATACGTCTGCGGCACGTACGAAAGTTCGCCCGATTCCCGCTGTAACCGCAACGCCTCACGATAGTGCTCCAGAGCTACCAGCGGAGGTCCCTGCTGCCGTTCCATCCTCCCCATGCTCGTCAACAAGGCAGCACGCTGCGTCTTCATGGTCGGACATCCCGAATACAGCGCCGCCGCAAGCTCGGAATGAGCCATCGACTCCGCAAAATGATTCGACGTGTAAATGTAGTCCGACCAGTATTGTTGCACCTGCGCCTCCACGCACGGCGGTCGATTCGCATGGGCCTCCGCTACCAACTCACCATAGTTCTTCGTCGAGGCATACCGTACATTCGCCAGCCGCGCCACCAGGCTCGACCGCACATCACCCGCCGCATCAAACCCCTGCGCCGCCCGCACGTAATAAGCGGACGCATTCTTCAAATCGCCCTGCGTCGCATACCCCCGTCCTATCTCAAACTCCGCCCGCGCCACACCCACGCCGGAACCTATCCTGCGAAATAGTTCCGTCGCACGCTCGTAAAGCTCCTTGGCCTCGTTGAAGTTGAAGTCATCCGCATACTCCGCCAGTCCGAACTCCGCCAGCGCCTCGCCGCACACACTCCTCTCGGCCAATGCAACATCCTGCGTCGCCTGCAGCAACCCACCCGCCGACTCCCGGTTCTTCACCCCATACCACCGCGTATATCCAAGCCGCAGCGCCGCCGCCACCTTTGGATGCTCCGCGGCATCCGGCATCGAAGGCACCAGCCCCGCAAACAAATCCGACCGCACCGGCGCACACGAAGCCGCCACGCTCACCGCCGCCGAACTCATCTCCTGCGCGCAACCCATCGCAGTCGTGCACAGCGCAACCGCCAGCACCCGAAGCATCGTCCAAGCGGGCCCACCCAATTGCACTTCAACTCCCAATCGCAGCCTCATACGATCGCTGTCCATCCAATCCCCATACTACGCAATCAAACCCGCCTCACCGTTAAATCCCACACTCCTCGCAACCCATCTCCAATTTCCGCAATCCGCCCAACCATCGCTATCATGGTCATATCGTGATGCCGCCCACTCCGCCGCCAACTCTACTCGTCATGGCCGCTGGTCTGGGCAGCCGCTACGGCGGCCTCAAACAGCTCGACCCCGTCGGCCCCGCCGGCGAAACCATCCTCGACTACTCCATCTACGACGCCGTCCGCGCCGGCTTCTCACGCGTCGTCTTCGTCATCCGCAAGGAAAACGAATCCGCCTTCCGCCAAACCATCGGCACCCGCTTCTCCTCCCGCATCGCAGTCGACTACGTCTTCCAACAGCTCGACGCCCTGCCCTCCGGCTTCGTCCCTCCACCCGGCCGCTCCCGTCCCTGGGGCACCGCCCACGCCGTACTCGTCGCCGCACCCGCCATCCACACACCCTTCACCGTCATCAACGCAGACGACTTCTATGGAGCCCAGAGCTTCCGCCTTCTCGCCCATCACCTCACCTCCGGCTCGCCAGACTGCGCCATGGTCGCCTTCCCCCTCCGCAACACTCTCTCCACCTTCGGCGCTGTCTCCCGAGGCATCTGCCAGCTCGACGCAGACAGCAACCTCCAGGCCATCCGCGAGCTCACCCACATCGCCCCCGAAGGCACCCACGCCCGCAGCACCTCCCCCGACGGCCACATCACCCAACTCACCGGAGACGAACTCGTCTCCATGAACATCTGGGGCTTCACCCCCGCCATCTTCCCCGCGCTCCACGCTTACTTCACCGAATTCCTCCTGCAGCACCCAGCCGACCTCACCGCCGAAGCCTTCCTACCCAGCTTCGTCAACCACCTCATCACCACCGCCACCGCCCGCGCCCGCGTCCGCGTCCTCCACACACCCGACCGATGGTTCGGAATCACCTACCGCGAAGACATCCCCCAAGTCGCCGCCAGCATTCGAGCCCTCATCGCCGCCGGCGAATACCCGGAGCGCCTCGCATGAGCCAGCTCACCCTCGATCTAGCCGCAATCGCCCATGCCTTCGACATCCCCGGCACCTTCGTCTCTGCCCACCCAACCGGCAGCGGCCACATCAACGACTCCTACTGCGTCACCTTCCACCACAACGCCATCCCCACCCGCTACCTCCTCCAGCGCATCAACCACCACATCTTCCGCGACCCCGCCGCGCTCATGCAGAACATCCAACGTGTCACCATTCACCTCGCCGCCAAACTCGCTAACAATTTCCCAGCCCACCCCGACGCCCACCGCTGCACCCTCACCCTCATCCCCACACGCGACGCCCGACCCCTGCACACCGACCACTTCGGCAACCACTGGCGCACCTACCCCTTCATCGAGCACGCTCACTCCTTCGACATCGTCGAATCCCCCGCCCAAGCCTATCAGGCCGCCAAAGCCTTCGGCCTCTTCCAGCATCAGCTCGCTGACCTCCCCGCGCCCCGCCTCCACGACACCATCCCCGACTTCCACCACACCCCCAAACGCTTCGCCGCGCTCCAA
>Ga0123338_10005535_pt1 | contig 10794 bp, 10 predicted proteins | sample grotaG_FD_89793 | JGI IMG/M metagenome (GOLD analysis project Ga0123338, IMG submission 89793) | Glacier valley bacterial and archeal communities from Borup Fiord, Nunavut, Canada, to study Microbial Dark Matter (Phase II) -... | ecosystem: Environmental > Aquatic > Freshwater > Ice > Glacier ...
GCATTCCGGGCGGCGGACCGCCGGTGCCCGGCTGCACGCCTCCGCCATAGATCGGCGTGGGCAGCGGGGCCGGCGGCATCATCGGCGGGGCCACGGTCGGTGGGGCCGGCGCAGCGGTGGCCGACGGGACCGCCGTTTGGGTCGGGGCCAGGGTCGGCGCAAGCGTCGGCGCGCTGGTCGGGGCCATCGTCGGCGCAGTTGTCGGCGCGGCAGTGGCCGTTTGGCCGGCGACAGCGGTGGCGGCGGTCGTGGGCGCGGCAGTAGCCGTTTGGCTGGCGACAGCGGTAGTGGCCGTGGTCGGCGCAGCGGTGGCGGTTTCAGTCGCCGCCGTGGTCGGCGCAGCCGTGGCCGTGTCGGTCGCCGCTACCGTTGGCGCAGTCGTGGCAGTCTCGGTAGCAACGGGAGCCGTGGTCGCGCTCGGCGGCACCGGGGTATCGGTCGCTGCCGGGGCCGTGGTCGCGCTCGGTGGCGCGCTGGTGGCCGTCGCTTGCGGCGGCTGGGCCGTCGTGGTGATGCAGAACTTGATGATCGAGACATGATTGCTGTTTGCGCCTTGAACCGTGAGCGCCCAGGTGCCGGGGAAGGTCGTGAACGGCTGCGGCACCGTGAAGCTCAGGATCACGCTGCCGTCTGGTTGCACGCCGTTTTCCAGTGGGCGCGCGGTGCCAAAGACTGCGCCATTGGGCAGGGTGAAGTAGTACGACACGTTCTCGCCGACTGTAAAGCCGGTAGCGCGGAAGACAATTTGGGTGCCGGTGGTGGCGCTATTCGGTGTGGCCGTCCCGTCTATCGTGCCCGACAGATCGCAGGGCGCGCTCTGGGCAGCGACCGGGTGCGCCGACACAGCCCCCAGCGTCACCAGCAGCGCCAACAACAGACCCAGCGCTTTGAGCTTTTGTAACATCGCCATCCTCCTCTTATGTTGAAGAACACTAAACACGCTGCCAAAGAACGTGTGCTATCACAGCTCTGCGACTGTCACAGAGCAAGAAAGGTGCCGCATTCACCCGGTCACGGCGCGGTAGGCGGTATGTGCCGTTTCAGCCAACCCTCCACGTCGGCTAGGGCACGAGCGCGGGTGGTGTCGTTGAACGATTCGTGGTAGCCGCCGGGGTACTCGTGGTACGTTTTGTCGCTCCCCGGCACAGCCGCAAAAAAGCGGCGGCTGCCCTCCGGCGGCACCAAGCGGTCGGCCCCACCGTGGATGATCAGCAACGGCACCGCAGGAAACTCGGCAGCGTGCGCGGCGGTCCAGCGAATCGCCGCCAGCGACTCGGCCCCAAAGCGCGCCGTGGTGCCGGGCAGCTTCAGCGGATCGGCCTTGTAGGCCGCCACCACCGCCGGGTCACGCGAAATGGTGTCGGCGGTTAGCGGCGGGTCGGGAATCACGAGCCGGGGCGCGACCCGTGACAGCACCCGCGCCAGCGTTTGCAGCGCCGCCGAATAGCCCACCGCCAGCGCCGGGCCGGAAACGACCACCCCGGCCACATCACTGGGCCGCTCACGCAGCATATAGTTCAGCACGATCATGCCGCCCAGGCTGTGGCCCAACAGGAACAGCGGCCGGCCGGCTTCCTGGTTCCGCACCAAGCGCCGCGCCGCGCCCACATCGCCCACGATCTCGTCCCAGCGATCCAGGTGGCCGCGCCGCCCGCCCGATTGTCCATGTCCGCGCAGGTCGCAGGCATAGACGGCATAGCCCTGCGGTACTAACTGATCCACTAGATTGCCGTAGCGCCCGCTATGCTCCAAGATGCCATGCACCACCAGCACCGCCGCACGGGGCGGCCCATCTGGGTGCCAACGTTGATAATAGAGATCCACACCGCCGGCTCCACGCAGGCGGCCTTCCCGATGGTCCATGAGCAGTCCTCCGCCGCGCCTAACCCAGGCGCGGCAACGGCGGCGCGGCGGGGCGTTCGCGCAACGCTTGGTCCAGCAGCAGATGCGGGTAGCCGCGCTCAATGGGATAGACGCGCCCGCAGGCCGGGTTGAGGCAACGCACCACCGCCGCCTCCATTTGCACCGCGCCCCGACAGAAGGGGCAGGCCAGCACCGACTCCAGGTTGACCAGCCGCGCCGGGGTGCGCTTCACTCGCCGCAAGGCGCGCAACGCCTGGATCGCCGCCGCCGGCACCACCATCTCGCCCACGCTGGCCGCCGTGCGATAGAGCGCCGTCGGCAGGCTCTCACGCGGCTTGACCATGCGCCGCAGCCGCTGGGCCGACTCCAGATCGAGCGGCGATTGCTGCCGGATGGTGATCTTGATCGCGCCCGCCCACTCATACTCGATCCAGAACATATCCGGCAGGCTACGCTGAAAGCGGGCGTACCAGGGATTGTACTCATACAAGTAGTCGAACAGTTCGCCGAAGATGTTTGGATCGTCCCGCTTGGGGTGCAGCACCAGCGTGTCGCCGATCTTGTTCACATACCACTTATGGAACGGCCAGTAGAACAGCTTCTCCGCGATCTCCGATGGCGACGCGATATGCCCGGCGCGGGCCACGCGCTGCAACTCGGCGCAAAAGCGCACCGGGTCGTCCATGTGCTCGATGATGTGCGACGTGACGACATAATCAAACGCGCCGTCCTTGAACGGCAGGTCATGAGCATCGGCCACGATCAGCGGCCGGTCGGCCCGGATCGACCCGCCACGCTCGGTATCGTCATCAATATAGCGGTCACACAGCACATCGGCGCGCGGGTGCGGGCTATGCCCACTGCCAATGTCCAGCACTAAGGCGTTGGGGGGAATACGCATGATTAAGAGACCTCTTCGTTAGGGTAAGGGCCGAGAAATCGTTGACCATCAAAATGGATCAGGTGATCCGGCGCATCCGCAAGCCAAACTTCCGTCTCCCACGCAATGTCAGTCACGAAGCGGCGGAACGTATTGCGGTTCAAGAAGGCCGTCACATAGATAATTTTTGCAGTACAAGTCGCGGTTAGCCCACGCAGGTTGAACAAACGGGTTGGCGAAATTGAACCGGAGCTATGCACAGCTTCAATCAAATATAACCAATTTTCCGTAGCAGCGTAGGCAAGTATGTCCGGCAATTCACCATGTTCCGATATCGGGAAACTGAGTGCCCCTAGCTGTTCACGATCCACGTAAAGCATCTTCTCCTGTGCGTCACCCACGTACAAGACGGCTGCCCCGTGACCATAGCGTGGCAAAAATTGTTCCACGATAGCTCGTTGCAAAACATTGTGTTCACCCGGACCAAGCAGCAGTTGAGTGCCGGAAGGGAGTGTAACCGGAATCATTGTTAAATTGCGCGCTAACTCCAAACTCTGATCCAAGCCGATGCGAGATTTTCTAAACTCCGCCACTTTTTGGTCCCAAGCCGACGATCCAAATTGCCGTAGCAGTACAGCAAAAGCAGGATTTAACGCGTAGCCGCGTGTCGAGTCGTTGCGGGCAGCATGGGGCTTAGTAGGGACTACAATTTCGGCGAGAACCGGCAGTTCCAGGTATTTTCTTCGTACATCATCGTAAGATCCCGATGAGATACTCTCAGCAAAATAAGTATTGATGTAGCTAATAATATCTCTCGTTTTAAGCGAACGCCCATCAGCTAAATCCTGGACAGTTAGCCAACCCTTAGAGCGCGTTAAAAAAGACGGGTTTGGGCCAGCTATCTAGGCACTAATCATCCGGCAAAAGGCACTTTTTCAACGCGCTCTTAGAAGTATTGACATTAACCACCGCCAGAAAAGCCATCGCCATTTGTTCTAAGCGACGCGGGCTTAAGCCTGCGAAAGGCACCCCCAACATCTGCAAAATATATAACGCTTCATTAAGGAGTTCTTGCATCTGGGTTGGTTTAGCAAGAAACTGCCGAGAAACGTTAGTCCCGGAAAGCGTCGGTGACGTACTGGGCATGGGCTTCACAAGGCGAACAGTGACTGCTGGAAAACTTCAGGCTCCCGCGCAAGTAACGGCTGATTGCGGAGATCGATCTCCCCTTGCGAGAGCCGGTAATCCGACTCCAGATAAGTGCGGACACTGCCGGCTAGATGGTAGGCCAACAACGGCGGAACGGCATTACCGATTTGGTTGAAACAACTGGTCTCCGTGCCCACAAACTCAACCCAATCGGGAAAGCTCTGCAAACGGGCCGCTTCACGCAGGAGCAAGCGACGACGGCGACCGTCGGGCAGTAGCAGACGCTGCATATCGCCGGTTGCTCCTGCCAAGTTACGGCAGGTTAGCGTGCGGGCGGGTTGGTGCAGGTGCAAATCGCGCGGCTGCTTGCACGCCGAAGCCCGTTCGTATTTGGCGACATACGTGTCCATGCTGGGCGTGAGGAACTTAGACCCCGGCGGCGCGGCCAAAGCCCCGTCCCCCAGCGCTTCGCCGGCGGTCACGCGCGGCGGCACGGTCGGAGGAAACAGGAACTTGCCACGATGGCCGACCACAATCACCCGCTCGCGGTTCTGGGGCACACCGTAATTTACCGCGTTCAACAGAGCCGTCTCGACCACATAATGCAGGCCACGTAAGGTATGCAGGATTTCGTCTAAATAGCCCCGGTTGCGGTAGAACAAGCCGCGCACGTTTTCAAACAGCCAAATATCCGGCTGTAATTTTCGCACCGCATTAATGAAGATCGGAAAGCCATCGCGTGAATCGCCTAAGCCTAGTTGATGACCCCCGACACTAAACGGTTGACAAGGCGGACCACCGACCAGGACCGCCGCCGCAGGCAGTTCCGTGTCGGGGGTCAGTTCCACGGCAACGCAAGGGCTACGCAAGTTTTTGCGATAGCTTGCACAGCAATCGGCATCCCGTTCTAGGCCATAGGTGGCAAAGCCCTGCGCCTCGAAGCCCAACGCCAAGCCGCCGCAGCCTGCAAACAGGTCAACCACGGCCGGACCGGCCGGTAGAGCGGGCCGTAAGCGGGTATTCACCAAGTCAAGATAGCCCATCAGTGGCTCCCGGTAGCGGCGGCAGCACCCAGGCGGGGAGGCCGGCGGCGGTGACGGCGGCGGCCAGGGTGGCGGCGGCGGCGCGGTCGGGGCTGTAGAGGAACAGGCTCGGGCCGGCCCCGGTCACACGGGCGAACTCGCCGCCCGCCGCGATCACGCTTTGCAGCGCGTCGTGCAGCGTGCTGCCCGCATCCAGCGTGTCGAAGGCGCGGAAGGCGGCATCCTCCAGGCCATTGTAGAGCAGCGTGGCCGTCAGCGTGCCGCCTGCCGCCAGCAGGTCTACGAGGCGGCGGGTCAGCGTGCCGTCGCTATACTCATAGGGGCGCAGCAGGCTGTAGACAGTGCGCGTTTTGTCGGGCAGGGCCAGCGGCGGCGTGATCAGCACAAACCAGCCATCAGTTAGGGGGCGCAACGGCGTGATGCGTTCGCCCCGGCCCTCCGCCAACGCCGTGCCACCCCGCAGGAAGAAGGGTACATCGGAGCCAAGCAGGGCGGCCAAGTTGTGCAACTCTGCGGCTTGCAGATCCAACGCCCACAGGCGGTCCAGCCCGCGCAGGGTGGCCGCCGCGTCGCTGCTGCCGCCGCCCAGCCCAGCCGCCGTTGGGATGGCCTTGTCGAGCCGGATCGTCGCGCCCGCATCCACTTGGCGCGCCTGTTGCAGCAAGCGCGCCGCCCGCCAGACTAGATTGCCCGCCGGATTCTCGGCCAGCGCGGGGTCGCGGCACTCCACGCGGATCTGGCCGTCGGCGCGCGGGGCAAAGGTCAGCGTATCGCACAGGTCCACCGTCTGCATCACGCTGGCGATCTCATGGTAGCCGTCTTTGCGCCGGCCCAGGATTTCGAGCGTCAGGTTGATCTTGGCGGGTGCGCGCACCACGATGGGGTCAAGCGTCATCAAAGGTCGCCTTTCCGCTGCGGGGGCCGAGATCGGGTGGCAAGGTCGCCGCCAGCGCTGCCCATTCCAACAAGGTCAGGGTCTCGGCGCGACGGCTGCCCACGATGGCGGCGGCAGCCAGCGCCGCCAGGACCAGCGGCTTGGGCAACGGCAGCCCGTCGGCCAGCGCGTTCGCCAATTGCTTGCGCCGTTGGCCGAAGCCCGCCCGCGCCACCGCGAAAAACTGCGCTTCGTCCGCCGGCACCGGGCGATCCGCCGGCGCGTAGACATCAATCCGCACCACCGCCGAATCGACCTTGGGCGGCGGCAAAAACGCGCCGGGCGGCACCCGAAACATCAACTGGGGCCGGCCATAAAACTGCACCCCTAGCGCCAACAGGCTCATCGCCGGCGGCACGGCGGTCATGCGTAAGGCCACTTCGTGCTGCACCATAACTACCAGACGCTGGGGCGGGTGCGCGGCGGTCAGAAAATGGCGCAGCACCGCCGAGGTAATGTAGTAGGGCAAGTTGGCGACCACGGCGTAGGGCGCAGCGGCGGCCCGCCCGCACGGTGCCACCAGCGCCGCCGGATCCGTCGCCAGCACGTCGCCGGCGATCAAATGGAAGTGGGGATAGGGGGCCATGCGGGTCCGCAAGGGCGGCAGCAACGCCTCGTCCAACTCAATCGCCACGAGGCAGCCCTGCGCCGGGTCCAGCCGCCCGGCCAGCTCTGCGGTCAGCACGCCCAGGCCGGGGCCGACTTCCACGACCAGGGCAGCGGGGTCTAGCGCGGCGGCGGCGGCGATGCGGGGCGGTACGCTGGGGTCCACCAGAAAGTTCTGGCCCAGCCGTTTGCGTGGGCGCAGCCCGGTTGCGCGCAGGATGCGCCCCTGGTCCATCCGTCAGGCTTCGATTTCGGTGGGATTCTCGAAACCAAAGCCGGGGTCGGGCGTTTCGTTGGTGTTGCTCCAGATTTCGCCGCGCAGCACGAGGCCGGTGTTCCGCAGCTTAAACGATAACTCCTGCGCGATGTTCCGCATAAAGAGGTAGCCAAAATGCGGATCGTCCGCGCACAATCGCTCGATATCGGGCCGGCGCATCAGCAGCAACACCGACTCGCCTTCGCTGACCACCGTCGCCGAGCGCATGGCATCGTCCACCATGGCCTGCTCGCCCACATAGTGGCCGGGCATGAGCCGCGCAATCGTGGTGCGAACGGCCCCCTCGGCAGCCGCCGCCCGCTCGCTCTGCGTGCTGATCTGCACCAGCAGCGTGCCGTCCTGGATAAAACACATCTCATCGCCGCGCGTGTACTCGGCAAAAATCACGTCGCCGGGGCCATAGCGCCGCTCGGTGCAAATCGCGGCCACGCGCTCCAATTCCGCGTCATTCAGCCCCTCAAACAGTTCCAGGTCGCGTAAGAAATCGCTCGCCGACATGACCCCATCCCTCCTGCGCGCTCCCCCGTCGTGGACCGCCGTTGCGCCATTATAGCACAACTGCGCCGCGCCCGTCGAATGGGGCGGGCCGACGAGCCGAACGCACCTTCAGCCCCCTCTCCCTTTAGGAGAGGGGCGCTAGATGGGATCTCCCCCTTCCCATTTAGGGAAAGGGGTTGGGGTGAGGTCGGGCCACCGCTACGGCGTGGCCGCCGCTTGACAGGCGGGGAAGAAGCCGCCCGCGATGAATTTGGCCGTCTGCCCGCGCGTCACCGCGTTCGCTGGCCGATACGTGCCGTCGCTGTAGCCGCTCACCACCCCATGCGCCACCACCCGCTCGATAGCCTGCCAGAACACATCGGTCGCCGGCACATCGCGGAAGGTCTGCTGCCCCGCCGGGATCACGTCGCTGTAGCCGGCCGCCAGGCTCACAAACTTCGCTACCTGGCCGCGCGTCACCGCGTTGCCCGGCCGGTAGGTGCCGTCGCTGTAGCCACCCACGACCCCATGCGCCGCCACCCGTTCGATGAACAACCAGAACACATCGGTCGGCGGCACATCGCTGAATGTCTGGCGCGTGGCCGAGATCGTGTCGCTGTAGCCCGCCGCATTGGCGATAAACTTCGCCATCTGCCCGCGCGTCACTGGGTTGGCCGGACGATAGGTGCAGTCGCTGTAGCCGTTGACGATGTTGCGCGTAGTTAGGCAGGTGATATATGGATAGAACGTGCTGCCGCTCGGCACATCGCTAAACACCCCCGTCGTGCAGGCTGTCGGTGACGGGACTAGGGTCGCCGTTCCTGTCGCGGTGGGCGGCGCGCCGCCGGCGCTCAAATAGCGTGCGACGGCAAATTGCCCTCCACCCGTGTTGCTGACGGCGACCCCCGCAACGACGAGTGCGCCGTTAGCGTCCATCACCGCCGTTTGAGCGTAGCCGCCGTAAGGCGAGACGGTAGTGGTGACGCTCCCCCCCTGGCCGAAACCGCTATCCAGAACCCCGTTAGGTAGATAACGCACAAGATGAAAGCCGTCGTCTGCGCCGAAGCTATTCCCCACGCCGAGGATGCGGCCGTCGGATTGGACAAGCAGATCCGCAAAAGAGAGCGTCGGGCTGAGGATACCCATCGAAGCAAAACCCGTATCTAGCGTACCATCGGATCCATAGCTGGTAAGGAAGGAGGTGTTAGCACTGCTCACTAGCCCCAGCACATTTCCGCTCGGCTGGTCGCGCAAAAGATGTACGATCCAATCAGCCCCCATGTAACCGTAAAACGGCACAGGCCGGCCGTCAAAGCCGAAGCGTGGTATGCCCTGGTAGCCGGGGTAGCAACCACCCTCGTCACAAGACCCATCTACCGTCGCTGCGACCAACAGCTTGTTGCCGGGTTCCACTAGCAGGGTTTGCGGACGGATGGCACCTTCAGATGATGTACCGACATTAACAATGTAGTTATTAGGATCAGGTGTACCGTTAGCCAGAAAATGCAACACACGACAGTAATAGGGACTACCAAGCAGCTCTACGACATAGAAGGTGCCGTCGGCTTGTAGCTGTAGACCTAATGGAGAATAGTATGATCCTGACTCGGGTCCAGACGGCGGTTGGCTGATAGGCAGCTCTTTAGTCTGGGGATGCGGAAAAATCAGACCCCCTTCGCCGAAGGTCGTGTCTAACGTGCCGTCTGGATTGTAGCGTGCTATATCAAACGAGTTATAAGTGCTTTCGTGGCCCAACGCCAGGATTTTACGATCCGCTTGGAGTGCCAGGACGGTGAGGGTTGCGTGGCCTCCGGTGGGAAACGCCGTCAGCACCTGCCCGTTGTTGCCGAAGGTACGATCCACGTTGCCATCGGTATAGTAGCGCGTGAGCGCGAAATGCCCCGACGCGGTGGTGCCAGCCGCTACGATCTTGCCGTTGGTCTGTAGGGCCAGGGCGCGCGACTGGACGCTCTCCGAAAAAGGCGTGGTCACGAAGCCGCCGGTGCCGAAGGAGGGGTCGAGGTCGCCGGCAGCGGCAGGCACAGCGGGTTTCGCGGCGACGGGGTGCCGGCTGTCGGCGGTGAGCAGCAGGGCAAGCGTACACAGCAGCAGGGTTGCCAGTAGCGCGAGGGCCGGACCGGCAAGGGGGGAGCGGCGGAACATAGGAGACCTCCTGGGGTGAATGGGGGGTATGCCATGATCCACGGGTGACGCGCCACACAGTGGATGCTTCTGCTACTAGTGCAGGTTCCGGTGACCTGTTGGGTTCATATATGCCCTGACAAGCACAGTAAGCAGCGCCACTACAAGCCCAATAGCTCGCTTGAACTTGCACTAGGGACGTATTCAGCTAAGGAAACATTACAGCTTACCCATCACAATCATTATACCCGATCCCAAGATCCATCTAAAATCTTCGCGTTCTTCGCGTCTTCGCGGTGTAATCCGCCCGTCTGCCGCAGATGCTAAACGTGCCTTGCACTCCGGCACGGGACGTGCTACAATCAGCCAAATATGCGGCCCCCTGCCGCCTGACCCGCCGACCTGCGTTGCCGCCCGGTAGCGCCCAGCGAAAGTTTTTGGGGAGGCCCATGAATCGAGAGTACCACAAATGGTACAGCCCGCACCTGGGGCGCGAGATGGAGTTCCTGTACTACGGCCACGCCGGCCGGCCCATCCTGGCCTTCCCTACTTCGATGGGCAGCTATTATCAGAACGAAGACTTCAAGCTGATCGCGGCGATCCAACCGCGCATCGAGGCGGGCGAGGTGCAAGTGGTGTGCGTAGACGGCGTGGATGCCGAAAGCTGGTACAACCGCCGCGTCTCCCCGCATGACCGAGCCATGCGCCATAACGCCTACGAAGCATATCTGCTGAACGAAGTGCTGCCCTGGTGGAGCGAGCGGGCACCCGGCGTGGGAGATAACTTGGTCACGACCGGCTGCTCCTTCGGCGCGTACCATGCCGTCAACTTCGCCTTCCGCCACCCAGATCGGGTCCGCAAAATCGTTGCCATGAGCGGCGCGTACAGCCTGAAAGCGTTGCTGCACCTGGACATGGACACCGATTCTTATCTTAACTCCCCCGCCGACTACATCCCGAACTTGCACGACGACGGGTATCTGTCGCGGATGCGGCAGCAAGAGATCATCCTGGCGGTCGGCTCCGAGGACATCTGCCTGGACGCGACGCGCCTGCTGTCGCAAGCACTGTGGGACAAAGCGGTGCCTCATTTGCTTGATGTCTGGGGCGGCGCGTGGCACGACTGGCCCATCTGGCGCGACATGGCGATCAAATTCTTGTACTGAGACCAAGTAAAACGTAAAACGTAAAACGTTGAGAGTCTGGTGCAACCTATTACGATAGCTAAAGAGTAAACCTGCAGTTCTAAGCATATACCACGTTTTACGTTTTACGTTTTACGTTTTACGTTTTACGCACCACTAGCGAGGAGGAGACCCAACGATGGCAAGCGACGCGATGAAGATTGGCCTGCTGGTCGGGCGCGAGAACACCTTTCCCGAAGCCTTTCTGGCGCGGGTGAACGACCTGGGCCGCGAACATA
>Ga0123338_10005536_pt1 | contig 10793 bp, 15 predicted proteins | sample grotaG_FD_89793 | JGI IMG/M metagenome (GOLD analysis project Ga0123338, IMG submission 89793) | Glacier valley bacterial and archeal communities from Borup Fiord, Nunavut, Canada, to study Microbial Dark Matter (Phase II) -... | ecosystem: Environmental > Aquatic > Freshwater > Ice > Glacier ...
ACCGCGCGCGCGGACCGCGCGTCGAGCGCAAGGATCTGCGCCATCGTCACGACGCCCGCCGCCGCCAGCCGCCGTTCCATGTTCTTGCCGATGCCCGGGATGTCGCCGGGCTGCAGGGCGCGCAGCCGCGGCGCGATCGTCGCGGCGTCGAGCACGGTCAGCCCGTCGGGCTTCTCCATGTCGGCCGCCATCTTCGCGAGCAGCCGGTTGGGCGCGACACCGATCGACGACGTCAGCGCCTCCCCGACGTTGGCCGCAATCCCCGCCTTGATCCGCCGCGCGAGCGCCGCGACCTGACCCGCGCCGTTCTCGTTGTCGCACAGCCGGCACGCGACCTCGTCGATCGAGCACACCGCGGTGACGGGCACGTGGCGCTCGACCTCGGCAATGATGCGGTGGTGGAAGCGGACGTATTCCTCGTGCCGCGCGGGAACGACGACAAGATCGCGGCACTTCGCCTTCGCCTCCCAGATCGGCGTTCCCGTGCGGATGCCGAACGCCTTTGCCGCATACGACGCTGCGATCGCGCTCGTCGCGTCGGTGTCGACCGGCGCGACGACGATCGGCCGCCCGCGCAGCTCGGGCGCGAGCTGCTGCTCGACGCTCGCGAAATAGCTGTTGAGATCGAGGTACAACCAGCGAAGGGGACGCGACTCGGGCATATGGCGAGGATAGCAGGAAAAGAACGAACAAAGAACGGGGGGGCGAGCGTCTTGCAATTTGCTGCCGTTTACTCTTTTGTCATAACGCGCTGGGGGCAGCGCAGGGGGTTGGACGATGCGCAGGGCACTTACGGCGGCGGTAGCAGTTTTGGCGGCTATGCCGACGCTGGCTCAGGGTGTGGCGGCGACCGCGGCATCCACATCCAACATCCTGACCATTCCCGCCGAGACCGAGATCTGGCTGGCCCCGTTGCGCGACATCTCGTCGAAGCACGTCCGCCAGGGCGATGCCATCACAATGCAGGTTTCGCGCGACGTGTTCGTCCATCGCGCTCTGGTCATTCCGCGCGGCACCGAGGCGAGCGGAACGATCGCGTACCGGACCGGCAAGGGTGCGCTCGGCAAGTCTGCCAAGATCGAGTTCGACCTGAAGACACTCAGGCTGGCGCAGCAGGTACTGCCGATCTCCGCCCATTACCGCGTCGCGGGCGACGGCAACAGCGCGTGGGCGGTGGCGACCTTCCTGCTCGTCAGCATGGTGGGGTCGCTGTTCATCACCGGCCACAGCGCCGTCGTGCCCGCCGGCAGCGAGTGGCGCGCGACGACGCGGGCCCCGTTGCAGATCGCGCTCGACGACCCGGCGCTGCCGCCGCGGATGCGGGAGGCGGTCGTGCAGGCGGTGTTCGTCGATGAGCCGGTTATCCCGCTCAACTCTGCCTACGCTCCGCCGCCGGCGGAGATCTTCCTCCGCACCTCGCCGCGATAGCTCAACGCCCCTCGATCTCGCTTTCGGTGTCGAGGCGGGCGGCTTCGACGATGCGGCGGCGGCATGCCTGCGCGGTGGCCTTTACCTCGAGGCTGACGGTTCCGCCGATGCCCTCGCCGCACTTGCGGTCGGCGGTCGCATTGGCGTGGCGCAGGGCGGCGACCATCCGCGGGTCCTTGGCCATCGCCTTGGCGTCGAGCTTGGCCGGCGCGGGCGGCGGTGTGGGGTCGGGCGGCGTGGGATCGGGCAGCGTCGCCTGGACCACGGCCGCGAGGATGGCGGCAAGCACGAGATGAAGCATGGCGGCGTCCCCCTGTTCGCCGGCCCCCCGGCGCGAGACCCGAGCTTATGGCAGCAACTTTTGCGCTGCAACATGATCGTCACACCGCGCGTGCGACTGAAAAGTCGGTGCACCGGCGTTATGACCGCGGTAGAAGGATGCCCATGACCGCTCTGCCTCGTCCGATCGATTGCGCGCCGTGAACGCGGCCCCGATCGTCGCGGTCGACGCGAATGCCCTCAGCGGCCGCACCCTGCGCTTCTACGACTTCGCGATGGCGGCATTCGCGGTCATCCTGATCTGCTCGAACCTGATCGGCGCCGGCAAGCAGGCGGTGGTTCCGCTGCCGGTCGCGCTGCCGTTCGTCGGCGACCGGCTGATCTTCGGCGCGGGCATCCTGTTCTTCCCGCTCGGCTATGTGCTGGGCGACATCCTGACCGAGGTCTACGGCTATGCCCGCGCGCGGCGAGTCGTGTGGGTCGGCTTCGCCGCATCGGTGTTCACCGCGCTGATGAGTTGGGTGGTCGTCCATATCCCCGCTGCGCCCGGCTATTCGGGGCAGGCGGCGCTCGCCGAGGTGTTCGACCCCGCGCCACGCATCTTCGCGGCGTCGATCACGGCTTTCTGGGCAGGCGAGTTCGCCAACTCGTTCGTGCTCGCGCGGATGAAGGTGTGGACCGATGGTCGTGCGCTGTGGACACGGCTCGTCGGCTCGACGGTCGTCGGGCAGGGTGTCGACAGCCTGATCTTCTACCCGCTCGCGTTCTTCGGCGCCAAGGACTGGCCGCTCGACCGGGTGGTCGAGGTGCTGCTGACGAATTATGCGCTCAAGGTCGGGTGGGAGGTGCTGCTGGTGCCCGTCACCTACCGGGTCGTGGCGGCGTTCAAGCGTGCGGAGGGGCTGGATGTGTTCGACCGCGGCACGAATTTTACGCCGTTCAGGACGAGGATCTAGCCGAGCGCGGCGACCAGTCCCTCGAACAGCCGCCGCCCGTCGCTGCCGCCGAGCGCATCGTCGATCAGGCGTTCGGGGTGGGGCATCAGCCCCAGCACGTTGCCGCTGTCGTTGACGATTCCGGCGATGTCGCGCGCGGAGCCGTTGACGGCTTCGGCATAGCGGAACACGATTCGCCCCTCGCCCTCGAGCCGGTCGAGAGTCGCGTCATCGGCGGTATAGTTGCCGTCGTGATGGGCGACGGGGATGCGGATCTGCTCGCCCGCGTCGTAGTGCGCGGTGAACGGCGTCTGCGCGTTGGCGACCGTCAGCGCCACGTCGCGGCAGACGAAGTCGAGGCCGGCGTTGCGCATCAGCGCACCCGGCAATAGCCCCGCCTCGGTCAGCACCTGGAAGCCGTTGCATACGCCGAGCACCGCGCGCCCCTGCTGCGCGGCGTCGACGACCGCGCGCATCACCGGCGACCGCGCGCTCATCGCGCCGGAGCGGAGATAGTCGCCGTAGCTGAAGCCGCCGGGCAGCGCGATCAGGTCCAACCCTTCGGGCAGTTCGGAGTCGCGGTGCCAGACCATCACGGGCTCGACGCCGGTGACGTCGCGCAGCGCGACGGCGAGGTCGCGGTCGCAGTTCGATCCGGGGAAGACGACGACGGCAGATTTCATGGCACCGCCCGCCACGTCCGCGAGTGCCCGCGCATCACGCGAACTCGATCCGATAGGTCTCGATGACCGGGTTGGCCAGCAGCGCCCGGCACATTGCGTCGACCTGCGCTTCGCTCGTCCCGTCGGCGAGGTCGAGTTCGATCAGCTTGCCCTGGCGAACCGCGTCGATACCGGCAAAGCCGAGGCCGTCGAGGGCAGCGTGGATCGCGCGGCCCTGCGGGTCGAGCACACCGGGCTTGAGGGTGACGGTGACGCGAGCTTTCATGCTTGCGGTCTAGGCGGCGGCACGGCAACGGGCAAGCGCGCGTCGTGCACGACGCGGCATTTCCGAGGACCGATCATGCGCGATCCCGCCGTTCCCGCCCCGAGCGTCAGCAAGGTGCCCGAGGTCACGCTGCTGTTCTGGGTGATGAAGATCCTCGCGACGACGCTCGGCGAGACTGGCGGCGACGCACTCTCGATGTCTGCGAACCTCGGCTACCTCGTGTCGACGGGTATTTTCGCGGTGGTGTTCGCGGTGTTCGTCGGCCTGCAGATGCGTAGCGTCCGGTTTCACCCGTGGATCTATTGGGCGACGATCATCGCGACGACGACGGTCGGCACGACGCTCGCCGACTTCGCCGACCGATCGCTCGGCATCGGCTACACCGGCGGGTCGACGCTGCTGCTGTCGCTGCTGCTGGTGTCGCTGTTCGCGTGGTATCGAACCCTCGGCACGGTCGACGTCGCCAGCGTCAGCACGCCGCGCGCCGAGGTGTTCTACTGGGTGACGATCATGTTCTCGCAGACGCTCGGCACCGCGCTCGGCGACTGGACGGCCGACACCGCGGGCTACGGCTACACCGGCGCAGCCGTCATCTTCGGGCTGGCGTTGGCCGTGGTCGCGGCCGCCTATTACTTCACCCGCATCTCGCGCACGGCGCTGTTCTGGGCGGCGTTCGTCCTGACCCGGCCGCTCGGCGCGGTGGTCGGCGACTTCCTCGACAAGCCGGTCGCCAAGGGTGGCCTGAACCTCGACCGCTATGCGGCGAGCGGCTTGCTGCTGGCGGCGCTGGTGGTGTTGTTGATTGCATTCAAGCAGCGCGCGGCCAGCCGGGCACACTGAGGCTTGCGCGAATCTGTCCATTTCGCTATGTACATGCCATGGCAACAGCGTTCGCACTTCCGCCTGTCGAGGCGATGACCTCCCGGCTGGTGGTGATGATGACCTCCGCTGACAAACGCTCGCTTGAAGAGCGTGCCCGGGCTTCCGGCTTGACGCCGAGCGAGTTTGCCCGGCGGGCGATCGAACAATACGAGCCCCGGGTCGACGACCGAGTGCTCGACGCGTTTTTGACTGAGTTCGAGGCGAACAACCGCACGATGGCGGCAAAGTTGCGAGCCACGAATGATCGTCTCGATGCGACGTTGGCCGCGATCGATGCACGGCACGCATCGCGTGAGGCCGAATTGCAAGCCTTGCGGGCGAAGTACGCCGCCGAATGAGCATCCTCGATCGCGTGTTCGACGCCCTCAAGAGCCAGGTCGAGATGCGCAGTGACCTCGATCAGACCACCGTGCGGCTCGACGATCTCGGCAAGCGGCTTGATCGGCAGGACAATGCCGTGTTCGACCACGAGAAGCGCCTGATCCGGATTGAGGCACTGATCGATCTGACACGCGGCGGGTTTTCGCAGCGCAGCCTGCCGTCGGAATAGCGACGCGCTATTTCGCGGCAGGTTCGTCCCGAGCCAGATCGGCCGCATGCTTCATCAAGACGGGTGCGACAGGCACTCCACGACCGTGCCATCAATCGAAACCGACGCAATAGCCGCTATGGTCGCCGCACTGCCGGACTTCGCCCGTGCGGCCGTCAACCAGCGTCTGCCTGCCGGTCCCCGCAGCCGGAAACCGACGCCAACGCAACGCTTGCTAGCGGCAGGCGCGTTCCCACAGAGGGACTTCGGTGTGGCACCGGCGGGCTACTTCCCCCGGGCCTTCCGGTGCTCGTCCAGATCGAGCACCGTCGACACGACACCCTCCGGCAGCAGCCCCAGCCGCCGCGCTACTTCCTGATACGCCTCGACCTCGCCGCCCAGATCCAGCCGGAAGCGGTCCTTGTCCATCTTCTCGTTGGTCTTCATGTCCCACAGGCGGCAGCCGTCGGGGCTGATCTCGTCGGCGAGGATGATGCGGCTGAACTCCTGGTCGAACAGGCGCCCGAACTCGAGCTTGAAGTCGACCAGCCGGATGCCGACCCCGGCGAACAGCCCGGCCATGAAGTCGTTGATGCGGATCGCCATGTCGGCGATGTCGTGCATCTCGTCCTGGCTCGCCCAGCCGAACGCGCTGATGTGCTCGTCGGTGACCAGCGGATCGCCGAGCGCGTCGTCCTTGTAATAATATTCGAGGATCGTGCGCGGCAGCGTCGTGCCCTCCTCGAGCCCGAAGCGCTTGGCGAGGCTGCCGGCGACGACATTGCGCACGACGACCTCGATCGGCACGATCTCGACCTGACGCACGAGCTGCTCGCGCATGTTGAGGCGGCGGATGAAGTGGGTCGGGATGCCGATCGTGCCGAGCATGGTGAACAGATGCTCGGAAATGCGGTTGTTGAGGACACCCTTGCCGCTGATCGTGCCCTTCTTCTGGGCATTGAACGCGGTGGCGTCGTCCTTGAAATACTGGATGATCGTGCCGGGCTCGGGACCCTCGTACAGGATCTTGGCCTTGCCCTCGTAGATCTGGCGACGCCGCGACATGGCTGTCCTCCTCGTGCCAGGCCGCGCGGGCAGGCGGACCGGGTGAAAGTGAAAGCCCCGGAAACGCCGTGACGGCGCAACCGGGGCGGGAACGCTTCACATAGCGGACGCGTGACACGGATACAACGGCGGCGGCAGGATCTGCCGCCGCCGTGCCGTCACCGGACTCAGTCGGGGTTCGGCCCTTCCGCCTTGTTTTCGAGCACCGCGCCGGTCTTCGCGTCGACCCCGACCTCGTACTTCTTGGCCGCGCTCGTGATATCGAACGAATAGCGCAGGCCGCTGCCGCCCTTTTCCTTCTCGAGCTCGCTGTCGGTGATCGTGCCCGGACGCGCCTTGAGCGCGGTCGCGGTCGCGGCGGCGAGCGTGACCTTGGCCCGGGGCATCAGTTCGGCCCCCTTGAACGCCGCGGGGGCAGCCATGGCGACGGTGGCCGAAGCGAGGGCGGTAAGGCCGAGGCCGATGATGAAACGACGCATGGTTGTTCTCCTTGACGGACAAACCCGTTGGTCGCGGTCTAGCGGCTAGCGGATGAACGGCGGCAGTCTCGCTGCCGCCTTTGGCCGTTGAACGCTTTGGCCGCGGCCTCTATCTAACGCACGACCCTGTCGAGGATTTCGCGCACCCATGACGACGTTCAACGAGCGCGAAGCCGGCTTCGAAGCCAAGTTCACCCACGACGCCGACGTCGAATTTCGGGTCCACGCCCGCCGCAACAGGCTGCTCGGCCACTGGGCGGCGGCGAAGCTCGGCCTGACGCCCGAGGCGACCGAGGACTATACCCGCGCCGTCGTCCACGCGGAGTTCGAGAAGGCGGGGCATGAGGGTGTGTTCGACAAGATTGTCGCCGACTTCACGGCGCGCGGTCTTGGCGTCTCCCCGGCCGACGTCCGTGCCGCCATGGCCGCGACGCTGGCCGAGGCGCGCAACCAGATCATGGACGCTTGAGATGCCGATGGCCGCCCCCGACATCGAGGCGGCGATCGTCGCGGCGCTGCCCGACGCGGTCGTGACGATTACCGACCTTGCCGGCGACGGCGACCATTATGCCGCGCGCGTCGTCTCGGCGGCGTTCTCCGGCCTCAGCCGTGTCCGCCAGCACCAGCTGGTCTACAGTGCCCTCGGCGGCCGGATGGGGGGCGTCCTCCACGCGCTCCAGCTGACTACCGCCGCCCCATAAGGAGATTTCCCATGAGCGACATCCAGACCAAGATCGGCACGCTTGTCGGCGGCACCGACGTCGTCCTGTTCATGAAAGGCACGCCGCTGTTCCCGCAGTGCGGGTTCAGCTCGACCGCGATCCAGATCCTCGAGCGGCTCGGCGTCGACTATGAGACGGTCGACGTCCTCGCCGACGCGGAGGTCCGCGCCGGTATCAAGGCGTTCAGCGACTGGCCGACCGTCCCGCAGCTCTACGTCAAGGGCGAGTTCGTCGGCGGCAGCGACATCATGATGGAGATGTTCCAGTCGGGCGAGCTCGCGGCGATGGTCGAGGAGAAGGGCGTCGCCCGCGCCGCCTGAGGTGACCGCGCCGCCACTGTCCTTCGCCGCGCTGTGGCGCGACACGATTGCCGACACGCGCGCGCTGCTGCCGCTGGCGTGGCCGGTCGCCGCCGCGTTCGTCCTGCTGCCGCAGGTCGCCGTCGAGCTGCTCGGTCCGCCGCTGCCCGCCCCGCAGGCCGCGCGCGCCGCCCCCGCCACGCGAACCGCGCACTCCGCTGCCGCGGCGTCCGCCGTGCCGGCGACATCGCTGCGCCGTCCGGCCCCGGCAGCGCCGCTCCGCCAGCCCGCGATTGCGGCGCTACCGACCGTGTTCACTCCGCGGGTCGTGTTCATCGACCTCGTCGTGCCGTCGCTGATCGCGCTGGTTGCGCAGGGCACGATCGTCCGCCTCGCGCTGGACCGGCGGGGTGGTGTGCAGCGGACGGTCGGCGAGGGCCTGACAGCGGCACTCAAGGCATGGCCACCGATTGTCATCGCCGTTCTGCTTGCCGCCATGCCGGTCGCAGCCGGGCTGCTGCTGCTGATCGTGCCGGGGCTTTACGTCGCCGGGCGGCTCGGGCTGACGCTGCCGCTGGTCCTGGATGGAGCGCGGCCGGTCGCGGCGATCGAGCGCAGCTGGGCGCTGACCGCGGGCAACGGCTGGCGGGTGATCGGCTTCACGCTGCTGCTCGGCGGCTGGTTCATCGGCCTGTCGACCGCGGCGGCGATCGTCGGCGGCGCGACGGCGAGCCTGCTCGGCGCGGCCGGCGCGGCCGCGATCGGCGCGGTCGCGGCGAGCGTGCTCGGCGGGGTCGTCGCGGCGGTGTTCGCGGTGGTCAATGCCGTCGGGCTGGCGACGATGTACCGTCTGTTGCGCTGAAGTCTGTTCCGTCCCGCTCCCCCGCCCGACCACCCGCTGGGATCATTCCCTGGGTGGTCGGACGGGGGAGCGGGACGGAACAGGCTGCCAACGACAACGCGCTCAATCCCACCGCGCGAGCGGCGGCAGGCTCATCAGGATTGCGTCGACGTTGCCGCCGGTCTTGAGCCCGAACGTCGTCCCGCGGTCGTAGACGAGGTTGAACTCGGCATAAAGCCCGCGGTAGCGCAGCTGCGCTATGCGCTCCGCCTCGCTGAACGGATCGGCCATGTGCCGCCGGACCAGCCGCGGGAAGACGTCGAGCAGCGTCCGCCCGACGTCCTGCGTTAAGGCGAGGTTCGCCGCGAACTCGCCTTCAAGATGGTCGTAGAAGATACCGCCGACGCCGCGGTGGCGGTTCCGGTGCGGGACGAAGAAATACTCGTCGCACCACTTGCTGTACCGCTCCCAGTAACCCGCCCCGTGCGCGTCGCAGGTGGCGCGGAAGGCGTCCTTGAACTCGGCGGTGTCGGCGGCGACCGGCAGCGCCGGGTTGAGGTCGGCCCCGCCGCCGAACCAGCGCTTGGTCGTCACGAGGAAGCGCGTGTTCATGTGGACGGCGGGCACGTGCGGGTTCGCCATGTGCGCGACGAGGCTGATGCCGGTCGCGAAAAAGCGCGGGTCCTCGCCCGCTCCGTTGATCGACTTGGCGAACTCGGGGGCGAAGGTGCCGAACACGGTCGAGGTGTTGACCCCGACCTTCTCGAACACGCGTCCGGTCATCAGCCCCATCACCCCGCCGCCGCCCGGCGTGCCGCTCGGGTCGGGCCGCTCCCATGCTGTGCGGACGAAGCGGCCGGGGGGTAGAGGGCCCGAACCTTCATCCTCCAGCGCCTCGAACGCGGCGCAGAGCTGGTCGCGGAGGGACTGGAACCACGCCTGCGCGGCGAGCTGCTGGTCATCGAGGATAGGGGCGTCGGTCATGCGACCGTCCTACCGAAGCCGGCCGGCGCGTGGAAGCCGGGTCCGCGCGTTCGACGGACCGGCTGTCCTACACGGCCCTGCTTGGCTAACGTCGCAGCCGCGAGATCGGGAGGGCAGGGATGCACGGGGCACATTTCGGAAGCAGCGAGCGTGCGCACCTGCCCCGCCCGGCGCCGCGCGCGAAAACCCGGTCGAACCGTGACCTTCGTGTCACCTTCCGCAGCGGCGGGCGCGACGACGCTCGCGAAACTCGGTTGAGACGTGAGCATGTGTCACCTTCCGCGGTTACAATCATATAAGGCTGGCTTTATACTTGCCGCGACTGCGCTTGACGGGTAGGGCCAAGCCAACATTTCCGGAGCATCCCTCATGGCCACCCAGCTGCGCGACACCCTGTCCGATCACGTCGTCGCCGACCTGTCCCTTTCCGGCTTCGGCCGCCGTGAGATCGACATCGCCGAGACCGAGATGCCCGGCTTGATGGCGCTCCGCGAGGAGTTCGGCGCGGCCAAGCCGCTCAAGGGCGCGCGGATTACCGGCTCGCTCCACATGACGATCCAGACCGCGGTGCTGATCGAGACGCTGACCGCGCTCGGTGCCGAGGTCCGCTGGGCGACGTGCAATATCTATTCGACGCAGGACCACGCCGCGGCCGCGATCGCTGCGACCGGCGTGCCCGTCTTCGCGATCAAGGGCGAGAGCCTCGCGGACTATTGGGATTATGTCGGGCGCATTTTCGACTGGGGCGACGCCACCGCGAACATGATCCTCGACGACGGCGGCGACGCGACGATGTTCGCACTGTGGGGCGCGAAGCTCGAGGCGGGCGAGACGATGCCCGAGCCCGAGAACGAGGAAGAGGTCGAGATGCAGCGCGCGCTGAAGGCGTTCGTCGCCGCGCGGCCGGGCTACCTCACCGAGACGGTCAAGCACATCAAGGGCGTCAGCGAGGAGACGACGACGGGCGTCCACCGCCTCTACGCGATCGCCAAGAAGGGTGAGCTGCCGTTCCCGGCGATCAACGTCAACGACAGCGTGACCAAGTCGAAGTTCGATAACCTATACGGCTGCAAGGAGAGCCTCGTCGACGCGATCCGCCGCGGGACCGACGTCATGCTCGCCGGCAAGGTCGCCACCGTCGCGGGCTTCGGCGACGTCGGCAAGGGCAGCGCCCAGTCGCTCCGCAACGGCGGCGCGCGCGTTCTCGTGACCGAGGTCGACCCCATCTGCGCGTTGCAGGCGGCGATGGAGGGGTTCGAGGTCGTGACCATGGAGGAGGCGGTGACCCGCGCCGACATTTTCGTCACCGCCACCGGCAACGCCGACGTCATCACCGCCGAGCACATGGCGGGCATGAAGAACATGGCGATCGTCTGCAACATCGGCCACTTCGACAGCGAGA
>Ga0123338_10005538_pt1 | contig 10791 bp, 8 predicted proteins | sample grotaG_FD_89793 | JGI IMG/M metagenome (GOLD analysis project Ga0123338, IMG submission 89793) | Glacier valley bacterial and archeal communities from Borup Fiord, Nunavut, Canada, to study Microbial Dark Matter (Phase II) -... | ecosystem: Environmental > Aquatic > Freshwater > Ice > Glacier ...
GGCCAAGCCGAGAACCGGCAGCAGGAACAGGCCCGTGATGACCCCGACGGCTACCGTGGGCCACGGCGCAATCTCTAGGGTTGTCACCACGCGCCCGATCTGCTTGGGCGCGGCCAACACCAGTAGCGTGCCCAGTCCGACAAAGACCACGCCCAGCGCGAGGTTGCCCAACAAACTCAATATACCGCCCAGCAGTCCGCCCTCGCGATTCGGGGTGGGGCTGATCGGGCCATCGCTGTAGAGTTCGCCGCCCACTTTGGCCTTGGGATCGCGCTGGATCGTGCCGTCGGTCACCCGCACATCATGGCCCACCTCGGCCCCGGCCAACAGCGTCACATTGCCGGTTGCCACCACATCATGGCCGACCTTGCCGCCAATGGTGATATTGCCGTGCGCCGCCGAAACATCGTTTTTCACTTCGGCTCCGGCCGGCACGACGATGTTGCCGAACAACGCGCCGGCGTTGTGTTCCACCACCTCGCCGACGGTCAGCGTGAGATCGCCATTTGCCACCACGCGGTCGCCTTCCCCGGCTACTGGGATCGGTTGCTGCGGCCCGGCGTGCGCCGCCTCCTGCCGGCTCTCGACCGCCAAGCCGAGCAGCAGCGCGCAGGCAAGCAGCGGCAGCAGTAGGCGATGACGACCTGCATGGAGCCGCGCTTTCATGCTAAAATCTCCCTTTGGCTGCGGCGCACGAACGCCGCCACGATGCGCCACCACAGTACGCCTAGTAACGAGACCGCCGCCGTTGCCGCACCGGCCACCCACGGGTCAATGCCCGTGACCAGATCGGCCAGCACGGTCCAGGTGGCGCTGATCCAGGTGCGGACGCTTTCGCCGTGCCCGCCCAGGGTGAGCGCGCCTTGCAGGCCCGTCGGCACCGGCAGATTGCCGACCGTCCAGAGCATGGCGGTCAGCAGCAGCACCACCAGCGACAACGCCCCGGCGAGGCTGAGCCCGCCGAGGTAGAGGCCCATCCGCCGGCTATAGAGCGCCTGGAACTGTTCCCACAGCCCCGGCCGCCCATCGCGCGGCACAGCCAAGACGGCGCTGCCCGGCAACGGCACGCTGCGCCCATTGATCGGGCTGGTCGGGTGCAGCTTGACGGTGGGCCGGCCGCCTTGCACCGCCACGCGCTCGCGCTCCCAGAGCGACGGGCGCACAGCGGGGGTTATGGCAACGCGGCTCATCACGTTGGCCGCAAAGTCTAGCGGCGGCGTGGCGGGGCGGCGGGCCGCTTGACGCAGCAAACTGTCGGCTTCCCGCAACGCCGTCCAGCGGGCGCGGCACTCGGCGCAACCGGCGAGATGCGCGTCCAGGCGTGCCGCAGCCGGCAGATCCAGTCGCCCATCCAGCCGCAGCGACATCAGTTCATGGGAGGCTCGGCAGTACATTGGCGGGCGCTCCTTTCAGGCGTATGGTATCGGCCAGCATTTTGCGGGCACGGTGCAGTTGGGTCTTGACCGCGCTTTCCGATAGCCCGGTCATCGCGGCAATTTCGAGGTAAGATAGGTCGCGAAAGTAACGCAGCACTGTTACCAGCCGGTATTTGGGCGGCAGCGTGTCCAATAAGGCGCGCACCGTTTCGCGCGCTTCGGCCGCCAGGGTGCTGGCTTCGGGTTCGGGTTCGGTGCTGGTGGCCCAGATTTCTACGCTGTCCAGTGGCACGGATATGCCACGCCGCCGACGCAGCAGGTCAATACAGTGGTGTGAGGCAATAGACAACAGCCAAGTGGAAAACTTGCGCTCGCGCTGAAAGGTGTGCAGTTGGCACCAAGCGCGCAAAAACGCATCTTGGGCCGCGTCTTCTGCTTCGGCAGCACCACCCAGCATCCGGTAGCACAGATTGTAGACCGCGCCCTGATAGCGTTCGACCAGCGCGGCAAAGGCCGTTTGGTCGCCGGCCAGCGCCCGCTCGATCCAGACGCGCTCTTCAGCTTGGGTCGCGTTCTCAACGGCGGGTAGGCCCGTCACACAGCTTGACGGAGCCACGAACGCCGGGGTACTCGGATAGGCAACAGCTATGGTCATCTCCCCATCGCCTGCTTGGTGGTCACTATTGGGGGCCGCTACGCCGCGCTCATCCACCGAAGCGGTTCCTTTCATGCCCTATCTACGCAAAGGGGGCCGTGGGGGTTACACAACTCACAGAATGCGGTGAGAATGGTCTTAACCGGCTGACTTTAGCGGTGGCGCGGTGCGCGCCGCCACGCGCGGGTGAAGGATACCAGCGCGAGAAACCAGACCAAGCCCAGCCCCCCCACCAGCGGCACCATGGGCCGGTAGGCTTTGGGCGCGTCGCCTTCGATCAGCACATAGGTATCGGGGCCGACCGGATCGGCCAACGCCAGCGCTAAGACCGCTTGGGCCGCGTCGGCGTGCGGGGCTTCATCGAAGCGCACCAAGCGCCCGACAAACGGTGCGGGCTGGTCTCCAGCGACCACCGCTGTCGGCGGCGTGTGGATGTCATCAGTCAGGATGAACAGGTGGATCGCACCTTCCTTATCGGTATAGCCGCGCACCGGCACCCAATAGGAGGTGTGCCCGTCGCGGTGTAAGGCCACGGCCCGGTCCAGTTCAGCTGCGCCGCGTAACACCGTGAACCGCCCGTTCAAGCCCATCTTGGCGAGGGTGCGGCTGCTGTAAATGGTATGGGGCTGATCATCTTGCAAGGCGTAGGAAGCCGGACCGGAAAAGCCCAAAATCAGGATCGTCGTGACCAACAAGGCCAGTCCTTGCCCGATCAAGCGCCATTTACGGCTCTCCAAGATCATACCGCGCTTCCCCCTCTGCTGTGTTGTCAGCAACTATCATACCACATACTAGCACACAGCACCCATTCGCGCATCGGGCTTTGGGCGGATCAACGGGGACGGTGGGGGTGCCCGTTAGACGGCTGTGACCAAGAACCACCCAAAATTGATTGGACAAACCTTGTACAAAACTATTGACAAACCTCTAACTCTGTGCTATGATAGTCCTGTGAGCGCGAGACGGGTACGGTAACACGAACCGGCTCCGGCTGACGAAAGACATAGCGCCAGATCAAGCGTCTGGCTTGCCTAGCTATCCGTGCCGGGCAGGGTCTCATCCCCGGTTGAGTTCCCTGCTTGGCTCCTTTTTTGCCCCGTTTCACGCCCGCCGACCTAACCCCCCCAACCCCCTTCCCTACGTAGGGAAGGGGGTTGGGGGGGTTAGGTCGGCGGGCAGCGCGCTAAAGCTTGACGCGCATCTCAGCTCCTTGCGGGATGGCAGGGCTGGGCATCTGCTGTATAATGGAGGCATAGCGCCGACCGCCGACACGCTGACGACCGACACGCTGACGACCGACACGCTGACGACCGACGACCCGGAGGGCCACCGCAATGACATCGGACTATGACGAACCCTTTGGCTGGTGGGGCTGGCACTGGCAGCCGCCCCAGCCGCTGTCGGTCGTGGAACTGCTGGATGCCGACAGCTTTGATGCAGAGACCCTGGCCCTGGTCTGGGCGCTCTTGGCCCGGCGGGCCAGCGTCATCGTGGGGGCCGAGCCGCCGCTGGCCGGCAAGACCACGACGCTGACCGCGCTGCTCGATTTTCTGCCGCTCACGGTGCGCCCCACCTATCTACACGGCCACTACGAGACGTTCGAGTTCGCCGCCGACCCGGCCACCGACCCGCAGCAGGTCTATATGCTCGCCAACGAGATGAGCGATCACTTGGCGATCTATTTCTGGGGGGCGCGGGTGGGGCGGCTGTTCAGCTTGCTGCCGCAGGGCTACGCCTTCGGCTCGACTATTCATGCCGAGACAGTGGACGAAGTGTTGGACATCCTGGCCGCTCCACCGCTCAACGTGCCCGACCGCCTGATGCCCGGCCTCAATCTGGTCATCAACTTGGTCTTGCGTCGGCAGGGCGGGCGCACCATCCGCCGCTGTTCGTCCGTCCACTTGCTGCTGCCGGGCGATGAGCCGCATGGCGTGCGTCCGGTGCCGTTGACCCAGTGGCAGCCAGAGAGCGACACACAAGCCCACCTGTATAGTGAGCCGCCGGCCCAAGCCGCGTTGGCTGCGTGGACCGGCAACGACCCAGCAGCCTTTGCCGCCGAACACGCCGCCCGTACTGCCTATCTGCGCGCCTTACAAGCCGCCGATGAGCGGGACATCCCGGTGGTGCGCCGCCGATTGGCCGCCTTCACGCCTACGGCTAAATCTAACGGCGCAGCGTAGCCGTATTCTTAGCGAGACGAGTCCAAAGTTAAAAGTGCAAAGTTGAAAGTGTCATGCCCATACCCTGGCCGCAACTTTTCACTTGTCCTTCAACCCAATAAGCCCACTTTCCACTTGTTACTTTTCACTTAGAAACGGATGGAGCATGGATACGATGACAAAGGCACAAACGGTCGGCGAACTGCGAGCCAGTGGCTATCAGGTGCTGACGGTCAAAGACGAGATGCGGAAGAATCTGGTGGCCCGGTTGCACGACGAAGGGCCGCTGTTCCCCGGCATCATTGGCTACGATGACAGTGTGATCCCGCAGATCGAGAACGCGATCCTGTCGGGTCAGGATATTATCTTCCTGGGCGAACGCGGCCAAGCCAAGACGCGCATTGCCCGCGCGTTGGTCACGCTGCTGGACCAAGAAGTGCCCGTGGTGGCCGGCTGCGAGATCAACGACAGCCCCTATGAGCCAATCTGCGCGCGTTGTCGCCAGTTGGTCGCCGAACTAGGCGATGGCCTGCCGGTGGCGTGGCTGCCGCGCGATGCGCGCTACGGCGAAAAGCTGGCAACCCCCGACATCACTATCGCTGACCTGATCGGCGAAATTGATCCGATCAAGGTGGCCGAGGGTCGTTATCTGTCCGATGAGCAGACGATCCACTACGGCCTCGTGCCGCGTACCAATCGCGGCATTTTCGTGATCAACGAACTGCCCGACCTGGCCGAGCGCATCCAAGTGGGCCTGCTCAACATCTTGGAAGAGCGCGACGTGCAGATTCGTGGCTACAAGGTGCGCCTGCCGCTCGATGTGTATCTGGTCGCCAGCGCTAACCCGGAGGACTACACGAACCGTGGCCGCATCATCACGCCGCTCAAAGATCGCGTCGGGTCGCAGATCCGCACGCACTACCCGCGCACTATCGCCCATGAGATTTCGATCATGGAGCAGGAGCGCACGCCGTACACTATTCCCGGCATCGAAGTGACGGTGCCTGAATATATGAAAGAAGTGGTTGCCGAGCTGACCCATCAGGCGCGCAAGCACCCCGACATCAGCCAGCGGTCGGGCGTATCGGTGCGCGTGAGCGTGTCGAACTACGAAAACCTCCTCAGCAACGCCATTAAGCGGGCGATTCGTCTGGGCGAAAAGCAGGCCGCGCCGCGCATCAGCGATCTCGAAGCCCTGGCGACTTCCACCGCCGGCAAGATCGAAATCGAAGCGGTGGGCGATGCGCGCGAAGACAAAGTGCTGACCAAGCTGGTGCAAAGCGCGGTTAGTGCGGTGTTCAACCGCCACTTCACGGTCCACGACTTTGATGAACTGCTGACCCGCTTCCAGAACGGCATGAACCTCGAAGTGTCCGACCGGATGCCTTCGATGGAGTACGTCCACAAGGTCAGCGAAATCAAAGCGATGCGGACCGCCCTCAGCACATTGGGCGCGCAAGGCAACCCGGCGGTCGCCGCCTCGGCGGTCGAGTTCGTGCTGGAGGGCTTGCACCTGAGCCGCCGCCTCAATAAGGACAAAGCCGCCGGCGCGACGCGCTATCACCGCTAGGTCGGAGTTCTGAATTATGAATTATGAATGCTGAGTTATTTGGATTGTTTTAGCTCAGTGCCCATCATTCGTCTATTCGTAATTCAGAATTCATAATTCAGAACTCGAGGAACCTTATGCCTGGGTCTTTTATCTACCGCGACTGGGACGGAACGCAACATATTATGCCGTTCGACGGCGAGGCGGTCATGGAGGCGATCTCCGATGACTTGCTGGCCGACGGTGATCTGCGCCGGGCCCTGCGCCGTCTGATGCAGCAGGGCTACCAAACTCGCGACAACGAACGCATGATGGGCTTGCGCGACCTGATGGATCGCCTGCGTGACCGCCGCAAGCAGATGCTGAAGCGCCATGACATGAACAGCGTCATGGATGAGATCGGCAAAAAGCTCGAAGAGATCATGGCGCAGGAGCGCAGTGACATCGAAAAGCGGCTGGAAGACAGCCGCCAACAAATGGCCGAACGGCAAGCGCAGGGTGAAGCCGGGTCGGACGACGAGAATCTGCAAAAGATGCTCGAAAACATGGCCGCTAAACGCCTGCAGCAACTAGACCAGATGCCCGACAGCCCCGCCGGGCGGGTCAAGGAACTGCAAGACTACGACTTTATGAGCCCACAAGCCCGCGAACAGTTCCAGGAGTTGTTGGCCCAACTGCAACAGCAGCTGCTCAACCAGCAGTTCAAGGGCTTGCAGAACTCCATGCAGAACATGACCCCGGAGCAGCGGGCCGAAATGCGGAATATGCTGCACGACCTGAATGGAATGTTGGAGGATCGGGCGGCGGGCAAAACGCCGAAGTTCGCGGACTTTAAGGAGAAGTACGGCCACTTCTTCCCCAAAGACATCGAAAGCCTCGACCAGTTGATGGAACACATGGCTGCCCAAATGCAGGCGATGGACTCGCTGATGCAAAGCATGAGCGGTGAACAACGGTCGGAACTGCAAGACCTAATGAGCAGCCTGCTGCGCGACGAGCAGTTGCAAGCCGAGTTGTCCCAACTGGCCGCCAATATGCAGAGCCTGATGCCCACCGAAGGCCAACGTTATCCCTTCTCCGGCGACGACCCGGTGACGCTGCAACAGGCCATGAGCATGATGGAACAGTTGCAGCAGATGGAGGAGCTGGAAGGCCAACTGGACGCGGCGCGCTACGGCAGTGGTGTAGACAACATTGATGCCGAGAAGATGGCCGATCTGGTGGGGGCCGAGGAAGCGCAGGCGCTCAAACAGTTGCAAGAACTGGCGAAGCTGCTGGAAGAGGAAGGCTACCTCGAAACGGACGGCGGCAAGATGGAACTCACGCCGCGTGGCATCCGCAAGATCGGTCAGAAGGCGTTGCAAGACATCTTCGCCGTCCTGAAACGCGATGCGTTCGGCAAACACCCCAGCCATCATCGGGGCCGGGGCGGCGAACGCACCGACGACAGCAAAGAGTACGAGTTTGGTGATCCCTTCTACCTCGATCTCCAAGCCACGCTGCGTCGGGCGGTGGAGCGCGAAGGCGTGGGGTCGCCGGTGCATCTCGATCCCAAAGACTTCGAGGTCTATCGTACCGAAATGCAGACGCAAAGCGCGACGGTGCTGATGCTCGACATGAGCCGTTCAATGCTGCTGCGCGGCTGCTATCTGGCGGCCAAAAAAGTGGCCCTGGCGCTCAACCACTTGATCCGCACGCAGTATCCGCGCGACACGATCTATATCATCGGCTTTTCGGCCTATGCGCGCGAACTGAAAGCCGAAGTCCTGCCGCAACTGGATTGGAGCGAGTACGAGTACGGCACCAACCTGCACCATGCCTTGCTGCTGGGCCGCACGCTGCTGGCGCGCCACAAAACACCCAACAAGCAGTTCCTCGTCATCACTGACGGCGAACCGACCGCACACCTGCAAGACGGGCAATCCTATTTCAACTATCCGCCCAGTGACCGCACCATCCAGGAGACCTTGCGCGAAGTGGTGCGCTGCACCCGCGACCGCATCGTGATCAACACCTTCATGCTCGAACGCAGCCACGATCTGACCGATTTCGTCAACCAGATGACCGCCATCAACAAAGGCCGCGCCTTCTACGCCACGCCCGAAGCGCTCGGCGAGTACATCCTAGTGGATTATGTGAACAGCAAACGCAAGCACATCAAGTAGCGCGTACTGCGTATTGCGTACTGCGTATAGCGGCGTGCCGGGCAGTAAGGTCGGCACGCCGCTCGCGCTTTCTGCTCATCGTCAGCGTACAAGGCGGTGCCACCCGGCGAGGCCCGCCCTGGTATAATGTTGGGGTGTGGCGACCGGATTGTAGGAGGCGGTTCCACCCGGCGACCGTGGGGCGGGCAAGCGGAGTGTAGGAGGTGGCTCCGCCCGGCGACCGTGGGGCGGGCAAGCGGAGTGTAGGAGGCGGCTCCGCCCGGCGATGCCGGCCCCACCCCGATTTTGTCCACCGGCCACCGCGCCCAACCGTGCAGCGCTGTGCTAGGCCGGCCTCGCCGGGCGGAGCCGCCTCCTACACTCCGTCTCTGCAACCAGTGGTATAATAGAGTGGTGGACAAAAAAAACACAATCTGGGAAGAGGAGTGCGCTATGCACCGCGACACTCTGGCCGACAGCGAACCGCAACCGCGCCAAACGACCGAAGAGACGCAGACCGGTGCTGATGTGGGCGAAGTGAGCTATGAAGAGCCGCCCGAAGAAGAGTGGCTGCGGGCGGCGGCAAATGAACCGGCTTATGCGTTTCTGCATGATCCTGAAGAGGACATTTACACCATTGCCGATGGGCAACCCTACGACAGCGAACGATAAAGGCGGCGTGTTGCGCGCCTCCGTACCAGCCCTATGAAACCCATGCCCACTACTAACCAATGGACCGCCGACAACCTCCGCACCCGCCTGCGCGTGGGGTTGGACAGCGGCAGTGTGGACCAGTTGGATGCGGCCTTGCGCGGGCTGGCCGTCGGCATTGTGCTGGCCCTCAGCTTGGTCGGCTACAAGTATAGCCCCCCGGCGGGTTTGGTCTTGCCCTTCCCAGTGGCCCCGGCAATGGTCGCGCTGGGGCTGGTGTTGTACAACGTGGCCGTGGTCACGCTGCTGGGCATCCCCTGGCGGCAACGGCCCGGCTTCGCCCTTTTTGTGCTCGATTGGATCGTCGTCACCAGCGCGATTGTGTTTACCGGCGGCTTCAACAGCCCCTTTCTGGTGCTGTACTATGCCCTGGTCATCGGCGCGGCCTTACGGCTCAACTTGCAACGCACCCTCGTCTTGGTGCTGGCCTGCGCGGGGGTCTATACCTTCCTCAGTCAGGTAGAAGCGCGGCCCGGCGACGGCGGCGGGCATTTGCCCAGCTTGGTTGTCGGCGTAACGTCGCTGTTGATGGTGGCGCTGACCGCGCTGGCGATGCGCCGGGCGGTGGGCGTGGAGAATGACCGCCTGCGCCTGGAACAGCAAACCGCCCAACGTCTTGCTCTACTCAACGAACTGACCCGTGCCGTCCTGAGCGCGTCGCCCGACTCGGCGGCCTTGCTGCGAACCGTCGCCGCCATTGCGCCCGACGCGCTGGGAGCCGACTGCGGCGTGGCCGTGCTGCTCGACCGCCAGGGCCGCCCGCAACAGGTGGCCGCCGACCAGGGCAGCGCGCCTGATCTGCCGCCCGGTGCGCTGGCGCTGGCGCTGGCGGCGGTGGCCCACGGCGGGCCGGTCGTGGTGGAGGATGTGGTGCAGGATGGGCGCGGGGCGGATTTGCGTGTCTGCCTGGGCCGCGTAGCGACGGTCGTCTGCGCGCCCTTGCTGCTCGACGAGGAGCCGGTCGGCGCGGTGATCGTCGGCAGCTACGAGGCCCGCGCCTTCCGCCCCGCCGACCTGAGTTTGCTAACGGCGATTGGTCGCCAGGTTGGCCTGTCGGTGCGCTTGGCCCGCCTCTACGATTTGGAGCGCGAGAAAGCCGCCGAAAGCGCGGCCCGCGAACAGGGCGAGCGCGACCTACTCAACACGGTGTCGCATGACCTCCGCACCCCGTTGACGGCGATCAAAACCGGCGTGAGCGGCTTGTTGGCCGGCGACGCGCCCCGCCCGCCCGCCGAACTGCGCTTGCTGCAAAACATTGACCGCAGCACCGAGCGCCTGATCCTGTTGGTCAACGATCTGCTGGACATGGCGCGCCTGCGGGCGGGGCGCATCACGTTGGCCCATGAGCAACTGGACTTGGCCGAGGTGATCCACGAAGCCGCCGCCACGCTGCGTCCCCTAGCCGAAGCGCGCGGCCAGACGTTGACCCTGGCCTTGCCGGCAGCCGGGCTGTACGTCGCCGGCGACCGCCGCCGCTTGGAACAGGCGCTATTGAACATCCTCTACAACGCCAACAAATATACGCCCGCCGGCGGCACCATCACGGTGGGCGCGACTCCCGCAGCCGAGGCCGTCCGCGTGTGGGTGCGCGATAGTGGCCCCGGCATCGCGCTCGCCGACCAGCGCCGCATCTTCGAGCGCTTCTATGTCGCACCCACCGATGGCGGGCGCAGCGACGCGACCGGCCTGGGCTTGGCGATTGCCCAGTCGCTGGTCGAGTTGCACGGCGGCCAGATCGGGGTCGAGAGCCGGCCCGGCGCAGGTAGCCTGTTCTATTTCACGGTGCCGGTGCAGATCGCGGACTGCGGCTTGCGGATTGCGGAGACTGCCGATGCGTGATCCTGCTGCCGTGTCGATCCGCGTGGCTTCGCTGCTGCAACGCCCGCGTGGGTTGCCGCCGCGCCAGGCCGAAGACCGCTACCGCGCCGGGGAGACGCTGGCGCTGGGCCTGGACATCGCACTGGCGGCGGCGGGCGTGAAGCGCACCCAACTGATCGCCCAGCGCGTCAACCGCGTCGCTTTCGGCGAAAGCTGGACCCCACCCGGCGACCTAGATCGCTGGGAGGCCGCCATCTTGCGCTGCGAAGGATTGCTGCCCCTCGACGAAGCGGGCGCAGACTTGGCCGCCACTGGGATACATCAGCAGATCGCCGAGGGCACGCTGCCGACGCGCTTCCCACACCTGCTAGGTCACGCC